>ERZ889078.21-NODE-21-length-105291-cov-28.416131_pt1 | contig 105291 bp, 108 predicted proteins | sample MGYA00521266_ERZ889078 | MGnify/ENA primary metagenome ERZ889078 (study PRJEB32303, sample SAMEA104408618) | aquatic metagenome | biome: Brackish water; feature: Pelagic; material: water | place: Baltic Sea | collected 2014-06-16T06:34:00 | depth 76,534 m ... | reverse complement strand
AAGGGATAACCGCTGAAAGCATCTAAGCGGGAAGCTCGCTTCAAGATTAGGTTTCCCACCGGTTTACCGGGTAAGGCCCCCAGCTAGACGACTGGGTTGATAGGCCGGAAGTGGAAGAGGCGCAAGCCTTGGAGCTGACCGGTACTAATAGGCCGAGGATTTAACTACAAAGTTGCTACGCGTCCACTGTGTGGCTCTCGAGATACGGTCTCGAGATCCACGATCAAATAAAAAGGCTTTGACCCCTTTTTATTTTAGACCGAAAACTCAATAGCGTTTCGGCGACCATAGCGAGAGGGAAACACCCGGTCCCATTCCGAACCCGGAAGTTAAGCCTCTCAGCGTCGATGGTACTGCAAGGGTGACCTTGTGGGAGAGTAGAACGTCGCCGGACTTCTTTTATAAAAAGGGGCGCTTTAACGAGCGCCCCTTTTTTATTTCTCTATCATTTAATTAGTAAATACAGGTTGGAGTATGACAATGGAAGATAAAAATGAACGTCCATCACGTCCTGCTTCATCTCGCCCATCGGGGCCAAATAATGCACGCCGGCGTGAAGATTTGCCTGCTCGCGGGGGATCTTCAAATCGCCAAGGAGCTCCGCGCCAAACGCGTGATGGTTCAGATCCACGAGGAGCAAGACCTGCGCCAATGGATCGCGACCAATCGCGTTTGCGTCCACGTATTTTTGAACCAGATATTCCAGATGAGATTACTGGTGAAGAGCTAGATAAATCTTTACGCGCCGAACTTCTTTCTCTTTCTGCTGAAAATGCAAAAGTTGTTGCCAGACATTTAGCGTGTGTGAATTTATATGCAGAAGATGACCCACAGCGCGCACATAAACATGGAGTTGCTGCTGCCCACCACGCAGGTCGCTTAGCTGTTGTCCGCGAATCTGCTGGATATGCCGCCTATCGCGCCGGCCATTATGAAATTGCGCTAAAGGAACTACGTGCATCGCATCGAATCTCAGGTGATGTTTCGATGTGGCCGGTAATGGCAGATTGCGAACGTGGTCTTGGAAATCCTCTAAAAGCATTGCATTTAGCGGGTTCTGATGAGGTAAAGCGATTAGCTAAACCTGAAGAGATTGAAATGCGAATCGTTGCATCTGGTGCGCGCCGTGATCTTGGCGAATTTGATGCAGCTGTTGTCACACTTACGTGCAAGGAGCTCAAGAACGAACAAGAGGAGTGGGCTGTGCGATTGCGATATGCCTACGCCGATGCACTTGAGGCAGCAGGGCGAAATGAAGAGTCGCAAGAGTGGTTTTCAAAGTGTGCAGAGATCGATACCGAGGAGGCAACTGATGCCTCTGAGCGTTGCCTGTAAATAATTATCCACACCATCTAAGTTCTTTTCGCCTTCTCTGTCAGTTGTTCTGGTAACCATCATGCTTCCAACAAAAGAAGAGATGAGTTATGCCATGAGCGTTACGAAAGCTAAAAAGAAGAGTCCAGTTGGTGCAGTCGAAGAAGAAGATTATTCACTTAACGATCTCCTATTAAGGGGTCGTGTTTCGGCCCAGGCTCTTGAGAAAGAACTGCCATCGGGGGACAAGATTGTTGAGTTTCGACTCATTGTTTCCAGGCAGCGCCGCGATGGTGTTGACACCTTGGATATCGCTGCATGGAGCGCAAAATCACGTCGTATCGCGCTGACGTTAAAACCGGATGAATGGATTGAAGTGTCAGGTGCTATTCATAGGCGTTTTTGGCGCGGTGCAGGTGGACTTGCAAGCCGTTGGCAGGTTGAAGCCGTTGAGATTTCTCGAATTTAGGTAGGCTTGTCGCTATGGCCAATGACATATTTTCAACACTGCGCACATATCTGAATAAAGTAAGTGATGGAGACAAGAACGCTTCAGAGGTAGCTTCAACGGTTAATCAGTGGCTGCGTGAAGGTGGCGAAGCGCTAAAGATTAAAGTTGAAGATGAAGTTGAGCGCTCAGTTTCTAAGATGGGATTTGTTAAGCGCGGTGAATTCGAAGCTTTGAAAGAGGAAGTTGCTCGTTTGAAGATGAGCAAGCCCGTTAAGAAGGCGGCAGCACCCAAGAAGAAAACTGTGAAAAAAGCTGCGACAAAGAAGGCGAGCAAGAAATGACAACTGCCTCTGAGTACACACAAGGTGAGAATTTAGTAGAAGAGATTCGAAGTGAATTGGTAGAAATCGATTCAATGAACGTTAACGATCATGGTGATCGCTATGAACAATTGCATCAGAAACTATCTATTGCACTTTCATCTATCGATGGGTTGTAAGTAGAGCGCGTGAAAATCCGTCTTGATGCTGAGTTGGTGCGCCGGGATTTAGCCCGTTCGCGCGAACAGGCATCGGATTTGATTGAAGCCAGATCAGTTTTAGTCAATGGAATTCCAGCAACAAAGCCAGCAACAATGGTCGATGCGGAAACTTCCATAAAACTGCATGGGAAAAGAGATGATTTTGTTTCCAGAGGCGGGCATAAATTAGCTGGCGCACTTGATGCATTTGCCGGTGTCGAAGTTGTGGGCAAAAGGTGTTTAGATGCAGGGGCATCAACCGGGGGATTTACCGACGTATTACTGCGCAGGGGAGCCGAGAAGGTTGTTGCAGTAGATGTCGGTTATGGGCAACTGGCGTGGGAGCTCCGCCAAGATCCACGCGTAGTAATTCATGATCGCACGAATATCCGTCATCTAACAGGTGAAGTGATTGGAGATCCCATTGACTTAGTCGTCGCAGATCTTTCATTTATTTCCCTCACTCTTGTACTGCCAGCCTTAGCCGCAGTCTCAAAGCCAGAAGCTGATTTCGTCGTGATGGTGAAACCACAGTTTGAAGTGGGTCGCGAAAAGCTTGGAGCAGGGGGAGTTGTGCGTGATCCGGCCCTTAGAAAGGCTGCAGTTATAGAGGTGGCAGATTCTGCTTATGATGTCGGTCTTGGAACCTTAGGCATTGCAGCTAGTCCATTACCTGGACCAGCTGGAAATGTTGAGTATTTTTTGTGGCTGCGTCGAGGAGCCCCAGAGATTAATCATGAGGCACTTGATCAAGCGATAGCGATAGGACCGCAATAAATGAGTGAGCGCAATCTTTTACTTGTCTGCAACCCTTCACGTAAGGAAGCAGTAGATGCGGCGACGGTTCTTGCGAAAGATTTTGTAGCTGCTGGATTTTCACTGTTCACAATCTCCGATGTAGCAATTCCAGGAGTTGTTAAGCGTGATGTCGAATCTTTGCCACAACTTGAGGTAGCTGTTGTTTTAGGTGGAGATGGCACAATGTTGCGCGCTGCAGAAGTTGCGCGCGGGCAGGAAATTCCATTGTTGGGCGTGAATTTGGGACATGTTGGATTTTTAGCCGAAGTTGAGAAGCCCACTCTTTTGACAATTGTTTCAGCAATCACAAAGCGTGAATATGTTTTGGATTCGCGAATGGTTTTGCAATATGCAGTTAAACGAGATGGCGAAACTGTTGCCGAGGGCTGGGCACTCAATGAAGTAACGGTAGAGCGCGAGCGATCAACGATGGTGGAACTTTTTCTTGAAATTGATGGTCGTCCTATTTCACGTTGGGGCTGTGATGGCTTGATCTGTTCCACGCCAACTGGCTCAACTGCTTACGCTTTCTCTGCCGGAGGACCTGTGGTCTGGCCTGAAGTAGATGCACTCGTGGTGTTGCCAATCTCAGCTCATGCTTTGTTCTCGCGTCCACTAGTTATCTCTCCACAATCTGAAATTGTTGTGAAAGTGGAATCAAAAGAGGCAGTTTTATCTGCCGATTCATTGCGCAAGTTTGAGTTGCTATCAGGTGATCGTGTCGTTATCACCAAGGATTCTCACGTTGTTAAGTTGGCACATTTAACTAATACTGTATTTAGTGATCGATTGGTGGCCAAATTCAAACTTCCCGTTGAGGGCTGGCGCGGTGAGTGATCGCACATTTCTAGAAGAAATATCTATTCGCTCTATTGGAGTTATTGAGCACTCCATCCTTGAAATATCCCCGGGTTTAACTGTTTTAACGGGTGAAACTGGCGCAGGCAAAACAATGATTCTGACCGCTTTGAATCTAATTCTGGGGGGAAAAAGCGATAGTTCACTGGTACGAAAGGGCAGCGAACGGTTAGTCGCAAGTGGAAGCTTCAGTGTGCCAAAGTCTCTGCATGCTTCTTTTGAAGAAGCAGGATTAGAAGTTGAAGATGGACAGTTGATTCTTACAAGAACTGTTAACGCAGATGGCAAAAGTAAAGCAACGAGTAATGCAATAGCAGTTCCATCTAGCGTCTTAGCTGCGGCCAGTGAGAATCTGGTAGAGGTGCATGCTCAAGCCGCTAACTTGAACATGACTAAGGCCGCCAAGCAGCGCGATTTACTCGATCGATTTGGTGGCAAAGAGTTAAATAGTGCGTTGATGAATTATCAAAGCGAGTTGGCCAACTATCACGAGCTTAAGTCCCGAATTTCTGCGATGAAGAAAAGCATTGATTCAAGGGATGCACAGTTAAGTGAACTACGTGAGTTTGCAACTGTTATGGGTAAATTGAAATTGGAGCGGGGCGAGCTACAACAGATCACTACCGAGATAGGGCGCTTATCAAGCGTTGAGGATTTGCGATTGGCTGCACAAAGCGCCTCTTCAGTTATTGAGGAAGAGGAGTCAGGTTCTCTGACAACACTTGGAATAGCTAGGAAATCACTTGATTTGGTGCGAGCCAAAGATCCTCAAATCGAGGAGCTCTATCAAAAGGTGAGCGAAGCATTTTTCTTAGTTGATGATGCAAAGGGAGTTTTAGCCTCATATATATCTAATTTAGAGGCCGACCCTGCTCGCTTAGATTATTTAAATAGCCGAAAAGCTGAAATTAATGCGCTCATAAAAAAATATGGCGGTTCACAATCTGCCGACGATGAGTTAATCGCTCTTATCGAGCGCTTTGAGAGTTCAAAGAATGCAATTGCTGATCTTGAAGGCGGTGATGAGCGTTTAAAGGAGTTGGAAACTGAACTAAGCGGGATCAAAAAAAAGCTAGTAACAACAGCGAAATTACTCACAAGCATCCGCACGCAAAGTGCAGGCAAGTTATCTGAACAAGTGACAAAGGAGATTCAGCAACTTTCTATGCCACACACTTCCTTTCATTGCCAGCTTGAAAGTGCTGACTACGACGCATTAAAAGAATCTGATTTCAGCGCGCTCGGTTGTGATGAGATAGCAATGCTTATTCGCGGACATAAAGATGGACCGCTTGTTCCACTTGCTAAAGGTGCAAGTGGTGGTGAAATGTCTCGAGTGATGTTGGCTCTAGAAGTAGTTCTTGCTGCTACACATCCAGTTGGAACATATGTTTTTGATGAAGTAGATGCTGGGGTTGGCGGTAAAGCTGCAATTGAAGTTGGACGACGTTTGCATGCACTCTCTGAGCATGCACAAGTCATTGTGGTAACACACCTGCCTCAAGTTGCCGCTTGGGCTGATTCACATTTTGTCGTGACTAAGAACTCAGATGGTTCTGTTACCGAGAGCAACGTTCGAAAAGTAGTCAAAGAGGATCGCATCGAGGAGATTGCCCGCATGTTGGCGGGAATGGAGAGCTCAACAAGCGCGCGTGAACACGCCACCGAACTCCTAGAACTGCCCCTGTCGAAGCGATAGTAAATTCGATGATAGGTTGGTCTTCCATGGGCCAACCTCATGTGACTAAACACTTATTTGTAACTGGCGGAGTCGCCTCTTCACTCGGCAAAGGACTCACCGCCTCATCACTCGGCAGGTTATTAGTAGCTCGTGGCATCCGGGTAACGATGCAAAAGCTCGATCCATATCTCAATGTTGATCCAGGCACGATGAATCCATTTCAACACGGTGAAGTATTCGTAACCGATGATGGTGCTGAAACCGATTTAGATATCGGTCACTACGAAAGATTCCTTGATACTAATTTGCACGGATCAGCTAACGTCACAACTGGTCAGGTTTATTCACGAGTTATTGCAAGAGAGCGCCGCGGTGAGTATTTAGGGGAAACAGTTCAAGTTATTCCACACATCACCAATGAGATTAAAGAGCGCATCCGCGCAATGGCAGCACCTGATATTGATTTGGTCATCACTGAGGTTGGCGGAACAGTGGGAGATATTGAATCTCAACCATTCCTGGAATCCATTCGACAGATTCGCCAAGAAGTCGGCCGCGACAATGTTTTCTATTTACACATTTCCCTTGTTCCATACATTGGCCCTTCAGGTGAACTAAAAACCAAGCCAACACAGCACTCCGTAGCAGCCCTTCGCAGCATTGGTATTGCTCCGGATGCAATTGTTTTGCGTTCAGATCGCGAGATACCACTGGGAGTTAAGAAGAAGATTTCACTGATGTGTGACGTTGATTTAGAAGCCGTAGTAGCTGCAATGGATGCACCATCAATTTATGACATTCCTAAGGTGTTGCACTCTGAAGGCTTAGATTCCTACGTTGTAAAGCGCCTTGACCTGGGTGGACATGAAGTGGTGTGGGGGGAGTGGGATGTCTTGCTGCAAAAAGTTCATCATCCAAAGCACCATGTGCGAGTCGGCTTAGTAGGAAAATATATTGATCTGCCTGATGCCTACCTTTCAGTCTCTGAAGCTCTACGCGCCGGTGGCTTTGCTAATGAAGCAAAGATCGAAATTGTTTGGATAGCAAGTGATGAGTGCGAAAGCGCCGAGGGTGCAAAGAAGCATCTGGGTGGCTTAGATGCCATTGTCGTTCCTGGGGGTTTTGGAATTCGAGGCATTGAAGGAAAAGTTGGCGCGCTTAAATTTGCTCGTGAAAACAAGATTCCAACGCTGGGATTGTGTTTAGGGTTGCAGTGTATGGTGATTGAAGCTGCTAGAAACCTAGCTGGCATAAAGGATGCCATTTCTGCTGAGTTCTCCAATTCTGGAACACCAGTGATTGCAACTATGGATGATCAAAAACATGTTGTTGCAGGCGAAGGCGACATGGGCGGCACAATGCGTTTAGGTCTCTACAAAGCAGATCTGCTTAAAGGCTCAGTAGTTGCAGATACGTATGGATCACTTGAGATATCAGAGCGTCATCGTCATCGCTATGAAGTCAACAATGAGTATCGTGAGAAGATTTCAAAGGCTGGGTTAGTTTTTTCAGGCATGTTTACGCAGCGTGACTTGGTGGAGTTTGTGGAACTGCCTCGAGAGGTGCATCCTTACTACGTAGGAACACAGGCTCATCCTGAGCTACGTTCACGTCCAACTAAGCCACACCCACTCTTTGTTGGATTGATTAAAGCGGCGGTAGCAGCGAAAGGTAAGTAAATGATCGTTGGAATACCAAAAGAGATAAAGATCCACGAATCACGAGTTGCTATCACACCAGAAGGCGTTAGCGAGTTTGTTGCAGCCGGTCATCAAGTAGTTATTGAAGCCGACGCAGGTCTGGGATCTGCTATCACCGATCAAGATTTTATCGCAGTCGGTGCGAGCATCCTTGCACAAGCCAGCGACGTCTGGGCAAAAGCTGATTTGGTTCTTAAAGTTAAGGAACCTATTGAAAGTGAATATTCACTACTTCGTAAAAATCAAACATTGTTTACCTATCTTCACCTTGCTGCATCTAAGGCGTGCACGGATGCGTTAGTGGCTAGTAAAATAACTGCAATTGCATATGAGACCGTTGAAGTTGATGGACAACTGCCATTGCTAACTCCCATGAGTGAAGTTGCTGGACGACTTGCGACACAAGTAGGTGCTACTGCATTGCAACGTCCCCATGGTGGCCGAGGTGTATTACTCGGGGGAGTACCAGGAGTGGCACTGGGTAAAGTCCTAGTTATTGGCGGGGGCGTTGCTGGGTTAAACGCTGCAGTTATTGCTGTGGGAATGGGTGCAGATGTGACAATCATTGATCGTTCAGTTTCTCGTCTGCAATACATCGACACGATTTATGGCGGTCGTATTAAGACATTAACTGCGTCAAAGCATGCGATTGAGCGCGAAGTGAAACTGGCGGATTTAGTTATCGGGGCAGTACTTGTCCATGGGGCTAAAGCTCCGAAATTGGTTTCAAACGCTTTAGTGGCACAGATGAAATCTGGTTCAGTTTTAGTAGATATCGCAATTGATCAAGGCGGGTGCTTTGAAGATTCTCGCGCGACAACACATGCAGAGCCAACGTATCAAGTCCACAACTCTATTTTCTACTGCGTTGCCAATATGCCAGGCGCAGTCCCGGTTGCAAGCACGTATGCCCTCACAAATGCCACCTTGCCTTATGCCTTAGCTATTGCCAATCATGGCTGGGAAAAGGCATGCGCAGACGATCCCAACTTAGCTAAAGGACTCAATGTTCATAATGGGCGGATCTATTATCAAGCCGTAGCCAAAGCTCATGGATATGCAAGCGTTGAACTTTGATTTAGTTTCTACTTCGTTTCTTAATCATTTAACTATTGAACGTGGTTTATCTGTTCACACAATCGTGGCTTATCGAAGGGATTTAGTTAAGTTTGAAAACTTCCTTAACGGAAAACCGTTAGGCGATGTTGATCCACAAGTTATCTCTGATTTTGAAGTATTTCTCAAAGGCGCAGATTCTTCTCCTGCAAGCATCAGTCGCATCAATTCAACTTTGAGATCATTTTTCAAACATGCCATGAGTGAATTCGGAATAGCTAATCCAACTTTTGAGATGTCTCCAAGCCAATCAAAGCGACGACTGCCAAAGGCGTTAACAATCGATCAAATCATGTCATTGATAAAAGCTGCGTATAGGGAAAGTGAGCCGATAACTTTGCGAGATCAGGCCATGATTGAGCTTTTATATAGCAGCGGTGCTCGTGTTTCGGAATTAGTGGGAATTAATATTGCAGATATTGCAAGTGCACAAAGCGTCGATGGCGAGATTACGACTTTGAAATTGCGCGGTAAGGGTTCCAAGGAGCGAATAGTTCCACTTGGTTCCTTTGCTACCAAGGCAATCACTGATTACTTAGTTCGTATACGTCCCATGCTTGCAGCTAAGAATTCAAAGACAAATATCGCGCTATTTCTTAACTCCAGGGGAGTGCGGTTAACTCGACAGTCCGCCTGGAATATGGTGATTAGAGCAGCTAAGGATGCAGGAATAGAGGCTCACGTTTCGCCTCACGTGTTTAGGCACTCCTATGCCACGCATCTATTAGATGGAGGCGCAGACATCCGTGTGGTGCAAGAACTACTAGGACATTCCTCTGTCACAACAACGCAGATTTATACCCTCATAACTATCGATAAAGTGAGAGAAAGTTATTCACTAGCTCATCCGCGAGCACGCGATTAGTAGTTCTTAGAGTCCGCGTAAACGGCGGGCAAGAATACTTTGATCACCTTTTGCTTCAAGATCAGCAATGATTACTGCGATTGATTCGCGCACAATGCGACCGCGATCAACGGCTAATCCAAGATCTCCACGAAGTTGTAAACGTGCCTGATCTAATTCAAAGAGTTCGTCAGGGGATAGGTAAACAGTGATCTTCTCATCATGGCGCTCACGTCCAGACGGTGAACGATCTACTGTTGTTACGCGACGACGTGCGATTGTGCGAACACCTTTTTTGCTTGATGGCGCTTTAGGAGTTGCAATGGCTGGTGGCACAAGCGGTGTCAGAGTTTCACTTTGTGCAGGGACTGCACTTAGCGCTGGAGCCGTTGAACGGAAAAGTTCATCAGCACCTGGAAGATTTGCTCTACGTGTCATCGTGCGCCTCCTCGGGCAATAAGTTCTCTCGCTAGACGGCGGTATGAAGCTGCGCCACCTGAGCTGGTTGCATATGTGGTGATTGGTTCACCAACAACAGTTGTTTCTGGGAAACGAATCGTCTTAGCAATAATTGTTTCAAATACATCTTGTGGGAACTGCTCCAGAATACGCTCTAGAACTTGACGATTATGTGAAGTCTTCTTGTCATACATTGTCGCCAAAATACCAACAAGACGTAAATTTGGATTAAGGAAGTTTTTAACCTTGTCCAAGTTGCCTTTAAGTTCAATGAATCCATGAAGAGCGAAATATTCACATTGCAAAGGAACAATAACTTCATCGGCTGCAACCAGCGCGTTGATCGTTAGCTGACCCATTGTTGGTTGGCAGTCAATCAAGATAACGTCGTAGTAATCGCGCACTGAACCCAATGCGCGCTTGAGATATTGCTGGCCGCCAATTTCTGCGCCCAACGTGGTTTCAGCTGTTCCAAGGTCGCGGTTGGCAGGTAAGAAATCAAGTCCGGGCACTGCAGACTTAAGAATGATTGAATCCACATTTGCAGTTGGAGTCATCAGTGCGTAATAAACAGTTTGTTCCAGTGGAAGTGAATGGGCATTAACACCTAGACCAAGTGAGAGACCACCTTGAGGATCAAAATCCACGAGTAGAACGCGACGACCCATTTCGGCTAGGGATGCGCCAAGATTAATTGTTGTAGTGGTCTTACCGACTCCACCTTTTTGGTTGAAGATCGCTACCACTTTTGCATTCCCATGCTCGGTAATTGGAGCAGGTGTAGGGATACTTGCCGCACTTTTGCCGAGAAGAGTTGCAGTAGTTGCTACATCTTCTTGCTTTGTCGATTTAGCGTTCAAGCGTCAAACCTCTTTTCAGTGAATTGAGCGCGAGCCTACGCGCTACCTAGAACTGGAGCAACTGTGAAGTAGGGTGGCGCCATGGATTTATCACTGGAGGAATCAAAGGATGTTAACGCCGTAGCTGGGGCTTTCTCCGTCCACCTCGATAACTTCGATGGTCCTTTTGACCTACTCCTACAACTTATTTCTCGCCACAAGATGGATATCACTGAGATATCTCTGAGCTTGGTAACCGATGAATTCATAGCCTTTATTCGGGCTCTGGAGGCCTCAGGAGAGGGCTGGCGCTTAGATCAGGCCACAGAATTCCTAGTTGTGGCTGCAACCTTGTTAGATTTGAAAGCGGCAAGGCTTTTGCCAAGTGGTGAAGTAGATGACGAGGAAGATCTCGCTCTTCTTGAGGCTCGCGACATTCTCTTTGCCCGCCTGCTTCAGTACCGAGCCTTCAAGGAGATCGCAGCAACCTTTAGTGAGCGCATCACTACGGCCGATAAGTTCTTCCCTCGTGTTGTCGCTCTGGATCCAACGTTGAGCGCTCTGCTTCCCGAAGTACTCATCGGAGTGGGGCCACAGCGCTTTGCCGCTATCGCCGATCGCGTTCTGACTCCTAAAGTTTCACCAGTTGTGAGTATGGAGCATCTCTATCAGCAAATGGTCAGTGTGGCAGAAGAGTCTCGAGTTGTGATTGAGGCTTTGCGCAGATTCAAGTCGATGAGTTTTAGAAATTTGGTTTCAGATGCCGAAAACACTTTGGTGATTGTGGCTCGATTCCTGGCTCTGCTCGATCTCTATCGCCAAGGGGTTTTGCGCTTTGACCAGGTAATAGCCCTAGGAGAGCTGCAGATCTCCTGGACCGGTTCAGAGTCTGGTGAAGTTGAGGTGACTGACGAGTTTGATATACCCGTAGTTTTAGAAGATGCGGACCAAACAGAAGGTAGTACGAATGTCTAATGTAGAAGTTGAACGTTCTATCGAAGCGATCCTGATGGTCGTTGATGAGCCTGTTTCGGAGATCATTTTGGCCCAGGTTCTAGAGAAGAGCGTTGATGAAGTTGAAGCCGCCCTGGCCCACCTGGTCACTACTTATGATGATCGAGGTTTCTCCCTTCGTAAAATTAACGGGGGATGGCGCTTCTATAGCAACCCTGACTACAACACCGCCGTTGAGAAATTTGTCCTAGATGGCCAGCAATCTCGCTTAACCCAAGCTGCCCTTGAGACCCTTTCCGTTATTGCTTATCGCCAACCAGTTTCACGAGCTCGGGTTTCAGCCATTCGCGGGGTTAACGTCGAGGCAGTTATGAAGACCTTGGTGACTCGAGGTTTAGTGGAGGAGTCGGGCATTGAACATGAGAGCGGAGCAATTCTCTATAAAACGACTAGCTACTTCCTAGAGCGTTTAGGTCTTAACTCCCTAGAAGATCTGCCTGCCTTGGCTCCATACCTGCCAAATCTTGATGGGCTAGATGAAATCCTTGATTCGCTAACTGACTAACTTCCGCGCTATCCTTCACCCCTGACTGTCGGGAGGATAGCCATGGGCCAGATGCGCCTTAATAAGATAATTGCTGATGCGGGTATTACCAGCCGCCGAGGCGCAGATGAGCTCATTGAATCTGGCCGAGTTTCCGTAGATGGACTAACGATTCGTGAGATGGGCTCTAAATTTGACCCTGAATTAAGTCAAGTCATGGTAGATGGTGAGACAATTACCCGTTCAGTGTCTAAGTCTTATTTGGTTCTTCATAAACCTAAGGGTGTTTTGTCAACCATGTATGACCCAGATGGCAGACCTTCACTGAGTGATTTCATCGACCTTCGAAAAGAGCGCCTTTTTCACGTTGGGCGCCTTGATAAAGACTCCGAAGGATTGATCCTTTTGACCAATGATGGAGACCTCACTTTCCGAGCCACCCACCCATCTTTTGGCCTTGAGAAGACTTACATCATCGAACACGAGGGAAAGCTGCCGACTGGAATCGATAAAATCCTGCTCAAAGGCATCGAATTAGAGGATGGAATGGGTCGTGTTTTGACCTATAAAGAGCTCTCTCCAACCTGGCTCGAGGTCTCGATTCACGAGGGTAGGTACCACATTATTCGCCGGCTCATGGAGGCAGTTGATGTTCAGGTCCTCCGACTGATCCGAACTCACTTTGGTCCGATCTCCTTGGGAGACACCCCAGAGGGGCGCTGGCGAAACCTCAATGAAGGAGAGTTAACAAATCTCCGTAACGTTTTAGGGCTTTAACGTTTTTACGCTAAATCGATAATAGGTCAAATACAGTTAAATCTGTTTATCGATAATATTTCCACGAATAGCAATATATCGACATTGAGTAAGCACAAAATCGCTTGGTAGTAGCGACAAATCGATAACAGCAATTTGAGCTATGAGGGAGTAGATCAGCAGGCCAATTGGAAGAATTATCGTAAAGAGGTTTTATCGATAAATACTTTTACTATCTTAGAAGCATTCAAAATCGAGCGAAAAAGTGACCAAGAAAGGTACCCTTATCCCATGTCGATCAGAGCTATACGTGGCGCCACACAAGTGAGCGCAAATAACCCCGAGGCCATAGCCGCAGGGGTTAAAGAGCTGATTCAGGCGATTTTGGATGCCAACACTCTGACTCCCAGTGACGTTGTATCTGTTTTTTTCACTTCGACCCCAGATTTAACGGCTGCCTTTCCGGCTGCTGCGTGTCGCGAGATTGGCTTTGCCTCTGTGCCGCTAATTGGCTCTGTTGAGGTAGATGTTCCTGGGGCCTTAGCGATGGTTATTCGTGCCATGCTCCACGTTGAGAGCGGGAAGAGCCATGAAGAGATCTCTCATATCTATCTACACGGGGCAGTAGCCCTGCGCCGAGATATAGCTCAGTAATGGTGCACTCGGTTCGAATTGTGGGGGCTGGCCTCATTGGCACCTCCATCGGGTTGGCTCTTGCAGCCAAAAATATAGCCGTTGAGATGATCGACGTGGATAGTCGTAATCAGGGTTTAGCAGAGGATTTAACAGGAGCTGTCACAATTTCCGAGCCGGAGCTTATTATTCTGGCAACTCCGCTCAGCGCCCTATCCCAGGTCATAAATGAGCAGTATGCACTAAACCCAAACTCGACTTTTATAGATGTATGTAGTGTAAAAGTTGAACCTATAGAAAAGGTTAAGTCATCAGCGCTACCTTTGAGCCAATTCGTAGGTACTCACCCAATGGCTGGCCGCGAAGTCGGGGGAGCAGAGTCAGCTCGCGCCGATCTCTTTCTCTCCAGGAGCTGGATCATCACTCCGGATTCGCAAACTGATCCCGAGGCGATAGCAAAAGTTAAATGGCTCATCCAACTCCTCGGGGCTACCTGCGTCGAACTAGATGCGGCTTCGCACGATGCCGCCGTCGCAAGAGTTTCCCACCTTCCGCAGATCACGGCCACACTCTTGGCGGGCTCACTGCATGGTGTTGCCCCTGAATGGCTAGATCTAGCTGGAGCCGGACTTCGCGACACCACACGCATTGCGGCATCGGATGAGAATTTATGGAAAGAGATTATCAATTCAAATTCTCAAGAGATAAAAGCGTTACTTACAAATTTGCACACAGAGTTAGGCGCAATGATTGATTCAGTTGATGATCAGGACAAAATTGCCGCCTTTATGCGCAAAGGTCGTGACGGAAGAAATTTGATTCCAGGTAAACATGGTGGAAAAGCACGTGAATACACCTACGTTCCAATTGTCATCGATGACAAACCAGGTCAATTAGGCGCAATCTTCAATGAATGCGCAGTAATGTCTGTAAACGTTGAAGATTTAGTAATTGAACACTCACCAGGACAACTCAATGCATTAATCACTTTGGCACTTTCTGCAGATGATGCTGTGAAGTTATCAAATCATCTCTCAATGATCGGGTGGAACGTTCATCCGGTTCGTAAATAGAAGTAGGCTCATCACATGGGCATAGTCGTAGCAATTGATGGCCCGAGTGGCGCAGGTAAATCCAGCACATCTAAAGCAATAGCAATTCGTGCTGGATGGAATTATTTAGATACTGGTGCGCTCTATCGCGCAGTTACTTGGATTGCATTAGAAAATAACTGCACTGAAGCTGTAGAAATTCTTAAAGCACTTAAGAGCGTGCCAATTAGATTTGTCTCAGATCCCAATTCTCCAGATGTATTTGCAGGCGATACACAGATTACTCACGCGATCCGCGGCACATCAGTAACTGAGAATGTCAGTCGCATTAGTGCGATGCCACAAATTCGCGACGAACTTCTTGGCATCCAACGGAAAATTATTTCTCAGGCACCACGTGGAATAGTTGTTGAGGGACGTGACATTGGAACGGTGGTAGTTCCAGATGCGGCTCTTAAGATCTATTTAACAGCTGATTTGGATGCTCGCGCTTATCGCCGTGAGAATGAAACAGATGATAAATCTGTTGATGTTAAAAGCTCTTTAGAAAATCGTGACTCCATCGACACTAATCGCACCGTTTCACCGTTGGTTATGGCATTTGATGCAGTAGAAGTGGATTCAACTAATCTGGATTTAGATGAAACAGTGGAGCGAATTTGGGAATTACTCCGCCAACGCTCACTTCTAGGATTACCAATCGTTGCAATCTTGGGCCGACCTAACGTTGGTAAATCAACATTGATTAACAGATTCTTAGGACGAAGAGAAGCAATTGTTGAAGACACACCTGGTGTGACACGTGATCGTGTGCAGTATGAATGCGAATGGGGCGGTCGTCGTTTCATCATCATGGACACTGGCGGTTGGGAAGCAAAACCTGACGGTATCTCTGTTCAGGTAAGTGCTGGTGCAGAAATAGCAATGCAAGAAGCTGATGTACTTGCATTTGTTGTTGATGCTCAAGTTGGCGCTTTAGATGAAGATGACATTTTGGTTCAGCATCTGCGCAAAGCAAAGAAGCCTCTAATTTTAATTGGTAACAAAGTTGATGGAGAGCGCGAAGAATCAGAAGCTCATGGCTTGTGGTCACTAGGACTTGGTGAACCATATTTCGTTTCAGCACTTCACGGCCGTGGTTCTGGAGATTTACTTGATCATATTGTTGCTGAGCTTCCTGAAGTTGGGGGAGCACAAACTCAGGATGGTTATCGCAAAGTTGCACTCATTGGTCGACCAAATGTTGGTAAGTCATCATTGCTCAATGCTTTAGCTGGTGAGAATAGATCTATCGTTGATGATGTTGCAGGAACAACTAGAGATCCAGTTGATGAGCTAATTGAATTTGGTGGATCGATCTGGAGATTTATCGACACCGCAGGATTGAAAAAGCGCGCTAACCAGGCATCAGGTACTGATTACTACGCATCCCTTCGAACACAGACAGCCCTTGAGCGCTGTGAGGTGGCAGTCGTGGTTTTAGATGCATCAGAGCCAATCACTGAGCAGGATTTGCGTGTGATCACAATGGTGGAAGAGGCTGGAAAAGCCATGGTGATAGTGATGAATAAGTGGGACTTAGTTGATGAAGATCGCAGAGATCAGTTGGATCGCGAGATTGATCGCCACCTGGATCAAGTGGAATGGGCACAGCGAGTAAACGTGGCCGCCAAAACTGGATGGCACCGAGATCGTCTAGCACCGGCGCTTCGCACAGCACTTGATAGTTGGGAAAAGCGCGTTCCAACGGCCAAGCTCAACTCATTCCTTGGAGCTCTTATCGGTGCAACGCCGCCTCCGGTTCGTGGTGGAAAGCAACCAAAGGTTTACTACGCCACCCAGGCTGGAATCGCGCCTCCTAAGTTCGTAGTCTTTTCTAATGGCTGGATTGAGGCTTCATATCGCCGATTCATTGAACGTAGATTGCGTGAGGAGTTCTCATTTCCTGGCACTCCAGTACAAGTAGCGATCAGGGTTAAAGAGCGAGAGTGAGCAATGAATTCATCGCTTCTATCAATTCCTAATGCTTTAACGTTTCTGCGCTTTCTAGGTATTCCACTTTTCGTTTATCTCACTCTTTCTATCGAGGCAGATGGGTGGGCGATTGTGGTTTTAGCTATCGGGGGAGCCACTGACTACTTCGATGGAAAGTTAGCCAGAGCCTGGAATCAAACTTCTCGCTTTGGAGAATTAGCTGATCCAGCAATTGATCGCCTATACATCTTGACGATTCTGATCGTCTTTCTAATCCGCGACATAGTTCCGGCCTGGATCATCGTCTTACTCATAGCCCGAGATTTAGTTCTAGGCCTTATAACGCTGATAATGAAATCAAGAGGTCTGGCGCCTTTCACAGTTACTTATTTGGGCAAGGCGGCAACCTTCAATCTTATGTATGCCTTCCCTTTTTTACTCTTAGCTAAAAGTGACACTCCTCTCGGAACGATTGCTTTCGTTCTGGGATGGAGTTTTGCCATCTGGGGGATTGCCCTCTACATTGCGACAGGTATAAGTTATGGACGCGAAGGCTTTTCGCAAATGAGAGGAACACGTGTCATCAATTCCTGAGGGTTTGCAGTACACCAAAGAGCATGAGTGGGTAAGTTCAACTGGAAATCTCTACACAATGGGAATTACTGATTTTGCGCAGGGTGCGCTCGGTGACATTGTCTATGTTCAACTTCCGAAAGTTGGCGAAACCCTTACCGCCGGCAAAGTTTGTGGAGAAATTGAATCTACAAAATCAGTATCAGAGATTTTCGCAGCCGTTAGTGGCGTTGTGAGTGAAATTAATGGCGCACTTTCTCAAACCCCAGAGCTTGTCAACAGCGATCCCTATGGTGCTGGCTGGTTGGTCAAGGTTGAGGTAACAGGTACGCCTGTTGACCTGATGGATGCTGCGGGTTACGTCCACATTACGGCTTGACCAAATCCTCTCACCCCTTTAGTGTCAGCCTCAGGTTGACGGTGAAGGGGGAGAGACAAGTGAAGGCAGAACAAACGCCCAGCGAACTCACCACCACTTTGCACCTAGGTCCACGCACAGCCAGTCATTCCCCAGCTGGAGCTCTTGATGAGTTTCTAGCCACTGTCTCAGCCGCAGATCGCAGCATTATCGAAGAAATCGCACAGTCAGCAGAAAAAGCGATGTTGATTATTAATCGAGGATCAAATCTTGGTTCTAGATTTTTGATTACTGCACAAGGTGCAAGCATTGGTCGCTCATCTGGCAGTGATGTTTTCTTAGACGATGTAACAGTCTCTAGATCCCACGCAAAGATTGAAAGTGCCTCTTCAGGATTTTCACTCAAAGACAGTGGTTCTTTAAATGGCACATATGTCAACAACTCTTCAGTAACAGAACACGCACTACATTCCGGAGATCAGATTCAAATTGGCAAGTTCCATCTGCTATTTGTTTCTGGCAGAAAATAATTAGGGGAGAATTTCAATGGCAGTTCCAGCTCGCGCGTATCTGAGCATTGGTGAAGTTCTAAACAGACTTCGCCCAGATTTTGCAGATATAACAATCTCAAAGATTCGCTTCCTAGAATCTGAAGGTTTGATTGAGCCGCAGCGAACACCATCTGGTTACCGCAAGTTCACAACATCTGATCTAGAACGTCTGCGCTATGTGCTTCTTGCTCAACGTGATCAGTACTTGCCCCTTAAAGTTATTAAAGACAATTTAGATGCAATTGATCGTGGCCTTGTTCCAGCAGCTACTGGTTCAGTTGCAGCACCTCGACCAACTCTTGGCCTGGCAACAATTGATGGAGAGATGGCACCCAGCACATTTGGTGAAGTTTCAGAGATGCGTCTTTCTCGCGATGAACTCTTGAAGAACTCAGGGCTCAAAGAAGATCAACTAGTTGAACTAGAGGGCTTTGGCCTGATCACCATTCGTGGTCGTCACTACGATGGAGACGCTCTAGCTATTGCTAAGGCTGTAACAGAGATGGCTGGTTTTGGAATTGAAGCTCGTCACTTGCGCTCCTTTAAATCTGCAGCAGATCGTGAAATTGGATTAATTGAGCAAGTCATCACTCCTTTGACTAGACAAAAGAGCGCCGATTCAAAGGCCCGTGCTGAAGAAGTTCAAAAGGAGATCGCATCTCTTTCTATTCGTCTGCATGCAGCACTTGTCCGCGGCGGACTTCATCGCCTTCGTTCATAACCAATGATGATTTCCATGGAGGTCATCGGCGTTCGAGTCGAAATGCCTTCCAATCAGCCCATCGTCTTACTTAAAGAAATTGATGGAACTCGATTTCTGCCCATTTGGGTTGGGGCAGTAGAGGCAACGGCTATCGCTTTTGCTCAGCAAGGTGTTCAGCCACCACGACCTTTAACTCATGATTTAACTCAAAACATTGTTGAAGAGCTCCAAGCCACCCTGACGGCAGTTCACATTACCCATATAGATGAAGGTGTTTTTTATGCCAACCTCATAGTCAGAGATAGCGCTGACACCACGCACACCATCTCTGCCAGGCCCTCAGATGCCATCGCTTTAGCCCTTAGAGCTTCAGCCAATATTTTGGCTAGCTCAGAACTACTCGATGAAATCGGAATTGAGATTCCGGCCGAGGCAGCTCCAGGGGATGAAAACCGGGAAGTTGAGCGCTTTAGAGAGTTCTTAGACCAGATTAACCCCGAGGATTTTGCGGGCTAGGGGACTAAACCCTCAATCTCAAGTAGAGGTTACGACCGTGTCGGTCATTGAACGGGGAGCCTTGCTGCCCTACATTTACATCACTCCCCAAGAGAAACGAGTTTGCCTGTGACTTCCCATGAACTAGAAATTGGCTACCGTGGCGCTACTGCTTGTTCTGCCGCCGGTATTACATACCGCCAGTTAGATTATTGGGCACGCACAGGTTTAGTTGAGCCAAGCATTAGAACTGCAAGCGGTTCAGGAACTCAACGTCTATATGGGTTTAGAGACATTCTCGTATTAAAAATCGTTAAGCGTCTATTAGATGCCGGCGTATCGCTGCAAAACATTCGTACCGCTGTTGATCACCTTCGCAGCAGAGGAGTAACTGAGCTGGAGAGCATGACGTTGATGAGTGATGGTGCATCTATCTATGAGTGCTCGAGCCCAGATGACATCATCGACTTGCTGGCAGGTGGCCAAGGAGTATTTGGTATCGCTGTTGGAAAAGTGTGGCATGAGGTGGAGGGTTCTCTCTCACTCTTGCAAGGTGAGATCAGTGGTCAAAGCGTGGGTGTTGAATCTAACGATGAACTTTCCCTACGTCGCAAGAGCAAAGGCGCTTGAAAAGACCTATCCTTATCTCATAGGGGCCATTGAAGGCCCCTTTGTATGGGTAGGGGATGTTGGACATGGTTGACTACGACGCGTTTTCACGTCGACACATCGGTCCTTCAGAGGATCAGGCCCAAACGATGTTGATGGAACTTGGCTATTCCTCAATGGCAGATTTTATAGCAGATGTTGTTCCTCAAAATATTGCAATGACCAAAAGGTTAAGTCAAACGCTTCCAACAGCCCTCAATGAAGTAGATGTTATTGCAGAACTACGCGCACTTGCAGATAAAAATGATGTGTATCGCAATGTGATTGGTACCGGCTATTACGGAACTATTATTCCGCCTGTAATTTTGCGAAACGTTATGGAAAACCCTGCTTGGTATACCGCTTATACGCCGTATCAACCAGAGATTTCACAAGGGCGATTAGAAGCTCTGTTCGCTTTTCAAACCGTGGTCTGCGATTTAACAGCTCTATCAATAGCCAATGCCTCTATGTTGGATGAAAGCACAGCAGCAGCTGAAGCTATGACGCTAGCCCGTCGTGTTTATAAGGGAAGTGATGATGCGGTATTTCTTATTGATGTCAATGTGCATCCACAAACTATTGCAGTGGTACAGACACGCGCTAGGCCACAAGGTATTAAGGTTGAAGTAGTCGATCTTTCCGAGGTACCGGCGAATTCTGAAGTATTCGGAGTCCTTGTTCAATATCCAAATACTCACGGTGAAATCATTGATTACAGCCAACTTGCCACATGGGTTCATGCAAAAGAAGGTTTGCTCATTGCAGCTACAGATTTGCTTGCACTCACTTTGTTAACGCCGCCAGGGGAGTGGGGCGCTGATATTGCAGTTGGTTCAGCCCAGCGCTTTGGAGTACCTATGGGCTTTGGTGGACCACATGCTGGTTTCATGTCGGTCCGTGAAGGTTTAGAGCGATCATTGCCAGGACGCTTAGTTGGACAGAGTGTTGACTCGCATGGAAATCCAGCTTTTCGCTTGGCTCTTCAGACACGTGAGCAGCATATTCGTCGTGACAAAGCGACGAGCAATATCTGCACCGCACAAGTTCTCTTAGCCGTCATGAGTGCCTTCTATGCCATGTGGCACGGACCAACAGGATTGAAAATAATTGCATCTCGCGTGAACAGACAGACACAAGAGTTAGCAAACTCAGTGAGCGCATCTGGGCATAAAGTTGTTCACTCAAACTACTTCGACACTCTTCTCATTGAAGTTAAGGATGCCGTCACACTTCATAAGAAGGCAGATGGAAAAAAGATTAATCTCAGAGTCGTAGATGGAACACACGTGGGAGTTTCCTTAGATGAAACTACGGATACAAAGACACTCAAGGATTTGTGTGAGATCTTCGGAAGTGGGGCAGTAGGGGTTGCCAGTAAATCGATTCCTGATTTTGCAACCCGTACATCTACATATTTGCGCCACCCAATCTTTAACACCATGCGCTCTGAAACATCGATGCTGCGCTATCTGCGCACCCTTTCTGATCGAGACTTGGCCCTGGATCGCACCATGATTCCGCTGGGCTCTTGCACTATGAAGCTCAATGCCACAACAGAGATGGAAGCTGTGACGTGGCCTGAGTTCTCATCTTTGCATCCATTTGCCCCAGCAAAACAAAACGCAGGATTTCGAGAATTGATTGCACAACTCTCAGATTGGCTTATAAAAATCACTGGCTATGACGCAGTCTCGCTGCAACCTAACGCCGGAAGCCAGGGGGAGTTTGCTGGATTATTGGCTATTCGTAATTACCACGATTCCCGTGGTGATCAAGCTCGCACTATTTGTTTGATTCCATCTTCTGCCCATGGCACCAATGCTGCCAGCGCAGTTATGGCTGGAATGCAGGTTGTGGTTATTGAGTGCGATGAGCATGGAAACGTGAGCATTGATGATTTAAAGGTGAAGATTTCTCAGCACGCACAGTCATTGGCCGCCATCATGGTCACATATCCATCCACACATGGTGTTTTTGAATCTGCAATTACCGAACTATGTGGACTTGTCCATGATGCTGGTGGCCAGGTTTATGTTGATGGTGCAAATTTGAATGCATTAGTTGGTTTAGCTCAACCCGGAAAGTTCGGTGCAGATGTTTCGCATTTGAATTTACATAAAACTTTTTGTATTCCACACGGTGGTGGGGGACCAGGTGTTGGACCAGTTATTTCCCGCGCTCACTTAGCGCCATTCTTACCTAATCATCCATTGGATGAATTATCAGGACCTGCAACCGGTCCTGGACCAATTAGTGGTGCGCCATTTGGTTCTGCGAGTATTTTGCCTATCTCATGGGCATACATTCGCATGATGGGTGGGGAAGGCCTCACACTTGCAACATCTATTGCGATCTTGTCTGCTAACTACATGGCAGCAAAGTTGAATCCAATGTTCCCAGTTCTTTACACAGGTGAGCATGGGCGTGTTGCACACGAATGCATTTTGGATTTACGAGAGATCACCAAGGTTAGTGGCGTAACTGTAGATGACATAGCTAAGCGATTAATGGATTATGGATTCCATGCTCCAACAATGAGTTTTCCTGTCGCTGGAACTTTCATGATTGAGCCAACCGAGAGTGAAGACATCGCCGAAATTGACCGCTTTATTGCTGCGATGACTGCAATTCACGGTGAAATTATGGAGATCATGGATGGAAAGATCTCGGCGGAGGAGTCAGCTTTGCGTCATGCTCCACACACCATAGAAAGTGTTTTGGCAGGTGATTGGGACCGCTCATACTCACGTGAAACTGGCGGGCTTCCATCAGTACGAAATGGTCTTGTGAGCGGTGAAATTATCGGAATGCAAGGTAAGTACTGGCCTACAGTGGGCCGTATCGATGGCGCTCACGGGGATAGGAACCTCATTTGTTCCTGCCCACCCATATCCGAGTTTGCATAACTTTACATAATGTAACTTATCGGCGGTATATATACGCTCCACGGGCAGCTATCAGCAGCCAGATCAGCGTCATAACTAAGGCCCAATCCCCATATCTATCCCGTGGCGATGTGCTCGAAATTAGACCAACTTCGGCATAAAGATGTTCGGCAGTTCCCATCTGAGTCGTCTGTAGAACTTTTCCGTTGTAATCGATAACTGCTGAGTATCCCGTTGTTGAGACTGAAAGAACATTTCGTAAATGCTCTATAGCCCTCACTCGAGTTATTTGCAGCTGCTGGGCACTTTCTGCTGAATCTCCAAAGGTTGCACTATTAGTCTGCACAGCCAAGATATTGGATGACTTGGCTCCATCCTGCATGATCTGATCATCGAGTAACTCGAAACAGATAATCGGTGCAATCTTTGCAGCGCCAATGGTGAATATTGTCGACTCATTTCCGGCACTAAAGTCACGCACATTATCAACTAATGGTGAGACTTTGGAGGCTAATGAGCGCAATGGGATGTATTCCCCAAAAGGTGTCAGGTGTTGCTTTATATAGACATTCTGCTTCTCTTTTGTCCACAATATTGAGGTATTGAGAATCTCCCTATCTCTATTGACAATGGCCCCAACTATTAATGGGGTGGTAAAAGTATTGAGTGTTTCAAAGATTTCTGGGTTTCGAAATGGATCAACATCAACTGCATTTTCAGGCCAGAGTATAAAGTCGACTTCTTTCTCGCTTTGTAAGGCAATTTCTGTTTCTTCAACATGATTATTAAAAACCTCTGTAGCTCTAGAGTTAAAATCTAAACCTAACTTAGGAACATTACCTTGAATAAGTAATGCTCGTGTTGTTTGATTTATATCCACATTGATAGGTATTAAGACTAAAACAATTGGTAATAAAATCAAAAACTGCAGTTCTTTTTTAGAGATATGGTGAATAAATAATCCTAACAAAACAGTGATGGCTGAAAGTGCGACCGCTCCCCCATGAGCTGCAATCTTTGCATAAGGCGCATCGGCTTGAGAGTAAGCGATTCTTGCCCAACCAAAACCTTGAAAAGGAAAATGGTTGCGGATCTCTTCTAAGACAATGAATATGAGTGGAAAGAAGGAGATTCCAAGGCGTTTAACTGCCACTAAAGGTAGATAAAACAGAGTTAATCCTGTGGCCAGGATGATCCATGGCAAAGAGCCGACATAGATACTGGTCCAATGCAATAAGACGAGATTAAATGTGAGGGCAAAGGCCAAGACACTCAGATATTTACGCTCACTACTGGCTAGTGCATACATCGCTAAGGCAAGTGCAATCGGAGCTAACCACCACAACGCAATTGGTTCAAATGCTGCGCTTAGAAGTAGTCCGCTAAGGGCAGATAGAAGAAGATTTACCAACCTAGCGCACTGATCAAACGATCAACGCTGGCGCCTAATCCATAGCGTTCCTTGAATTGGTAAATCTCTGATAAATCCTTTGGAGCTTTAGGCATTGCTAAATCAACGTGAGGAAGCGGTGCATTGCGAGCAACCTGAACAACTGTTGGGGCAATCTTTAGATAATCAGCGCCGGCAATGATCTTCTTAGCTAAAGCGGGCGGCAACGATTCGTGTGCTGCGAGAGCTCCTGCCATAGCCTCATCCACATTCGAAAAGGCGTTGGCAATTAACGCAGCTCCCTTTTCGCCAATTCCTCGAACCCCTGGTAATCCATCGGATGGATCGCCGCGAAACATTGCAAATAAGGCATAGCGATCGCCAGGAATTCCATATTTATTTGCGACGTATGCATAATCAACTAGATCATGCTGAGAAATACCTTTAGCCAAATAGACAACTTTGATATCACGTTTGTCATCGACCATTTGAAAGAGATCTCTATCGCCCGTGACGATTCGAATAGGTCCTTTTTCAATCTCGGCATAGGTAGCCATAACATCATCGGCTTCATAATCATCAACGCCAACCACTGGGATTCCAAAGAGATCAAGAAGCTCTAAAAGAATAGGAATCTGAGGGGTGAGAGTTTCTGGCTCTTCTTCCTCATCGCCTTCTTCCTCTAATCTGTTGGCTTTGTAATCTGGGAAAAGTTCCACTCTCCAACTCGGGCGCCAATCCCCATCCAGGCATGCAACCAATCGATTAGGTTTATAAACTGACATCAATCTTGCAGTCATATCCACATAACCACGAATTGCATTCACCGGTGTTCCATCAGGTGCTGTGAGAGTGTCAGGCATTCCGTAATAGGCGCGATACCAGAGCGATGCGCTATCGAGAAGCATTAATGTCATAAATCTCCCATAAGGAATGCAACCACTCCCCTGTCGATGCGCTTAACGGCATCCTTGCATACTGGTCGAAGTTTTTCACTTGCAGCAGCGATTTGATTAAGCAGATCAGATAACTGTTTAGTTGAACGAACAAAATCGCCAACTGACATATCAGTTCCCTTGAGAACGTTTTGTAAGGAGTTTCCATTTGCCCAGCGATATGAAACCCAACAAAAACCGGCATCTGGTTGGCGCTGAGTCTTTACACCATACTCAGTTTCAAGCTCTTCTAACTCAGCCCAGATGGAAATAACATCAGCAAGGGCGTTTGATACGCGCGGACTCGGCATTTTGGGAGCAACGTTGTCAGCGTTTCGTGACTCAAAGATCATTGTGGAAACAACTGAGAGCAGTTCAGGAGCATTCAGTTCATCTAGAACTCCGCGACGTATTGCCTCAGTTAAAAGTAGATCAGATTCAGCATAGATCTTTGTGAGGATTTTTCCTTGGGTAGTTGGCTTCTCCCCTTCGATGTAACCAAGATGTGTGAGAACCTGACATATCTGATCAAAAGTCTTCGCAATAACGTGGGTACGACTTTGAACACGCGTATGAAGACCATCATTTTCCCGGCTGAGTCGTCCAGCTTTTTCAGCAAATCGTGAATGATCCTCGCGCTGAGCACACGCATGGCAGCTGTGATTGCGAAGTCCTTTACGCAAATCAGTGAGGTCACCTTCTAAACGTGCTCGCTGTCTGTTATCAAAAGTTTTTTTGTGATCTCGCTTAGAGAGAAGAGTTTCTACCTCTTTGATTTCGCGACGAATCCCCGCATACTCAAGGAAATCTCCTAAATGGCACACGGCTTGGGAAAGCAGTTCTTGCATCGCACTTTCATTTTTAGCAATCTGCCTAGACAAACCAACTACCGCGCGGTCTGCTTGGAACTGGGCGAATGATGACTCTAGAGACCGCCTGGCTCGTTCACGACCGAATCGTGCAATGAGATTGATTGACATGTTGTAGGTCGGTGCGAAAGATGAACGAAGAGGATAGGTACGAGTTGATGCCAAACCAGCCGCTGAGGCAGAATCAACAGTTGGAGACCACTGAATGACGGCGTTACCTTCAATATCTATTCCGCGACGGCCTGCACGTCCTGTGAGTTGGGTATATTCCCCGGGCGTAATTGGCACGTGAGACTCACCGTTGTACTTAATCAACTTCTCTAACACAACAGTGCGAGCTGGCATGTTGATTCCAAGTGCCAGAGTCTCTGTGGCAAAGACTGCCTTGATGAGCCCCTTTTGAAACAACTCCTCAACTGCAGACTTAAAACTTGGAAGAAGCCCCGCATGGTGGGCTGCTATTCCACGTTCGAGAGCGGTGAGCCAATCATCGAAACCTAAAACTTCAAGATCTTCTTCTGCGATGTTTTGTGTGTACTTCAGAGCTGTCGCGCGTATTTCTTCACGCTCGGCAGTAGAAGTTAAACGTAATCCCGCATGCAAGCACTGTTTAACCGCAGCGTCGCAGCCTACTCGTGAGAAGATAAATGTTATCGCTGGCAGTAAATTCTGATTGGACAGTTTTTCTATGATGTCAGCGCGTGATAATCGATCTTGAGCTTCATTAAATCTTCCTCGCCGATTTCTGCTTAAAGATGCTTTGCGCACGGCTTCACGCTCTCGTTGCAAAATTTCGGGGTTTATCTGTCCAGGTTTTTCAAAAAGATCCAGAAGTCGATTACCGATAAGAACATGCTGATAGAGCGGTATGGGGCGAATTTCACTGACAATGACTTGGGTATTGCCTCGTACTTCTGCCAACCATTCACCAAACTCCTCAGCATTTGAAACCGTTGCCGATAGAGAAATCACTTGCACACTCTCCATTAAATGGATGAGCACTTCCTCCCATACCGCGCCACGGAATTTGTCAGCCAAGTAGTGGACTTCATCCATCACCACATAACCCAAGTTGGTCAAAGTATTGGAGCCGGCATATAGCATGTTGCGCAAAACTTCTGTAGTCATCACTAACACATCTGCTTCACCATTAATACTCGTATCTCCAGTGAGCAGACCGACTCGATCTTCACCAAACATTGCAACAAACTCTGAGTACTTCTGGTTTGAAAGAGCTTTAATTGGTGTGGTGTAGAAACACTTCTTGCCTAGCTTGAGAGCAAGATGGGCGGCGAATTCACCAACGACCGTCTTTCCAGCACCAGTTGGGGCCGCAACTAGAACACCACTCCCCTCTTCCACGGCGTGACAAGCAGCAACCTGAAAAGGGTCAAACTCAAAATCAAAGCTCTGAACAAACGCCGTTGTCTCTTTGTATTGATTGCGCACTTTAGCTGCAGCGAATTTCTCTGCCGGAGTTGTCATGGCATCCACGTCATTAGAGCACCTGGCATACATTGAGCGCTGACTGGTAGTTGACCTACACGTTCCCCATCGGCATATGCCACTGCATCGGCTGTGATTTTCACGCTCTTACTACGCACGATTTCAACTGCTGGATGCGTGATGTGCGTTCCTTTGAAAACTCTTGGAAAAACCTTTATAAACTCCAATTTCGAGACGGGATGCAGAACCATTACGTCAAAATAACCATCGGTTATCTCTGCCTGAGGACAAACCAACATTCCACCACCGTAGGAGCGACCATTGGCAACCGCTATGAGCATCGCCTGTGTAGAGATCGTTCGATCATCGAGAACGATTTCGTAATGACGAGGGGCAAATCTAGGAAGTTCAATGGCAATAGCTACGTTGTATTTGTTTGGCCCCTTTGGCCATGACATCGTGTTGGCCTTTTCATTTACTATGGAATCAAAGCCTGTAGATAAAATAGCTGCGAACCACTCCCCATCTACTAAACCTAGGTCCACAGAACGCGCTTTCTTAGACAAGGTTGCTTCAAGAATCGCATCGACATCATCAGGTAACCAACCCAAAGTTCGAACGAAATCATTTCCTGTACCTGCAGGAATCAAAGCTAACGGCACTTGTGCTGGAGTGATTTTTTGTAGAACTAGATGAAGTAGCCCATCTCCACCCACTGCTATAACACCACTGCACTCTGGATTGCGATCAAGGAATCTTTGAAGCAAATCTGCCTGGTCTATGCCGTTGCGCCCAATAATGATTTCATATTTAATCCCACGGCTATTGAGATAACCGGCAACATGGGTTCCGATTCGAGCACCTTTGCCTTGGCCAGAAACTGGATTGATAACTACGGCCCACATGGGAAGACCCTATCGGCTATTCCTTAATGGATGTTGGTGCGTCAATGGCAGGACTACCCGTTTCGACGGAAACCGCTTTCTTATCACGTCGCCGATCGACTAGTACGGCAATTAATCCAGCCATAAAGTAGAAAAGAATCAAGGGTCCAGATAAGAGAACCATGCTTAAGGGATCTGCTGTCGGTGATAGTGCTGCAACAAAGAAGAATATTATGAAAATCCAAATTCTCCATGGTTTCAAAATTGTTTTGCCGCGGAGAAATCCAATTAAATTAAATGTCAGAAGGAATATTGGTAGTTCGAAAGCAAGTCCCACAAAGAGAATGACTCTGAGAACGAAATCTAAATAATCGTCAAACCTAACCAAGTTGCTAATTGAATTGGGAGTGAATCCGAAAAGAGCTTTAATTGCAACAGGAAGAATGAAATAACCTAGCGTGGCACCCATCGCGAAAAATGGGGTTGCCGCTGCAACGAAGAGAACACTCGTGCGTCTTTCTTTTCTATGGAGCGCAGGGGCAATAAAGGCCCAAAGTTGGTAAAGCCAAAAAGGTGCCGAGACAATAATGCCTGTTAGCAGTGCGACCTTAATCTGTAAATCAAGTGGACCAAGAACACCGCTGATGTAGAGAGCACCACAACTAGCTGCACCAGATTGCTGGGCAGCTTTTAAGTCGCACACTGGTTTAGCTAAGGTGACAATGATTGGATCGTAGAAATACCACCCTCCGCCAAATGCAACCAACACTGCAATCGCAGAACGAAGAACTCGTTTTCGAAATTCGCGTAAGTGATCTAGAAGGGGCATCCGTGCTTCATTAACAGATGCCATTTATCTACTTCTCGGTTTTGCCGTCTTCTTCGATCACGCCGTCATCAGCTTTCATTTCCTTCATTTCGCTCTTGAAAATGCGCATGGAGCGACCAAGTGAGCGGGCTGAATCCGGCAAACGCTTCGCGCCGAACAAAACAAGTACAACAATGAGAAGGACGACGATCTCTCTTGGACCCAAATTCATAACGTTAACTCCTTGGCTAATATTTGGCTCTAGGTTACATCAGATTCCTTTGAATGGGTAGGCGATTTCAGCGAGCTTTGTATCGATCCAGCATCGTTTGAGCCATTACTGCTACTGATTTTCTAACATCAGGGGGTGACTGCAAGCAGACTGTTCTTCCAGAGGCCATGATGGAGCGCTCAATCCACTGGAATGAGTAAGTTTTAAAATCAAAGGCAGTGTTAACTTGAAGTTCACTTTGTTTGAACCGTTCAGCTATAGCACGAGTTGGAGTTAGGACCTTGATTGTGCAGGTATAACTTAATTGCTGGGCAGAATTCTTCGGAATCTCTTGTAGACCCGCTTGGACGCTTGCGCCTTGAATTCGGTCGATACGGAACTCTCTAAAGTCTGAGGCTGTGTAACAGTAGGAACTGAGATAAAGCTGACCGTCGGTTTCAACAATTTCGATGGGAAGAATAATTCGGGTACTGAGTTCATCGCGGTAAAGAGAATGGTAAGTGATTTCAAGGCCCATTCTCGATTTCAACGCATCAGTAATTGCTGCCGAGACTTCTTGATTGACAACCGAAGTTGCAGATAATGCCGACGGAAGTTTAATCAATCCAGCTAGACGTTGCGACAAGAGATCGATTCTGTCCAAGAGATCGCTCCTCTCGGGTGACAGAGCTGAACGTAGTAAATCTAAACCAAGAACAAGAGCGACCCCTTCATCAAAGGTAATGGAGCGAGGCTTCGATAAGGTTTCCGCATTGTGAATAGTTACAAAACCAGATTCAAAATCTAAATCCATGAGTTCCAGAGGTGTATAGCCAGGGAGCCCGCACATCCACAGCGTCGTTAGGTCACTAGTCATCTGAGTTTGCTCCACTTTAAAGACCTTTGAAAGCTCTTTTAATGAGATCCCTTGATGAGAACTGATATATGGAACAAGATCTAAAAGTCGCGCTGTGCGCTCAAGCGGTGCCGAAAATTTTCTAACCATGATTTTCCACTAAGGCTACAAGATGCTCAACGACAAGATCTCTTAACTCTGCTGGTTCCTGAACGAAAGCATCAGGGCCATGCCACAAAACTATAGAACAGAGCGAATCTAGGCTTAAAATTGGAATCTTGATTTGATCCCACTCCCCCAATGATTGTGTCGAGATTGCCAAAGCGCGAAGGGAGGACGCTTTACCCACACGGACATCAATCAAAGCAAAATCATGCGTCGGTGAATCTGAAAGAGCTTTGCTTGGATCAAATCCAGTTGGAGTTTCAAAATCACTTGGTCCCTCACTGGCTGTTATTGCGCTACTTATTCGATCTACTCGAAAGGTTCGTATCTCTTGAATCTCTTGATCTACACCCGACAAGTACCACAAGCCATTGCGAGTAGATAGAGCAATCGGAACAACGCTTCTCATATTGATCTTCAAGCTCGAATCCAGATAAGCAAAAGCTAGAAGCTGACTTTGCGCTATCGCTTTTGTAATCAGAGACAGATCCTGTCCACCGTCATTGAGTTTATGAACAGTTGCGGGAATGGATAGCTCATCACTGGGGATACCAATAGAACGAAGCTTCAAAAGCACTCTTTGCGCTACATCACCAAATGATGCTTCTTGCCAAGCTTGGGCTGCTAAAGACAGAAGTGAAACCTCAATAGATGAGATGTCACCCAGTTCAAACTGATACTTTTCTTGTTTGATCTTGTAGCCGGCTTCATCATTAAACAATGGATCAAAACTACCCACTTCAATTTCAATTCCAAGTGAACGTAGATCATCTTTATCGCGTTCAAACATTCTCTCTTTTGTCTCCGGAGTACCCTCATAACCTTCAACTGAGTTGTAAATCTCTGTTTTAGTCAGGTATCTCTTCGTAGCAAGCAGGGCGATTGTTAGATTTACTAAACGCTCACTCTTCCGCGACACCGTATGCACCTTTTGATGGCCTGCGACGACGAGCCAACACTTCAACGCCAGGGGCCATGCGGCGACTTTGAATCAAAAATCCCGTATGCCCAATCATTCGCTGTTGCGGACGAACTGCTAAACCTTCATGGTGCCATCCACGAACCAAAGTTTCACTGCTCTCAGGCTCGGTGAATCGACCATCTTCCTTTATTGCTTCAGCGGTGGCAGATAACTGTGTGGTAGTTGCGACATATGACATAAAGACACCGCCTGGACGCAAAGCACGGGCAGCGATATCAACGCACTCCCATGGAGCCAGCATGTCTAAAATAACCCGATCAAACTCACTATCAAAGGTTTGATCCTGCAAGTCCCCCACAGTTAATTTCCAATTACTAGGTGGAGCTTCGAAATATGCATCAACATTGGAACGAGCATTTTCTGCAAAATCAGCTCTTCGCTCAACTGAATGAAGGTATCCCTTTTCACCAGCAGCTCTTAACAATGAAATAGTGAGAGCACCGCTACCAACTCCAGCTTCAAGCACTCGTGCTCCTGGATAGATATCGGCTAATCCAATAATCATCGCGGCATCTTTTGGATAAACAATCGTTGCACCGCGTGGCATTGTTAATACATAGTCAGCCAGCAGTGGCTTAAAGGCCGTGAACTTCAAACCAGCAGTCGTGCTCACAACTGAACCTTCAGGCATCCCAATGAGATCATCATGGGTAATCCAGCCTTTGTGTGTGTGCCATTCCTTGCCTGGAACTATCGTGAAGCTATAGAGCTTTCCTTTGGGGTCGGTGAGTTGAATGCGATCACCCGCAGCAAAGAAACCTAGATTCGACACGGGAGCATCTTAGGTCAAATATGTGTAGTAAGTGCGGGTATGTTGCCGTACGTGAGTAACCAACCACTGCGCCTATCCCCTAGTCGGGTAAGTGAGTTTGAGAACTGTCCTCAACTCTATAAATACCGTGTCATCGATCAGCTGCCGCAACCGCCTTCACTGGATGCTGAGCGGGGAACATTAGTTCACACAGTTTTGCACGATCTTTTTGAAAATGCTCCGGCAGATAGAACGCCGCAGAGTGCAATTGAGCTTTTGCCCTCACGTTGGCAAGCACAAATGGCCGAAAAACCAGAGCTGATGGAAATGGTTACCAATGAGAAGGAATGGTTTGATCGAGCAGAATCACTCTTGCGCACCTACTTCACCTTAGAAGATCCACAAAGCTTTGAAGCAACGCACCGTGAATTACACCTCGAAAATGATTTCTCAGATGAGATTTATCTGCATGGTTATGTAGATCGTCTAGATGTTGCGCCAACAGGTGAAGTGCGCATTGTGGATTACAAAACTGGAAAAGCCCCCAAGCCAGGATGGGAAGAGAAAGCCCTCTTCCAACTGCGCGTTTACGCACTCCTTTATTTTAAGACTCACAATGTACTTCCACGTCTACTGCAACTCATTTATTTGGGCGACGGGAAAGTAGTAAAGAGCACACCGACATTGACTGATCTAGCAGCAACTGAAAAAGTACTCAAGCGCGTCGCCAGCGATATCTTCGCCTCAATTGAAAAGGATTACTGGCCACCTAAACCAAGTCGTTTATGCGATTGGTGCTTTTTCAAAAGTATCTGTCCTGCTCACACGAGCTAAATCTTTGCTGAAAAATCCGTATGCAGAGATTGTAACTTTGCAAAGTCAAGCTGCTCAAGGGATTTAATGACTCGCACACGTGCAGATTCTTCCACTTGAACTAAGTGAGGGACAGCCACAAGCCATGCACCACTGCTCGTAGCGGCGCCAGCACCAGTTAATGAATCTTCAAATACTAAACAATTTGCGATATCACTATTCGTTAACTGCGCGGCTTTGAGATAAGCATCTGGGTGGGGCTTTGTATTTGTGACGTCATCACTTGAAATAGAAAAAGGAAAGAGATCTGTTCCAACATTGTCCAATACCGCATCAACGATGATTCGTGGACTTGCTGAGACTAACCCTGTTTTAACCCCAGCGAGTTGGAGCTCCTTAACCAGCTCAAAAGCCCCCGGCATAAAAGGGGAGTGTGATCGCATCTTTGCCGATTGCACTTCTATGAGTTTGTCCGTGAAGAACTGGGGTGTCTGTGCCTGGTTGCATTTCTGATGCATATAGTCGCCAACGCGAGAGAGCGGCCCACCCAAGCAGGCCACCTGGTCCTCAGGTAGCCATTGATATCCATATATGGCTGTAATTTCCCTCTCAGATTTGAGCCACTCGGGTTCAGAATCAACCAGTAAGCCATCCATATCAAAGAAGACTGCGTCAAAAAAAACCTTCACTTGTCTCCTCAAAGATTTATATCTAGCACAAGCCCGCAAGATTACCCTAAGGTTTAGTCCTATGGAGATACACCACATCCCAGCCCTTCGTAACCCGATTATGGTGATGGCATTTTCTGGATGGAATGACGCTGGCGAAGCCGCAACAGGTGCCATAGAGCATCTACTTTCTGCTTGGCAAAATGAACCTAACGATGTAGTTCCAGAGCTCATTGCAGATATTGAATCGGAAGAGTTTTATGATTTTCAAGTAAATCGGCCACATATCTATGTAGATGATTCACAAATACGTAATATCACTTGGCCAACAACTGAGATCTTTGGAGTTGTTCTGCCTGATTATGACCGCGATTTAGTCGTTGTGAAAGGTACTGAACCCTCCATGCGTTGGAAGAGTTTCACACGTGAACTTCTTGACTTGGCCGATGACCTAGAAGTCTCTTTGATTGTCACTCTGGGATCGATGTTGGCCGATGTTCCACATTCACGCCCTATTTCAGTGAGTGGAAGCAGTGCGCATCCAGATTTAGCGACACGTCTTGGCGTTGAGGTATCTAGTTATGAAGGACCAACCGGAATCCTAGGAATTATTGGTGATGGATGTATGCGACGAGGAATTGATGCAGTCTCACTTTGGGCTGCTATCCCCCACTATGCATCCAATTCACCTTCACCCAAAGCCACACTCTCACTTGTTAACTCTCTTGAAGATTTCTTAGAAATATCTATCCCGCCTGCAGATCTAGCTGAAGCTGCTGATGAATGGGAAAAAGATGTTACTGAAATGGCAAAGGAAGATAATGATGTTGCTGAGTATGTGAAAGCGTTAGAGGATTCTAAAGATGCTGCTGAGCTTCCTGATGTGTCTGGAGATTCAATAGCAAAAGAGTTTGAGCGATATTTAAGGCGCAGAACTAAAGATTAAAGCACTAAACCTAGTAGTGCATCTAACGCTGTAGCCAGCTCCTTGGCCTCCCCACCGCTCACCCCGCTTATTGAATCTAATGCCCACTTGTCGAGGTGGGCTAGAGCAGTTGGTGTGTCTAAGTCATTGCTCAAGGCCAGAATCATCTTCTCGATTACTGGCTTTGTTGGTGCAACTTCGGCTGAAGTAAAGGCCTTTCGTATATTCGCAACCCGCTTTGTTGCACTTTCCAGCAGCTCATCGGTCCACATTCGATCTAATCGATAATGCTCTGACATTAAAGCAAAGCGAATAGCCATGGGATCTGTGCCAGAGTTAATGAGCTTTGATACAAAAACCAAATTCCCCTTACTCTTACTCATCTTTTCACCGTCAAGGCCAATCATCGCTGCATGAACATAGGTCGATGCGAGATCTTTACCTGTTAACACTTTGGCTTGTGAAGCGCACATTTCATGGTGCGGGAAGATCAAATCACTTCCACCACCTTGAATGTCGATGCAAGTTGGATCTGATTGAATCGGGGCTAAATATTTCAAGGCGATTGCTGTGCACTCGATGTGCCAACCTGGTCGTCCAACTCCATGAATTGAGGGCCAACCGGGTTCATTCTCACGCTTTGCCATCCACACCAAACAATCCAACGGATCAATCTTTCCAGCCAGAGTTGGGTTTCCACCACGCTGGGAAAAGATATCTTTCATCGTTTCTTTATCAAGATGTGAAAGAGAGCCAAAGTCAGGCGATGAATAATTCTTAAAAAACAGATCCTGTTCAATTGCATAGATCGATCCAGCGGCTTGTAGAGCTGTGACCGCTTCACTGACTAGATCTATAGCTTCCACTGCTCCGATGTAGTGAGCGGGTGGAATTACCCGCAAATTCACCATATCGCCTCTGAAAAGATCAATCTGTGAAGTCGCTAGATCTTCCCAATCTAAATTATCTCGTGTGGCCCGTTCAAGTAATGGATCATCAATATCTGTAATATTTTGGACATAAACAACTTCTGAACCACTTGCACGTAAATAGCGATTGATCAGGTCAAAAGTTAAATATGTAGATGCGTGGCCAAGATGGGTGGCGTCATATGGTGTGATGCCACAGACATACATGCGATAGAGATCTTTTTTGGTAACCAGTTCCTTTTTTAGTGTTTTAGTATTAGTGAGTGAAATCTGAGGAAAATTGAAGGATTTGTTTAGTTGTGGAACTGCAACTAAAGGCCAAGATTTCATGGGTGGATTCTAGTAACTTTGCCGCTAGAAAGCAGGCCACGGAATAGCGGGCCACTCCGGATTAGGTATAGGCATCACACCGGTTTCTAGCAACCTCAGCACTCGTGCGAGTAAAGCGTTGATTTCCACTTGTGTTAAATAAGGCGATAAATCCAATTCTTTGCCAAGAGCATCTTTGATCGATTTTAACGCCTTGAATTCATCAGCGCTTAGTTCATCCCCGGCCCATTGCCACAACACTGTTCGCAGCTTGTCCTCTTCGTGAAAAGTAACTCCATGGTCACATCCAAAAACATGTCCAGCTTCATCAGGCAATAAATGCCCGATCTTGCGATCAGTATTGTTGATGATTGCATCGAAAAAGGCCATCGAGCGAAGTTGGGGTAAGTCTTGAGAGAAAAATTCGGCAAGATCGATTGATTCATCGATATCTATCCACTCTTGCACCATTCCGATTCCATAAGGACCTTCGCGCAAAATGGTTAGCGGAACTAAATCCAAACCAAGAAATTCACTCACTCGGAAAGCTGCGTATTCGCGATCGGCGAGGGTTCCATCCGGGAAATCCCATAACGGGCGCTCCCCCGCAACTGGTTTATAGATGCATGTAATTTCGGTCTTTTGGTGTGTAACGGTTGCAAATAACGTTGCATTCGATGCATCAACTAATCGACCTGTAACTGACATTTCTCCGAAAGTCAGAATCGAGCGCTTATCGTCTGTAGCCATTTGCCCTAGGACATAAATGACCACGTGGATCAATTGGCAGAGAGCAGAATGGACATGGAACACGACCGGCATTTACTACAGCGTTTGTGCGGGCAATAAAAGCTTTCGCTTGGCCAAGGGTGATGTTTAACGTTATCTCCGGTACTTCGTCCTGGACTTCAATCTCCTTTATTGAAAACAGTTCCACACATACTTTCTTTGAAGCATCGTCCCAAGCAATAGATATCGCGCCTATGACGAAGTCTTTATCCACTGGTGACTCAAGGGCTGCATCATCGCGCTCCACTCGATCGACAACTAATGTCACATCTTCTTTAACAACTTGCTTGCACAGGATCTCTAACCGCTGGGCCAGCGTAGAAGTTTGAGCTTTTTCAAGGGATGCACTGACAAGGGCTGAACCAGCACGAACTTGAAGATAAAACTCTCGCTCACCCGGTTCACCCACAGTTCCACAAATGAAGCGGTCTACGTTCTTGAACTCATAGCTCATTTTCCTGCCCCACCACCCAGTAGGTTTTTACTACGCTTTGGACCTGCTAAAACATCGTGTAGAACAGAACGAGAATCATTCATCAGCGTTAAACGGGCTTTTCCATTCGAATAATCCAAAATGGTTACAGAGGCTGGATCAATAACAATGCGTTGGAAATCATCTAGATGCATCCCAAGGGCGCTAGCGACAATGGCTTTGATGACATCACCATGACTCACTAGCACAGCAACTCCACTCCTTTTGACGTTCAAGGACTCGTGAACTGCTGTCATAGCCCTTTGCTGCATATGAGCTAAGCCTTCACCTTCCGGAAAATACATCGCAGAGGGATTACCTTGAACAGTCTTCCATAATTTATTTCGCGAAAGAACGGATAATTTCTTCCCACTCCAACTTCCATAATCAACTTCGGTGAGATTCTCATCTTTAACCAGGAACTTCAGGCTCGACTTTGGTAGCGCGCTGAGCCAAGGCGCAATTGTTTCGTGGCATCTTTGCATGGGACTGATACGGATACCGGAAATAGGAAATGAACCTAATCTGGCGGCAAGCTCATGGGATTGCTTCATTCCCTTTTCAGAAAGTGAGATATTAGGAAGACGCCCAGATAAGACCCCTCGAGCATTTGCTTGGGAATGGGCATGTCTTATCAAAACTATCTGCATATCGCAAAGGCTATCGCAGGTTTTACTCTCATGACTTGCTAGGGTCTCTCCATGCAGATGAGAAAAGCGGGCAACAGCGGGCTCATGCTCTCTCGATTAGCGCTAGGAACTATGACATGGGGTCGTGACACCGACGAACATGAAGCCGCCGATCAATGCCGTGCTTTCATCGATGCTGGTGGAAACTTCGTTGATACCGCCGCGACGTATGGAGATGGCGATAGCGAGCGGGTAATCGGTGGACTCATCGGAACTCTTTTTCAACGCGACGAAGTTGTCATAGCCACTAAAGCAGGCCTGACTTTTCCTGATGGCGTGCGCACAGTTGATAATTCACGGCACGCTCTTATTGCTGAATTGGACCGTTCACTCAGCAGACTAGGCACCAATTTTGTAGATATTTGGCAGGTTCACACATGGGATCCATTTTCACCTATTGATGACACACTCTCTGCACTCGACTATGCCTATAGCACCGGCCGTGCGCGCTATGTTGGCATTTCAAATTTCACAGGATGGCAACTAGCACAATCTGCAACCAAACAAATTACTAATTCAGCAAAAGCACCGATTACTACGATTCAAAGCGAGTACTCATTACTCAATCGCGATGTTGAGATGGAGATTCTAGATAGTGCACAAGCTTGTGGTGTTGGTTTCGTTGCTTGGGCACCACTAGCACGTGGTGTACTCACCGGTAAATATCGCAATGGAATTCCGAGTGATTCGCGCGGGGCTGCACCACATTTTGCAAAAGACATTGCTCTCTATCTTGATTCAAGAAGTAGCAGCATCGTTGAAGCGGTGTGTGTTGCTGCAAGCGGGTTGGGGTATTCACCTCTTGAGGTAGCACTGGCGTGGGTAAGAGATGCTCCTGGTGTAACCAGCACAATCATTGGTGCTAGAACCGGCGCTCAAATACGTGGCGTATTACAAAGTGAAGAGATTTCTCTCCCAGACATTGTTCGCAACGCCCTTGATGACGTCAGCGCTTAGGCGTGTTCTAGAAAATCTTTCAGTACTCGAACACCAAAAGTAAGACCCTCAATTGGCACTCGCTCATCAACTCCATGAAATAGCGCCATGAAATCAAAGTCCGCATCGAGTTTAAGTGGTGAGAATCCGTAACCAATAATTCCAAGTTCAGCTAGCGCTTTGTTATCAGTTCCACCGCTCATGACATATGGAACTGGGACACCTTCGGGATCTTCAATCATAATCGCTGCGCACATCGCATCAACAAGATCGCCCTCAAAAGGTACTTCTAAAGCTTTATCGGTAGTAATAGTTTCGATGGTGATATCTGGGCCAATGAGAGATTTGATTGTTTCATTCAACTCGTTTTCAAAACCAGGAATGAAACGACCATCTACGACTGCGCTGGCTGATCCCGGAATTACGTTAGCTTTGTATCCAGCTTCAAGCATTGTTGGATTAGCTGTGTTTTGTAGAGTTGCTCCAACCATACGTGCAGCAAAACCCAATTCACTCAGAAGTGGTGTTAAATCCTTTTCGTTGTACTCCTTGCCGGTCTCTGCAGCAACCTTTTTGAAAAACGCCTTAACAGTTGCGCTATAACGTTGTGGCCATTGGTGATTACCAATCTTTGCGACCGCTTCACTTAAACGAGTGATTGCGTTTTCATTATTTGTAACAGAACCGTGTCCTGCGCGTCCGTGCGCGGTGAGCCTCATCCAGTGAATGCCCTTTTCAGCAGTTTCAATGAGATAGAGACGTTTTCCGCCAGCAACTGTTACTGAGAATCCACCAACCTCTGAAACCGCTTCAGTACATCCAGCAAATACTTCTGGGTGCTTATCAACCATCCAATGGGAACCATAGATACTTCCAGCTTCTTCATCAGCAAAGAAAGCTAAAACAATGTCACGCTTTGGTTTGTAACCAGTTCGCGCCCAATCACGCACCGTCGCCAGAATCATCGCATCCATATTTTTCATATCTACTGCCCCACGGCCCCAGATCATCCCATCGCGAATCTCTCCGCTGAAAGGATCTACGGACCAATCATCGGCATTTGCAGGCACAACATCTATATGACCATGAACAACCAAACCAGGCCGCGACGAATCTGTTCCCTTAATGCGTGCAATCACATTACAACGACCAGGTGCTGCCTCATACATAGTGGCTTCAATTCCAACCTCGGTCAGCAGCTTCATCACATGTTCAGCAACTTGCTTTTCATCGCCTTTCCCATCACCAAAATTGACGGAAGGAATTCGGATCAATTCCTGGCAAATACGGATAGCTTCATTTTCAAGTTCAGTGCGCGATGTTGTAGTCATTTCGCCATTCTCTCACCCAATTGCTATCCTTTCCCAGCACTTAGTCCGGGTGGCGGAATTGGCAGACGCGCTAGCTTGAGGTGTTAGTTCCCGTAAGGGATTAGGGGTTCAAGTCCCCTCTCGGACACATTCGTTAGGATGAGCATATGAAGATCGATGAGGCTGTCTCACTCATCAGAGCAATCCCTGATTATCCAAAACCTGGGATCCTCTTTCAAGACATCACTCCTCTTCTTGCAGATGGGGCGGCATTCTCGGCTGTCACCGATCACTTTGCACAATTTGCGCGCCCAGAAACTTCTATCGCAGGCATTGAAGCCAGAGGCTTTATCTTCGCTTCTGCTCTAGCCAATAAAATGAAAACTGGATTTGTTCCAATCCGTAAAGCGGGCAAACTCCCCCACACCACCTTCTCGCAAAGCTATGGACTTGAATATGGCAATGATGTTTTAGAGATACATGTTGATGCAATTCCCTTTGCCGGCGAAGTGCTCCTGATCGATGATGTACTGGCAACTGGTGGAACACTTGACGCAGCAATTCAACTTGTTAATCGTGCGGGTGGAAGTGTTTATCAAATATTGGCTTTACTAGAAATCCAAGCTCTTGAGGGTCGTGCTCGCCTAGCTGCTAAGTATCCACAGATTCCAGTTCACTCACTGGTAATTTCTTAATAGTGCGCATTACCCAGATTCAAGGTCTTCGCGCCCTTGCCGCAATACTGGTAACTGTATTTCATGCCCGGCTTATCCCTGGCGGATTTATCGGTGTCGACATCTTCTATGTAATCTCTGGCTATCTAATTACTGGACTCATACTGCGAGAAATCGAAAATACTGGAACTCTAAATCTAAAAACCTTCTATCAACGTCGTATTAAACGTCTCCTACCGACATCGGTATTCGTACTTTTTGTTACAGCAATCTTTGCCTGGATTCTCTTTCCCCCAATTACCCGTGGCTCCCTAGGCAGAGATCTCTTTGCCGCTGCGGCCTATATTTCTAACTATCTATTTGCCTGGTGGCAAAATGATTACCAGAATCTAAATGCTACCCCATCACCATTTATTCACTATTGGTCACTAGCTGTTGAAGAACAGTTCTATCTGGTATGGCCGCTCTTTATCCTATTCCTCGCACGTTATGGCAAAAAAGTTATTTTTGCTGGGATCGCGATCACAACCTTAGCTTCCCTCCTTCTCTCCATCTATCTCACACAAGTTGCACCTATCTGGGCGTTTTATTCTTTGCCCACACGTGCTTGGGAGTTAGGTTTTGGAGCGCTACTTCTTTTTATTCCGGAGACGAAAAAGAAGATTCGAATCCTTCCATGGTTAGGTTTCTTCGGAATTGCATTCTCTTCACTTAACTTTAATGAACACACTGCTTTCCCAGGCAAAAATGCGCTGCTTCCAGTATTGGCTACGGTCGCACTGATTGCTTCGATCAAATACTGGCCACCACTGTTTAATGATCTATCTAATGCACGTTTGAGCCAATGGTTAGGTGCGATCTCTTACCCGCTATACCTTTGGCATTGGCCGACATTAGTATTGCCCAGCAGCGCTCTTGGAAGACCGCTACGTTTCTATGAGCGCTTCTTATGCATTCTCTTGACGATCATTCTTGCCCACTTGACCAGTAAATTCGTGGAAGAACCTTTTCGTCATAAGAATCTTTCAACTCGAACTGTCTATAAAGGCGCTGCTATCACAACGGCAGTTTCACTCGTTGCAGGAGTTGTAATAGCTTTGAGCGCATCATCAATCATCACAACTAGAGGCGATATTTCTTACCAATTTGATTTAGTAACGGTGGTGCAGAAGCCGGACGTATATAGTGATGGTTGCCATGTTAACTATGGTGAAACTAAATCAGGACATTGTACTTACGGAAACAAGAATTCCCCCAAAACTATAGTTCTCTACGGGGATTCCCACGCTGCTCAATGGTTCCCAACGCTTGAGGAATTAGCTAATGAACGCGGATTCAAACTCATATCTTTGACTAAGTCTGCATGTTCGGCAGTTGATGCCAAGCGTCCGGATCAAGGTGCCTTCAAAATGGCGCACTGCACCAAATGGCGTCAAAACTCTATTGCGAGAATTGCCAAGATAAAACCAATGGCGGTCATTACCAGCAGTTTCCAATACTTCACTCCTGCAAAAAGTAACGTGAGCCGCCAACAGTGGTGGCGAGACGGTCAAAGAAAACTTCTCAATGACTTGAAGGGTTCAACTGACCACTTGATCTATATCAGTGACACTCCAAGACCTTTGCGTGATATTCCTAATTGCTTAGCCTCTCGCAATTCCAGTGTCTGTGATTCCACTGAAAGATCTCGCGTCTCGGTTATTGCTGGCTTCGAAGTAATTGATCCAACACCGTGGTTGTGCTCCTCATACTGCCCCGCGATCATCGATGGAATTGTGGCTTATCGCGACGCATCTCACATCTCAGTTAAAATGTCCTTGAGATTGCTACCAAAAATTGAGCAAGCACTTATCGCAAAGGGGCTCTTTGCCTAACTCTGTGGCAAGATGCCTTCCATGGCTGAACTGACCTACTACTGCGGAACAATGGATAGCGGAAAATCCACTCTTGCCCTGCAGACTGCGCATAATCATCAAAGTCGCGGCAGAACCGGTTTAATTTTCACCAATAAGGATCGCGCCGGAAGCGGAATCATCTCTTCACGTTTAGGTCTTTCTAGCCCAGCAATTGAAGTCATCCCAGCGTTGGATATTCACAAGTTTGTCGTTGATGCACTATCTGCTGGCGATCGCATTGATTACATCATTTGTGATGAAGCCCAGTTTTATGAGCGTCTGCAAATCGAACAGCTAGCCCGCATCGTCGATGGGCTTGGAATCGATGTTTATGCTTTTGGAATCTTAAGTGACTTTCGCACGATGCTCTTTCCTGGTTCGGCGCGATTGGTTGAGTTAGCAGATCGCGTGAATACATTGCAGGTAGAGGCGCTGTGCTGGTGCGGATCACGTGCAACACATAACGCTAGAACGATAGGTGGTGTGATGGTTGTTGAGGGTGAACAAGTAGTTGTTGGAGATGTCTCACCTGGTAGTGAAGTGGGTTACGAAGTTTTATGTCGTCGACACCATATGCGCCAAGTTACAGCTCGCGTTTCTCGCGCAGGTCATGTATCTTCGCAACCTCTACCGTTCAATCAATAGTCGATTCAAGGAGCAACAATGAAGGCACGTGGTTTAGCAGCGCTATCCGCCAAAGCCAAACTGACCTCCTATGAATTTGAACGACGTGAACTTGGCGCTCACGATGTTGCTCTAGATATCGCTTATGCAGGGATATGCCACTCAGATATTCATCAAGTCCGCGAAGAATGGGGTCCAGCCATTTTTCCCATGGTTCCTGGCCATGAAATTGCGGGAACAGTCAGTGCAACCGGTAGCTCAGTTACAAAGTTTGCAGTCGGGGATCGCATTGGTGTCGGAGTGTTTATTGATTCATGTAGAAAGTGCGCAAGCTGCCTTGCTGGGTTACAGCAGTACTGCGAAGAAGGCATGACTGGCACTTACAACACAATGGAGCGAGACGGTAAGACTGTTGCACTGGGTGGTTATTCAAATGTCTTTGTCATAAACGAAGATTACGCTGTTCATATTCCAGCAAACCTCGCACTCGATGGAGTAGCCCCACTTTTATGTGCTGGAATCACTTTGTATTCACCACTGCGTAAATGGAATGTCACGTCCAAAAGCAAAGTTGCCGTCATGGGCCTCGGTGGACTTGGACACATGGGAGTGAAATTTGCCGTTGCAATGGGAGCTGAAGTAACTGTACTTTCACATTCGCCTTCAAAGAAAGAAGATGCTCTGGCGATGGGGGCCAAACACTTTGTTGATACCAGTGCTCCGAATGCACTCAAGCCCCTTACGAAATCTTTTGATCTAGTTCTTAACACCGTGAGTGCATTTTTGGAAATCAATGAGTACCTAGATCTGCTCAGACTTGATGGCACACTCGTAATTATTGGTCTTCCAGGAAAGCCTTATGAGGTCAACGCTGGAGCGTTGCTCAATGGTCGCAGACGCTTGGCTGGATCGATGATTGGCGGAATACCAGAGATGCAGGAGATGTTGGATTTCTGCGGTGAGCATTCAATCCTCAGCGACGTCGAAGTTATTGAGGCTTCATACGCCAATACAGCGTATGAGCGCACTATTGCCAGCGATGTTAAATACCGCTTCGTTATAGATGCAGCAACGTTCTAGATAAAAGAATGGACAAGCATCGCAAGTAGCGGTGCTATTGCAAGGGCTGGAAGTAAATTACCGACTGCCACATGTTTAATGTTGAGTAGACGCAGACCTATTGCAATGAGTAGAACACCTCCGACGATTGTCATGGCATCAACTTGGTATCCATCCAGGATTTCTCCTAGAGCTAATCCGATGACTGTCCAAAAACCTTGATACAAGGCAACAGGGATCGCAGCTACAGCCACTCCCCAACCAAGGGATGAAGCAAAAGCCATCGCCGCAAAGAAGTCGAGTGTGCTTTTTAGTAAGAGTTGATCAATTCCATTCGACATTCCATCGCTAATGCTGCCCAAAATCGCAAGAGGTCCAATTGCAAAAAGAAGAGATGCTGTAACAAATCCCTCTACGAACGGGCTCTCCTGGGATGCTTTGAACTTCTTCCGTAAATTCTCACCTAAATGATCTAAGCGATCTTCTAATCCCAGTGCAGAACCGATCAAACCACCGAAGATAAGCGAACCAAGTACAACTAGTAAAGGCCAACCCGCTGGCAATGAATCAACATAGCGCGATGACCACATAGGTATCAACGCCGATGCAGCCCCTAGAAGTGTTGCAAGACCTAATACATCTGTCAGTAGAGTTCTTGTCTTTGAATGCAGTCTATGTCCAACAAAAATACCGAGCCCTGCTCCTCCAATGATTGCAAATACATTGATGAGCGTGCCAATACCTGGAAACATTGTTAAAGAATAGCCTGATATGGCATGAGTGGTTGCACTAGACTCCCCCAATGTCATCGAATGCGTTCATGGAGTTCCTACGTCCGCACCGCACCGTTCCACTTACTCCATGGACCGCACACTCCAAATGGGATCTAGGTTTCACCCGCGTATTAATTTTATGGGTAGGGCTTTTCATTTTCGGTATTGGTGATGCCTTCGTCATCCAAAGCAATATCGGTAATGGGCCTTGGTCTGTGTTGGCGCAGGGAGTATCAAGGAATTTAGATATCACGATGGGTTGGTCAACTTTTGGAATCAGTGCGCTCGTTCTTTTAGGTTGGATTCCTCTTCGTGAAAAACCTGGCTTTGGAACTATTTCCAATATTGTTATCATCGCCTTAGCAATTGAAATAGGCGTCACCTATATTCCACTGCAAGAGAATTATTTTGTTGGGATTCTTTACACATTATTAGGAATCGCTATGGTTGGGGCGGCATCTGCTCTCTACATCACATGCGGTCTAGGACCTGGACCTCGTGATGGATTGATGACTGGCATTCACTTCAAGACGCGAATTCGCGTAGGCAGAGTGCGTTTGGCAATTGAGAGCACAGTATTCGCTTTGGGCTGGCTGCTGGGTGGCACGGTAGGGCTCGGAACGCTCCTGTTTGCAGGCTTGATCGGTCAATCAATAGCCGTTGCCCTAGGTGTCGTATCCCGACTTACGAGCAAGTAACTACTACTCTCAAAGTATTCCCTCGGCCTGCGTAGGCCGTTTACTGCGCACGGGGTCGCAAACACCCCCGATAACAAAATTAGAAAGGCACTACTCATGCTGGATTCGTATTTTAAAATCTCAGAACGTGGTTCTACTGTAGGCCGGGAAGTTCGTGGCGGTCTGGTCACATTCTTCACAATGGCATACATCATCGCATTGAACCCACTGATTATCGGTGGCGCAGTTGACGCTGATGGAAAGTTCCTAGGTGGATTCACCGCCTTCGGTCAAAACCTTCCTCTCATCGCAGCAGCGACTGCCTTAGTTGCAGGTATTTTGACGATCCTGATGGGAGTTGTGGGTAATTTCCCATTAGCTATCGCAACAGGTCTTGGCTTAAATACATTCGTTGCATATGGCATCGCATCACAAATGACATGGGCCGATGCAATGGGTCTCGTTGTTCTTGAAGGTTTGATCATCACTGTTTTAGTTCTTACTGGCTTTAGAACTGCTGTGTTCAAGGCTGTTCCTCAGCAACTTAAGTATGCAATCTCGGTTGGTATTGGTCTCTTTATTGCTCTGATTGGTCTTGTTGACGCAGGTTTCGTTCGCCGTACCGGTACTGGACCAGTTCCAGTGCAGCTAGGTGATGGTGGAAATCTTGTTGGATGGCCAATAGTGGTCTTTATCTTTGGTCTAATTCTTATTGTCACTTTGATGGTGCGAAAGACAAAAGGTGCGATACTGATTGGAATTGTTGGAGCAACTGTCCTAGCGATCATTCTTGAGAACGCTTTCAAAATCGGACCTAGCTTCATTTCTCCAACCGAGAGCAATCCAAAGGGCTGGGGACTAAACATTCCAGCACTTCCTGATGCAATTACAGCTACTCCTGATTTCGCCCTTCTAGGTCAATTCAATCTATTAGGTTCTTTTAGCAAGATTTCAATGGTTTCTGCGATTCTCTTGGTTTTCACACTCCTACTCTCTGACTTCTTTGACACAGTGGGAACAGTTACTGCAATCGGTCATGAATCTGGCTTGATCGATAAGGATGGCAATGTGCCAAACAATGATCGCATCTTGCTTGTTGACTCAATCGCAGCAGCTGCTGGTGGAGCTGCAGGTATCTCGTCGAATACTTCATACATTGAATCTGCAGCTGGTGTTGGTGAAGGTGCTCGCACAGGACTTGCATCAGTGATTACTGGTGTCTGTTTCTTGCTCGCTACCTTCTTATCACCACTTGTAGCTATCATCCCTTACGAAGCGGCAACTCCCGCTTTGATTATCGTCGGTTTCTTGATGATGACTCAAGTAAAAGATATTGACTGGGCTGATCTAGGAATCGCACTTCCAGCATTCCTAACAATCATTTTGATGCCATTTACTTACAGCATATCCGTAGGTATTGGAGCAGGCTTCGTATCACACGTTCTTATTCGTGCGGTTCAGGGCCGTCGCAAGGAGATTCATCCATTGCTATGGCTAGTTGCAGTTCTATTTGTTGTTTACTTCATGACTTCACCAATCACAGCGTGGATTGGCTAAGTACACAGTAATTAGCTCACTAAGGCCCCGTGGAGAAATCTGCGGGGCCTTAGTATTTCTACCAAATAATTTCCTCTTTGCCTTGCATGCGAAGTAGCGCATTAGTTTTAGAGAATGGCGCCGAACCAAAAAATCCTCTATATGCCGATAATGGACTTGGGTGAGGTGAACTAATTGAGAGCTTTGGATCAAAATATTGAGCGAGCTGTTGCGCCTTTACTCCCCAAAATATTGCAATGGACCCTGATTCGCCAACTACTCTTGCGGTCGCTGCAGTGAATTCCTGCCAGCCAAAATCTTCATGCGCTAGAGATTGTGTGGGGCGCGTTGTGAGAATCTGATTGAGCAGAAAAACACCCTGATTAGCCCAGCGATGTAGATCTCCATCACTAGTGGCCTTCACCCCACAATCGCTCTCCAGCTCTTTAAGTATGTTTTTCAACGATGCGGGGAAAGGTTGGGTATCTGCGGTAACAGAAAAAGCTAAACCTTGCGCATAACCAGGACTCGGGTAAGGATCTTGACCAAAGATTGCAACCTTGACCTCTCTTGGTGGCAGTTGATATGCGGCAAAAATATTCTCATACGCAGGGGCAACATCATCCTTATCAATGAGTGAATCAATTTTGGATATGAGAGGTCGATAATCGGCTAATACCTTTTGCCACTCAGTATGAAGTTGGTCAAAAAGCGCCATGGCTATTGATAAGAACGTGCGAAAAAACGTCCGGAATCTTGCGTGACAGATATCTTTTCATTGAATATCGCAGAAATGTGTTCAGAAGTAATCACTGAGGCAACTGGCCCAGCCACTGCGATCTGACCATCGTTGAGTAATAAGGCATGCGTAGTTCCCACAGGTATTTCCTCAATATGGTGGGTAACCAAGATCGTTGCTGGAGCGCTTGTATCGGCGGCAAAATTAGCAAAGCGACGCAAGAGATCTTCGCGACCACCAACATCTAAGCCACCTGCGGGTTCATCCAGTAAAAGAAGTTCAGGATCTGCCATCAGTGCTCGTGCAATCTGTGTTCGCTTCTTTTCACCTTCACTCAGCGATCCATAGAGGCGATCACCTAGATCGCGCACACCGAAAGTGGTCAATAACGCAATAGCTCTAGATTCATCCCATAAGTCATAGTCTTCATTCCATCTACCCAAGATTGCATAGGCTGCTGTTAAAACAACGTCCTTCACTTTTTCATCACTTGGAATATCTTGGGCGATTGGTGCTCCGCAAATTCCAATACGCGTGCGAAGTTCAAAAAGATCAACCCGACCCATTTGTTTACCCAGAACAGTGACTGTTCCATGTGTTGGGAAAATCTTTGTTGCCAGAATCTGTAAGAGAGTTGATTTACCGGCGCCATTGGGTCCGAGAATGACCCAACGCTCGCCCTGAGCTATTTGAAAATTTAACGGTCCAAGAATGATTTTTTCACCACGACGTACTGAAACATCCCTCAGCTCGAGTACAGGTGATGTGGTCATAGAGCAAAAAGATACTGGTTAGAGAGCAACAAATGCCTGATTAGTGGCAATTGCGCGATGTGATTTTAAGATAATCTTGGTCTCATCATGAGTACTAGCGCAGATAATGAGCAATACACTGGTCTGATCCTTCTGAGCGGCGTAGACAAGCCTGGAATTACTGCATCCCTCTTTGAGGTCCTTTCTGTCTTTGCCATAACAGTGGTGGATATCGAACAGGTAGTTATTAAAGATCGACTCATTCTTACCGTTTTAATAGCCCTTAATCCCGCACATGAGAGTGCGATTGCTGCGGATTTGGAAAGCTGTGCGGCTAGTTTGGATGTGGATATAGCTACTCTTTTCTCATACGAGGAAAAGTCGGCAATATCTACCAAAAACAATCTAGTTCACGTCGTAATCTTGTCGAGGCAAATTAATCCGAAAGCAATTTCAGAGTTGGCCGCAGGGATAAATCAGAGCGGTGCAAATATTGAACGTGTCACTCGCTTGGCTTCAAGCCCAGTGACAGCTATTGAGTTTGTGATCTCTGGTGCTAAAAAGGATATTTTGAGTCAAACTCTCTCACCAATTGCTGCTAGCAGTGGCATAGACATAGCGGTTCTACCCGGCGGACTACAGCGTCATGCTCGCAAACTTGTGCAGTTAGACGTTGATTCCACTCTGATCCAGCAAGAAGTAATCGATCTTCTAGCAGCTAAGGCTGGTGTAGCTGATGCAGTTATAGCCATTACTAATCAGGCTATGCGTGGTGAATTAGATTTTGAACAATCGTTAAGAGCTAGAGTTTCACTACTTAAAGGTCTTCCAGTCAGTGCTATCGCAGAAGTTCAACAACAAATACTGCTCACTCCTGGTGCTCGAACTCTGATTTCAACTCTGCACAAACTTGGCCACACTGTTGCAGTTGTTTCAGGCGGTTTTATCGATGTCATAGCTCCGCTAATTAAGAAACTAGAAATCAAATATTTCAAGGCAAATATCTTAGGAATAGAGAATGGTTTTCTCACTGGAGAGATTACTGGTCCAGTCATTGATCGAGCTGCGAAGGCCGCCGCTTTGCACGAATTTGCTGCACTTGAATCTATTTCTATGGAACAAACAATTGCCATCGGCGATGGTGCAAATGATTTAGACATGATTGCTGCTGCTGGGTTAGGTATCGCATTTAATGCTAAACCCGCGGTCAAAGCTGCAGCAGATAGTTCACTATCTGAGCCATATCTGGATTCAGTTCTCTATTTACTAGGCATTTCCATTGAAGATATCGAGTCAGAAAAGGATTAAAGACGACAAGCGTGAATATCGGTTACTAATATTCCACGAGCTCCAAGGCCCCAGAGTTTATCCATAACATCATTAGTCTCTTTGCGCTTAACCATGGCACGAACAGCAACCCAGTCAGCATTTTGCAAAGGTGAGATCGTTGGCGACTCTAGACCTGGCGTAATTGCACAAGCTTTCTCAACCAGTGACTTAGGAATGTCGTAGTCCAAAAGAACATACATTCGAGCTGTCACAACACCTTGAAGACGTCGAATGAGAATTTCTAGCTCTGCGGGAATAACCGCATCTTTTCGAGAGATGACAACAGCTTCGCTCGTAAGAATAGCTTCACCAAATATCTTCAATCCTGCCTGGCGTAAGGTGTTTCCTGTACTGACAACATCTGCAATTAGATCTGCAACACCTAATCTGACACTGCTTTCAACTGCGCCATCTAATCGCACTACATCAGCTTTGATATTCAACTGCGCTAAGTGGTGATTTACTAAACCTGGATAGGCTGTTGCAACACGCTTGCCCGCAATATCAGATACTTTCCACTCACGATCTGCGGGTGCTGCGAATCTAAATGTAGATGCTCCAAAATTGAGTGAGAGAAGTTCTTGAGCACTCGCCGCAGAATCAATCAAGAGATCTCGACCAGTAATTCCAGCCTCTAACTCCCCCGAGCCAACATAGATTGCAATATCACGTGGACGAAGGTAGTAAAACTCCACGCTGTTATCGTTATCAATAAGAACTAGATCACGGCTATCAGTACGTTGGCGGTATCCAGCTTCTTTTAGGATGGCAATAGACTCCTCAGCCAGAGAACCTTTATTTGGGACGGCTATGCGCAACATATATGGACTCGATTCACTTATAAGTAGGTGTAGACATCATCAAGGCTCAGACCGCGAGCTAACATCAATGTTTGCACGTGATAAATCAACTGGCTAATCTCTTCGGCCAACGCTTCATCACTCTCATGTTCTGCAGCTAACCAGACTTCACCAGCTTCTTCCAAAATCTTCTTACCAATGGCGTGAACACCAGCATCTAGTGCAGCAATAGTTCCTGAACCCTCTGGGCGTTGCACTGCCTTTTCACTTAACTCAGCCCATAGAGATTCAAAGGATTTCATAGCTTTAGTTTACTAGAGAGCTTTCGCCCACCATTGCCAATTTTTGCTGTATCAAGAGTGACTATTAACTCGCGCCCTGTGCAAGATCACGCAAAGCGAGCACCATCGCAGCTGGGTCATCAGATTTAAAGACTGCACTCCCTGCCACAAATGTGTCAGCCCCAGCTTCGACTGCAATTTCTATAGTCTCTAGCGATATGCCTCCATCAACTTGTAGCCAGATTGGGCGATCTCCAATTACTTTACGGGTTGCTCGGACTTTGTCCATCATGTCGCGCATGAATTTTTGCCCGCCAAAACCTGGTTCAACAGTCATAATCAAAAACATGTCCACGAGATCAGTAAATTCCTCATAATCGGCTATTGACGTATTTGGCTTAAGCGCTAAACCAGAACGTGCTCCTTCACTACGAATAGCTCGCAATGTCTGACCAATATTCTTGGCTGCTTCGGCATGAATGGTCACACTTGCGCAGCCAACTTGGGCATAGAACGGAGCGATTTCATCAACGTCAGCAACCATTAAATGTGCATCCACACCAATAGGACAACCCTTAATGATTGTGCTTGCGCTTTGAAAATCGAAGGTGAAGTTAGGAACGAAAATATTGTCCATAACATCTAGATGTATCAGGTCTGAAACACTTGAGATCTTGGCGATCTCCCGCTCTAGATTATCAAAATCAGCGTTGAGAATGCTAGGAGTTATGTGAATCTCACGCTTCATATCTCTAGCCTAACTGCCATGGTGCTACTTCTTTCGTAGCAGCGCCAGAAACATCGCATCCGTGCCATGTTTGTGCGTCCATAAAGACATTGATTTGCCACGGGTGGCATCTTTCAAGTTGACCGGAAGAAACTCGCTAATGTCTAACTGTTCCAACTCTGGATATTTCTTCAAGATATCTAGAACTTGCACAGTGGTTTCAGCCAGGTGTGGTGAGCATGTTGCATATCCCAAGACAGCCCCAGTATTCATCACAGCTACTGCACCATCGAGAAGATCTCTTTGCAACGAAGTAAGTTCACGAAGATCACTTAAGGTTCTGCGCCATCTGACCTCAGGTCTTCGGCGCAGCGCCCCTAAACCCGTGCAAGGCGCATCAACGATTACTGCATCGAATGTCTGTCCGTGTGTTGCGATATCGCGTCCATCCCCGCACCACACAGTTGCACCATGGACAACTTTTTTTACTAATTCTGCGCGAGGTGCTGAAAACTCATTCGCAGTGAAATTAATTTCACGTTCCTTGGCGATACTAGAAAGAAGCGCCGCCTTACCCCCAGGTCCTGCACAAAGATCCAACCAAGAATTACCAGAAGCCACTGCGGCAAAAACAGTGGCAACTAACTGAGAACCTTCATCCTGCACACCTGCTAGGCGATGCTTAATCACATCTAGATTTCCTGGATTACCCTTTAAGCGAGCACCTAACTTCGAATAAATCGTTGCTTCAGCCCCTAGTTCGACCAATTCCGCCTGAGTCGAATAGCCAGGCCAAGAAACTAAGGTCGGAAGGGCTGGAACATTGTTCGTAGCAAGCTCTGCCTCGACCGCTTCCCAATCTTTCAATAAATCAAAGTATGCAGAGATTATCCAGTGAGGATGCGAATATTGAATAGAAAGTTTTACAACCTTATCCGTGATCTCATCAAGTGGAGCAAACCATTCGTCATAGCTCTTACGGGTAACAGAGCGCAAAAGAGCGTTAACAAAGCTGGCCTTAGACTCCCCTAGACGCTTACGTGCCACTTCAACCGTTGCAGAAACGGCTGCATGATCTGGAATTCGCAGCTCATGAATCTGGTGAACACCCATTCGGGCAACATCAATGATTCCTGAATCAACTTCATTCCACGGTCTATCCGAAATCTGGCCAAGAACCCAGTCATGCTTTCCCTGCATACGCAAAGTTCCATAGACGAGCTCGGTAACTAGGTTACGGTCTCGATCTTCTAATGAAGTTGCACTAAGGGCCGCCGGCAAAAGAAGATTTGAGTAGCCTCCATTTTGATTTACTTCAGCGATGAGATCGAATGCAAGGAGTCGAACAGCATCTGGCTTAGGAGCTTTGAAGGTATTGCGTCTGGCCTCAACCACAGCGTTCCGTGCTCTCAAAACGTGCTCCTCGTGACCAATCTAAAGCTGACATTTCTTTTTTACCTGCAGGAGTCAGACTTTCCAAAATAAGGAAACCATGAGCTGATCCTATACAGCAATCCTTTCCTACAACTCTTAATTCACCGGGTTCCAAATTAAGATCAGATTCACCAATCTTAGCTGCCGATATCTTAAGAGGTTGTCCGCGAAAATTAGTCCATGCTTGCGGTTGCGGATAAAAAGCACGAATCTTATTGAGAAGTGAATCGGCGGAGGAGTTCCAATTCAATCTCGCTTCTTCCCGAGTAATTTTTGCAGCCAATGTTGGCTGGCCTGTTTGCGCAGTGGGAGTAGCCCCACCCTCGATAGCAACCAATGCATCCCTAACCGCATCCACTCCAACAGTGGAAAGTTTTTCTAGTAGCTCATAGCTGCGCATAGTTGAATCTATTGGAACTGTGATTGATGTGTATATCGGTCCTGTATCCATACCAGGATCAAGTGCAAAGACGCTCACTCCACTCTCTGTTTCGCCGGCTTCAATTGCTCTTTGAACCGGTGCTGCGCCTCGATATTTGGGTAAGAGAGAGAAATGCAGATTAATACAGCCAAATTTTGGTATCAACAGAGTCGTCGCTGGCAGAATTCGGCCGTATCCAATCGTGATCAATAGATCAAGATCTGACAAGGCACCATCTATTTCTGAAACTGTAGTTGGCGTAATCAATTCGATGGAATTAGTTTTTGCCCACTGGCTTACAGGCGAGGAGTTCATTTCCTGACCTCGACCCGAAGCTTTATCAGGTTGGCTGATGACTCGAACCAAGGTATGCCCACTGGTCTTTAACCAATTAAGGGTGGGTACTGCAACCTCGGGAGTAGCGGCTACCCCTAAACGCATTAAGTATTCCGTCCGAAAAGCGAGTGCGGTGACGTCTTAATATTTGGTGTAGTGCCACTTTCACTCTGTGCGTTGAACCATTCTGATTCACGAATTTCACGCATAGCTAACTTGCGAACTTCTGGGGATAAGCGATCTATAAAAAGAATGCCATCGAGATGGTCAGTTTCATGTTGTAAAGCGCGTGCTAAGAATTCAGTACCTTCGATTACAACAGGTTCACCAAACATATTAAAGCCCCTAGCAACTGCATTCATTGCGCGCTTTGCGTCATAGCGCAGCTCAGGAAATGAAAGACAACCTTCTTCACCATCTTGAATCTCCTCACCAAGTGAGAGAGTTGGATTAATTAAATGCCCCAGAACATCATCTACGTGCCAAGTAAACACTCGCAAAGGAACCCCTATTTGCGGTGCGGCAAGGCCAGCACCAGGAGCTTCCAGCATTGTGTCGGTGAGATCTGCAACCAACTTGCGGAGCTCTTTATCAAAGTCGACTACAGGTGATGCCGGCGTTAAAAGCACTGGGTCACCGAATAAACGAATTTCTTGAATCGACATGTCTGAAGTCTATCAAAAATACTAAAGTGAATATGGATCGATTCGAAGGCTGGAATCCGACTTCTTAGCGATACTTCTGCGTCGCATCAGCTCATGTAAAAACGCCGTTAAAGCTGGCCTTGAATCTGATGAGTAAAGAATCACGACTTTACTTGATTCACCATCAATTTTAGTTGGCCCTAACACTCTCGTATCACTGGCTAAACGAGAATCAGAGATCGCTCTATTGATGCCAGCGACGATTGGACTTGCCTGCGAAGTTGGAAGAATCATGACAGCGCTATTAACTGATGGTGGGAAAGAAATCTCAGATCGTTGCGCTAATTCGCGCTTCAAGATAGTAGAAGGATTCCAACGAATCAAACTGGAAACAATAGGGTGAGAATCATCTATCGCAAGTAGAACTACTCCCCCTTTCTTCACCGAACCTGAAACCTCAAAGAAAAACTCATTAGCCCTCTCATTAGCCCGCAAATCATCATGACTAAAGTATGAAAGGCCTTCAAGAACTACCACTGCGCTGTATCCCCCACTCACTTGTGGAACTGCACCCGGGGTTGCCAAAACAATACACGGCTTCGATTCAACGTGATCCTTAATGACATCGCCAAAGGAAAGAACAATGGGGGTGTTAGGAAAAGCACGAGCTATTTCCTCTTGTGCACGTTCAATCCCTCGGGACACTACAAACTTCTTATCTCTTGTACAAAAACTGCACTTCCAGCCCTTCGTCAATGTGCCACAGATTCGACAAGCAGGATCAGCGCTTTTGCTTGTCAGATGTAGTCGTCCCCCACACGAACACAAAGCGACATTCTTGCAATGCGCACAAAGAATTCCATTGGCGTAACCCTTGCGAGGCAAGAGGAAAAGAACCGGGCCTTGAGAAATACTCGAGCGTATGTCGCTAAATATTCGGCCTGGAAGTAGTGAAGAATCTACCGGCGTGAATGCTTTTACCGAGATCTTTGAATTGGAGTTCAAATAGCTAATTCTCTTTGTATCAATGAGCGCAGAAATATCTAATGAGGGGACGTATCCGGTAAAGATAATCCGGAGAGAATCTATTGACTTGCGCATTAATGCAACATCGCGGGCGTTCCAGGCCGGTGAGCGTACTTCATAGAGATCTGGAGATGACTCCTTGAAAACAATGAGAGCGGATCCTGGTGCTAGCGGAGTAAATATCGCACTTCTAGAGCCGATAATAATCTGATTATTAGATTCCAAGGAGTGTAAGAAATTCTGGTATCTCTCATTACGTGGGGCACCACTATCAATACGTAAAATCGACGCCGCTACTCCATTGAGCTGGGCAATAATTGCAAGAATGTCACGCTCATCTGGAGCAACAATTAATACCTGCCCCTTTCTGCTTGCCTCACGTGCGATGAGTGCTACCTGCGCATATGCAGAATCATGAGGTTCAAATGCTCGAAAAGATAAATCAGCCTCATTATTTGATCGAGATACCTGCAACTCCTTAGAAACATAGGCCTTATCGACGGCCGCAACTCGGGCAGGTATAGCACTTCGTATTACATCCCAAGGATTTGTAGCCCACCGCTGCGCGCATTGAGCAATTAGCTCTAACGATTTAGTTGTAGCAACAGGGTGTGGTGAGAGTACTTTTGTGATTGATTTCAAACCATTAGTGATGTATGGAACTACAACGCGTTGAATGACTAAACCCTCTACTTCGCGACTTCCAAAGGGAACTTGCACACGTACGCCAGTTCTAACCAAATGAGAATATTTTTCTGGGACTTCATAGTCATATGGGGTATCTAGATGAAACACACCTGTATCAACCCAGACTCGTGCATACGGTAAATCTGTTGCCACAGGACCACTATGCGCAGGTGCAATCTGCGACTTAAGTCTAAATAGCCGTGGCGTTGCCACAGTGCTTACTTAATTGCGTTTTGCAGTTCTGAAACACGATTAGTACGTTCCCAAACAAACTCTGGAAGTTCGCGGCCAAAGTGTCCGTAGGCACTTGTAAGTGAATAGATAGGACGCAATAGATCTAAATCGCGAATGATGGCAGCTGGTCGAAGATCAAAAACAGTTGTCACTGCGTTTTGAATCTTAGATACAGGGACTGTTTCGGTTCCGAAAGTTTCAACAAATACTCCTACAGGCTGCGCCTTACCAATTGCGTACGCAACCTGTACTTCACAGCGTCTAGCCAAACCAGCTGCAACTACGTTCTTTGCAACCCATCGCATTGCATATGCCGCAGAACGATCCACCTTAGATGGATCTTTACCACTAAATGCTCCCCCACCGTGGCGCGCCATTCCACCGTAAGTATCAACAATAATCTTGCGCCCAGTTAAGCCGGCATCTCCCATAGGACCACCAATGACGAAACGACCAGTTGGGTTAATTAATGTGCGCAAATCTTTACGGGGTAAATCGATTGTTGCCAAGATTGGGTCAATAACATGCTCAATAATTTCAGGAGTGAGCTGCTTTACGACATCTACTTCTTCAGCATGCTGACTTGAAATAACGACAGTATTTAGCGCTACTGCGCGGTCACCATCATATTCAATGGTCACTTGAGTCTTTCCATCTGGGCGAAGATAAGGCAGTAATCCAGACTTTCGCACCTTAGTTAACTGTTGAGCAAGAGCGTGTGCTAACCAGATAGGAAGGGGCATCAATTCTTTCGTATCATCACAAGCGTAACCAAACATCAAACCTTGATCGCCAGCACCTTGTAGATCTAGTGGGTCTACTTGTGAACCAACGCGATGCTCGTATGCGTCATCAACGCCTTGCGCAATATCCTGAGATTGCTGGCCAATTGAGATAGATACTCCACAGCTATTGCCGTCGAAACCCTTTTCCGATGAGTCATAACCAATATTTAAAACAGTATCGCGAACAATTCCCATAACATCGGCATAACCATCAGTTGTAACTTCACCAGCAACGTGGACTTGTCCAGTTGTGATGAGTGTTTCTACTGCTACGCGCGACTTTCTATCTTGCGATAGTAAAGAATCCAGAACGGCATCAGAGATTGCATCTGCAATCTTGTCCGGATGGCCCTCAGTTACAGATTCTGATGTGAATAGACGTTGTGACATTGTCCTAACCTAACTGCTCAAGAGCATAATCGAGTAGATGATGGGCAAGCGTGTCTTTAGATTGCCGTGCGATAGGGATTAATCCCCCATTGCGAAGCACGATCGTACCCTCAGTCTCGTCCTGACCAAAAATAGCTCCTCCGGTGACATCATTGACATATATGAGGTCCAAGCCTTTAGAGATGAGTTTAGATTTAGCAGATGCAATCAGTTCGCTAGTTTGAGCTGCAAATCCAACCATCACTTGCTTGGTTTTCTTTGCTGACAAAGTAGCTAGAAGATCAGGATTAACTTGCAAATCTATAGAGGTAAAATCACTCTTATCAATTTTTTCTATTGAACTGTTCCTAGGTTTAGCATCGGCAACCGCTGCGCTCATCACCAAGATGTCAGTGTCAGTAAAGCTTTTCTCTAATTCAGCTAGCATCTGCTCTGCACTTTCAACATGCGTTGTCATCACCCCATCACAATCAGCTACATCAACATTGGCGGCAATCAGATGCACCGTGGCACCACGTGCAGCCGCAGCTTTGGCAACAGCAACCCCTTGCTTTCCCGAAGATCTATTTCCAATGTAGCGCACGGGATCAATAGCTTCACGTGTTCCCCCGGCTGTAACTAAAACCTTTTTGCCAACAAGGTCGCGTTTGATTCCACTCATCGCAAAGAATTTATCGATTATCACTTGGGTCTGCGGGAAACGCCCTTGACCTGAGTCAGATCCAGTTAAACGTCCAATTTCGGGTTCCATGACAACAAAACCACGAGCTCGCAACGTTGAAATGTTTGCAACCGTTGCTGGATCCAGCCACATCGACGGATGCATCGCTGGAACAACTAACTTTGGAACTGCGCTAGCTAAGACGAGGTTGGTGAGTAAATCATCGGCCCGGCCCATCGCTAATCGTGCAATCAAATCTGCCGTTGCTGGAGCGATAATAAAGAAATCGGCGAGCTTTGCTAAAGAGATATGTCGAACTTGATCTACGTCTTCCCACACCTGTGTTGTTACTGGACGACCAGAGAGAGCTTGCCACGTTGCTACACCAACAAAGTTGAGTGAATTAGGGGTTGGAACAACAGTTACGGCGAAGCCATTGTCTTGCAGGCGTCGCAATAGGTCAGCGGATTTATATGCAGCAATTCCACCACCGATACCGAGGATAACCTCGCGGTTAGTGGCGCTCATAGACCTAGTACTTAAGCTGTTGGTTCTAGATTTTCAATCGTGAGTAAGCCTTCATTTATCTCGCGAAGTGCGATTGATAATGGCTTCTCATGAATATGTGTCTCCACTAGCGGTCCAACATACTCAAGAAGACCTTCGCCTAGCTGTGAGTAATACGCATTGATCTGACGAGCACGCTTAGCTGCATACAAAACTAAACTGTACTTAGAGCCGCTCTTGTCTAGAAGTTCATCAATAGGTGGATTTGTAATGCCATCCATGTTTATACCCCGCTTAAATCTAGTCTGCTGTGAGAATCCGTCTGCGGACTCAAGAGGCCAATGATACCAGTTGTGCAACGACCCGCTCGACGGCGTCATTTACGATGACATGATCGAAAAATGAGGCTGCAGCAAGCTCTTCTTGGGCCAACTGCAACCGCTGAGCCCTTCTCTCTGGATCATCGGTTCCCCGCCCTTCAAGACGAGCTACTAACTCCTCCCATGAAGGTGGCTCTAGAAATACGAGAATTGCTTGTGGCAGATGTGCTTTAACTTGCTTTGCACCATCGATTTCAATCTCAAGCAACACATTCTCGCCACGCAAAAGTGCATCCTGCACTTCAACACTGGGTGTGCCATAACGATTTCCAGCAAATTGGGCCCATTCTAAGAACTCATCCTCTTTGATTCTGCGATCAAATTCTTCACTTGAAATGAAGAAATAATCAATTCCGTTAAGCTCATTGTTTCGCGGTTGTCTAGTTGTTGCCGAAACACTGACCCAAAAGTCTCCTGATTTACGAAGTAGAGCAGCAACCGTGCTTTTGCCTACTCCCCCTGGACCGGAGAGAACAATAAGTTTGCCAGGACGAACTGCATGTGTGCTTTTCATAAATTCGCTACGAAGTTCCTTAATTTGATGGCGACCAAGTCCTGCAATTCTACGGGTTGGTGAGATATTTAATCTCTCCATAAGGCTTTGTGCTCTCACTTTTCCAACGCCCGAGAGTGCCTCCAATAGTTCTCGCACTCGCATTTTTGCTACAGCATCATCGTTTTGCGCTAGTTCAAGAACTGTATCGATTGTGTAGTCGCCCGATTTAATCTTTGACTTAACCTCTGCACGCCGTTTTCTGGAAGCTGCAGCCTTTGCTAGCGCATCAGCGCGCTGCTGTGGCGTTAATACTGGAGGTGCTCCCATGGGCTAACCCTAACCGCATGCGTAGTTAATTGAGAATCTGCTCAGCAAGCTCTATTGCTCGCTCACGCATGGCTTGAGCACCATTTACAAAACTTTGCGTTATCGGACGGCCAATAACGACATAGTTTGCTCCGCGATCGATTGCTTCACGCGGTGTCATAGTTCTCGCTTGGTCATCACCGCCAGCAGAGTCCGCTGGTCTAACCCCCGGGGTGATGATGGTTATGTCACCGCCAAGATTTTCGCGAATGGCCAAGATTTCAAGCGGTGAGCAGACAATTGCCCTGGCTCCTCCCGCTACGGCTACTTTTGCCAGGCCAACGGCTGAATCTAAGGCGTGCGATTTGAATCCAATATCCGTAACGTCTCTTTCAGAGAGCGAAGTCAAAATAGTCACACCTGTAATGTGAGTTGCAGGTATTGCATCTGCTGCTGCCTGGACCATCGCACTTCCGCCTGATGCATGCACGGTGAGAAACTTAGGCCTCAAGATTGAAACAGCACGAGCGGCTGCAGCAACAGTATGTGGAATGTCGTGAAGCTTCAAATCTAGAAAAATATCAGTAGCACAACTCTCTGCTATCGCTTTAATACCGTCGTTTCCAAAAGTTGTATAAAACTCTAAACCCAATTTAACAACTGAGATAACCCCATCAGTTGCATTAACCCATTGCTTGGCAATATCTAAATCACTGGTATCAACGGCGAGAACAATAGGTGCTGGCTTATTCATTTCCTACTCGCTCTCCGGTCTGTGTGCATAACCAATTGCTTGGCGCAATGAAGTAAATCCTTTAGCTATCAAGAGATCTCTGAGTTCATTTTGAATCGACACAATCGCAGTTGGATTACCAAAACTGGCTGTTCCAATTGACACTCCGCTAGCACCAGCGGCAATCATCTCAAGAGCATCACGTCCGCTAGAAATACCGCCCATGCCAAGGATTGGAACTTGTGGCATCTCAGCGTGGACTTGATAAACCGCTCTAACTGCAATTGGCTTTATAGCTGGACCAGATAAACCGCCCGTTTTACCACCCAGGTGTGGGCGCATGGTGTCTAGATTGATAACCATCCCCAAAACCGTGTTGATTAAAGCCAACCCATCTGCGCCAGCATCAACAACACCGCGGGCAATAGAAACAAGATCAGTTACATCAGGTGATAACTTCGCAATTATCGGTAACTCACCGCCAATAGTTCTGCGCACTCCATCGATAACTCGTCTAGATGCCTCAGGGTCACAAGCAAAGACCAATCCCCTGTTTTCTACGTTGGGACATGAAATATTGACTTCTATTGCACTAATGCCAGAAACCGAGCGCAATTTCCGTGCCAAAGTTGAATACTCTTCAATAGTTTCACCTGCAATTGAAATAATTATTCGTGCTTTTTGTTCAACAAGATAAGGAACATCTTTCGCTAGAAACGCATCTATTCCAGGGCCCTGCAATCCAATGGAATTGAGCATGCCACTAGGTGTTTCAGCCATTCGTGGTGTTGCACGTCCATTACGGGCTTTGAGCATGACTGACTTTGTCACCACTCCACCCATTGTGGTGATGTCAAAGAATTGAGATAACTCGCGCCCTGAACTGGCACAACCACTTGCCGTAAAGGTCGGTGCTGGAAACCAAGCGTTACCTAGCGTCGTTGAGAAATCTAAAGCCGTCATAGAGCTTTCCCAACTTTGTCCCACTGCACAAAAGATCCATCCATTACTGGCCCATCAATACATGAGCGCAGCATTGAGATGTTTCCATCTTGATCGGCAACAGGTAATACGCATGTCATGCAAATTCCAATGCCGCAGGCCATTGATTCCTCCACTGCGCATTGATGGATTACATCAGTACCGCGGGTGATTTCATCAATAGCTGACAGCATTGCCATAGGACCACAGGAATAAATAACTGCAATATTGAGATCTGCAATTAGTCCAGCAATAGGTTCTGTTACACGACCACTCTGACCCATAGAACCATCTTCAGTATAGATGCGCAGTGAGTTAACCGCGCGCTTGCCTTCCATTGGCGCATAAATCTTTGACGCCGTACTTGCCCCAAGCAACATATCCACGCGACAACCCTTGGCGTTGAGAACTTCAGCTAAACCAAAAAGAGGCGCTGAGCCATAACCGCCACCAACCAATAAAACTTGAACAGGTTCAGTTGGAATTCCAAAGGCAGTTCCAAGTGGAACGACGATATCTAAGATCGCACCTTCACCTCGTGCGCACAGCCACTTACTTCCCTGACCATGGGGAGCAACGATTAACTCCATTGTTCCGCCAGAGACCGAATTGGCTGAAACTCTGGATATTGCGAAAGCTCTGCGCAAAATCATCCGTGAATTCTCGCCGCCAACATTGATTGCTGCGAAGTTTCCAGGTCTGCATGTTTGAGCTAAATCCCCAATGTTGATAATGAGTTGGTGGTACTGCCCTACCCGCTTATTACTAACAACATTTGCGCGAATCTGCGCAGCGCTTTTGTTTATGCCAGCCATTTCAACCCAACCACTTTTGCAGAGATTTAATGGAAAGGTTGTTGCTTTGTAAAAATCGTATACCTTCAACGGCTGCGCTAAAGCCAGCTGTGGTGGTGATAATTGGAATAGAGCGCTGCACTGAAGCAGTTCGAATCGCCCAGCCATCTTGGCGCGTTCCTCTACCGACGGGTGTGTTGATTACTAAATCAATATCCCCAGAGTTGATTATTTCGACAATGGTTCTCTCCCCCATTGGCCCAGTACCCTCGGAGTTCTTTCGCACAGTCACGCACGTTACGCCATGCGTATTTAAAAAGGCTGCAGTTCCCTCCGTGGCTAGGATTCTAAATCCGCACTCTTGCAAGCCTAAGGCTGCTTGGATACCAGATTCCTTGTCTTTGTCGGCCAAGGAGATAAAAACTGTGCCCGACTTTGGTAGGGGTCCGAATGCTGCAATCTGACTCTTGGCATAACTTTCACCAAAAGTTGGAGAGATGCCCATTACTTCTCCAGTAGAGCGCATCTCTGGCCCAAGTACCGAATCGACTCCGCGACCATCACTTCTACGGAATCGATTCCATGGAAGTACCGCTTCCTTCACTGAAATTCCTTTAGCAATTCCATCACCTGTTGTTGGAAGAATCTTCTCTTCACGTAGCTGGGCGATCGTTGAACCAACTGCAATACGCGCTGCTGCTTTAGCCAGCGGAACTCCTGTTGCTTTTGAAACAAATGGGACTGTGCGAGAAGCGCGAGGATTGGCTTCAAGCACATACAAAGTGTTTCCAGCGATAGCGAACTGAATATTGATTAATCCGCGCACGTCCACACCACGAGCAATCTTCTCAGTTGCTTGGCGAATTTCTACCAGTTGCGCTGGTGTCACTGTCATAGATGGGAGAACGCAGGCGCTATCTCCACTATGAATTCCTGCTTCTTCGATGTGTTCCATTACGCCACCCAAAAATAACTCCTCTCCATCAAAGAGTGCATCAACATCAATTTCAATGGCGCTATCTAAGAATCTATCAACCAAGACTGGATGATCTGGCGTTATGTCTGTCGCTCTCGTGATGAACCCACCCAAAGCAGCATCGTCATAAACAATTTCCATGCCGCGACCACCCAGAACAAAGGAAGGACGCACTAATACTGGATAGCCAATTCTTTGCGCAATCGTGATCGCTTCTAACTGTGAAGCTGCCATGCCGAACTCTGGAGCCGTTAGGCCCTGCTGTTTAAGGATATTTCCAAATGCACCACGCTCTTCAGCCAAGTTGATCGCATCCGGTGATGTTCCAAGAATCGTGACTCCAGCAGCCTTTAATCCTGCAGCGAGTCCGAGAGGAGTCTGTCCACCTAACTGCGTGATAACACCAAGAACCGGACCGGCTAGTGACTCAGCATGAACGACTTCAATCACATCTTCCAGAGTTAATGGTTCGAAGTATAGACGACTACTGGTGTCATAATCTGTTGAAACAGTTTCAGGGTTGCAGTTGACCATAATGGTTTCATATCCAGCTTCACGTAAAACAAAGGAAGCGTGCACACATGAATAGTCGAACTCAATACCTTGTCCGATTCGATTTGGCCCACTGCCTAAAATGATGACAGCAGGTGTGGTGCGAGGCTTAACTTCAGTTTCTTCTTCATAACTTGAGTAGTGATAAGGGGTGAATGCTTCAAACTCTGCTGCGCATGTGTCAACAGTCTTATAAACCGGACGAATCCCTAAATGATGGCGTTCGCGTCGCACATCCTCTTCCTGCAATCCTCGCAAAGTTGCTATTTGATTATCCGAGAACCCATTGCCCTTTGCTTCACGTAGCTTCTCGGCGGTCAACTCACCCAACTGGGTGAGCGCAAAAGCCTGTTCGTTGATAATCTGAATCTGACGCAAGTACCAAGGATCAATCTTGGTAGCAGCAAAGACATCCTCAATTGATGCACCAGCCCACATCGCTTTTTGCACTTGCTGCAGACGATACTCCGTAGGAATCTTCATCGATACTAAGAGGTTTTGTTTTTCTTGTTCACTTATCTGTGACCAACTAAAGATAGCTTCTTTACGCTCTAGTGAGCGCAGCGCCTTCATCAGTGCTTCTGAGAAGGAACGACCGATGGCCATTGCCTCACCAACACTTTTCATAGTAGTTGTTAAACGAGGATCAGCATCAGCGAATTTTTCAAAAGCAAAACGAGGCACTTTAACTACGACATAATCAAGAGTCGGCTCAAAGGAAGCTGGGGTGGTTTTAGTGATGTCATTTTGGATTTCATCCAGGGTGTAACCGATCGCAAGTTTTGTTGCAATCTTTGCAATAGGAAACCCAGTGGCCTTCGAAGCTAAAGCACTCGATCTTGAGACTCTTGGGTTCATTTCAATGACAATGATTCGGCCATTTTGAGGATTAACTGCAAATTGAATATTGCAACCACCCGTGGCGACGCCAACTTCGCGAATGATGTCAATAGATAAATCACGTAGCTTTTGATACTCAACGTCGGTTAAAGTCATTGCAGGAGCCACGGTGATGGAGTCTCCTGTGTGAACGCCCATAGGGTCAAGATTCTCAATGGTGCAAACAATGACCACGTTATCTTTATGATCACGCATTACTTCAAGTTCGTACTCTTTCCATCCCAAAATTGATTCCTCGAGCAGCACTTCAGAAGTTGGGCTATGGCGCAAACCAGCTCCTGCAATTTGTGAAAGCTCTTCTTCATTGAAAGCAATGCCTGAACCAAGACCACCCATAGTAAAAGATGGGCGCACAACGACTGGGTAATTGAGCTGTGTAACAGCCGCGAAGATCTCTTCCATTGAGTGACAGATAATAGATTTGGCTGACTCTCCCCCAACTTTTTCAACAATTCCTCTAAATAATTCACGGTTCTCACCACGTTGAATTGCATCAACATCAGCGCCAATAAGCTGTACACCGTACTTAGCTAAAGTTCCGCGCTCAAATAAACCAATGGCTGCATTCAGGGCTGTTTGACCACCTAAAGTTGCTAGAACAGCGTCAGGCTTTTCCAAAGCAATGATCTGCTCGATGATCTCTGGCGTAATAGGTTCGATATATGTGGCATCTGCAAACTCTGGATCTGTCATGATTGTTGCAGGATTTGAATTAACCAAAATGACGCGAATGCCTTCTGCGCGAAGTACACGGCAGGCCTGTGTTCCTGAATAATCGAATTCACATGCTTGGCCAATAACAATTGGACCACTACCAATTACTAGGACGCTTTTTATCAAAGGATCTAGAGGCATTAGACCTTCACTCTCTTACCCATCAAATCTATAAAGCGATCAAAAAGATATGCCGCATCATGTGGTCCAGCTGCAGCCTCAGGGTGATACTGAACAGAAAACGCAGCACCTCCAAGTAACTGAAGACCTTCAACTACGCCATCATTCAAACACACATGTGTAACCTCTCCAGGTCCATACACCGTTGTGAACGCAGAATCAGTGGGAACTTTCAATGCAAAACCATGATTGTGCGCGGTGATTTCAACTTTTTGCGTGTTCTTATCGATGACTGGTTGATTAATACCTCGGTGACCAAACTGCAACTTATAAGTTTCAAAGCCAAGGGCGCGGCCAAGGATTTGATGCCCGAAACAAATACCAAAGATAGGAATATGAGCGGCTAAGACAGTTCGAACTAGCTCGATTGTCTCTGTCATAGTTGCTGGATCTCCAGGACCATTTGATAAGAAAACGCCATCAGGGTGTATCGCTTGTATATCTTCAAAAGTTGAATCATATGGAATCACATGAACTTCTACGCCACGTTCGGCCAACATTCTTGGCGTAGCAGCCTTTATACCGAGATCCAAGGCTGCAACCACATATTTCTTTTTGCCGATAGATGGAACAACATAGGTCTTAGGCGTTGAAACATCTTTAACAAGGTACGCACCTACCATTTGAGGAGATCTACGCACTTCAACGACCATCTCTTCGGGTGTGAGTTCCAAACTTGAGAAGATTCCAACGCGCATTGACCCGCGATCGCGCAAATGCCGAGTGATTGCGCGGGTATCGACACCTTGAATTCCAACAACTGCCTGCGCAATTAGCTCTGCTTCTAAATCTTTTTCTGAGCGCCAATTAGATGTCAATGTGGATGGGTTACGAACTACATAGCCAGCTACCCAGATCTTCGAAGATTCATTATCTTCTTTATTCATGCCGGTGTTACCAATATGCGGCGCAGTCATAACAACAACCTGCTTGTGATATGAAGGATCAGTCAGGGTTTCTTGATAACCAGTCATACCAGTTTGGAAGACAGCTTCACCAAAGGTGCGCCCAGTTGCTCCCCATGAGCGACCTTCAAAGATTCTTCCGTCATCTAAAACAAGGTATGCCTGCGTCATTACTACACCACCTTGTCCATTAATTTCGAATCAATCATCGTTGCTCGACCGCCAAAGAAAGTATGAGTAACTAATCCTGGTAACTCGTAGCCATGATATGGAGTATTGCGGCTCTTTGAGACAACCAAATCGCGATCTACTATCCAACTCTTGGTTGGATTAATCACAGTGATGTGTGCGACAGAACCAACCGTTAGATTTTGTCCATGATTTGGATAATGCCCAATTTTTGCTGGAGCGCTCGACATACGATGTGCCACTCCTGCCCAATCCAAAAGCCCACTCTCAACCATGGTTTTGTTAACGATCGAGAGAGCTGTTTCTAACCCAATCATTCCAAATGATGCTTCTGCCCATTCACAATCTTTAGTCTCACTTGTGTGCGGTGCATGATCTGTAGCAACGATGTCTATTGTGCCATCGGATAACGCTTCACGAAGGGCCATAACATCTTTTGTTGTGCGAAGTGGAGGATTGACTTTAAAGACAGGATCATACGAGTTTGCTAAATCATCTGTTAGTAATAAGTGGTGAGGTGTTACTTCAGCAGTAACTTGAATTCCACGTGCCTTAGCCCAGCGAATGATCTCAACTCCCCCGGCTGTTGTGACATGGCAGATGTGTAGTCGTGATTGCACGTGCTCAGCCAGTAAAACATCTCTCGCGATGATCGCTTCTTCAGCGATGGCCGGCCAGCCCTTTAAGCCCAGCTTTGAGCTGATAATTCCTTCATTCATTTGAGAATCAACGGTTAAGCGAGGCTCCTGTGCATGTTGTGCGATGACGCCATCAAATTTCTTGACGTATTCCAAGGCTCTGCGCATAACCATAGGATCAAAGACACAATTACCATCATCACTAAAGACACGAACTCGTGCGACTGAATCGGCCATCGCACCAATTTCAGAGAGTTGTTCGCCCTTAAGTCCTTGTGTGACAGCGCCGATTGGAAAGACATCTAGGAATCCAGCCTCTTGACCTAAGCGATATACCTGTTCAACAACGCCAGCTGTATCTGCGACCGGTGAAGTATTAGCCATTGCAGAAAGTGCGGTGAAACCACCCTTTGCACCAGCACGGCTTGCACTTGCAACAGTTTCGCTATCTTCTCGTCCTGGTTCACGAAGGTGGGTGTGTAAATCAACAAGGCCCGGCAAAATGATACTGCCCTTAATATCAAGAACAGTTGCTGCTTCATCTGAAATTGATGCAGACATTGCTTCAATTCGACCATTAGCAATTAAAAGATCAGAGGCCTGGCCGCCAAGTACTTTTCCACCCCTAAGCAAGAAACGTTGTTGACTCATTAGTTGCTCCCCACTTCTAGAGGTCCACCGGCAAGTAATACATACAAGATTGCCATTCGCACATTGACTCCATTAGTTACTTGTTCCACTATGACTGAACGTGCGCTGTCTGCCACATCTGCCGCTATTTCTAATCCGCGGTTCATTGGTCCGGGGTGCATGACAATTGCGTGTTTTGCCATTGCCGACATTCTCTCTGAATTAAGACCAAAGTAGCGTGAATATTCACGTGAATTAGGAAAGAAGAGATCAGTCATTCGTTCTTGCTGTACACGCAACATCATGATTGCATCAACATTTGGAATGACTGAATCAAAGTCATAAGAGATAGTCGCTGGCCAACTTTCAACACCCACTGGAAGCAAGGTTGGTGGCGCAATTAGAACGACATCCGCGCCTAGCATTGACAGTAGTAATACATTCGAGCGTGCAACACGAGAGTGTAGGACATCACCAACGATGGCAATGCGCAACCCAGCCAAATCACTTGCTCCCTTGCCAAGATGTTTGCGAATAGTGAAAGCATCTAGAAGAGCTTGGCTTGGATGTTCATGCGTTCCATCACCGGCATTGATAACACTTCCTGACATCCATTCAAGATCAGCTAAGCGCTGAGCAGCTCCTGATGCAGGGTGACGAATTACCACAGCATCTGCGCCCATAGCTTGCAATGTTTGTGCAGTGTCTTTGAGTGATTCACCCTTACTCAAACTAGAGCCTTTAGCTGAGAAGTTAATGACATCGGCTGATAGACGCTTGGCTGCAGCTTCAAATGAGATTCTTGTTCTCGTTGAATCTTCTGCAAAGAGGTTAACTATTGTTCGACCTCGTAGCGTTGGCAGCTTCTTGACTTGCCCATCATTGATGCGTGCTAGCTCTGTTGCTGTGTCAAGAATTCCAATTGCACCTGTTGCACTCAAATCGTTAATGGAAAGTAGGTGGCGCATTAGTTTGCCTCTCCTTCGATAACAACCTCATCGACGCCATCGATTTCAGTGAGGGAGACCTTTACTGATTGCTTCTCTGAGGTTGGAAGGTTTTTGCCCACAAAATCTGCTCGAATAGGCAGCTGGCGATGTCCTCTATCAACCAGAACAGCCAATTGCACCGTGCGTGGACGTCCCACTTCCCCGAGAGCATCTAAGGCTGCTCGAATCGTGCGTCCTGAATACAAGACATCATCAATCAAGATGACATCTCGCCCTTGAATTCCTATAGGTGGAATAAATGTAGGCATGATCGTGCGCGGAGGTCGAAGGCGCAGATCATCTCTATACAAAGTGATGTCTAAGGTTCCATGGGCAATCTCTTTGCCTTCAATGGCGTTCATAATGGCTGCTATGCGCGCAGCTAAGTGAGCACCACGAGTCGGAATACCTAGGACGGTGATATCTGATGAACCATGATTTCTTTCTAAAATCTCATGGGAAATGCGGGTCAACGCACGTGAAATATCCTGTGCGGACAGGGCTGCGCTCATATAAATCTCCTTCCCCACCTCGCAGGATGGGTCGTTAAAGGATGCGGGGCAAACTCTATCAGCAACTGCCGGGCTCTGTGGATATCCAAAGATGGGTGTGGCATCACATCCATAGCCTGTCCCTATGAACATAGAAATGGAAGAAATAGCCGCACGACTTCGATCAATCCGCATTTCCCGCAATCTGACTTTGGCCGATGTTGAAACCAAAAGCCACAAGCAGTTACGAGCAGTCGCCCTTGGCTCCTATGAGCGCGGGGATAGAACATTGAGTGTGAAGAAAGCAGCTCAATTATCGGATTTCTATGAAGTCCCTTTGTCCTATCTCTTAACTGGGCATTCACCAACACAAAGCATTGAAAAAAGGATCATGATTGATCTGCGCAGAGTTAGAGCTCTTTCTCTCTCTGAAGGTAACATCGCATCCACTCAAAAGATCCTATTTTCATTCCTTTTTGGAATCATTAAAGAGCGCCAGGACTTTAACGGTGAAATATTATCTTTGCGTAAAAGTGATATCGATTTTCTCACCATCACCATAGGTTGCAGCGATGAAGAACTGCAGCTATATCTCGCCCAAAACAAACTGCTCTTTGAAACTAAAGAGCCAAGTTCTCTTTAAGTGATGAAATTCGACCTAAAACACCATGGATAAAGCCAGATGATTCATCCGTTGAGAGCTCCTTAGCCAGACTTAAAGCCTCATCAATAGCAACACTGTCTGGAATATCTGCAGCCCATAAGATCTCATAGATAGCTAAACGCAAAATGTTGCGATCAACATTTGGAAGTCGATCCATATCCCAGCCTTGGGCATAGGTTGTAATAAGTTCGTCAATTTTTCGCATGTTTTGATTCACGCCAACAACAAGGGCGCGGGTGTATTCCCGGATGGGTCTGGCCTCAGGGCCTTCTTCAACAATATCTCTAGCATTGAGCAGCTCTAAAGAGTTTGTACCACGAATATCAGCTTCGAATAGCAGGTCTAATGCTTGCTTTCTTGCTTTACTGCGAGCAGACACTAGTTAGTGCGGCCTTGGTATGACCCATCACGTGTATCAACCATGACAATCTCGTCCTGCTTGATAAAGAGTGGGACCTGAATTTCAATTCCAGTTTCAACCGTTGCAGGCTTAGTTCCACCAGAAGAGCGATCACCTTGGATTCCTGGCTCTGTGTATGTAATACGCAAAGGAACTGAGGCGGCTAATTCAATATAAAGCGGATTTCCTTCATTAATGGCAACAACAGCATCTGTATTTTCTAGCATGTAGTTTGCCATATCCCCCACAACGGCCATAGGGATAGTCATCTGGTCGTAAGTCTTGCTATCCATAAATACGAAGTCATCGCCCTCTTTATACAAATACTGCATGTCGCGCTTTTCCAAAATAGCGATATCGATTTTCACACCCGAGTTGAATGTGCGATCGATAACTTTTCCAGTCAAAACTGACTTGAGCTTTGTGCGAACGAAAGCTGGTCCTTTACCTGGCTTAACATGCTGGAACTCAACGACCGTCCAAAGCTGGGTTTCAATCTCAAGAGTAATTCCATTTTTTAGATCAGCTGTTGTTGCCACGGTTCAAGCTCCACTCATGTCAGTAGGTGATTATTTACGGCCATTGATTGTCAATGACAAGAGGCTAAGGATACCCGTATTTACCGGACGATTTTTCAACTTAGCCAAGCAAGGATTTAAGGGCATTAATCGCTAAAACATAGGAATTCGGACCAAAACCGGCGATTGTCCCAGTTGCCACACCAGAAATAACTGAAGTATGACGGAACTCTTCACGTGCCATTGGATTTGATAAGTGCACTTCAATAAGTGGTGCTTTCAAAATCTCTGCCGCATCACGGATTGCATAAGAATAATGTGTAAAAGCTGCAGGGTTGAAAATGACCGGTAACTTCGCATCAGCGGCTTCATGCAACCAGCCAATAATTGTGGCCTCATCATTACTCTGTCGAACATCGGCCTGCATTCCCGCCGACGCTGCACTGGTTTCAATTAAAGATTTAAGTTCAGCGTAATTAAGATCTCCATAAATCGAAGAGTCACGAATGTCTAGACGAGCCAAATTTGGGCCGTTGATAACCATGATGTTCATGAACTAATTCTCTCATACGCTAAGCGAAGTTCGCTTTCATTTGCATCCTCTATGCGCAAGGTCTTACCGATGCCACTCAAGCCCACAAATCGCAGTTGATGGCCACGAGATTTCTTGTCCAAGGCAAGCAGTGGAGAAAGATGTTTCCATGCATCACTTGGGTATTTAGTAGGCAACCCAATGTCATTCAAAATTTGTTCGTGCAGAGCGATGCTCTTTGAATCCAGCAAGCCTTTTACTCCAGAGAGTTGGGCTGCAAAGACCAGACCAATTGCTACGGCTTCACCATGGCGCAAAGAGTATTTGCTATGGGTTTCAATGGCGTGACCCAAAGTATGTCCGTAATTGAGAACTTCTCGTCCAAATGATTCCTTAAAATCACTTGCCACAACATGGGCTTTGACTGCAACCGAACGGGTTATCAAATCTTGAACAAGTGCGCCATCACCGCGAATCTGCGACAGATTCTTGCCTTTAATCAACTCTAGGATCTGTTCATCGACAATAAAACCACACTTGACCACTTCCGCGAGTCCTGCGGCGAAATCTCTATCGCTTAGTGTTTTTAGCCACGATGTGTCAATCAGAACTTTCTGCGGTGAGTGAAAAGCTCCAATGAGATTCTTGCCGTAATCACTATTAATTCCAGTTTTTCCACCGATTGCTGCATCAACCATTCCAGCTACTGTGGTTGGCACAGCGATCCAGTCGATGCCACGTAGCCACGATGCTGCGGCAAAACCTGCTAAATCTGTGATGGTTCCGCCGCCAACACCAACGAGGGCATCCGAGCGAGTAAATCCAGCAGCCCCTAACCAGTTCCATAAAGATTGCACGGATTGAGCGGTCTTTGCTCCTTCACCATCAGCAACTTCGAAGTAATGGATCTCGGTGTTCTCTGGTTGAAAATCTTTGATTTGATCACGCATTGCTGATGAATAGATGAGGGCAACACGGGTGTATGAATCCAACGCCTGCTTTAAAACTATTTGCCAATCGCAACCAATGACTACTTCATACTCATGCTCTGCGTGAACCCGGATTGTGTGAATCATAATTTTGCTTCAATCGCGTCAACAACTTCTTTTACTGACATGGCATCAACTTTAATGACATAGCTAGCTAAAGATTCATAGATTGGTCTACGTGTCTCTGCTAGTGATTGCCATTGTGCTCTTGGATTACCCAACAGAAGCGGTCTGTCACGGTTAAAGCCCACTCGTGGTGCTGCGACTGCTAATGAAACATCAAGAAAGAAAACTGGGGTTTGTGAGCTTTTAAGTAAATTCTGGGCTCTTGATGCAATCGGTGCTCCGCCACCAAGCGAGAGAACGCAATCTTTCACAGATAAAGATTGAGTCAAAGCGGTGAACTCTAAATCGCGAAAAAAATCTTCACCTTTATCTACAAAAATATCTGAAATTTTATGACCATAGGAAATTTCGATTGCAGAATCGGTGTCGATGAACTCAATAGAGAGTTTGTTGGCTATTGCAGCGCCCACAGTGGATTTACCGCAACCTGGTGGCCCAATCAATATAAGGCGAGGCATCTTTATGAAAAGTTCAGGTTCTGTATATAGCTATTGAAATTGCGGCGTGTTTCGGTTACTGAATCACCACCGAATTTTTCAAGTACTGCCTCAGCTAAAACAAGTGCCACCATTGCTTCAGCAACTACTCCGGCGGCGGGCACTGCGCAGACATCTGAGCGCTGGTTGATTGCCTTGGCACTTTCCCCAGTAGCAACATCGATCGTATCTAAAGCTTTAGGCACTGTAGAGATTGGCTTCATCGCTGCGCGAACACGTAGGACCTCACCATTGGACATACCGCCCTCTGTTCCCCCAGCACGATCTGTGCGGCGAACAATCTTGCCTTGCTTATTCTTTTCAATCTCATCATGTGCAACTGATCCACGGCGCGTTGCAGTTTCAAAGCCATCGCCAACCTCAACGCCTTTAATGGCTTGAATTCCCATCAATGCTCCCGCTAAGCGAGCATCCAGTCTGCGATCGGAATGAACATATGAACCCAAACCTGGTGGCATATTGAATGCTAGAACTTCTATTACTCCGCCTAAAGTGTCACCATCTGCGTGAGCGGCTTCGATCTCTTTGATCATTAAGGCACTTGTTACTTCATCGGCGCAACGAACTGGATTCTTATCAATTCTTGCCATGTCTCCTGCGCCAGGCAGCACATAATCATCGCTCACACGCGCTTTTCCAATAGATAAAACGTGAGACAAAATAGTTATTCCAACGCTCTGTTCAAGAAAACTACGAGCAACTGCGCCAAGTGCAACTCGGGAGGCCGTTTCACGGGCGCTTGCCCGTTCTAAAATTGGTCGTGCATCACTAAAATTATATTTTTGCATTCCAACTAGATCTGCATGGCCAGGACGTGGTCTAGTTAATGGTGCATTACGTGCCAAATCTTTGATTTCATCTTCAGGAACAGGATCTGCTGACATAACTTTTTCCCATTTAGGCCACTCTGAATTACCAACTTGAATTGCGATTGGTCCACCTTGTGTAAGTCCTAAACGGATTCCACCAAGAATCGTGACTTTATCAGCTTCAAAATTTTGTCGAGCCCCTCGCCCGTAACCAAGGCGGCGGCGCTCAAGATGGCGATCGATGTCTGCTGTCGTGATTTCCACCGAAGCAGGGATTCCCTCAATGATGGCACTAAGTGCTTGACCATGTGATTCACCCGCAGTTAACCAACGCATGTGCCTATTCTTGCAGAAGTTAGCTCCCACCCGTTGCCAAATAAAGGCTTGTTCCAAGAAATATCGCCGGAGCCATGGCAATCGTTCGTGGAAATACCTTGGAATATCCCCATATGAGCATAATGTCAATGAGAGAGGTTAAAAGTATCGCTATTAAAAACTGCTCGAATTCTTGGAGATTGGAAATCTCTAACATCAAAACAATCAAAGCCAATAACTTGCAGTCGCCCATCCCCACTCCAAAAATGGATAATAGGCCAAGAGTGAGAATAACCACGAAGATCAATAATGCACTTGGCAATCCATTGACTATTACTAGGGCCGCAACGTAGTAGGTGTAGAGCTGTAGATAAATATTTGGAATCTTACGCTGCGATAGATCTGCTATCGATATCGGAATCACAAAGAGGAGATAGAGCACTCATGAAGAGTAGGGTCTTTGAAACAACTACAGATGTGGAGTGTGGACTACTTAAGCGCGGCTAACCCCACGCTGCGCAATTGGGTATACATCGCCGAAATATCAAAGGCTGCCCCTGAGAAAATCGATATCTGAGCAATCGCTTGATGAATTAACAGATCTAAACCATCAATGACAGTTCCACCGCGTGATGCCCATAGCGCTGAGGCAGGTGTTGGCCAAGGCTTGTAGAGAGCTTCGAAAAAAGGAGCGGAAGTTTTTTTTGGTAACTCAATCGAATCTGTAACGCCCGCTGGTGCTGTGCTGATTACTAAATCAGCATCAGAAAGAACGCCGAGATCATCCCAATTAAGAAAACTCAACTCAGACTCAAGAACTGCATCTGACATCCCTGGAACTCTGGAAAGAGAACGGTTAATAACAGTTATATGCCCTGCTACACCATCGCAAGCTGCTGCTGCAGCTCGGGCTGTTGCTCCAGCGCCAAGAATTACCACGTGTCCCTTGATATCAATCCTGTGAGACTTAAGTGCTTGAGAGAAACCGAGAACGTCCGTTGAACTAGCGCGCCACGCTCCCCCATCCCTATACAAAGTATTTGCACTATTAATTCGCTTTGCTAATTCATCAACATGTTGGGCATAGGTGACTGCCTCCTCTTTGAGCGGCATAGTTAATGAAAACCCAGTCCAAGTCTCATCTCTGCCATCCATGAACTTAGCTAATCCGCCAGCATTGACTTCTATAGCTTCATACCTGCCTTTAAATCCCAACTGTTCGTAAGCACTGTTGTGGAGCAATGGACTTAGCGAGTGAGAGATAGGTGATCCCAAGACAGCAGCTTTAATCATTTGAATGCCCCTGCCTTTCTGTTTTTCTCATAGAGTGCTTTCCAGGTTAGGAACTCATCATTAGAACGAGTGAAGCGCGTGTCCCCAGGGGCAACTGTAATAAAGAACAACCAATCCCCGATGGCTGGTTTTAAAGCAGCGGCTATCGCTTGGGCGCCTGGATTACCGATCGGTGTTGGTGGAAGACCATAATTTCTATAGGTGTTATAGGGGGACTTGATCAAGGTTGAATTAGTGCTCAAAAAGATTTGCCCGCGCACTTTCTTTACATAATGAACGCTTGAATCTAACTGCAATGGCATGGAAATATCTAAACGATTTCTAATAACTCGCGAGACCTTATCGAAATCTTTTGTATCTCCCTCAGCTTGAATCAAGGAAGCAATAATTAACAATTGCACTGGAGTTAATTTGCCTTTAGCGGCTAACATCTGTTGCCCAGTTACTTCATCCAAAAAGCGATCAACCATCGCTTGGACAGCCCCTAATGCACTCGTGCCTGCTGGGAATGAATACTGTGCTGGGAAAAGCAAACCTTCAGCGTTTGAAAAACCTTCAGGGAGGACCACTTTCTTGAAGGCAGTATCAATCTCATTTTTAGTGAAACCATACTTAATAAGTGAGTCAACGATTTCACTCTTCCACCCACCCTCAAAAATCTTTATCAGGTTAGGTATACGCGCAGGATCAAGTAGTTGTTCTAGTGCTTGACGTGCCGAAATCTCTACATTCAGCTCATGTGCCCCTGGGGCAACTTGAGCAGAGCGCGGATCAGCAACTGCTGCTCGAAAGTATGCAAGTACGGACTTAGTCACATTGTTTTCAAAGAGTATTCTTCCTACCTCAGATCCCGTAGCACCTGTTGGAATTTCAATCACTACGACTGGTGATTTAGCTTCGATAGTCTCAGTTGGAAAATCCGGCGCTGCTAAAACATTCGATCTAACTGAGTAAATAGAGAGACTAAGGACTCCCACAAACAAGAAGGCTGCGATAACACGGACAAGAGGATTATTGAATATCTTCATCCTTGGTTCTTTTCAATCTCAAGGGCAAAGTTTAAAATTGCCACAGCTGCAGCTTGGTCGATTGAAGCTCGTGCTTCCTTGCTATTAACACCCGAATCTCGCATATTGCGTGTGGCAGTAACAGTACTCAACCGCTCATCGATTAGGGTCACCGAGCATGGAGTCATCTCACTTAACATCTTTGCAAAGGTGGCAGCTTTTCCCGCCGACTCACTTTCGCGTCCATCCATATGTGAAGGTTTGCCCACATAGATATGAATAGGTTCATACTCTAAAAAGATCTGTGAAATTGCAGACTGCAGTTTGTTGTCAGAGGCTTTCAATGTTGTGAGCGGTGTAGCTAATATGCCATCTGGATCACAGACTGCAACGCCAATTCTGACATCGCCATAATCAAAGGCGATTCGGCGACCTCTTTGCATGGAGTAATTATCCAACGAGGGCTTGCGAAATTGCGGCTAATGCTTCAACTGATTTAGCCGCATCTGTTCCCCCGCCTTGGGCGAAGTCATCTTTGCCGCCTCCGCCACCACCTAATACCGTTGAACCAATCTTTACTAACGCTCCGGCCTTAGCGCCACCAGCGCGAGCAGCATCACTGGCCGCCACAACCAATACCGGCTTTGAATCGTTAATACTGATGAGTGCAACAACGCTGTTTGCCGCCTTTGAACGCAATTCCAAAGCTATCCTTCTCAAATCCTCTCCAGAAATACCATCACCTAGAACAGATGTAATAACTGTTGTTCCATTAATAACCTCCGCACTCTTGGCAATCTCTCCCACTTGTGAAAGAGCCTGGGCCGATCGCAGCACACTTAACTCTTTTTCAATCTCTTTCATAGAGTTAACCAGTCCATTAATGCGCTCTGGAAGCTCTTCAACTCGAGCACCCTTGATAATCTCTGTAAGAGAGTTCAGCAAGATGTGTTCGCGAGCCAAAAACTTATAAGCGTCAACTCCCACAAGAGCCTCAACCCGGCGGACTCCCGCACCTATTGATGATTCACTCAAGAGTTTAACAACACCTAACTGACCAGAGCGAGATACGTGTGTTCCACCGCAGAGTTCGCGGGCCCAGTCACCGACGCTCACAACACGTACTTGATCACCGTACTTTTCGCCAAAGAGTGCCATTGCGCCAAGTTTCTTTGCAGCCTCTTGTGACATCACTTCCGCGCTCACTTCTAAATTATCTAATAGCAAAGTATTAACACGAGATTCAACATCATTGAGAACAGATGCAGGAACTGCCCCTGTTGCAGGGAAGTCGAAACGGAATCTTCCTGGTGAGTTCTCAGAGCCTGCCTGTGTGGCTGTTTCACCCAAAAATTCGCGGAAAGCTTTATGCACCATATGTGTTGCAGTGTGAGCACGAGAAATTGCGTCTCGGCGTTCAACATCGATAGCTGCTTGTCCTTGAGAACCACTTTCAAGCGAACCGGAGAGAACGCGACCACGGTGAACGAAGACGCCAGGGACTGGAGTTTGCACATCGTCAATTTCAACTACAGCACCGTTAGCCAAAGTAATCGTCCCACCATCTGCTAACTGGCCACCACCTTCAGCATAGAAAGGTGTGCGATCTAGAACAATCTCAACATCTTCATCGGCGCCAGCTGAGCCAACTAAATTTCCATCAACTAAAACAGCAGTCACTTTGGCTTCACTTGTTAGATGTGAATACCCAATGAACTCTGATTTACCGTTCTTATCTGCCACTTGGCGATAAACAGAGAGATCTGTGTGCCCACTCTTTTTCGCTTTAGAGTCGGCTTTAGCGCGATCCTTTTGTTCCTTCATTAAACGTCTGAAACCCTCTTCATCTACTTCTAGACCCTCTTCACGCGCCATTTCAAGAGTGAGATCAAAAGGAAATCCATACGTGTCATGGAGTTTGAAGGCATCTTCTCCGGGAAGGACTGCGCTTTTGCTTTTCTTCAACGCTGCACTTGCCACATCGAAAATCTGTGTTCCGCTCTTTAGAGTTTGCAAGAAACTTTCTTCTTCCGAAACGCTCACTGAAAGGATGCGCTTTGAATCAGTCACTAACTCTGGATACTGAGCTCCCATTGCACCAATCGCTGCCACGGTGAGCTCAGACATGATGGGATCCATAGATCCAAGTAAGCGCATGTTACGAATGGTGCGACGCATCATGCGACGCAAAACATAGCCACGACCTTCATTTCCAGGTGTTACGCCATCACCGATGAGCATTGCTGACGTGCGAGCATGATCGGCAATGATGCGCAGTGAGATATCTGATTTCTCTGAAGATCCATACTTGACTCCAGTGAGTTGTGAAGCCTTAGTCAGAATCTGCATCGTTGTATCAATTTCGTAAATGTTCTCAACGCCTTGCAATAGAGCGGCCATGCGTTCAAGTCCTAAACCAGTATCAATACTCTTTGCTGGAAGTTCTCCAAGAATAGGAAAATCGTTTTTGCCTGAACCAACTCCGCGCTCATTTTGCATGAACACCAAGTTCCAGACTTCCATGTAACGGTTTTCATCTGCAATAGGCCCGCCTTCTGCGCCATATGTAGGGCCGCGATCATAATAAATCTCAGAACACGGACCACATGGTCCTGGAACACCCATTGACCAAAAGTTATCTTCCATATCACGACGTTGGATGCGCTCTTTTGGCACACCCACCTTCGTATGCCAAATATCTGCAGCTTCGTCATCATCTAGATAAACCGTGACCCATAAACGATCTTCTGCAAAACCATAACCACCATCATTAATGGGACGAGTCAGTAGCTCCCACGCAAGTGCGATCGCACCCTCTTTGAAGTAATCACCAAAGGAGAAGTTTCCGCACATCTGGAAAAAAGAGGCGTGCCGGGTTGTCTTGCCAACTTCATCGATATCTAATGTGCGAACACACTTTTGAACTGAAGTTGCGCGCTTGTAGGGCGGAGTAATTTCACCGAGGAAATATGGCTTAAAAGGAACCATTCCCGCATTAACAAGCAAAAGATTGGGATCATCAGCAATCAAAGATGCCGAAGGAACGACGGTGTGAGTTAACCCCTGACGGTTATCTGATTCAAAGAAGCGCAGCCAGCGCGAACGGATCTCGGCGGATTCCACTTGTGAGGATCACTCAGCCTTCTTCTTAGATCGAGATTTCTTCATCGATGCAGCAGAAAGCAAAGCTCCGGCAACCTTAACAGCTGAGCCATTTTTGCTCATGAATGAGGTGGTCGCTTCATTTACTTTGTCAGAGAAATCTTCAGCATTTTTAGTAATGCGATTAATGCTCTTGAGTGGTCCGTTGACCAAAGTAACCGTGGTGTGAACTTCATCGATTAACGGTGCAGTTTCATCGGTGATTAGTTTGAGAGAAGCTTTAGCCTCATCAATAAAACGACCGAGACGAATAATCACGTAGGCAACTGCGATGGCAATAACCATCAGCGCACAACTAGCAATTATTGTTGCAATTCCACCTGGACCCATGTTCTTAGCCTACCTGAGGCGCTGCTTTAGGAGCGCCATCAATACCGCTCTCCTTGCGTTGCGCCGTAGTAATAGGAGTTGGAGCACCAGTTAATGGGTCTCCACCGCTTGCAGTCTTAGGAAATGCAATAACTTCACGGATCGAATCTGAACCAGTGAGCAAAGCACACACGCGATCAAGACCCAATGCAATTCCACCATGTGGAGGTGGTCCGTAGTTGAAGGCTTCTAATAGGAAACCGAATTTACTTTGCGCTTCTTCATCACTTAAACCAATAACGTTAAAAACATCTTTTTGAATTTGACGATCATGGATACGAATTGATCCACCACCCAGCTCGGTTCCATTCAAAACAATGTCATAGGCATAGGCAAGAGCTGATGCCGGATCCTTAGCAAAACTCTTTGCAAACTCTGGCTTAGGTCCAGTAAATGGGTGGTGAACAGCAGTCCAGCCACCGTTATCTGTTGGTTCAAACATTGGAGCATCAACAACCCACAAGAATTCCCACCTATCTGCAGGAATCAAATTGCAACGCTTACCAATCTCTAAACGAACCGCACCTAATAAATTCAACGATGCAGTGCGCTCACCTGCAGCAAAGAAGATTGCATCTCCGGCCTTTGCTCCAGCTGCTGCTGAAATTCCTGCTGCTTCTTGTTCTGAAAGATTTTTTGCAACAGGTCCGCCTAAAGTTCCATCTTCATTTACCAAGATGTATGCAAGACCCTTAGCACCGCGCGCCTTGGCCCAGTCTTGCCATGCATCTAGTTCACGTCGAGGTGAAGTTGCTCCCCCTGGCATAACAACGCTTCCAACGTAGGGTGCTTGGAAAACTCTAAATGTTGTTTGTGCAAAATACTGCGTGTGCTCACTTAATTCATATCCAAAACGTAGATCTGGCTTATCTGAGCCATATCGAGACATCGCATCTGCATACGTCATGCGCTGTAATGGCAGTGGAATTGTGTAATTAACTGCTTCTCTCCAAATTTTCGCAACAATTTTTTCGGCAACAGCCAAAATGTCCTCTTGATCAATAAATGACATTTCGATATCAAGCTGCGTGAACTCAGGTTGGCGATCTGCTCTAAAGTCCTCATCGCGAAAACATCGTGCGATTTGGTAATACTTTTCCATTCCAGCCACCATCAATAGCTGCTTAAAAAGCTGCGGTGATTGAGGCAATGCATACCAACTACCTGGTTGCAGACGCACTGGAACCAAGAAGTCACGGGCACCTTCTGGTGTTGAGCGCGTTAAATATGGCGTTTCAATCTCAAGGAACGCTTCATCTTCCATCACTCTACGGATTACTGAAGTCACCTTTGAACGCAAACGCAGATTTGCCGCTGGCTTCTCGCGACGTAGATCAAGGTAACGATACTTCAGGCGCACTTCTTCGCTGATATCTGAATCATTTCCTGAATCAACTGGAAACGGCAACGCCGCAGATTCACTCAAAACAACAACGGTGTCACCCATAATTTCAATTTCACCGGTCGGAATATTTGTATTTTCATTTCCAGCAGGTCTAGCTAAGACTTCACCAGTGATGAGCAAGCACCATTCAGCACGCAAGGATCCAGCAATCTTTTCATCGCGAATAACTACCTGAACTGAACCTGATGCATCGCGCAGATCAATAAAGGCAACCCCACCGTGATCGCGACGGCGTGAAACCCAACCAGCCAAAGTTACGATTGTTCCTGCATCGGCCTTGCGCAATGAGCCTGCGTCGTGAGTTCTTAACATGGTTGCGTTCTACATCCCTATAGTTAAATTGCCTTGATTAATGAGGCAATCTTAACTGATGAAGTGGCGCCAGTTTTCATCTCTTTTAGCTCCACCGTTGTGCTAGAAATCTCTGAATCCCCCAAAACGATGACATAGCGTGCACCGCTTTTATCCGCGCCTTTCATAGCACCCTTCAAGGCTCGATCTCCGAAAGCAATTTCAACGCTCTTTCCCGCAGCTCGCAGTTCACCAGCGATTCTCATCGCCATCTCTTTTGCTGCTTCACCCAATGGAATAATGAATAAATCTGATGCAAAAGAATTTTCATTAATTACGCCCTCGGCCTCTGCAGCGAGCAGGGCTCTATCAACACCTAAACCAAAACCAATTCCAGATAAGGCTTGTCCACCTAATTCTGCCATAAGACCGTCATAGCGACCTCCCCCACCAATTCCAGATTGGGCACCTAGAAGTTCATGCACAAATTCAAAAGTAGTGCCGGTGTAGTAATCCAGACCGCGCACCATGCGTGGATTGAGTATGTAAGAAATACCTAAGACGTCCAGATATTTCTTGACTTGCTCAAAGTGTGCACGTGAACTCTCATTCAAATAATCAGCTAATAAGGGCGCCTTGGCCATCGCTTCTTTTATCTCAGCACGCTTGTCATCGAAGAGACGAAGTGGGTTCAGGGCTGCCCGCGCACTTGTTGCCTCATCCAAGCTCATGCTAGAAATAAATTTCACTAGGTCAACTCGGTGCGCAGCTCGTGATTGAGCATCTCCCAATGAAGTTATCTCTAATCGATATTTAGTTAAACCGATTGATTTGAAACCAGCATCTGCAATGGCAATTACTTCAGCGTCAATAGCTGCATCATCTAATCCAATAGCTTCAATACCCACTTGATAGAACTGGCGATATCGCCCGGCTTGTGGTCGCTCTGCACGAAAGAACTGACCTGAATACCAAAGCTTGGCTGGCAGTTGACCGCGATCTAATCCATGTTCAATAACTGCGCGCATCACACCTGCAGTTCCTTCCGGACGCAATGTGATTGAGCGATTTCCGCGATCTTGGAATGTATACATCTCTTTTGAAACAACATCGGTTGATTCGCCAACACCGCGTGTAAAGAGTTCAGTATCTTCAAAGACTGGTAGTTCAATTAATTGATAACCCGCCTTACGCGCTGGCTCAATTAATGATTCGCGAACAAATTCAAAAGCGGCAGAGCGTGGTGGAACATATTCACTCACGCCTTTAGGCGCTTGTATCTTTTGTTCGGCCATTAGTAGCGACCTTTGAGAGCAATTAAATAAGGATTGCTCTTCTTCTCTGCCCCCAAGGTGCTTTCGCCATAGTGCCCAGGTAGCACTCGCAAGTGATCTGACATAGGCATAATCTTTTTGCGCAAAGTTTGCTCCATCGCCTCGGCTGATCCACCGGGTAGATCAGTGCGACCTATCGAACCAGCAAAGAGAACATCGCCGCTGACTAATAGTTCATCATCGACTACAAAAATCAAAGAGCCTGGTGTGTGACCAGGTGCGTGGATGGCTTTAAATTTCATGCCCACCAGCTCCACAACTTCCTCATTGCGCAATTCTCTTACATCCCCAGGTTCGGCAAAGTCGAAAGCCGATAATGTCGCTGCAAATTCTGGGCTCAAATATCGCTCTGGGTACGCAAGAGCGATGCGATCAAGTGAGTGAATATAGGCAGGGATGGAATATCCATCTGCAACAGGTTGAATAGAGAAGGTGTGGTCGAGATGGCCATGCGTAGCAATGACTGCAACAGGCTTGAGAGAGTGCTTCTTTAGAATCTCATCCAACTGCTGTGAAACATCGGGCATGCCTGGATCGATAACAACGCACTCACTGCCAGCCTTTGCAGCTATGACCCAGCAGTTAGTGGCATACATAGGGGCAGCAAATGAGTCAACCAGCATCGATTTCACCCTTTCACCCACGCTCAAAATAGGAGCGATTGACGCTCACACACCTGGACAGGGTACCTTTTACCTCCGCACGATTCACGCTCATCCAAGGTGCGCCTTGAGTGAGCACGCACACTGATAGCGACGTTCTAAATCAGAACAACGCGCTGAAAGGGAACACACCATGAGCGAATTCAATCCAACACCACATGCAAGTGCAGCATCAGCATTAATCGGAGATCCTTCAGCCTTTGGCCGAGTGGCCGAAGATGGAACAGTCTTTGTTCGCACCTCTTCCGGTGAAATAGCAGTGGGTTCGTATCCTGGTAAGACTGCCGAAGAAGCTCTGGCGTACTTTGTTCGAAAATTTGAACTCCTTGCAGCTGAAGTTGCACTCCTTGCAGCCCGTATTAAAAGTGGAGCACTCGTTCCATCAGATGCCTATGCAGCAGTGAAGAAACTGCGCGAGCAAGTAAAAGAATTAAACGGTGTTGGTGATCTCGAGGCTCTTGCTGCATCAGTTGAACAGATTGAGCCACTCATTGAAGGACATCGCGAAGCCTATGAAGCTAAGAAGGCAGCAGAGATCGCAGCTAAGTCTGCTCGCCGCGAACAGATTCTTGTTGAGAAGGAAAAGATTGTTGCAGAGGCCGAAAGCCTTGCTCTATCTGATAGCTGGAAAGTAACTGGTGACCGGCTCAAGGTTCTCCTTGATGAATGGAAATCTGCCCCTCGACTAGATAAGAAGGCAGATGCAGATCTTTGGAAGCGTTTCTCATCATCTCGCAATAAATTTGATAAGCGTCGTCGCACACATTTTGCTGCCCTTGAATCTGTTCAAAAGGTTGTTGTCGATGCCAAGAGGCTAATCATTGAGGAAGCAGAAAAATTAACAACATCAACTGAGTGGGTGCCAACTGCTAAGCGTTTCAAAGCTCTTATGGATGCTTGGAAAGCTGCTGGACGTGGGAAACCAAGTGATGACGCAAAGATGTGGGCGAGATTCAAGGCCGCACAAGATCAATTCTTCAGCGCTAAGAACGCTGATCTAGAAAAGCGCGACACAACTATGGCTGCAAACCTTATAAAGCGCGAAGAGTTAGTTGTGCAGATCGAGGCACTTCTACCTATTACTAACTTAGATGAGGCCAAAAAGACTCTGCGCGATCATTTGAACGCCTGGAGTAAGATTGGTATGACTCACCGCGACAAGCGCGCATCCCTTGATGCCCGCGTTCAGGCTGTAGAGAGTATCTTCAAGGAATCTGAAGCTGAAATCTGGCGCAAAACAGATCCTGCTGCCAAGGCACGCGCGGTAGAGGTTGTTAAGCAATTGACTGAATCAATCGAAAACTACGAAAAGGTTGCTGCTAAATCAGAAACTGCTGGAAATGTTAAAAAGGCAACAGAGGCTCGAGAGTCTGCTGCAGCTCGTAAGGTCTGGCTAGAAGAAGCTCAAAAAGGTTTAGCTGAATTTAATTAATTGTTGGTAGTGCGATAAACATCGTAAACACCTTCAATATGTCTTACCGCTGCCAGCACCGCATCTAAATGTGTTGCATCTGCCATTTCAAATGTGAAACGTGAGATTGCTGTGCGATCCTTAGATGTGCTCACTGCAGCACTAAGAATATTGACCTGTTGATCTGAGAGCGTACGTGTCACATCTGCTAATAAAGAAGCACGATCTAAAGCTTCGACTTGGATATTTACTAAGAAAACGCTAGCTGCACCCAAACGCCAAGAAACATTAACAATACGATCGCTTTGGTTTCGCACTAAATCATCTGCATTAATGCAGTCATTCCTGTGAATAGAGACTCCACTGCCTTTAGTGATAAATCCAATAATTGCATCACCTGGAACAGGGGTGCAGCAGCGTGCTAATTTCACTAATACATCATCTGTGCCTTCAACATCGATGGCATTGCTAGAGCGTCTTGTAGTTGGAGCACGCGAAGGGAAAGTATCCATCGTTGGTTCTGGATGAGAATCCTCGGCGCCCATTGATACAACAAGCTTGTCAATAATTGAGGCCGCTGAAACATGGCCATCCCCTACCGCTGAATACAACGCATCAATATCTGGATAGCGAAGTTCATGTGCTAGTTCAAGAAGAGAGTGACCTGCAAAAATCTTTTGCAGCGGAAGCCCCGCTTTTCGCATCTGGCGGGCAATAGATTCACGTCCTGCATCAACTGCTTCTTCGCGCCGTTCCTTGCTAAACCAGGCTCTAATTTTTGAACGAGCGCGAGGACTTTTAACGAAATTGAGCCAATCTCGACTTGGTCCTGCGTGTTCACCCTTGTTAGTAACAATTTCAACTACATCACCATTATTTAACCGTGATTCCAGTGGAACAAGGCGTCCATTTACTTTTGCACCGGCGCAACGAATACCAACATCAGTATGGACAGAGAAGGCAAAGTCCACCGGAGTTGAACCACCTGGAAGAGCAATAACGCTTCCCTTTGGTGTGAAAACGAAAACCTCTGGTGTTCCTAAATCAAAGCGCAGAGCTTCTAGAAACTCAGATGGATCCTCAGTTTCTTTCTGCCACTCATGCAACTGTCGCAGCCAGAGCATTTCTGGAGAGGTCTCATTGTTTTCAGGACCTTGCTTATATTTCCAGTGCGCTGCGATACCAAACTCAGCACGTGAGTGCATGTCCAATGTTCGAATCTGGATTTCAAAAGCTTTACCAGTTGGTCCAATCACAGTTGTGTGAAGTGATTGATACAAGTTGAACTTGGGCATAGCGATGTAATCTTTAAATCGACCAGGAACTGGACTCCATCTAGCGTGGATTGCGCCTAGAACTGCGTAGCAATCACGGACATCTTCCACTAATACCCGGATTCCAACTAAGTCATAGATGTCATTGAACTCACGGCCGCGAACCACCATCTTTTGATAGACCGAAAAGAAATGCTTTTGGCGCCCAGTAACAGTTGCCTTGATTCCATCAGCATCTAAATCTTGTGTAACAATCTCGATTACATCGTGCGTTAATTTATCGCGAGAAGGTGAGCGCTCAGCAACCAATCGTGAAATCTCTTCAAACTTTTTTGGCTCTAATACCTCAAAAGAGAGATCTTCTAACTCCCACTTCATCGCATTCATACCTAAGCGGTGAGCAAGAGGTGCATAGATATCTAGCGTCTCACGGGCTTTGCGCTGAGCGTTCTCTGGCGACACATATTTCCATGTGCGAGCGTTGTGTAGTCGATCGGCTAGCTTGATAACCAAGACGCGAATATCTCTAGACATGGCAACAACCATCTTGCGCACAGTCTCTGCTTCAGCCGTTGGACCATAGGTGAGCTTGTCTAGCTTTGTCACGCCATCTACTAAACCAGCAATCTCATCGCCAAAGTCACGGCGTAGTTCTTTTAATGAGTACGCAGTGTCTTCTACAGTGTCATGCAAAAGCGCAGCAATAATTGCTTCAGAGGTCAGCCCTAGCTCGGCCAAAATATTGGCAACAGCAACTGGGTGAGTTATGTATGCATCACCAGACTTTCGAAGTTGCCCATCGTGTGCCCTTTCAGCAACAATAAAAGCGCGTTCAACATCATCAAAGTTATTCGTTGCATGGTGCTCTTTGAGCGCACTTATAACTGGTGCAATCAAAGTATCCATTTAGGTACCGCTATTTGCGATGTTTACGCTTTGGTTGATTACGTGGGCCACGGCGCTCTTCTGTAACCGCAGGTGCAGGTATTGCTGCACCAACTGGTGCACCGCGACCATTAACACGCTTGGCGAGTGCTTGCATTGCAGGCTCTTTCTCGCGCAACTGCGCAAGTACAGGAGGAGCGATAAAGATTGAAGAATAGGTACCCACTGCTAAGCCGATAAAGAGGGCTAGTGAGAGATCCTTCAAAGTACCAGCGCCAAGTAGTCCTGCGCCAACAAAGAGAATTGAACCTACAGGAAGCAACGCAATTACAGATGTGTTAATCGAACGAACGATTGTTTGATTAACCGCCAAGTTAGTAGCCTGTGAGTAAGTACTCTTTGAGCTAGCCGTGATCGTGCGAGTGTTCTCGCGAATCTTGTCGAAAACAACGACCGTGTCATAGAGCGAATAACCCAAAATTGTTAAGAAGCCGATAACCGTAGCTGGCGTAACATCAAATCCAACGAGAGCATAGATACCCACGGTAATGAACACGTCGTGAACTACTGCCGCAATTGCCGCAATTGCCATCTTCGGCTCAAAAGCCATCGCAAGATAGATCATCACGCAGATCAAGAAACCAAAGAGACCGTAAAGAGCCTTGCGAGTAATTTCCTTGCCCCATGAAGGTCCAATGATTTGAGTATCAATTGATTCAACTGCAACAGAGAACTTAGCGGCAAGTGCATCTTGGACTGCATTGTTCTGTGCAGTATCTAGAGCACCTGTTTGAACGCGAATCTTATCGCTACCAATTGTCTGAACAATTGCTTCTCCAGGAACTCCTGCTGCAGCTACTGCAGAACGCGCATCTTCAACAGAACCGCCGGCCTTAGTTACTGTGAAAGAAGAACCACCCTTGAACTCAATACCTAAGTGCAGGCCTTGCAGGCTCAGTGCACCGATAGAGAGCAAAATGAAGAGGGCGGAAACTGCATACCAACGACGACGACGTCCGATGATTTCAATGGATGTTTCACCACGGTAGAGACGGCCACCTAGACCTGAAAGCTTTGACATTTCTTATACCTCCTTTGCTACTGGCAGTGTTCCAGTGCTCTTGGCTGATAATCCTGAAAGAGGATGACCGGATGCAAAGAAGTTCATCTTGGCAAGGATCGTCACAAGTGGTTTTGTAAAGACAAAGACAATAATTAAGTCAACAAGTGTTGTTAAACCTAGAGTAAATGCAAATCCCCGTACTCCACCTACTGCAAAGAAATACAGCAAGACGGCGGCGATAATCGAAACGAAGTCGGCCACGAGAATCGTTCTACGTGCTCGGTTCCAACCAGTTTCAACGGCAGTGCGCAAAGAACGACCTTCGCGAATTTCATCTCGAATACGCTCGAAGTAAATAATAAATGAGTCGGCAGTCACACCAATTGCGACAATTGCTCCCGCAATACCTGCAAGAGTTAATGTGAATCCGATCCACTTACCTAGAAGTAAGAAGAGTAGATAAACGAGGGAGCCAGCCGCAGCCAGTGAACCAACAGTTACTAGACCCAAACCTCGGTAGTAGAGAAGTGAGTAGAGAAGAACTAGGCCTAGGCCAAGACCTCCTGCTAGTAGACCAGCGTTAAGTTGATCAGCACCCAGAGTTGGGGAAACTTGCTGGACTTCTCCGCGATCAAATGCAAGTGGCAATGCGCCGTATTTAAGAACGTTAGCTAAATCTTGCGCCTCTAACTGTGTGAAGCTTCCAGTGATTTGTGCACTTCCAGATGGAATAGCTTCATTAATTCTTGGAGCAGAAACAACCAAACCATCAAGAACGATTGCTACCTGGTTAAGTGGAGAAGGCAAAGAAGTTACACGTGAGGTGATTGCGCCGAAGGCTGCTGTGCCTTCACCATTAAAAGTAAGACTTACATACCAAGCGTTACCACTTTGTGTATCAAGTCCTGCAGATGCCTTTGAAATCTGACGACCTAGAACTTCTGCTGGCGCCAAAATATATTTAGACAAACCAGCGCGATCACAAGAAACGATTGTGTCCTCTGGTGCATCGGCTCCGGATCCTTGAAGATTTTCAGACTTTGTACAATCAAGGGCAGCAAACTCTGCATTTACTTCTGCACTTACTCCAGTAGTTGGGGTTGCAGCAGGATCAGCGGCTCCAGTTGATGCTGCATTAGCCAACACTTGGCGGAATCGAAGTTCTGCAGTTTGTCCCACTAACTCAACTACGCGACGACCTGTATCTCCTGGAACTGAGATAACAATCTGACGATTAGTACCACTTCCCTGCGCAGCTACTTCAGATTCGGCAACACCGAGTGAGTTAACGCGCTGGCGGATGATGGAGACTGCTTGGTCGATTGCTTCGTTGGTAACTTTTCCATTCTCACCCACTGCGATACGTGGTTGAAGAGTGACTGAAGTTCCGCCTCGAAGATCAAGACCTAGACGTACTGCGGTAGCGCCTTGAACAAAGACAAGACCTGTAAGTGCGATGAGCACTAGGGCCAGGATTGCCAATGAGCGCGCTGGACGGGCAGTCGTCTTTACTGGTTTAGTAGTTGTAGACATAGGTGCAGAGTCTAGGCGTCAGGTGCTGGTGTGTCGAAAAGCGAGGCGAAGGCAGCAGGTGGTGTTCGTCCTATATGGGCAAAACCAGCAGCGGTTGCAACTCTTCCACGCGCAGTTCTAGCCATAAGGCCGTTTCGAACTAAGAATGGCTCAGCAACTGATTCAACGGTTTCAACTTCTTCGCCCACAGCAATAGCCAGGGTGGAAAGCCCCACAGGTCCGCCATTGAAGCGCTCAACTAAGGCCACCAATACGCCGCGATCGAGACGATCCAATCCGATCTCATCTACTTCATACATTTCAAGTGCTGCGCGGGCATCTTTGAGTGAGATGGATTTGCTGGCATTGACCTGCGCGTAGTCGCGCACGCGGCGAAGCAAGCGATTGGCAATACGTGGTGTGCCACGTGATCTGCCAGAAATCTCTGTAATTGCATCTGTGTGAATATCGATCTCAAGTAACTGCGCACTTCTAGAAATAACTTGGGCTAACTCTGAGTCTGCATAGAAATCAAGATGGGCAGTGAAACCAAAACGATCTCGCAAAGGTCCAGGCAATAAACCTGCTCGAGTAGTTGCACCTACTAAAGTAAAATGTGGAAGCTGTAATGGAATCGCAGTAGCCCCAGGGCCCTTGCCCACAATGACATCTACTCGAAAATCCTCCATTGCTAAATACAGCAACTCTTCTGCTGGGCGAGGAAGACGGTGAATCTCATCTAGAAAAAGAATTTCGCCTTCAACAAGGGAGGAAAGAATGGCTGCTAAATCCCCTGCATGTGTGATTGCTGGTCCACTTGTAATGCGAATAGGCGCTTGCATCTCACTAGCTAAAATCAGCGCCAAAGTCGTTTTACCTAATCCCGGTGGGCCCGAAAGCAAGATGTGATCAGCTGGGCTATTTCTATGTCGCGCAGCAGTTAGTAAGACATCTATCTGTTCGCGCACGCGATGCTGGCCAATGAAATCCTTGAGGGTCTTAGGACGCAGCGCTTGTTCTAGCGCTGATTCTTCGCCTTTAATATGTGAGCCCACTAAGCGCTCCTGATTATCAGCCACGTGAACTCTTTCCGCTGGCCAGAGCTAACTTGAGCAGCTCACTTAATTGCATCGTTGCTGGGTCTTGATCATTGCCCTGTAAATCATTGACTACATAGCTAATTGCAGAATCTGATTCTTTAGGGGAAAATCCAAGTGAGACCAGTGCACTGAGTAGTTGTTCGCGCCATGGTGGTTGATGTCCCTTATATGTTGCACCAGATGAAAGATCATTGAGCTTGCCCTTCAACTCCAAAATCATACGCTGTGCTCCCTTTTTACCAATCCCAGGAACCCGCTCAATAGCAGATGTGTCTTCCTGTGAAATAGCACGCGCTAAATCTTCAGGGGTGAGAGCCCCCATGATTGATAGCGCCACCTTTGGACCAACGCCAGAAACAGTCTGGACAAGTTCAAAAAGATTACGCACCTCTTCACTTAAAAACCCAAACAAAGTCAAAGAATCTTCACGCACAACAAGTGATGTGTAGAGAGTTGTTTGTGCACCTAGAGTCAATGCCAAAGATGTTGGTGGATTTATTAAAACACTTAATCCCACTCCCCCAACCTCAATGACTAATTTGTCTTGAGATAGAGAACGAATGGTTCCGCTAAGAGTTGAAATCATTTATCCACGCAGTTTTCTCAGGCGAGACTTTTCTTCTTCGACAGCTTGATTAATTCGAGCCGTTGCTCCGCCTCGCCAGATATTACAAATTGCAAGTGCCAGCGCGTCAGTTGCATCAACAGGTTTAGGGATTGAATCAAGGTTGAGAATCTTTTGCACCATCTGAGCAACTTGTGCTTTATTAGCACGACCTGATCCTGACACTGCAGCTTTGACTTCACTGGGTGTGTGCATCATGACTGGTATTCCAGCTTTAGCGGCAATTAGTAATGCGATGCCAGCAGCTTGGCCAGTACCCATTACTGTGCGCACGTTGTGCTGTGCAAAAACTCGCTCTACTGCGATGACATCTGGATTCCACAAAGCAATCCATTCATTTAAACCTTTATCAATTTCAAGTAAGCGGTTTTCAAGGGCCATATCCGCTGGCGTCATGACAACACCAACACCGACCATCTTGAGCGGTGATCCAGGGCTACCTTCAACGATTCCGATACCGCAGCGCGTTAGACCAGGATCAATCCCTAGTACGCGCATCATGGCCACCATTTCCTTAGGTTCCTTGCAAGGTTTCTAGCCTAGGCCTTACCTATGACGAACTTATTCCAGGCTCGCCATAACCTCATCTGAAACATCAAAATTGCTATAGACGTTTTGCACATCATCGAGCTCTTCAATTGCATCGATTAGTTCGAATACCTTCTTAGCCCCATCGGCATCTAGCGGTATCGACATTGAAGGCAGGAATGAAGAATCTGCTGATTCATAGTCAATTCCCGCGCTCTGCAGTGCAGTTCGAACTTGAACCAAATCAACTGGCTCACAAACAACTTCAAAAGATTCACCTAGATCATTAACTTCTTCAGCGCCTGCATCCAAGACCGCTTCAAGAACTCTGTCTTCATTTAAGCCATCAACTTTGTTAGCGATGATGACGCCCTTGCGATTGAAAAGGTATGAAACCGAGCCAAGATCTGCCATGGATCCGCCGTTGCGTGTTACTGCAACTTTGATCTCTGATGCAGAGCGATTGCGGTTATCCGATAAACACTCAATCATGATTGCCACACCACTTGGGCCATAGCCCTCATACATAATCGTGATCCAATCTTTAGCACCAGCCTCTAAACCAGCTCCGCGCTTGATTGCGCGATCGATGTTATCTGCTGGCATTGAAGATTTCTTAGCCTTTGTTACAGCATCAAATAAAGTTGGATTGCCTTCCATGTCAGCGCCGCCATTGCGTGCTGCTACCTCAATTGCGCGAATCTGCTTTGCAAAAACCTTAGCCCGACGACTATCAATAATCGCCTTCTTATGCTTGGTCGTCGCCCACTTGGAATGGCCAGACATCGCTTACACCTTCAATCTCATTAATGCTGATTATGAAACTTACTTTACCTTCTCTAATGCAGGCTTTGCCACTTCCTCAATAAAGTAGCGGTGAATCCGATGATCTGCCGTTAGCTCTGGATGAAAAGAAGTAGCAAGGAGAGTTGCAGAGCGCACGGCCACGGGGTGCGAATCAACTGAAGCCAATACTTGCACGCCAACCCCAACCCTTTCCACCCACGGGGCGCGGATGAATACCGCCTTAATCAAATCACTAGATCCATCATCAAAAGAGATATCTGTTTCAAATGAATCAACTTGGCGACCAAAAGCATTTCTGCGCACAGTGATATCTAATCCACCAAAGGTTTTCTGTCCTTGCTTGGCATCTAAAATTGAATCTGCCAACAAAATCATTCCCGCGCATGATCCATAAACAGGCATACCTGCTTCAATTCGCTGCTTAATAGGTTCATAGATTCCAAAGATCTCAGAGAGCTGAGCAATAGTTGTTGATTCTCCCCCAGGCAAAATGAGGGCATCAATTTCTGCTAGCTCTGATTCTGACCGCACTTCAATGGGATCAATGCCGCAAGCAATCAAAGCACTCACATGCTCGCGAACATCACCCTGGAGTGAGAGAACTCCGACCTTCATGAGAGAAGTGAACTACCAGCCGCGATCGGCAAGACGATGTGGGGCTGGTAGATCTGCGACGTTAATACCCACCATCGCCTCACCCAAACCACGAGATGCATCAGCAACAACCTTTGCATCCTGCCAAAATGTTGTTGCCTTCACACACGCTGCTGCGCGTTGTGCTGGATTTCCAGATTTGAAAATACCTGAGCCAATGAACACACCATCTGCGCCCATGGCCATCATTAGCGCCGCATCTGCTGGAGTTGCAATTCCACCGGCAGTAAAGAGAACAACTGGAAGTTTGCCACTTTGTGCTACTTCTTTAACTAATTCATAAGGAGCTTGAAGCTCTTTAGCTGCAACATAGAGTTCATCCTCGCGCATTGAAGAAAGGCGACGAATTTCCCCGCCTATCTTTCGCATGTGTTGCATTGCATTAGAAACATCGCCTGTGCCAGCTTCACCCTTAGAGCGAATCATTGCTGCGCCTTCATTAATTCGGCGAAGTGCCTCACCAAGATTTGTAGCACCGCAAACAAAAGGAATAGTGAAATCCCACTTGTCGATGTGGTTTTCATAATCTGCAGGAGTTAAAACTTCTGACTCATCGATGTAATCCACACCGAGAGATTGCAAAACTTGAGCTTCAACGAAGTGACCAATACGTGCTTTGGCCATCACAGGGATTGAGACTGCTGCTTGAATCTTTTCGATCATGTCAGGATCAGACATACGAGCTACTCCGCCTTGAGCACGGATATCTGCAGGTACGCGCTCCAGCGCCATAACAGCAACTGCGCCGGCATCTTCGGCAATCTTTGCTTGCTCAGCATTTACGACATCCATGATGACGCCGCCTTTGAGCATCTCTGCCATGCCGCGCTTTACTCGCCCCGTGCCTTTTACTTCTGACATCTCTTCTTTACTCACCTTCGCCTGTGTAGAGGAACATCCTACTTTGTCTTTGTGGGTTTCGCGCTCGCAGTTATATAGGTGAAATCAGGCTCCTTATCGGTCAAGGCTACCCAAATCTGACCGGGGGCAAATTTGATTTCACTTCCATCGGTCAAAGTCCACGTAGTACCAATGCCTTCAGATGCCCGATTCCATAGAGCTGCATAGGTTTTACCATCGCGCAAAATAAAACCCCGTCCATTACCAACGGTTTGCGAAAACGGTGTCACGCCACCGAATTTGTCTCCATACTCAGAGTCTGTAATTAAAACCATTTGAATAGCTAAAGTTGTGGGGCCCAGGATTACTCCGGAATCTGCAACATTGCTTTTTGAGTTATGTGAGAGTAACCAACGAGATTCTGACTCCGACCAACTTGCGCTATATCTAGTGGCTGGCCAATGCATAATCACTGACTCCGTTAGCTTGCCGCCTTCAGGTGCATCACCAAAACTCCAACCAACATTATTTGCTGTGGTAATTTGATAGTTCTTCTCAATAACCTTGGCCATCAATAGATCTGCGCGAAGCACCATGGCAAAAGGTGAGTTTCGATTGGGATCAGTTGTGTATATAGATGGTGGTTGCGCCTGTGCCCCTAGATTTTGTAGATTTGCTGCAGCAATAACTGGCAATAGTTTTTTTTGTGCACCGCTATAGGCAAATGCAACACGACCATATTGATTCAAGATCTCGATATCAGAGATACGGGCACTTCGAACTGGTCCTATACGCTGGGGAATCACAGAAGAATAAATCGCTGCAATGCGCGTCAACCCACCCTCAACTTGTTCAATATAGACAACATCAGCATCCTCTAGACCAATTTGTGGGTGCGCCGCATTTGTATCATCAACCTTCACAGCTAGGACCGGACCATTGGTTCCTTCTCGACCGCTAAGGACATTGCGTTCGGCATAGATGGGCGCGACGGTTGGAAGAGCAGAGCAACCAGTTAGCAGAAAAATGGAAACCACGGCTATAACTGAGCGCTTATAAAACATCGGACTCGAACTCATAGGTAACAGGCAATGGCGCTTTGCCAGCCAATCTGAAAGTTCTCACAACAAACTTGCGACGCACCATAACCGTGGATGAAACGGCATCGGTGTGGATGGAAATTGCCACTCGTATCTTTGAGGTTAAAGCAGAGAGCTCCTGCAATAAGGCTTGCTCTGATTCAGTTGCATGGGGCAATCCATCGGAAATGAGTAGACCTAAAGCTCCAGATAAACCGCTCTCTGCCATAGAACGGTTCTTAATGTCAGCATCTCGAGCCTGATAAGCAGCACCTGTGAGAAGCATTGAGGAAGCTGGATCAGCTAAATCACTATGGGCGATCTCCAGCGCAATGGCTGCCCTCTTTTGCAATAACACATCTAAGTTAGCCCAACTAGTTTCAACACGATGGTGCAGGCGATCTAAGCGTGTGGCCGAAAAAGATAAATACCAAAGACCAAGTAAAAGTAGAAAGCCAAGAAACAACAATGTCTTCATCGCTTCTCCTCATCACGAGATAGGAATCGATTCCAAGAACGCTGATCAGAACCCAATGTCACGCCTTTGCCGCCAACTATACCCATTTCATAAATAGAGAAGATCTGTTGGGCAACTACTTCCCAATCAAATTGTTGTGCTCGCTTCTTACCTGCTATCGCTAACACCTTTCTCTTATCTTCGTCACGCAACAAATCTATAATTACTTTAGCTAAATCAGTAGAGTTCTCAGATTGAAAAAGGGCTCCATACTTCCCGCCGCCTAAAAGAGAATCAAATGCTGGAATATCACTTGCAACTACACAGGCACCACCAGCAAGGGCTTCTGCCAAAATAATTCCGAATGATTCACCTCCAGTATTGGGTGCCACGTAGAGTGAAACCGAAGACATGAAATCTGCCTTTTCTTGCTCTGAGATTTTGCCTAGGAATTCAAAGCGATCACGCAGCTGTGGATCTATCTCTTTTTCAAAATCTTTAGGATCCCCCGGTCCTGCAACAAAGACTTTCACATCAGGGGCAAACCGGACAATTATTGGTAGTGCATCTACTAGAACTTGCAGACCCTTGCGTGGTTCCTCAAATCGACCAATGAACCCAATGGTATTTCCAGACCACTTCTCTTGCGCCGTTCCATCTGAATATCGCTTGGCATAAATACCATTAGGAATAACTACCGCGTCAGTTTCAAGGTGATCTGTAAGAGTCAAGCGCGCTGCTTCAGATACTGCAATACGAACTGAGAGTTTCTCGATAGCAGGTTCTAGAATAGGGCCGATTGCAAAAATCACTTTCTGACGCTTTGCTGCTGCATGGAAAGTTCCAACCATGGGGCCTTCTGCTGCCCAGCACGCTAGAAGTGAGATCGACGGGATTGCAGGTTCATGTAAATGGAGCAAATCAAAATTTCCCCCACCAATCCACTGGCGCACTCTGGCATAGGCAATCGGACCGAAGAGCACACGCGCAACTGCGCCGTTATATGGAATAGAAATCGGTTTACCAGCACTGACAACATAATCCGGCAATTTATCTTCATCTATTGCTGGTGCTAAAACAGAAACCGAATGACCAGAAGCGATAAGAAACTCTGCTAGATCACGGACGTGATTTTGCACTCCTCCTGGTGTGTCCCAACCATAAGGACACACAATTCCAATTTTTAACTTCGTCGTCAGCATTAGTCGCGATCCTTGAAATCGCCATCAATCCAAATGCGTTGCATCATGTGCCAATCCTGAGGGTATTTAGCAATACCTTCTGCAAATAGATCGGCGCTTTTTTGTACCAGCGCAGCTACTCGTTCAGTTTCAGTTCCTCCGGTTGGTATTTCAATGCGCGTAAAATCAATATGGATTCCAGTTTGTGTATAGGAAACGTAGGCACTGATTAGCGGCGCACCTGTTCGAATAGCTAGAAGTGCAGGTCCCGCAGGCATTCTGGCTGGGCCACCAAAGAAGTTCACATCAATTCCAGATTTCGATAAATCACGATCTGCAGCAAGTGCAACCACGCAACCACTTCTAATGCGTTGCATCAGCGTTGGAATGACTCGGCCATCTAGAGGCAGAGATTCCATGCCAAAGTCCGAGCGGTATTGCATGAATTTCTTAAACAACTTCTCTGGCTTCAAATGCTCAGCAACGGTGACTATCTTGGCTCCACGAGCGCAGAAATATGCAGCTGCATGGTCATAGTTACCGCAGTGGGGCAATGTGACGATTGCGCCATTTCCAGCAGCAACTGCTTCCATCAGAATGCTCTCGTCATTGAATGTAACCGTTCCAAGAATTTGCTCTTTCGACCAGTCAGGAAATCTAAAGGTGTCACACCAATATCGAAGAGCTGATTGCATACCGCGATAGACGAGTAGATCTAAATCAAGGGCTGTGATGTTGGGTTGCGTGCGAGCAAGATTTGAACGCAAGCGCTTAATGCTTTTACCGTTCTTCTTGACCATGTAGTCAGCAGCAGCATTTGCTCGTGAATAAACGAAGACTTCAGGTAACCAGCGCAGAATTCTCCACGCTACAAAATAACCCCAGGAAACAATATTCTCACTCACGCTGATAAAGCCCTACGCACAATCAACATTCGTTGAATTACTGTTACCGCTCCAAGCACAGCAAGTAACCACATTCCACCTGCCAACACGTAGGGAACTCCAAGACCATCAAGTGCGATGGCGGACATGGCCATCATTAATCGTTCAGTGCGCTCTGCAATGCCACCCGAGCAAATGATAGAGAAGCTTTCAGCTTTTGCACGAATATATGGAACAAGCATTCCAGTTACCAAGGTGGCAATAACAACATAGCTCAGTGGATCACCCTTGTTAATCAAGTAAATACTCACACCTAACAAAATCGCTGAATCAGTCACACGATCGATTGTGGAATCAAGGAAACTTCCCCACTTACTTGCCCCTGCTTTTGAAATACGTGCCATGGTGCCATCAAAGAGATCGCTGAGAGCAAAAAAGAAGATCACTGCAGTTCCGACGAAGAAATCACCGCGAGGATAGAAATAGAGCGCTGAACATACAACTCCCATGGCGCCCACCCATGTAACGGCATTTGGAGTGATTCCGATGCGCAGCGCGAATGAGGCTACGGGTGTTATTAATCTCGTAACCGCTGGTTTTAAAGAGCGACTTAGCATCACTGCACATCGTAGGCTGACCTAGTGCAGAATCCCACATCGCCCCTCAATCTCTGCGTCTTTGGCCACCCTTCAGCCCACCCGCAAGAAGTTGCCAAAGCCCTAGGGGCCGCACTTGGCACACAAGCAAACGGTGATATTTCCTGCGCACTCTTTGTTGTTAATCCCAATACGGGAATTGATCAAGAAACCATTGATCAATGGCTATCATTTGATGAGTTTCTAACGCCGCGAATGATTATTGTTACTGAGTTAGATGGAAATAGCGCAGATTTTGATGATGCCGTTATGTTGGCAACGAGAGTCTTTGATCAAGTTGCAACGCCATATCTAGTTCTCCATGATGAGGATGGTTCACCTAGAGCCCTTATTTCACTTTCTGACATGGTCATAACCGACTACTCAAAAACTCCCCCAACACGAAATCCATGCGAACCAGAGCATGAAACTTTAGTGCAAGAGTTTCGTGATGAATATTTAGAACTTGTTACATCAATGGGTGAAGGTGCATTTGCTGCTGGCGTACTTTTCCCAGCCATCCCGTTAGTGATTGATAAAGGTATTGGTCTAGACGTAATACAAAACTATCTATCTGAACTAGGTTAGAACTACCAAGCCGCAGCTATCTCTTCTCGTGTCAGATTAAGCAGTTGCGGCAGCACTTTAGTTTTACCAATAATTGGCATGAAGTTAGCGTCCCCACTCCAGCGCGGAACAATGTGCTGATGAATATGTTCTGCGACACCAGCCCCAGAGATGGCACCTTGATTCATGCCTAAGTTAAATCCAGCGGGCGATGAAACTTTGCGAATAGTTTTCATCGCATGAGCACTGAGCGAAGAAATCTCATTACGCTCATCATCAGTTAAATTCGTTAGATCAGCAACGTGCCGATAAGCACACACCAACAAATGTCCTGGGTTGTATGGATACAAATTCATTACAACATATGCGCTGATGCCTCTGTAAACAATTAAGCCTTCTTCATCACTTAATGTGGGGATGCGACAGAAAGGGCACTGAACTTCATTGCCGTCTAATGGGCGGTTTTCACCACGTAAATACTCAAGACGGTGCGGTGCCCATAGGCGTTGCCAACCATCAGGCATTCCTGCGCCATCGATATGCATGATTAAACCTGAGTGCGCTCTGCTACGGTTTTTTGAATTTCAGCAATTGCTTGGGCAATCGGAATTCCATTTTTCTGTTCGCCATTGCGATATCGGAATGAGACTGCGCCAGCTGCCATGTCTTCTTCACCTGCAATAACCATAAATGGCACCTTTTGCATTTGTGCGTTTCGTACCTTCTTTTGCATGCGATCATCGGATGCATCTAGCTCGGCGCGAATGCCAGCTTTCTTCATCTGCTTAATGACATCAGCTAAATAGTCTGCAAAAGCTTCAGCTACAGGAATACCCACTGCTTGGACTGGCGCAAGCCATGGTGGAAACGCACCTGAGTAGTGCTCGGTGAGAACACCAAAGAACCTTTCAATCGAACCAAAAAGAGCGCGGTGAATCATTACTGGGCGCTGGCGTGAACCATCTGCAGCTGAGTATTCAAGTTCAAAGCGCTGCGGCAGTTGGAAATCCACTTGAATCGTTGACATCTGCCATGTGCGACCAATGGCATCTTTAGCTTGAACAGAAATCTTTGGACCATAGAACGCTGCGCCACCCTCATCTAAAACAAGTTCCAGCTTCTGTGCAACGGCAGCTTTGCGCAATGTCTCTGTAGCCTCTTGCCAATCTGAATCTTCCCCCACAAATTTTTCTGGGTTCTTGGTTGAAAGTTCAAGGTAGAAATCATTAAGGCCATAATCACGCAAAAGGTTAAGTACGAAAGTTAATAGTGAATCTAACTCATCTGCCATCTGCTCTTTTGTGCAATAGATATGTGCATCATCTTGAGTAAAGCCACGAGCACGAGTGATGCCATGGAGCACACCAGATTTTTCATAGCGATACACAGTTCCGAATTCGAATAAGCGAAGTGGAAGCTCGCGATATGAGCGTTGACGGGCTTGGAAAATAAGGTTGTGAAACGGACAGTTCATTGGCTTCATGTAATACTGCTGGCCAGGCTTTTTAATAGTGCCATCGGCATGGAGCTCTTCATCCATGATCATCGGTGGATACATTCCCTCGGAATACCAATCCAAGTGGCCTGATTTCTCAAACAAAGCAGCCTTAGTTAAATGAGGTGAATAGACAAACTCATAATCTTCTTCTTCATGGCGCTTGCGTGAGTAATCCTCCATCGCCCGGCGAATGATTCCGCCCTTGGGATGAAAGACTGCAAGACCAGAACCAATCTCTTCAGGAAATGAAAACAGGTCTAACTCAGTTCCAAGGCGACGGTGATCTCGCTTTTCGGCCTCTGCTAGAAGTTCTAAGTGAGCGTTAAGTTCATCTTGTGATGGCCATGCTGTGCCATAGATGCGCTGGAGCATTGGATTCTTCTCAGATCCGCGCCAATATGCTGCAGCACTTCGCATCAATTTAAATGCAGGGATGTGTTTAGTTGAAGGTAGATGTGGACCTCTACATAAATCTGCCCACACCGGATTTCCATCACGACCTAAGTTGTCATAGATGCTGAGCTCTGCTCCCCCAACTTCAACACTTGCTTCTTCTCCTGCTGGCCCCTTTATACCAATGAGTTCGCACTTATATGGCTCATGTGAAAGTTCAGCCAATGCTTCTTTTTCAGTAACAACACGGCGGCGAAAGCGCTGACCATCTTTAACAATCTTGCGCATAACGCTTTCAATCTTGGTTAAATCATCTGGATTAAACGGTGTCTTTGGGTCAAAGTCGTAATAGAAGCCATCTTTAATCGGTGGACCAATACCTAGCTTTGTATCAGCGAAAACTTCTTGCACAGCCTGTGCCATAACGTGGGCAGTTGAGTGGCGAAGAACGAAGAGACCATCAGGTGAGTTGATTAAAATGGATTCAACAACATCGCCTTCTTGCAGATCAGTCCAAAGATCTTTAAGAACGCCATTAATACGACAAACAACGACTTCCTTGTTATCAGAAAAAAGATGGGTGGGGCGTTGATCTGCCTCTATGGAGCGTGAAGCACCATCAACGCTTACCTGAATCATGTGGCTAGCCTACCGAATACTTATGAGCCAACGCCTTTATTTCTTCTCCGAAGGCGTGTGAAAGATGCAACGGCCGTGAATCAATCGATGAAATCGCATGAGATAAACGCAAACTACTAATAAGGAAGGCAGAAGTGATTTCTGAAAGCCGATCTGCGGGGATGCTCTCAACGGCAACCAGCTCATTTTCAATCAAGATTTCTCGAATAATTCCAGGCAATACAACATCAGTAGTTGGCGCTGTTACCCATCGACTATCAATGTGGACAATCAGATTTGTAACTGAGCCCTCACTGATATTGCCAATGGCATTGATGACAATTGCATCATCAAAGCCAGCGAGGCGGGCTTGTTCGAGAATCTCAAGACGGCTTGTATATGGAAATCTTTTATGGGCATCGCCAATAACTGCTTGTGGATGCACTCGCACATCACAGCTTTTCTCTTGTTCTGCATAAGGCATGTGAACTGCCAACCAGTTCCCGTGATTATCAAATGAGATCCGCAGCATTCCTAAGCCTTGTGGAACTGAGGCAAACAAATCAGTCACACCTTGTGAAATCTGCTCAAAGCTTGGGATTGAAATCCCGAGAGCCAATGCACAGCGTTGCGCTCGTGCAATGTGCCTAGATAATGAGAATGCCCTGTTCCCAACGCTCTTAATGGTTTCGAATATTCCTTCACCATCTAGCCATCCAGCACTTGATGCTGGCACATCAGCAATGTTTCTTAATTCACCGTTATAAATCACTTTCAAAGAACACCCCCAGCAAGTGAGACTAAACGTCTGGCTTTTAGTTGAGTTTCTTCCCACTCATCATTTGCCATGCTGGCCCAAGTAATTCCAGCACCGGTACCAAATCGCAGTTTGTCATCTTTAAAAAAGATTCGAATAGCAACTGAAAGTTCACACATATCCCCTTGCACCCAACCCAACGCCCCGCAATAAGGTCCGCGCTTTCCCTCATTCTCTTTAATAACAGAGACGGCGGATGATTTAGGAGCACCACTAATTGATCCTGGAGGACTCAAACGGGCAAAGATTTCTGTCCAAGTACTTTCATCTTTGAGTTCGCCTTCAATATCTGAAACCAAGTGCACCAGGCCTGGATGAGCTTCCGTTGATAACAAGCGCGGAACGGTGACACTGCCACTCTTACAAATCTGCCCTAAATCATTTCGCATTAAATCAACGATCATGACGTTCTCGGCTTTATCTTTCACACCAAAATCAACTGTGCCTACTGGTGCCGTTCCCTTGATAGGGGAAGTGCGAATTCGCTTGCCCTCTCGTTTTAGAAAGAGCTCAGGTGAAGCAGAAGCAATGTTGATTCCTGGAGCTTCTAAATATGAAGCCCACGGTGCGGGGTTGCCTTCTAGAATCTTAGAAAACAGACCCCGTAGATCTTGTGCTTCAACATCAATAGATATTTCTCTACAAGCATTAACTTGATACACCCAGCCTTGTGCAATGTGCTCCTGCACTTTCTTCACATATCCAACATATTCACTTTCATTCAAACTACTTGACCACTGGCCTTCTATTTTCTGCCACGGTGAAGTTGGAAAGTTTGATTCAACAACATGATCAAACTTGAAAGCTTGAAACGCGCCTTCAAAAGTTGATGAGACTGCCCAGAATCCCCCATCTTCTAAAGATGACGGATCATTTGAAACCTGCGATAGGCCAGTTGCCAACCGCCCATTCATCCAAAAAACAGGCGCATTCTTCGAAGAACTCACAAGGCAACGGTAGTCATTGAATTCCCACTTTGGCGCTATGGCCTCACCTACGATAGATTTGCTCTCCTCGCGGACGTAGCGCAGTTGGTAGCGCGGAACCTTGCCAAGGTTCAGGTCGCCGGTTCGAACCCGGTCGTCCGCTCTCAAAACTGATCGCCGTTCACGTGAAAAATGAACGGCGTTAGTTTTTGGTCGGATGGCCGAGAGGCGAGGCAAGGGACTGCAAATCCCTCTACACGGGTTCAAATCCCGTTCCGACCTCCATTAGTAGAACGAGTAAAAGGAAGAGTTCATGGGCGAAGACGTCAGACCGTGGGGTCACTATGAAATCTTGTCTGAAAGTTCTGATTACAAAGTAAAGCGAATTGTTGTTGATACTGGTGCTCGCTTTTCATATCAACGCCACCAACACCGTGCCGAGCATTGGTTCATCGTCAGCGGCAAAGCAAAGGTCACTCATGATGGCCTTGAATTTGAAATGTCAGCTGGAGATTCAATTGATATCGCCCAAGGCGAGCTTCATCGCTTAGCAAACATTGGAAGCGAGCCAGTTGTTTTCATTGAGGTCCAGAGCGGCTCATACTTTGGTGAAGATGATATTGAGCGTATCGAGGATGACTACAACCGCTAATCACCACATATTTTCGTGAGGTATGATTTCGCACTCAAGCAAGGATCGTTGGCTCAGCGGTAGAGCACCACATTGACATTGTGGGGGTCACTGGTTCGATCCCAGTACGGTCCACTTCAGTAAGTTCAACTAGGCGCACAGAAAAGTATTGGAGCTTTAAGAGCTCTTTTGTAGGCCTTGGATAAAGGTAAGTGAGTTCTGGAAAATTAACTCCTGGTCATAATCCAAAGTCGCAACGTGGTAACTGTTGACTAACTCAATGCGAGACTTGTTCACAGAACCCAGACCGGCCATAACTATCTCAGTGTTTGAAACTGGCAAGGTGTGATCTTCTACTGAGTGAAAAAGTTGAACTGGAACAGTTATCTGGCTCAGATTCTTACGAGTGATTTTGAGCATTTTGAGTAATTCAGCTATCCCGCGAGTAGGTAGCGCGTCATAGCCATGCTCTGTTATCCCAGGACGCTTAATGTCATTTCCAACACTGGAGCGAAGTTTTTGAAAGTGTGAGATTAGGTAGGCCAATTGATGCGGCAAGAAAGCAACATGAATCATGGGGTTTACTAAAATCAGACCTGCGATTCGCTCATTATTTGATTGAGCGACATTAAGAGCCGTTCCCCCACCCATTGATAAACCAGCAACGAAAACTTGATCGCAGCTTTTGAATAGTTCATCTAATTCAGATTGAACTTTTGCTGGCCATTCTTGCCATTTCACTTTATTGAGATCCTCAGGTTTCGTTCCATGTCCCGGAAGTAATGGGACTCGAACGGTGTAACCCTTGGAGTGCAGGAATTCGCCCCATGGACGCATTGATG
>ERZ889078.19-NODE-19-length-107318-cov-20.401201_pt1 | contig 107318 bp, 80 predicted proteins | sample MGYA00521266_ERZ889078 | MGnify/ENA primary metagenome ERZ889078 (study PRJEB32303, sample SAMEA104408618) | aquatic metagenome | biome: Brackish water; feature: Pelagic; material: water | place: Baltic Sea | collected 2014-06-16T06:34:00 | depth 76,534 m ... | reverse complement strand
TAGCTGTGTAATGATTTACCATCGAATCCATAACTCCGGCTGAAACACCAAAGAACAAACGAGGGACTCCAAGTTTTTTAAAATCCCGCAAATCATCTTGCCAGTTTGGCTGTGGTACAATGGCAACCTTCAAACCCATATCTTCCAGCACCCGACCAATTACAGCCATCCCAAATGATGGGTGATCAATATAAGCATCACCAGTAAAAAGGATTACATCAAGTTCATTCCACCCTCTTTCCTTAACTTCTTTTGCAGTTGTTGGCAGCCAGTTTTGCTTCGAAAGTTTTTCCATAGTTATTTTAGTTGTTCAGTAATCAATAGTCTAAAAAAAAACCTCACCTTCGAATACTAAAGTTGCCGGACCAATTAACCAAATATCTGTGAATTGGTCTTTATTATCTTTATGGTTATTTTTAAAATTAACTTCAAAATCACCACCTGTGGTATGAACATAAATATTGTTTTTTCCTGATTCATAAAAAAACGCAATGGCCGATGCTGTTACACCTGTGCCACATGAAAGTGTCTCATCTTCAACACCTCTTTCATAGGTTCTTACAAAAATTCTGTCTTCATTTTTCTCAACAAAATTTACATTAGTTCCATCGGGTGCAAATCTTTCACTATATCGGATTTTCTTTCCTTCTAGAACAACATCAACCTCAGCTACTTTATCAACAAATTCAACATAATGTGGTGAGCCAGTGTTAAGAAAATAATATTCATCATTTTTCTCAACTTCCAATACATTTGAAAGTTGCAGGCTAATATTCCAAACGTTTTTTTCCGGATTATCGTTGTTAACTATTGCCTTATGCTCACCATCAAATGCTTCAAATATGGTTTCATTGTCAATAATCCCAAGAAATCTGGCAAAAGCAGTTATACATCTTCCCCCATTACCACACATACTGCTTAGTTTACCATCCGAATTATAGTAAACCATTTTAAAATCATACTTTTCAGATGCATTAAGTAGCATTAATCCATCTGCACCAATACCAAACCTTCTGTTACATAGGTTTTGAATCTGCTTACATTCCAGATTCACCAAATCTTCACGATTATCCACAATAATAAAATCATTGCCATTTCCATGAAATTTGTAAAAATGAATTTGCATATTAAGTGATTTAACAAAATTTAACCTGAAGAAAAAAATTTACGCAATAAATTAGCGTTCTAAAAAAAACAAAAATACATGAGATATATGAAAACTACATCAACAACTAAAAGTATTATTAGTGGAGCAGTTGGAGCATTACTCGTATTACTCACAATTTTTATCTATAATGAGTACAAAGGTAATATATCAAAACCAACCGAAACAAATCTAAATAAAGTAAGCACAAACAATCACATTCCACCCATTCATCAATCACATAATGCACCTCAACAAGCTGTGGATCTTACATATGCAGCCGAAACATCTTTGGATGCAGTGGTTCATATAAAAACGCAAATAGTTGCCCGAACAAATTCATATGATGATTTTTTTGGCCAGTTTAAAGAATACTTCCATCAATATCCACAACGAAAAAATAGCTATGTTGCCTTTGGTTCAGGAGTTATTATATCTTCTGATGGTTATATCGTAACAAATAATCATGTTATTGATGGTGCTGATAAAATATCAATAACATTTAACAATGAACGTGAAACAGAAGCAGAAGTAATTGGTGTTGATCCCAGTACTGATTTAGCATTGATAAAAGTTAATGAGGATGAATTGCCCTACTTAACATTCGGCAATTCGGATGACCTAAAAATTGGTGAATGGGTACTTGCTGTGGGCAATCCGTTCGACCTTAACTCAACTGTAACTGCCGGAATAGTAAGTGCTAAAGCTCGCAATATTAATATTCTGGGAGGACAATCTTCCATTGAGTCGTTTATACAAACTGATGCTGTAGTTAACAGAGGTAATAGTGGTGGAGCTTTAGTAAATACGAAGGGTGAACTGGTGGGGATAAATGCTGCAATTGCATCTCATACTGGTGTTTATGAAGGATATTCTTTCGCAATTCCGGTTAATATTGTTGCCAAAGTTGTAAATGATATAATGGAGTATGGCGAAACCCAGCGTGGCTACCTTGGGGTTCAAATTCAAGATATAAATGCTGATTTTGCAGAAGCGAATAATCTTAAGGATGTAGATGGAATATTCGTAGCTTCAGTTGTAGAAAATAGTGGAGCATATGATGCAGGAATTACCCAAGGTGATATAATACTCTCAATTAATGGCAAGAAAACAAACAGTTTATCTTCACTTCTCGGTCTCATCGCACAATATAATCCTGGAACTGTGGTAACGGTTGAAATAATTAGAGATAATAAGGTTATGGATTTCGATGTTACTCTTAAAAACAAAAATGGAACAACCTTGGCAATTAACTCTAGCGATTCATTTTACAATGACCTGCTTGGGGCTGACTTGCAGCAAGTATCTATTGAGGAACTTAAAAAGTTAAATATTCCTAATGGATTAAAGATAAATACTTTAAGTGGTGGGATATTAAATAAAAGTGGGATAATCGAAGGGTTTATTATAACTGAGATAAATGGAGAGAGAGTTAATTCACAGGACAAACTATTATCAGCATTAAGCAATACACAAAGAAATATTATCCGTTTAAAGGGAGTATACCCAAATGGTGTTAGAGTTTCTTACGAATTTATGCTCTGATTATTTGTAAACTATAATTTTTTTTGTATATTGCATGGCTCTTTTCAAAAACTTATGCTAATCCCATTCTTCTAAAATGAGACAACTAAAAATAACTAAATCTATAACCAATCGAAATACTGCTTCGCTCGACAAGTATTTACAGGATATTGGAAGAGAGGCATTGATTACTGCTGAGGAAGAAGTAGAATTAGCTCGTAGGATTAAGAATGGAGATACTATTGCATTAGAAAAACTCACGAAAGCAAATTTGAGATTTGTTGTATCAGTTTCAAAACAATACCAAAACCAAGGGTTAAGCTTGCCAGATATGATTAATGAAGGTAATCTTGGTTTAATAAAAGCAGCTCAACGATTTGATGAAACCAGAGGATTCAAATTTATTTCATATGCAGTTTGGTGGATTCGCCAATCAATACTTCAGGCTATTGCCGAACAATCACGTATCGTACGACTTCCTCTCAATCAAGTTGGCTCCTTGAATAAGTTAAAAAAAGTCTCATCTCAACTTGAACAAAATCTGGAAAGACCACCTTCTGTAAAGGAAATAGCTGACGAACTCGAAGTTTCAACTCACAAAGTGAAATCAACCATGGGTATTGCTACTCGATATATTTCAATGGATGCACCTTTAACCGTTGATGAAGACACTAAATTCCTTGATTTTTTTGTTCCCAAAGATAACGAAGAAACAGATGAGAACTTATTGAAAGAGTCGCTTGGAAACGAAATCCAAAGATCATTAGCATCACTTAGTTTAAAGGAACGTGAAATAATAAATATGTATTATGGAATTGGACTAAACTATAGTTTAACTCTAGAAGAAATTGGTGCCAAATTTGATTTAACACGAGAAAGAGTTCGGCAAATTAAAGAGAAAGCTATTCGCCGATTACGACATACCGCAAGAAGCCAGTTACTAAAAGCCTATTTAGGACAATAGGTAATTATTATTAAGAATGTGTATAAAAGAGGATAGTTTTAGTTGAAGACTATCTTCTTTTTATATTTTTGCATGTACAGCTTAAATATTAGTTTCCTAATTATTATCTAAAAATAATGAATAATGGCAAATAAAAAAAACATGAACGGTAATTATGAAGACTCGTTAAATAATTGGGCGAGGCAAGAAATGATTGCCAATGAATTCATTAGCGTATTGTCGAAGTTGTTTTACAACAAGTCAATCGAACTGGTTCTTTTCCGCAGCCAGCTTATCGACCGTAGTGCAAGTTTAATATTGTACAGGCATTCATATGCAGAAAATATTGTCAATAAACAGCTTGATATTAAGGATTCGCTTAAACTTGCAAAGGCAATACTTCATTGTGATGTTAAACCTTCAAAAATAGATATTGGCAAACTAAGTGGAGAATGGGACTTGGAAAAAAAGAATTTTGTAGATGCCGAAGACTTCATTAAGGTAAAGCTTAAGAATTTTATTGATTCGGAAACGAAATCAAAACAACCTGTTGATGTTGTCCTTTACGGATTTGGCCGAATTGGCAGATTATTAGCTCGCGAACTTATTATACAAGGAAATGGGCATCAACTGAGAGTTAGAGCCATTGTTACCAGAGGAAATAGCGATGAGGAGATTGCAAAGCGTGCATCCCTGCTACGCCACGATTCAGTTCATGGCCCTTTCAGAGGTGTTGCTATTGAAAATTATGACGATAAAACCATCTATATAAATGGCCATAAAGTTCTTATGTTGGCTGCCAATAATCCTGAAGACTTGGATTACACCCAATATGGTATTAACAATGCAGTTTTGATTGACAATACCGGAATTTATAGAGATCGTGCCGGATTGAGCAGACACCTGAATGCTAAAGGAATATCGAAGGTACTACTAACTGCACCTGGAAAGGATGATATACCTAATATTGTTTTTGGTGTAAATGATAAAGAGGTTGATTATTTAAAAGAAACTATATTCTCTGCTGCATCATGTACAACTAACGCAGCAGCACCGGTACTATCAGTTCTTGAAAAAAAATATGGTATAGCCCAAGGCCACCTTGAAACTGTGCATTCGTATACAAACGATCAGAATCTGCTGGATAATATGCACAAGAAAACCAGGCGTGGAAGATCTGCACCATTAAATCTGGTGATTACCGAAACTGGTGCTGCGAAAGCTGTAACTAAAATTGTACCTAGCTTACTGGGTAAATTAACAGGAAATGCTATTCGTGTTCCTACTCCAAATGTATCATTGGTAATTCTCAAATTAACCCTTAACAAAGAAACCAGTGTTGAAGAAGTCAACGACCTAATGCGTCAAACTTCACTTTCGGGCGATTTGGTTGCTCAGGTAAAATATTCCACATCTGCTGATGCTGTATCATCAGATTTTATGAGTGAGCCGGCTACCTCTGTGTATGATAGTAATGCTACCATTGTTTCGCCAAACAAAAAAGGACTTGTTGCTTATATTTGGTACGACAACGAATTTGGGTATGCACTTCAGGTAATCCGTGTTGCAAAAAATATGGCTGGTGTAAAACGACCTACTTATTATTAATAAACAAAGCAATAAAGATTGACTTGAGTAATTATTGAATGGCTATAAATTAAACAAATGAGAAAAAACGTTAAATACATTTTTGTAACTGGAGGAGTTTCATCATCACTAGGTAAAGGAATTATCTCAGCTTCGTTGGCAAAACTCTTACAGGGTCGTGGTTTCTCAGTAACCATTCAAAAGCTCGATCCATATATTAATATCGATCCAGGCACACTTAATCCGTACGAGCATGGCGAATGTTATGTTACAGATGATGGTGCCGAAACTGATCTCGACCTTGGTCATTATGAGAGATTTTCGAATACACCAACATCTCAGGCCAATAATGTTACTACCGGTCGTATTTATCAAAACGTAATTAGTAAAGAGAGAAAAGGAGAATATCTTGGGACAACAGTTCAGGTAGTTCCGCATATAACTGATGAGATTAAGAGAAGCGTTCAAATTCTTGGTCAGACCAACAAATATGACTTTGTAATTACTGAAATTGGAGGTACTGTTGGTGATATTGAGTCGTTTCCTTTTATTGAAACAGTGAGGCAGATGAAATGGGAAATGGGAAATGACTGTGCTGTTATTCACCTTACTCTTGTTCCATTTTTAAGGGCTGCCGGAGAGCTTAAAACAAAACCCACACAGCATTCGGTAAAAACAATGCTCGAACAGGGAGTTCAACCTGATATTATAGTATGTCGTACCGAACACCCTCTCAATGAAGGCATTAAACGTAAGATTGCGCAATTCTGTAACGTATCACCAACATCAGTTATCGAGTCAATAGATGCTGAAACTATTTACGATGTTCCTTTGTTGATGCGTGAAGAGAAGCTCGATATTGAGATATTGAAAGTAACTAACACCCCAATCCCGGAAGAATTAGATCTTAGAAATTGGGAACGATTTGTACATCGCCTAAAAAATCCAATTGGTGATGTTAACATTGGACTTATTGGAAAATACGTTGAGCTTAAAGATGCCTATAAATCTATTAACGAAGCACTTGTGCATGGCGGAACCGAAAATGAATATAAGGTTAATATAATAAGCATCCAGTCAGAAAAAATAGATGCTTCAAATGTAGAAGCAAAACTGGAAGGACTTGATGGCATATTAGTTGCACCCGGTTTTGGGGGCAGGGGTATTGAAGGAAAAATTAAAGCAATAAGATATGCCCGTGAGAATAATATCCCATTTCTGGGGATATGTTTGGGGATGCAATGCGCTGCAATTGAATTCTCAAGAAATGTATTGGGACTAAAAGATGCTCATACCACTGAAATAGATAAAGAAACACCCAATCCCGTTATCAACCTCATGGAAGAGCAAAAAAAGGTAACTAACCTTGGGGGAAGTATGCGACTTGGATTATACGACTGTCATATTGAAAATGATACTTTAACATTTCAGGAATATCAAAAACTTGATATTAAGGAGAGACATCGACACCGATACGAGTTTAATAACGATTACCGATCAATTTTTGTTAAAAATGGAATGCGCATAGCCGGTATTAATCCGAATGAAGACTTGGTAGAAATTATAGAACTTGATAATCACCCATGGTTTATTGGGGTTCAGTTTCACCCTGAGTACAAGAGTACTGTTAAGGAGCCACACCCATTATTTACCGGATTTGTGAAAGCTGCTATTTTGCATAAAAGTAAATCTGCAACTACAAAATAATTTTTCTGATTTTTTCAATTTGTCGAAATAGAGTTTCTATTTCATCTCTTTCAAGATACCAGCTCTGCGGGTTGATAATTGACAAATAGGACATATTCTTCAACTCCGGTACAAAATCAACATTGTGTTCATTTATCGAAATATTAATGAATTTGTCTATTTCCAACCCAGCTAATAACTGATCTTGAATTTTTGATTGAGATAAAAAACGTTTTGCAGCAACATCAACATTTCCTGAGATCACAACCCTTGAGTCGAAATAATCATTGCCAATGGCATTTTTATTACTTTTTGAGAAGATATTAAACTTATCCACTATATATCTATTTCGAATATTTATTTTCGATTTTATTCGTGATGAAATTGGAATAAACGCCCCACAATAAATAATTGGATAACCAACTCCACCATAAGCATCGCTATACCAAATGAAAAAACTCGTACTATCCAAATCATATGGTACATAAATCTTTCTTTGGTATTTTGGTAATTTTCTAATACCAGATACCGGTTGCTGAATTTCTTTAGCAACTATTTTTCTGTTAGATTTATTTGCAAATTCTTTAAGTATTTCAATATTTGATTTCTCTTCCATTTATGAGCATTTATTGAAACTAGTGAATAATATGTAAACAAAGCGTATTATTATATCCATTGAAACATTTTTTGCAAATCATGATATCAGGATGTTCATGCAGCAAATTAGCATTACTCTGCTATTGGCTTCTTCTTTCTCCCAGCCTTATGCAAAGCATTATTAAGTATCCATTCTATTTGTCCATTGGTGCTACGAAACTCATCCTGAGCCCACTTTTCAAGCGCATCCATAACTTCTGGTTGAACGCGCAACACAAATGCTTTCTTATTTCCCATCTTAACTATTCTCCATCATTTTTTTCATCGCACGTAAAAGTGCACCATCTCTTTGCGTCCCTATAAGTAACTTTCTTCCATTTTTTAAATAGAGCTGCAACCCAATATTTCCACTAACGTTAAAAGCTTTTCCAATGCTTTTCTTTCCTTGTTTAACTCCCCATCCACCGTATTCTTTAATGGGTTTGTACTTTCTTATTTCAAATCTGTCGATATCCTTTCCAAGATAGATTTTTGGCTTCCTGAAATATGGCCAGAAAGAAATAAAGATAGATTGATTTGTAACCTGTACAACTAGTTTTGATCCGAACAAAAGATAAACTGAGGCTATTAAAATTGCCATAACTAATAAAAATGTAAACAACAATCCTTTGTCCGAAATTGGTTTATCACCCCAAGGTTCGTTTAACACAAACTGACTATACAAGGCAAATACAAAAATTAGGATAGTACTGGCATAAATCACACCCATGCTCAAATAAAGCCACATTGATCCAAATTTTTGCTCCTCTTTAAAAAATACTTTTCCCATAACCCAAACTCACTTAATAAACCATTCACTAATTCAATCACTCACTTATTAAGAATACAACGACCCTGTATTAACAACTGGTGACACATCCTTATCAGATGTCAACACAACCATTAAATTACTAACCATGGTAGCTTTTCTTTCATCATCAAGATCAATAATATTCTTTTCAGAAAGTTGTTCCAAGGCCATTTCAACCATGCTTACAGCTCCTTCTACAATTTTAAATCTGGCAGCAACAATAGCTGTTGCCTGCTGACGCTTAAGCATAGCTCCGGCTATTTCCTGAGCATAAGCAATATAGTTAATTCTGGCTTCGATAACCTCAATTCCTGCAATTGAAAGGCGCTCCGTAATTTCATCTTCAAGCATCTTATTTACTGCTTCCCCTCCTCCACGTAAAGTAATATTGGCATCTTCATCTTCAAAATTATCATACGAATAATGGCCTGCAAGCTTCCTAATTGCAGCTTCACTCTGGATATCTACAAAGTGTACATAATCATCCACATCAAAAGCAGCTTTAAATGTATTGTCAACTTTCCAAACCATTACAACCCCTATCATTACAGGGTTACCAATTTTGTCATTTACCTTAATTGGTTCGCTATCAAGATTTCTGGCACGTAAAGAAATTCTTTTTCGTGTAAAGAATGGATTAACCCACATAAAACCATTTTTCTTAACAGTTCCCTTATAAGCACCAAATAGCACCAAAACTTTCGATTCGTTTGGGTTAACAGTCATAAGCCCTGCCATACCAAAAATAGCCAACAAGATAAATACAACCATCCATATCATCTTTACAAAAATGATGGCTAGTATAGGCAAAACAATTAATAAAATTATTATTAGAAGGGCAAGGTAACCCGACATTGGTAAAAATTCTAATTCTTTTTTCATTACTTTATTTTTTATATTAATATGATATTATTTTGATATCACAAATGTATATCAATTTGCAACACTTGTCAAGTGTTTTTTATACTTATTTTTAATTTGATTATAAAAAATATGAAGCCCTTAACAATATAACTTACATACACTCCTGCTATAATGGAAGTTATCCTCAAAAGTTAGTGGCATACTATTTGTCAATGATTTAAGAATTCTGAATATATTTGCAAACTTGTTTTCCTCACTCAGGAAATAGTATTAATGAAAAATAATATCCCATGAATAAAAACTCAATTATTGGTTTTATCCTAATTGCGGGAATAATGATTGGCTATACTTATTGGATGGCTCCATCGGAAGAACAGATTGCCAGACAACAATTTGTTGCCGATTCAATTGCACAGGTAAATCAGCAGAAGGCTATAGAAATAGCTAAGACAACTAAAATAATAGAGGAAGCACAACAAATTGAAGAAAGTGTTGCCGAAGTTACCCAATCCCAATCTGAAAATTTCTCTGAATTAAAAAACAAATACGACTTGTTTGCAAATGCAGCATTGGGCGAAGAGCAATTGTATATTATTGAAAATGACTTGATAAAACTGGAAATTAGTAACAAAGGTGGGGCGATAAAAACAGTTGAATTAAAGAATTATGAAACCTATGATTCTCTACCGGTAATTCTACTAGACCCTGAAACATCTAAGTTTGGATTATCATTTTTCTCCAATAATAGGATTATAAATACCGAGAATTTCTTTTTTACTCCGAGTGAATTTGTTACAAAACACATGGTTGTAGAAGGATCCAATTCCTTGAGTTTTAGCATGAGATTATACACGGGCTCTGAAGAAGGTGTTGTTAACACAAATAGATATATTGAATACCTATATAATATAAGTGGTGATAACTACATGTTCGATTTCACAATTAATATTGTGGGCATGGATGGCGCTATTTCGGCAAACTCAAGCTTTGTTGATCTTAACTGGTATGCCGATTTACGTCAACAGGAAAAAACAACAGATCCTTTTAATGGATCAACAATATATTATAAGTACTTTCAGGATGAAGTTGATTACATGGACGAAACTGATGATGATGAAGAACAAATAACAACCAAGTTAAAATGGGTTTCTTATAAACAACGTTTCTTTACATCTACATTAATTGCCAAAGATGCATTTGATAGTGGGAAGCTCAAAGTATATGAAAAAGAAAATCCTGGTTCTGACAGATACCTTAAAACAATGGAATCCGATTTCGAGCTTCCAATAAATCTAAAAGGTACAACAAGCATTCCATTATCCTTTTATTTTGGGCCGAATAAATTTTATACTCTAAAAGGATATGATCTTGGGCTAGAGCGTCAAATACCAATTGGCTGGGGATTCTTCCTCCTAGCATGGATAAATGAATTTATCGTAATACCAACTTTCGATTGGCTTGGTGGATATGGATGGAATTATGGAATAGTAATACTTGTTTTAACATTAATGCTTAAAGCTTTACTCTTTCCCATTGCCTACAAAACATATTATTCATCTGCAAAGATGAGGGTATTGAAGCCGGAAATTGATGAGCTTGGAAAAAAATTCCCTAAAAAGGAAGATGCGATGAAGAAGCAACAGGCAGTTATGTCGTTGTACAAAAAGGCTGGGGCAAATCCCGCAGCCGGTTGTGTACCAATGCTGCTTCAGATGCCTATTCTGTTTGCAATGTTCAGGTTCTTCCCTGCATCAATTGAGCTACGTCAGCAACCATTTTTATGGGCAACCGACTTATCAAGTTACGACTCAATTGCAACTCTACCCTGGGATATACCTTATTATGGCGATCATGTAAGTTTGTTCACATTATTAATGACTGTTTCAACAATAATGTACACATATATGAACAACCAAATGATGGCATCTCAGTCGACCCAAATGCCTGGAATGAAAACAATGATGTACATTATGCCTGTTATGTTCCTTGGAATTTTTAACGGTTACGCTTCCGGATTAAGTTATTATTACTTCCTTGCAAACATATTTACATTTGCTCAGATGTTTGTTTTCAGATATGCAATTAATGAAGATAAATTACGCGCTAAGATTGAACTGAATAAGAAGAAACCGGCAAAGAAGAAATCTGCATTCCAAAAACGACTGGAAGAAGCAGCTAAACAAAAACGCAAATAAGGACAATACAACCTATTTAATAATCTTGGCAAATGAGTTTAAGAAAGTTTGTGATATTAACATCTCTGATGTTGTTAATCTCTATCAATTCAATATCACAAAATATATTTGTATATAATCAACAAACCGGCAATCCGATACCTGATGTGGTTATTTTTAATGATGACCAAACTCAAACGGGATTAACAAATAAAGTTGGGATTGTAAGCATAAGTAACTTTTCTGAAGATGATGACATCATTTTTCAGCACCCATCTTTCAATTCTATTTCCTTTAAAAAGGAAACTATAGAAATACTGAAGTTCAAGGTACCCCTTAACGAGAAACTTATTAAGCTTGATGAAGTTATTGTATCGGCTAGTAAATGGGAAACAAAGACAAATGAAATCCCCAACAAGATTGAACAGATTAAGCGTAAGGACATTATCTTTAATAATCCTGCTACCTCGGCTGATATGATTGCGTCCGGTAATCAGGTTTATGTTCAAAAAAGCCAGCTTGGTGGTGGAAGTCCTATGATTAGAGGTTTTGCAGCAAATAAAATATTATTTGTTGTTGATGGCATTAGAATGAATAATGCTATTTACCGTAGTGGAAATTTACAAAATGTGCTTCAGGCAGATGTAAATAGTATTGAAAATGCTGAAATTATATTTGGTCCCGGTACAAATATCTACGGAAGTGATGCCCTTGGTGGAGTAATAGATTTTCACACCATGAAACCAAAATTTACGGATAGTAAAAAGTTTGTAGGGTCAGGTACTGCATTGGCTCGTATGGCATCAGCCGATTTTGAAAGAACCTTAAATGCAAATCTAAATATTGCAAACAATAAGTGGGCATTACTCACCAATATCTCATACAGTAAATTCAGCGATTTGCGAATGGGTAGTATGCATAACGATTATTCGCTTCGAAATAATTATGTGGATGTTATTGACGGAATTGATACTATACTAACAAATTCTGATCCTGAGGTTCAAAAATTTTCAGGGTTCGACCAAATAAGTTTCATGACTAAAGTTGCGCACCAATATAGTAAGAATGTTGATTGGGTATATGGCCTATACCTTACCACCACCAGTTCAGTACCCCGGTACGATAGATTATTACAGGAATCGGATGGATTATTAAAATATGCTGTTTGGAATTATGAACCACAGCAATGGCTAATGAATAGATTAGCTATAAACTTACATAATAACGCTTCATGGTACGACAATGCTGTTTTTACTTTTGGATATCAAAATGTAAAAGAAGGTAGAATCGACAGAAAATACAAGGATGATTGGTTAAGAAAACGTGAGGAGCAAGTAAATATTTTTTCATTTAATGCCGATTTCGACAAAACCATGATGAACGGAAATTACCTTTATTATGGGATCGAACTTGTTTACAACGACGTACAATCACAAGGCATTGAGGAAAATATAGTTACTAAGAAAACCAATCCTGTTTCAAGTCGTTATCCTGATGGAGGAACCGGATTCTTTCAATCAGGCGCTTACCTTAGTTACAAAAGGAATTTCGCTAAACTACCACTGACTTTTTTAGCCGGAATGCGATATTCATTTGTTAGTTTAAATTCAAAGTTTAACGACACAACTTTCTACCAGCTTCCATACAAGAGCATCAACATCAATAATGGAGCAACAACAGGAAGTATTGGTTTAGTTTATCATCCCGGCGAATGGCAATACAATATAAACCTATCATCAGGATTTAGGGCTCCAAATTTAGATGATGTTGCAAAAATATTTGATTCTGAACCTGGCAATGTTGTCGTACCAAATAAAAATCTTAAACCTGAGTATTTATACAATCTCGACATTGGTGTAAATCGTAGATTCGGTGATCTCGCAAAAATTGAATTATCAGCATTTTACTCATACCTGGTAGATGCAATGGTTAGAAGAGATTTTACTCTAAACGGTAAAGACTCTATTTATTATGATGGTGAATTAAGTAAAATACAGGCAATTGTTAACACCGGAAGCGCTACAATTTATGGAGCAAGTTTGATTTTTGATATTAAGGTATTTGAAAATCTGGCATTTAATAATGTTATTACGATTATTGAAGGAAAAGACAATACCGGAGATGCTATACGTCATGCCCCCCCACTATACGGAAGTACCAACCTAACATTTGAGAAGGGCAAGCTAAAATTAGCACTTGGTGTAGATTATAATGCCGAAATGAGTTATAACGAATTAGCATCCAGCGAACTCGACAAGGCCTATCTATATGCCAAAGATGCAAATGGAAATCCGTATTCTCCGGGTTGGTGGACCTTAAATTTTAAGGGAAGTTATGCATTTAGCCCAAAGTTTTTTGCAACATTTGGTGTTGCTAACATAATGGATTACAGATACCGAACCTATTCTTCAGGAATAACCGCACCGGGAAGAAATTTTAGTATTGCCTTTAGATATACTTTCTAAAGTGATTCTTTGTTAAGATAATCGGCAAGAGTACGCGACTCTAAATAATCCTTGAAGTTTTTTGTCATATCCATGGTAAGATCGTCAAAAACACATTTTCCAAACGGGCAGGTCGCTTTATTTAAAGGGCATTTGGAAACCACAATCTTACCCTCGATTGATTCATAAAGCTGAAGTAATGTTATATTTTCAGGCTTGTCAATTAAATAAAATCCTCCCGACGGCCCTCGTGTTGAGCCCAAAAAACCATCTTTAACAAGTTTTTGAAGAACCTTAGCTATGTGAAATTTAGAGCTTCCGGTGGTATTGGCAATAAAATTCACATTCACATGCCTGCCTTCTTCCTTTGTAATTAGCACAGCGCTGTGTAAAGCTATTGTAACAGCCTCGGTTATATTAACAATTTTAGCCATTCAACTATCAAGGTATTTAATTGCCAAAATTACGTTTATAATTATAAATACCTATTAAGAGTTGAAATATAAAAAGTACTAACAAATCAAAAAAATATTTACTATATACATATCAATTTTTTTACTACATTTGAGACTCCCAAATGCAAAAAAATGAGATTAACCAGTATTAAAACCGCCCTATTGTTTTTAACAATGTGTGTTCTTTCTTCATGCAATTACTTACCACAAAACAATGTAATATTACATATTACACCTCCTAAACTAAATAATAACCCATCATACGATGTAATATGCACAAATAGCCAACCACTGCTTACATTCTATAATGCAAGTGGCGGGGTGGGAAATATAATGTATTCAATTCAAATAGCAACTGATAGTAATTTTGATGATATTATCATTGAATATACCAATGTTTATCAGAGATCGGAATATATTACTTCCAAACTTATTGATAAGGATAACAAATTAACCTCTGATAAACAATACTATTATTGGAGAGTTAAGGCAATTGATTCGAAGCAAAACGAAAGCGATTGGGCTGCGTCAAGGTTCTATCTGGATACCACTTCAGATGACAGTTTTATGAACCTGATAAGAATAGACGTAAAATCGGTAACTGTATCTGACGGGGCAAATTCCAAAAATATCTGCGACATTACTGATATTGGCAACACAACACATTGGGAACCGCCTCCTCCAGGCGACACCATTCATTGGGTTAAATTTGAGTTAGCCAATCAGGCTGAAATTAGCAGGATTTGGATGCTTTCAAACCCCGATGGAAAAGAAGGCTGGCTAACTAATTTTTATTGGATGAGCAGCTTAGATGGGAATATCTGGTCAGTTATTGATGACACAGAAATAACCAACAATGATACCTACCGTAATATTATTGATTTTCAGCCCAATATGGCTAAATATCTAAAACTGGTTATTAAAGATTATTATGGCTATGCTCCCCAATTATTTACAACAATCTTTTATTCTCAAGGGATTCCACCACCCCCGGTTGTACCTAACGAAGATTATGTCCTGATAATAGGTGATCAGCTAAACGGTTTTACTTTTACCGAACTGGCAAAGCACATCGAAAACCTCGACCTGAACCTTAAAACAGTAACTGTACCACATTACTTGATTTCCCTTGAAATTCTTGAGTCATTATCCCCACAACCTGTAGCAATCGTTTTTAGTGGTAATAATGCAAATTACCCAAATCTGCCCATGTATGAATTTAATGGAGGATTTGAAATTGTACGAAAAAGTGACATACCTATACTAGGAATCTGTGCCGGACATCAGTTGGAAGTTATGGCTTATGGATATACATACGCCCATAGTACAGGCTGGTTTGATAACACAATTATTGATATTGAAACTGCTAAAATACCCGACTCGATAATAATAGTGGTTGATTCACCGATATTTAAAAATATCCCAAATCCATTTTTTGGTGTTGAGATACATAGTTGGGCAACCTCAGAAGAAGTATTTCCACTTATAGGGTTTGAGTTATTGGCAAAATCATCATATGTACAAGCTCAAAAAATAAAGGAACGTATGGTTTTTGGTGAGCAGTTTCATGCAGAAATAGATATAGCGGCCAACCAGGCGAAGCCAATGATTTACAATTTTTTAACAATGGCAATAGAAAAAAGAAACAGCAATTTGAAAGAATGATAGTTAGTTTAGACAAAATAGAATTTAGCAGTTTTAACTTTAACATTTAAATCAACATTTATGGCACAAAAAACATCAGTTACAAAAATGATCGGGGTTGGCGGATTTATTGCCCTTACCGGATCGATGGTTGCAACAGTTTACGGATACCCCACGTTTGCAACATCAGGATTTGCTCTAGTATTTTACTTGCTGCTTGCCGGTATCTTTTTCTTTCTGCCAACTGCCTTAATTTCTGCGGAAATGGCCACAGGCGAAGGATGGCAGCTTGGAGGTGTTTACAAATGGGTTGGCACAGCCTTTGGACCTCGTTGGGGTTTTGTTGCAATATTCCTGCAATGGTTTCAAATCACAATTGGATTTGTAACTATGTTATACTTTATCGTAGGGGCTCTGTCATATCTGTTTGACGCTCCACTAATTAATTCGAACCAGCTTTATAAGTTCCTTGTTGTAATAGCCATTTTTTGGTTTGTTACCTACCTCAACCTTAAAGGTGCCGGCTTTATCAGTAAGCTTACTAGTATTTCTTTCACTGCCGGGATAATTCTTCCCGCTGCTTTGTTGATAATTATGGCAATAATATATGTAATTCAGGGGAATACAATCTCAGTAACCATGAACTGGCATACATTAATTCCGGATTTTTCACAGGTTAAAACATTGGTGGTTCTTGTTGCTTTTATGCTTTCTTACCTTGGCATCGAAGCTTCCGCTGTTCACGTAAATGAGTTAAGTAATGCAAAAAGAAACTATCCCATAGCGATACTAATTCTTGCTTTCGGGGCAATTGTACTAAATATTTTTGGAGCACTAAGTGTAGGTTTCGTTGTTCCTGTTGACAAAATTGAGCTAAACGCCGGAATTATGCAGGCTTTTGAACACTACCTTACCCTTTATAATATAAAATGGTTAATCCCTGTTTCGGCTTTCTTACTTGCTCTTGGAGCATTTGGTGAAGTTGCCGCATGGGTTAGCGGACCAATTAAAGGACTACAAACTACTGCCATGGATGGATTACTCCCAACACGTTTCAAAAAAATTAATGAGAATGGAGTTTCTGTAAGTCTTGTTATTGCACAAGGGATAATTGTTACAATATGGGCAGCTCTTTTAACTTTTGGCGGAACAGGTGGAAATATTTCATTCCTATTGGCAATGGCACTTACCGTTGTTGCATACCTTAGTATGTATATACTATTATTTATAACTTATTTTGTTCTGCGTAGCAAACATGGGGATGTTCATCGTGATTATCTGGTACCGGGAGGTAAATTTGGCAGATTCATAATTCCGTTTCTTGGATTATTAATGACCATAGGTGCTTTTATTATTTCATTCTTCCCTCCTTCTTCATTAGGAGCATCAGAAATCGGGTCATATGAAATGATACTAATTATAGGCTTTGTTGTGATAATGTTCCTTCCACATATTATTTACCATTTCCGACCAAATAAAAAAGTAACTACAACTTAATCAATAAAATAAAACCGAAATAATTATGGCACTTCACGAAAAAAACACAGTTAAAGAAATGATGGACGATGATGTTTTTGCATCAGATGATTTATCAAGGAAACTACCTAAGTATAAATTTCCTGCCAATGAACAAAATCCAACGCATGCATATCAGGTAGTGCATGATGAGTTAATGCTTGATGGAAATTCACGTCAAAACCTTGCTACTTTTTGTTCTACTTGGGTTGATGAGGAAATCCATAAATTGATGGATGAGTCGCTCGACAAAAACATGATCGACAAAGACGAATATCCGCAAACTGCCGAGATTGAAAACAGATGCGTGCATATGCTTGCCGACCTCTGGAATTCTCCGGATGCTGCAAACACAACAGGCTGCTCAACTACCGGCTCTAGCGAAGCAGCAATGCTAGGCGGTATGGCAATGAAATGGCGTTGGCGTGAAAAGATGAAAAAGGCCGGGAAACCAACGGATAAACCAAATATGATTTGCGGACCAGTTCAAATTTGCTGGCATAAGTTTGCACGTTATTGGGATGTTGAACTCAGGGAAGTTCCAATGGATGAAGGCAGGTTAATATTAAATGCCGAAGAAGTAATTAAACGATGTGATGAAAATACAATCGGGGTTGTTCCCACACTCGGTGTTACCTACTCTGGTCAATATGAACCTGTTAAGGAAATATCCGATGCGTTGGATAAATTTCAAAAAGAAAAAGGAATCGATATTCCCATCCATGTTGATGGAGCAAGTGGCGGTTTTTTAGCCCCATTTATAGATCCCGACCTTCTTTGGGATTTCCGACTTCCAAGAGTTAAATCAATAAATACATCAGGTCATAAATTTGGATTGTCACCACTTGGTGTTGGCTGGTGTATCTGGCGCGACAAAGACGATTTACCGGAAGATTTGATTTTCAAAGTTAATTACCTTGGTGGTGAGATGGATACGTTTGCCTTGAACTTCTCACGGCCAGCCGGACAAATTATTGCCCAGTATTATAATTTTTTACGCCTCGGCAAAGAAGGCTATCGAAGAATCCAGCAGGCCTGTTATGATACCGCTGTTTACATTGGTAAGGAAATAGATAAACTCGGTCCGTTTGAAGTTATTTATGATGGCAAAGGCGGTATTCCTGCCCTTCTTTGGCAGATAAAAAAAGGCACGAATCCCGGGTTCACATTATTCGACTTGTCTGACCGGTTAAGAACCCGAGGTTGGCAAGCCCCGGCTTATTCACTACCTGAGAACCTTACCAATGTTGTGGTGATGAGGGTACTGGTACGCCATGGTGTAAGCCGTGATTTGGGTGACCTTCTTGTTGAAGATATCAAACGCAGTATGGAATATTTCAAAATTCATAATATTTCAACTCCAATGACTGAAAAAGAAGGTGGTGGATTCCATCACTAGAGTGGTAAATATCATGATAGTATAGAGTTCATCATGATAATATCAAATACTTTTACAGAATAATACCCTTCATCGAATTATGCGGATTTCACGAAATAAAATCGTGTAATTCGTGTAATTCGATGATATTAATTTATATGAACAATGCATAAAGATGGCAAATAAAATCACTAAGAACCTTATCCCATCCCCGTTGGCACTTGCAATTATCCTGAGCTTCGTAGTCTATTTTTTTGCGTTGATTTTCACTTCTCCTATTGATAGCGAAACCGCATATCCCTTACAACTTCTTAATTTTTATCAAAAAGGATTTTGGGACTTACTTGCTTTTGCTATGCAGATGATGCTGATACTTGTACTTGGCAATGTGTTAGCACTGACCCCTGTTTTTCAAAGACTTATCAAGATCATTCTTTCGAAAGTAAGAAGCGGAACAACTGCCATACTACTGACGGCTTTTTTTAGTTTGCTATTATCATATTTTAATTGGGGCTTAGGGTTAATATTTAGCGCATTATTAGCTCGTTCAATTGCCGAAAATGCAAAACAGGTTTCCATGAAACTCAACTATCCCTTATTGGTAGCCGCCGCCTATTCAGGAATGATGGTTTGGCACGGTGGATTAAGTGGATCTGCACCTTTAAAAGTGGCCGAGAGTAATCATTTTCTGAGCCATTTAATGGGAGTAATTCCGGTAAGTGAAACTATCTTTTCAACCATGAATTTGATACTCTATGCTTCCTTCTTACTTCTTATTCCCCTTACGTTTTTTCTAATTTCGAAGATCAAGTCAAATACTTTCACCAAGCAATCGGAACTACCCGAAACGGTGGATATTTCAAGTACTCAAACAAAAAGACAATATCTCGGTACCAGCCTGGGAATTTTGCTTGCATTTATAGCAATTTATCAATTTTATTTAACAGGCCTTTCAGCATTAAATATAAATTTAATTAACCTGATTTTACTTTCGTTGGGTCTGCTTCTATACGCAAATTTAGATCAATTCATGAAGGCAGTTAACACGGCAATTTCTTCATCCAGTGGAATTATGATCCAGTTTCCGATTTATGCAGGAATAATGGGGTTAATGAAATATTCCGGATTAGCAGAAGTTTTTACGAAGAGTCTTATTTCAATTTCTTCTGCAACAACATTGCCAATTTATGGATTTTTAAGTGCTGCAGTTGTAAACTTCTTCGTTCCAAGCGGAGGTGGCCAATGGGCTGTTCAAGGTCCAATCCTTATCGAGGCAGCCCAACAATTGGGTGTTTCAATCCCTAAAACTATTATGGCACTTGCCTACGGCGATCAACTCACCAATATGATTCAACCTTTTTGGGCCATTCCGCTACTTTCCATTACTGGTGTTAAGGCAAAATCAATTATCCCTTACACTTTTGTAATTATGATTGTGGGAGGTATTGCATCTGTATTAGCGCTTTACTTTTTTTGAACTCCTCCATTCCAATCAATTAGCATTAGAGCCATCCTCATATTTTAATAAATCCTAATATTAACTAAATTTGCAATCGCGAACATAAACACGACACATATGGAACTCAAAATAATATCATGGAATGTAAATGGAATTAGAGCTCTTCAGAAAAAGGGGATAAATGAAATATTTGATGGTTTAGATACGGATATTCTATGTCTTCAGGAGACCAAAGCGCAGGATGATCAAGTACAGGAAGTTTTGTTCGATTCTGGCTTTCATTTCACCAGCAATTCTGCAGTTAGAAAAGGATATTCGGGAACAGCAATTCTGAGCAAATCTGAACCCATTAAAGTAACTCCCGATATTGGCCTTAACAATCACGATCAGGAAGGCCGTGTACTAAATGCCGAATTTGAGGATTTCTATCTGGTAAATGTATATGTTCCAAACTCAGGGTCAGAGCTTGTTCGACTGGATTATCGAAAACAATGGGACGCAGATTTCTTGTCATTTCTTAAAGCTCTGGAAGAAAAAAAACCGGTTATTCTTTGTGGTGATTTAAATGTGGCTCATCAGCCAATTGACTTAACAAATCCAAAAAATAATTATAACAAGACTGCCGGATATACACAAGTTGAAATAGATGGTATGGATAATTATTTAAAAAATGGATTTGTTGACACTTTCCGAACTAAATACCCAACAAAAGTTGCATATAGCTGGTGGAGCTACCGCTTTAACGCCAGAGCTCGTAATATTGGATGGAGAATCGACTATTTTTTGGTTAGCGAAAGCATAGCAAAAAATGTAACTGAGGCATTCATTTTGCCTGAGGTTATTGGTTCCGACCATTGTCCTGTTGGAATAAACATCAAATTTTAATCCATTTTTATTTAGAATCATTTTTAATTACCTTTGCAAATTAGCAGATTTAGTATAATTTTTTGATCAGGCATTTATGAAAAATTATAGTATCCGTATTAAAAAATTAAACAGCAAAAAACTGATAAACAATAATTTAATAGCCATTCCTTTAGCCATTAAACAATCGAATCAAAGAAATAGCATGAGCAACAAAAAAAGTTCCAAGAAAAAAATAAATCTTTCCAAGCAAGAAATATTAAGTGATTATCGAATAGCTAACGAAAGCAGGCAGGCCAGCTTGTTGGGCCGACGTGAAGTGCTTACCGGCAAAGCAAAATTTGGAATATTTGGTGATGGAAAAGAAGTCCCCCAACTTGCCATGGCCAGAGCATTCAAAAAAGGCGATTGGCGTTCAGGTTACTACCGTGACCAAACATTTATGATGGCAACAGGAATGATGACTTTGGAAGAAATATTTGCACAACTTTATGGCGATACCGATCCTTTAGCAACTCCGGCAAATGGCGGACGATTAATGAATAATCATTTCGCTACCCGCAGTTTAGATGACAATGGCAATTGGCTCAATTTGATGAAACAACCTAATTCCTCCGCCGACTCCTCTCCCACTGCCAGTCAAATGCCTCGCTTATTGGGACTCGCACTCGCCTCAAAACATTTTAAAAATACTCCTGAGTTAGATACTTTCACAGAATTTAGCAATAAGGGAACCGAAGTCGCTTTCGGTACAATTGGTGATGCATCAACATCTGAAGGCCATTTTTTTGAAACAATTAACGCCGCAGGTGTAATGCAAGTTCCTTTGGCCATATCTGTATGGGATGATGGCTGGGGGATATCTGTTCCTAACAAACATCAAACAACAAAAAGTAATATTAGCGAAATACTTAAAGGCTTTGAAAAGGAAAAAGGTACAAACGGATATTATATATATCGTGAAGAATGTGGCAACTATGCCGCATTAGTTGAACTTTATAAGAAAGGGATTGATGTATGCCGTAAAGAACATACTCCTGTCCTTTTTCATATTCGTGAATGTACTCAACCACAAGGACATTCAACATCAGGATCGCACGAGAGATATAAGACTAAAGAACAATTACAGCACGAGAATGACATTGACTGTATTGCGATGATGCGTCAGTGGATTATCAATGAAAAAATTGCAACTGAAGATGAATTAATTGAGATCGAAAAGGAATCCATAAAAAGAGCTCGACAAGCGAGAAAAAATGCATGGAATAATTATCTTAAGCCCATAATTGCAAAAAAGGAAGAGTTTCTTAATCTGGTTGATATTACTACTTGTGGTTGTGCTCAAACAAGTGAAATAGATGTTATCAAACAAGAGCTCAAAAAAATTGGAGAACCCATTTATAAGGATATTATCTCCTCTGCAAAAAAAATACTTCGATTAATATGTAATAGCTGTAGCAATCCTCACAACTCACTTAAAACAAATGTAACCAACTGGCTAAACAAGGAAACCGCCGAATTTGAACTACGTTATAGCTCCCATTTATATAGTGAATCCAGCAAGTCGGTTTTTAAAATTGAGAGTGTTGACCCAGTTTACACAGATAAATCAAAAGATGTTCCGGGGAGAGAAATTTTGAGAGATAACTTTGATTACATTTTCGCCAATAATCCGCTCGTTGTTGCTTTTGGTGAAGACGTCGGACAAATTGGCGGTGTAAATCAAACCTACGAAGGGCTTCAGGAAAAGTATGGTGAAAACAGGGTTTTTGATACAGGAATACGCGAAGCTACAATAATAGGACAGGGACTTGGAATGGCATTAAGAGGATTACGACCGATTGCTGAAATACAATATTTCGATTATTTATTATATGGTTTACAGGTACTTAGCGATGATCTTGCCACAACACATTACCGAACACGAGGTGGTCAAAAAGCCCCAATGATTATTAGTACCAGAGGACATCGTTTGGAGGGAATATGGCACTCAGGTTCTCCATTAAGCATGGTTATTAATTCAATCCGTGGAGTTCATGTTGCTGTGCCACACAACATGACTGAGGCTGCAGGTTTTTACAACACATATCTCGAATCGGATCAGCCGGTAGTTATTATTGAGCCCCTAAATGGTTACCGCTTACGCGAGAAAAAACCTGAAAATATTGGTGAATTTAAAACACCTGTAGGGATACCAGCAATAATGCAGAAAGGAAGTGATGTTACTCTGGTAACATACGGCTCATGTGTTAGAATTGCTCAGGATGCTATGCAACAGCTAAAGGATTTTAACATCAGTGTAGAATTAATCGATGTACGCACACTCATTCCATTCGATATTAATCACTTAATTGCGAAGTCGATAAGCAAAACCAATAAGGTATTATTTTTTGATGAAGATGTTCCCGGTGGAGCAACTGCATATATGATGCAAATCGTATTGGAAGAAGATGGAGGGTATTACCACCTCGATTCACAGCCAAAGACTCTTACAGCAAAAGCGCATAGGGCAGCGTATAGTACAGATGGTGATTATTTCTCAAATCCCAATGCTGAAGATGTTTTTGATGTGATTTATAATATGATGCACGAATATAATCCCGAAAAATATCCAAAGATATTTTAGACTCAAGTTTACGACTATTTCCAAAAGACTATACAGAATCATTTTTTCAAATATTTGATATATTTCATTTTTAAATAATCACACTAGGCAAACTCATCTAAACTCATGTGTGAATAAGTAAATTGCATGGGGAAACTCTGAGTAATAATTATGCAAATTTTTTTTACCACTAAGTAGCACAAAGGTTGTCGCAAAGTAACACGAAGGAAAATCAAATAATAAGGATGTCTATGCAAAGCACTAATAATGAAATGAAAAATCTTTAATCCTTTATGCGACTTTGTGATGTCCTTTGTGCTCCTTTGTGGTTAATATTTTTTTTTAAAGCGCTCTCGAGTACTCATCTACAAAGATATAGATTTACAATCAGTTTTCAAGTTATGTCTTCATAGTGTTTAAAAGAGATATAAATTCTGAAATTAGATGCGTTTGTTCAAATCCTCCACAATTACTAATTAAGTTTTAAATTCAAAAGATTATCTTTGCATAATGCAGCGTGTGTGGACATATCTCTTCACAATAGTTTTATTAACAACTATTAGTTCCTGTTCCCAACAAACAGGTCAAAAGACTAATGAATCAATTCTTTATAATAATATAAGTAAGAATAATATCACCCAATCCAATATTGTTCATAGACCGTCTAGTTCATTAGGTGAGAAAAATGCGGATACAGCTTTTTTATATACAACCAAGGTTTACAAAAATGTTGGCGATTTTGCAGAACTAAGTATCCAGGAAATTGCAGCTAAAAAAGGTGGCATTGAAAGAAAGTCATCAGAATACCACACAGCAAACTACGCAAGCCCACAGGATATTAGTAGTTCAACAAGACTAATTAGAGTAGTTTTTGACAATGACATATTTAATAATACTGATTATTATTATACTAACGGGGTAGTTATTGATCTAATAGTTCCTACAGCAAAACTTTCACCATTATCAAAACTATTATTGGGCTTTAAAGGTGCAGATATAGATTTATTTGGGTTCTCAATTAAGCAGAATATTTATACACCAACAAACCCTGATATTGCAGAAATTTCTGTTGGTGACCGACCCTTTTCCGCGTTTTTATCCATCGGTCAAATTAGAGAAAGTTACAACGTAAAAAATAATTTCTCAATAAAAAGTGGTTTGAATTTTGGAGTGCTTGGCCCTGCATCAATGGGTTCTGTAGTTCAATCATCAATTCACAATATTGAACCCATTGGCTGGAACAACCAAATAAACAACAACGTGGTAATTGACTATTCAATAGAGATTGAAAAGGGAATTGTTAGCTCACCCCATTTTGAATTTAATGTAACTGGCGGAGGAAACATTGGAACCATATTCAATAAAATTAAAGGAGGGGTTTATTTAAGGGCAGGAAATTTCACTCCGGTTATTAGGGGTCTTTTCTCTAACTCAGGTAGTACATCCAATAAAAGCGCTTTACAATACTGGTTTTTTGTAAGTGGTAACACTAATGTTGTTTTTTACGATGCCACACTTCAGGGAGGTTTATTTAGCAAAACCAATTCATACACAATTCAGGATAAGGATATTAATAGACTGGTACTAAACTTAAGTGTTGGCTTTGCATTGTATTACAAGAATGTTGGTTTGGAGATGCAGAATTTTTATCTTTCACCGGAGTTTAAAAACGCCTATGATTTCAGGTGGGGTCGAATTAAATTAATATTCAAAATCTAATAGAACAATATGTCGAAACTAGTAAATCTTGAAAACGGAAACTCAACAAATTCTAATCTGCCAATGGAAAATGTTCAACTTGAATTCCCGGTAACATTTCAATTAAAAGCCGTAATGTATACTTCAGGTTCTGATGATGAAAACAAGAAAAAACTAGTTGATGTTTTTAATAATCTTAAAGTTAAGAACAAATTTACAAACTCCAAAAAAAGCAGTAAAGGCACATATATCAGCTATAATTATAAAGTTACCTTGATCAGCAAGGCACAACTTGAAACACTGTATGAAAACCTAAAGAGTGTGCAAGGAATAAAGTTCGCCCTATGATTCAAAAATTGCTTGCGGTTGCATTTGGAGGAAGTATTGGTGCAGTACTACGCTATCTTATTTTTCTTACATATGAAAAAACAAATACTCATTCCTTCCCATGGGGAACATTATTTGTGAACCTTGCAGGCTCATTTTTAATTGGTTTATTATGGGGAGTATTTGATAAATTTTATGTGTCACCAGGAATTAGACTTTTCCTATTTGTAGGGATTCTTGGTAGTTTCACAACTTTTTCAACATTTGCATTTGATGTATTTAGCCTTGGCAAAGATGGCAGTTTCAAATACCTAATTATTTATATACTAACAACAAATGTTGTAGGAATATCGTTAGCATTTATTGGATACTATATTTCAAAATTATTCTAATGCACGAGATTGAACCATATTATAATTGGAGAGGCAACTATATAGCTGCTGACGACCCTGAATCTCCTTTTTTTAACAGAGAATATAGCGAGTTCTCATTTACCAATTCCATATACGATCATTTGATCCATCCCCAATGGGATGAGTTTGGGTCAAACACTCTATTCATCAAAATTTTGATGGTTAATTACGAATCACAATATTGCATTATCGAAATGCTTGGCGAATGGAACGATTTATTATATAATGATATCATGTTTTTGTACAGGAATGTAATTGAAATACTTCTTGAAAATAATATTAAGTACTTTATCCTTGTCGGTGAAAATGTACTTAATTTTCATCCCGATACAAATGACTATTATGAAGAATGGTTTAATAATATTGATGATGGTTGGATTGTTGGTGTGAATTTCCGGGACTTCATAATTAAAGAGTTTGAAGATGCAGATATTGATTATTTTATTGCATTTAGTGGTGAGTTTAACGAAATTGCCTGGCGAAACCAAACCCCAGACCAATTGTTTGAACAAACCAATTCCATTATCACCAAACGACTTGGCATCTGATAAAACCACTAATTAACAATGACCAGTTACCGATTACCAATAATAAATGACCAAATTAAAAGCAGCATCCATATCAGTTTATGGCAAAGTTCAAGGAGTTGGATTTAGATATCACACATCTAAAAAGGCTGATGAGTACAATATTAACGGTTTTGTTCGAAACAAACCTGATGGTTCAGTATATATAGAAGCAGAAGGTGAGGAGATTGATCTTTTAGCATTTATCGATTGGTGTAAGGTTGGCCCACAATGGTCGAGGGTTATAAAAATAGAAACTCAAACTATTCCACCATTGTACGCCACTGATTTTCAGGTTAAATAATCCAATTATATGCAAACCTTGTTTTTAAATAACCTAACTCTTGCTAACACTTCCGTATAATCTTACTACCTTTACAACCTTAATTTTTAAATTTAAATGATGGAAAAAGTAAAACAATTTATCGAAGATAATAGGGAACGTTTTATGGAGGAATTATTCGAAGCAATTCGCATTCCTTCAATATCTTCTTTAACGGAACATAAAGGAGATATGATCCGTATGGCTGAATACTACAAGAAAAGTTTGCTTGCCGCAGGAGTTGACAAAGCCGAAGTTATGCCAACTGCAGGCAACCCTGTTGTTTATGGTGAAAAAATAATTGACGATTCATTGCCAACCGTACTCGTTTATGCACATTATGATGTAATGCCAGTTGATCCAATCGAGCTTTGGGATTCGCCACCGTTTGAACCGGAAATTCGTGATGGTAAAATTTATGCCAGAGGTGCTGACGATGATAAAGGTCAGGGATTTATGCACATTAAAGCTTTTGAAGCTCTTGTGAAAAATAATAAGCTTACCACCAATGTTAAGTTCATGATTGAGGGTGAAGAAGAAATTGGCTCTGTAAGTCTTGGTGCTTTCTGCGAACAAAATAAAGAAATGCTCAAGGCAGATATTATCCTTGTTTCTGATACAGGTATGATTGCTGAAGATATTCCTTCAATAACAACAGGCCTTAGAGGTTTAGCTTATTGGCAGGTTGAAGTTACCGGTCCAAACAGAGATCTTCATTCAGGTCTTTTTGGTGGAGGCGTAGCTAATCCAATAAATGTATTAGCGAAAATGATCGCATCAATGACTGATGAAAAAGGCATGATTACAATGCCGGGTTTTTATGATGATGTTCTTGTTGCTACTGATAAAGAAAGAAAAATGCTTAACAAAGCACCTTTCAGTATTGATGAATATAAAAAAGCAATTGATGTTGAAGAACTTGATGGTGAAGCTGGGTACACTACAATTGAAAGAACCGGAATTCGTCCTTCATTTGATGTTTGTGGTATCTGGGGTGGTTATACCGGAGAAGGTGCAAAAACAGTGCTTCCTTCAAAAGCCTTTGCAAAAATTTCAACTCGTTTGGTTCCGGATCAAAACAATGAAAAGATAGCAAAGATGTTTGAAGAGTATTTTACAAGTATTGCTCCAAAATCAGTAAAAGTTAAGGTTGAATCATTACATGGTGGTCAGGCATATGTTTGCCCAATTGACCTCCCTGCATACAGAGCTGCTGAACAGGCATACGAAAAAGTTTATAATAAAACTCCTGTGCCTATGCGCAGTGGTGGTAGTATTCCTATTATCTCAACATTTGAAGATATACTTGGAACAAAATCGGTTCTAATGGGATTCGGACTTGAGTCGGATGCAATTCACTCACCAAATGAAAACTATACTGTAGTTAATTTCTATAATGGCATCGAAACCATCGCTTGGTTTTATCAGTTTTTTGCAGAAGAATTTAAAAAATAGCAGATAAAATAAAAAGTTAATAATTTTGCTCCTTGCACAATATGGTATTGTTCAGGGAGCATTTTTGTTTTACAGAATTAGATCACTTTTCAAAAATTGACTCTAAACAAAGCTTTAACCTTTTGAGTCACCTCCCTCGGCCTTGGGTGGCTTTTTTGTGCTAATTCGCTTTCTGGCTGGTTTTTTAGTGTCAGATTTTTTCTTGTCAGAATTTGTGAATCTTCTTAACGACTCCATATGCTTCTCAAAATCCTGGCTCCGTTTAGTATTAAGATTGCGTCTGTCATCCGAATTTGATTCATCATTCTTATAATACTTTTTCCTATCATCAGATCTCTTTACATTTGTCTCCTGATAATTTTCATTTTCACCTTCAGATTCAGTTTTTTGTAAATCTAATCTATCTTCCTCCAGGCTACGAACGCCATCATCCCATTTTTTTATGCCGCGTTTCCCGTCATCAGATTGTCGGTCTTTTGAATCTCTGAAATCATCTCTTTTTGAAAAGTCTTTTTTCCCTTCTTTCGAAAACCTTTCATCCGGATTATCACCATATCTTTTTGTGCCTTCATAAACTTCGAACTTCAAGAATTTTGTTTCAATGGGACCATTATACAAGGTGATTTTTTGAGATGGACGTAAACCTATAAACTTAGCCTGATCGAAGTCAGGACAAATAACCCAAGCCTCGCAACCAGCAAAATTATTTTTTAGCACATTACCTATGCCCTTATATAAATCTCTCATTTCACCACGTTCCTCCATACGAATTCCATAAGGAGGATTCATAATAAGCACCCCGCTATTTTCGGGTTTGATACTGTCAAAAAAAGCTACTTTAACCTCGATATCTTTATGGAGTCCTGCAAATTTCAGATTTCGTTTAGTAATCCCAATTGCTTTTTCCGATCGGTCGGATGCGTAAATATTACATTCATGTTCGGTGAGGTTGTTATCTGCATCTTCTTTTGTTTTATCCCACAATTCCTGGTTAAAACCTTCCCAATTCATAAAGGCATATTCCTTCCGATAGTAACCAGCAGGAATATTCATGGCTAACATTGCAGCTTCCATAGGTATTGTTCCCGATCCGCACATTGGGTCGTAAAAATCACGATCACCCTTCCATCCAGCCAATTGTATCATGCCAGCAGCAAGAATCTCATTTATTGGAGCCTTATCAGATCCAATTTTATAACCACGTTTGTGTAACGATTCACCCGAGCTATCAAGTGAAATAGTACAAACATTATGACTTATATGTACATCAATATAAATATGTGGAGTTTCAACATTTACCCATGGACGTTTACCAGTACTTTCCCTAAATTGATCAACAATAGCATCTTTTGTTTTTAAGGCTGCATAATGTGAATGATCCATATCAGAATGAAACAAATTTGCATCAACCGAAAATGTTTGATTCAGCTTAAAAACATCCATCCAATTAATCCTCTTCACCTTATCGTACAACTGATCATCATTCTTTACATCAAAAACACCAATGGGCTTAAGTATTCTAATGGCCAATCTTGATAAGTAATTCACTTTATAAAGAAGAGCTTCATCACCACGAAAAGTGCAACCACGCTTTATTATTTCAACATCATCAGCACCCAATTCCTTTAGCTCTTTTGCTAATAATTCCTCTAGTCCGGCAAAGGTTTTTGCAGTTAAATCCATCCCCTTTTTAAATTCTTTAATTGATTCCATATGGTTGGCAAAATTAATTATTTTAGCCTGTCTACAAGCATATTATCAAAATTATAAACATGACTATTAAAGAAGCACAACAGAAAGTTGATCTTTGGATTAACACAACAGGGGTAAGATATTTCAATGAACTCACTAATATGGCAATACTAACAGAAGAAGTTGGCGAGGTAGCAAGGATTATTTCACGTACCTATGGTGAGCAATCTTTTAAAGATAAGGATAAAAAACACAATCTTGGTGATGAAATGGCAGATGTATTGTTTGTACTAATTTGTTTGGCAAATCAAACCGGAGTAGATCTTACTGAAGCACTTAAAAAAAACTTAGTTAAAAAGGAGACTCGAGATAAGGAAAGGCATAAAAACAATAGTAAGTTGAAATAAACTATTGTGTACTTTAAAGTACTGACTTAACATATCAGTTTTTATTATAAATTTACATTGTCGATGTAAACAAAACTAACAAATATGAAAGATAACTTACTTCAATATATCAGACCAATTATTGGCTTTGCCATAATTGTTTTTATGGGATGGTATTTTTTGGATGTTGTTGCATATATATTGGTTGCTACTTTTTTATCGATGATGGGAACACCATTAGTAAGGCATCTTGATAAAATAAATATTCGAAAGCGAAAGATTCCTCACGGATTAAGTGTGGTAACTACAATGATTGTTATGATGTTTATTTTCAGTTTATTTATGGTGTTAATTGTACCTTTAATTATTCGACAAGCTAATATTATTTCAACTATCAATGTGAATGATATAATTGCTAATTACCAGGAACCGATGAATAATTTGGATAGATTTTTGGTTCAGTACAACGTTATTAATGCTGATGAAACCCTTTCAATATATCTTCAAAGTCAGATAATTGAATTGATAAGTGTAGCTAGATTCACTAATTTCTTTACCAATTTAGTGAGCACGACCGGATCGGTATTTATGGGTACATTTATAATTATCTTCCTTACTTATTATTTTTTGGCAGATGATAAACTTGCAAAGAATTTAATTCTCATACTTTCGCCAGAGAAATATATTGATGATTTGGACAAAGCACTCCATGATTCTAAATTCCTTTTGGTTAGATATTTTCATGGTATTTTGATTGAAGTAATAATAATGATGACTTTGGAAACAACCGGGCTATTAATAATGGGTGTGCCAAATGCATTACTAATTGGTTTTCTTGGTGGATTAATGAACATTATTCCATACATTGGCCCTATAATTGGAATGACGATCGGAGCAGTATTAGCAATATTATCTACACTAAGTGCCGGTGAATATGATATGCTTTTATTCACTTTTTTTAGTGTTATTGGGGTTTTTGGGATTGCGAACCTTATTGATAATTTTATTCTGCAGCCCCAAATTTACTCAAAGAGTGTAAAGGCTCATCCTGTTGAAGTTTTTCTTGCAATAATAGTTGGAGGAAAAATTGCCGGAATTGCTGGAATGATTCTTGCTATACCAACACTAACAATAATTAAAGTAATTGCTCGTCAGTTTATGCAACAAATGAAACTGGTGAAATATTTAACAAGTAGAATGTAACCTTTTTGTATAAAATCAATATAATATATAACACACTTTAACCTTTTAAATTTTATAGATATGAGTGAAAAAAAATCAAGTTCTTGCTTTTCTTTTTTAGCAGGAGCAATAGTAGGTGCAGCTGCCGGAGCTTTGGCAGGTTTATTATTAGCACCAGAAACTGGTGAAGAAACAAGGAAAAGAATAGCGGAAAAATCGAAGGATTTAGCAGACGACCTTTTTGACAAATTTGACGACTTCAAGGAAACTATGACTGATGTACTTGAGGATGTTAAGCAAGGAACTGCTGAAACTCTTGAGGCTGTTAAAAAAAGTACTAGCTCTCTAATAGAAGAAGTGAAAGAAAAAGCCAAATAAGTTAAATTAACTTATTTTTTATGGAATACGAAAATTTGGGCACTCCGCTAAGGGAAACATTAGATGAGTTCAAAGCCTATATAGAAAGCCTAATAACATACAACAAGCTTGTATTTGTTAGGGGTGCTGGAGTATTGTCTTCATATTTAATGCTATTGTTATTATTGCTAGGACTTAGCGGATTTGTTCTTTTGTTTTTATCCTTTGCCTTTGCGGGATGGTTTGTGGAGATTACGGGACTTGGTATTGGAACAGGCTATATGGTGATGGCAGTTTTTTATGTAATACTTGCTATCCTTGTTTATATTTATCGTCAGCGTCTAATCTTTAATCCTACACGAAAACTTTTTGGAAATATAGTATTTGGAGACTTTGAATCGTCGATTGATTCAACAGCTTTCGACTCTGAAGAAATGCATACCCAAAATATTAAAGAAGTACACGAAAAGTTGACCAGACAAAAGGATGTATTAAATGATAAATTAAAGGAACTTGAGCAAAACCTATCATTTGCAAATATTGCTCAACAAATAATTGGAAAAGCATATTCTTCAATCGTGTCTACATCAAATATTGCTAAATTTGCATTTGCTTTAATCAAGAAATTCAAGTGGTTTACTGAGCGTAAGAAAAGAAAAAGTGTAAAACATAAGAAAGACAAAGAACTTAAAGAAGGAGAAAACAAAGACTAAACAGTTAGTATATCTTTTTCCTTCTCCTCAAATAGTTTATCAACCATCTCGGAATATTTATCGGTCAGTTTTTGGATTTCATCCATTAACCTTTTTGCTTCATCTTCGGGGAGTCCATCCTTTTCAAGTTTTTTAGCCTCATCATTCCCCTGACGTCTTGCATTGCGAACGCCAATCTTAGTATCTTCAACAATTACCTTTGCCTTTTTTACCAAATCAAATCTTCGTTCTTCAGTAAGTGGAGGAACATTAATTCTGATTATATCACCTTCATTCTGTGGATTAAACCCAAGGTTTGCATTTAATATTGCTTTTTCAATCTCATGAATAGTGTTTCTGTCGAAAGGTTGGATTACTATTTGTCGCGCATCAGGAGTATTGATATTTGAAGTTTGCTCAATTGGAGTTAATGCACCGTAATATTCTACTCTAACACCTGCTAACATGGATGGGTTAGCTTTACCGGCTCTAACTTTCAATAATTCTTTTTCAAGGTGCTTTATGGCATCTTGCATGTTTTCTTTGACTTCTTCTAAACAAAAAATAGCTTCGTCTTCCATTGTTTCAGGTTTTAATAACCACAAATGTAATATTTCTCTTTAATGAACAATCAATTTTTTGGTCAAGAATATTATGTTTTTATTCACATTAATACATTAAAAAATGCCTACTTTACAATCGTGCCAATATCTTTTCCTTCAATAGCTCTCAAAAGGTTTCCTTTGGTATTCATGTCGAAAACTAAAATTGGCATCTTGTTTTCCTTACACAAAGTAAACGCAGTCATGTCCATTATTTTAAGGTTCTTCTCATATGCCTCATCAAATGAAATTGTGTCATATTTTATTGCATCTGGATTTTTTTCAGGATCAGCTGTATAAACACCATCAACGCGAGTGCCCTTAAGTAGGGCTTCAGCATTTATTTCCACTGCACGTAAGGCTGAGGCAGAATCAGTAGTGAAAAATGGATTACCGGTACCTCCGGCTATTATTACAACATAACCATCATTAAGATATTGCTTAGCTTTTCTACCACTTGCCGATTCAGCAATTGGATCGATAAAAATACCCGAAAGCAGTTTTACTTTTAAGCCTTGCTTTTCAAGCTCAGCCTGCAATGCCATTGAATTAATTACAGTAGCCAGCATACCCATATAGTCTCCTTGTACTCTGTCCATTCCTTTTGTAGCACCCTGTAACCCACGGTAAATATTACCACCTCCAATTACAATTGCTATCTGAATTTTTTTTTCAACTACTTCTTTAATATCTTCACAATAGCTTGATAGTGTCTTAGGATCAATACCATAGCTTTGCCCACCCATTAAAGCTTCCCCGCTTAATTTCAATAATATCCTTTTGTACATATACTATTTTATTATTATTATTAAAAATTAAATCCAATACTTACAAAAAATGCCACCGATGGATTAAGGTTTGAACCCATAACCGAAAACTCAACAGGGCCAATAAAACTATTATAAGATGCTGTTAATCCATACCCAACCATTGTATTGGCTGGATCAAACACATCTTCCACAAAGCTTTCGGTTGCCCCTATATCCGACCTTAATGTTAAGTACAATTTTTCATAAACATTATATTGCAATTTTAACCTTGCAATAGCGCTATATAAACCCAACTTTTGAACAAAATAAACTCCTGTAAATGGAACAAAGTTGCTAACATAGTTAATTTCATTTAACCCCCCTACGCCAAACCAATGTTGCGCAGGCGGAGTATCCTGTTTTAGTGTACCACCAACAAACAATCCGGGTTGAAGTGTGAATTTTGGCTTTAGGTTAATATAATGGTCGTATTTAAGGTAGAATACAAAAGAGTTGGTAAATAATTCTTCTGACCAACCCTTTGACAACGGCATGGTATATAACACCTTAAATTCGCTTCTAAAACCGGTTGTCGCAAAATATGTTTTATTGCGAGTATCAGCCCTGAATTTCACAAATATATTTCCATAGCTGTTAAAATTTTGAAACGGTGTTAATATTGTGTCAAATAATATCTCTTGTTTGAATCTAAAATATTCATACTCAAAACCCATCCTAAAACTATACAAGTTATTGAGGGTAGATGCCATAAAAGCCGAAGCCTTATAATTTGAAAAGTTTAGTGTGTTTATTTTAATATCCTTATTATAATCATTAAATTTAAAGGTGTACATATCAAATTCAACACCAAAACCTGGTTTAGCTCCATTCGATAAGAGGTAAAGTGCCCTGAACCTTGGGTTAGGACCAAGGATTAAGTCAGTAAAAAGTTTACTTCTGTGGCCTAGTATATTTCTAAAAATGCCATCAATACGGATGCTGCCCTGATAATCAACGTCATAATGAATTGAAGCAGATAAATAGCCAGGGGGTGATTCCTCCAAATTGATAATCAAATTTGCCCTACCGTTCCCAATTGGTTTAAGTTCATAGAATACATATTCGAAAAACTTTGTTCCGTAAACCCTTGTAATAACATGTTCCAGATCATCTATGGAAATCTTTGAATTTTTAAAACGACCAAAATAATTGTTCAGATAAATCAATGACATTTTATTGTTACCATTGTATATTACATCTGCAATGTTCAATGAATCGAGGGGTAGGGTATTATATTTCTTTAATGGTATAAATTCGATTCCATTTAATGAATCGGCCAGAGCTTTTAATTCAGAATAGTGATCCCTTGCAACTTTTTCACCATAGGCAATTATTGTATCGTATTTGGCAAAATCCATCATACCTGCCGGCACTTCAAAGTGAATATTCAAATCAATAATTTTTTCTGCCTCTTCATTTGCTTTAATTCCGTGAAAAAAAACTATTTGACCAATAATCTCAGTCATCGTGTTAAGTTGAGTAATGCTGTCTGCAAGTCCTGATTGCACATCCCCCCCAATAATATATTGTGCCCCTTCCTTGCGTATTTGGTCAGCGGGATAATTATCCACAATACCTCCATCAACCAGATAGTAGCCATTATAAAAAGTAGGTGAGAAATACCCCGGTATTGACATACTTGACCTTACAGCCATCGGAAGGTAACCTGACTTTAAAACTTCGGCATTACCGTTAAACAGGTTTGTGCCAATACAAAAAAATGGCGTTTGAAGTTTGCTGAAATCCGTAATATTCCAGGCAGGGGAAAAAAACCTATTAAGCAATAAATTAACTTGCTGACCTTTGTATAATGATTGCTTGAGTCCTATTTTCCGTTTTTTAAATGGCAATGAAATAATCGATCCCTCAAGGAATTCCTTTTCTTCATAAGCAATGTACTTTCTTGGGATATCATCCAATAGAAGGGCATCCCAATCCTGTGCCCTAATCATTTTTTCAATCTCATCAGGACTATAACCAATGGCATAAAGGCCTCCCATAATACTTCCAATACTGGTTCCTCCAATATAATCAATATGTAATCCTACTTCTTGAAAAACCCGAAGCATCCCAATGTAGGCAAAGCCTTTAGCCCCACCACCACTAAATACTAATCCTATTTTAGGTCGTTGTTTCTTAACAGGTTCAACAGGATTTTCGGCATTAACAATGACACTTTGAAACAATAACACAGCAATCATTAAAGTAACAATATGTAATTTCTTATTCATAAGCTGCGATTATTAAGTTAAACTCCTACAAATATAAGATGAATATGTACACGAATCTAAATTGAAATTAATCGGGTCAATTAAAACAATCTTTTAATACATATTTGGTGATTACTAATAACAAATACAATTAAATTAAAAACCACCATTGAAGTAATCGATGGTGGTTTTAATCAATAAATGTATTTTGTTCTTCTAGAACTTAGGCTCATAAGTATCGTAATCTATTTTTAGTTTATTAAACTGTGTAAACAGGGAATTAAACTCATTATTGTTATTGTTATTAGCGCCAAAAATATAGGTTACGCCTCCTTTTAGTCCTAATGTATCTGCCTTTTCAATAATAAAACTCGATGTATCATTCTTAGCCCAAAACATTGTTCTTATATCTCCTAATTTTTCAACACGCCAAACTGCGTTGCTATCAAAAGTAATATATGCCAAACGGTCGCCATTATAGCTTATATCATATACAACCTGAAATATATCAGGAGGGTCAACAATTGCGTCGTTACTGCTATATGCGGGAAATTGAGGATTAGTACTCGTGGGCTTGCATCCATAATTTTGCAAAAACCCAATCGTAAGAAACAGTACAAATACGTTGATAAATGTCCTTTTCATAGTGGTAGTTTTTTGCTAAATTATAAATTTTTTCCGTGACATTGTTTATACTTCTTTCCAGAGCCACAAGGACAAGGATCATTTCTTCCAACTCGTTTCTCAACTTTTACAGGTTGTGATTTTTGAGGTCCCTGAATATCGCTGTGAGCCTGAGATAACATGTCGCCCCTCTCCTCTTTCATTTGAGATCGATCTAGTCCACGTGGAACCTTAGCTTCACGCAAGGCATCATTACTCTTCATATAAACATCACCTTTTATCAAATATGAACCAACATCCTTATTAATTTTCTGAATCATCTTCTTAAATAATTCGAAAGATTCGAACTTATATATAAGCAATGGGTCTTTTTGTTCATATGATGCGTTTTGAACCGATTGTTTTAGCTCATCCATTTCACGTAATTGCTCTTTCCACAGATCATCGATAGTAGAAAGAGTGATGCTTTTTTCAAAGGCTACCGGAACTTCAGCACCATTAGATTCAACAGATTTTTTTAGATTAGCAACAATTTGAACTTGACGTTTTCCATCTGAGAATGGGATGGCAATATTTTCATATTGACTTTGGTTTTCGTAAACATCCTTAATTACAGGAAGAGTATTAATTGCAAGTCGGTTTCTTTTTTCAAGATAACGCGTATAAACCTCCTTTGTTAATCTCTCTGTAAGCTCAGCACCATCAATTGCCGAAAATTCTTTTTCATCAACAGGCGATTCTATGGCAAGACTTCTTAACACTTCCATTTTAAAGCCTTCAAAATTATTCTCTGATTGATAATCCGTCGAAATCTGTTCACATAAATCAAAAATCATATTTGAGATATCTACCGATAGTCGTTCACCAAACAAGGCATGATGACGGCGGCGATATATCACCTCACGTTGTGAGTTCATAACATCATCATAATCAAGCAAACGCTTACGAACACCAAAGTTGTTTTCCTCAACTTTTTTCTGGGCGCGCTCTATTGATTTAGTAATCATTGAATGTTGAATTACTTCACCTTCTTCAAGACCAAGCTTATCCATTATCCCAGCTATTCGACCTGAACCAAACATTCTCATTAAGTCATCCTCAAGAGAAACAAAAAATTGCGAGCTTCCGGGATCACCCTGACGTCCTGCACGTCCACGTAACTGACGGTCGACACGGCGGGAGTCATGCCTTTCGGTACCTATAATAGCCAACCCACCTGATTGAACAACACCTGCCCCCAACTTAATATCAGTACCTCTACCAGCCATGTTAGTTGCAATGGTAACCATTCCTGGCTGCCCTGCTTCCTTAACAACCTGGGCTTCCCGCTGATGCAATTTAGCGTTAAGCACATTATGCTGAATATGCTTTCTATTAAGCATCCTACTCAATAACTCAGAAATTTCAACAGATGTAGTACCGACCAAAATAGGTCGTTTTTCTTTTACTAATTTTTCAATTTCATCAATAACTGCATTATACTTTTCACGCTTTGTTTTATAAACAAGGTCTTGTCGGTCATCACGTATTATTGGTTTGTTTGTAGGGATAACAATTACATCCAGTTTATAAATATCCCATAATTCACCTGCCTCTGTTTCGGCAGTACCAGTCATTCCTGCAAGTTTTTTGTACATGCGGAAATAATTCTGAAGTGTAATGGTAGCATAAGTTTGTGTAGCAGCTTCTACCTTTAGGTTTTCCTTAGCTTCAATAGCCTGATGTAATCCGTCAGAATATCGACGACCTTCCATTACACGACCTGTTTGCTCATCTACAATTTTAATTTTATTCTCCATAATTACATATTCCACATCTTTTTCAAAAAGTGTATATGCTTTAAGTAGTTGAGTAACTGTATGTATTCTTTCTGATTTTATTGAATAATCCTGAATCATTTTATTTTTCTGCTCCAGCATTTTCTTTTCATCCAATTTCTGACTTTCTAACTCAGCTACAGTAGCACCAATATCATGCAACACGAAAAAATCTGGATCGTCATACGACAATGTTAGCAGATCAATACCTTTTTCGGTAAGATCCACGGAATTATGTTTTTCATCATTAACAAAAAACAACTCATCATCAATAATATGCATGTTTTTTGCTTGTTCCTGCAAATAAAAACTTTCTGTTTTCTGCATTAACTGCTTATTGCCCTCCTCGCTTAATAGTTTGATAAGCGCTTTATTTTTAGGCAAACCATGATATGCTCTTAATAGTGCATCACCGGCTTTCTTAACCTTTTCATTATCATTCTTTTCTGCAAGAAGATTTTTTGCTTCTACCAGAATTTTAGATACAAGAGATTTTTGGGCATTGTAAAGTTTCTGAACATCAGCTTTCAATTCATCAAATTCATGAATATCACCTTTAGGTGTAGGTCCTGATATAATCAAAGGGGTTCTGGCATCATCAATTAGTACTGAGTCAACCTCATCCACAATTACATAATTATGTTCGCGCTGAACAAGCTCGTCAGGATTACCTGTCATGTTGTCACGCAAATAATCAAATCCAAACTCATTATTAGTCCCAAAGGTTATGTCAGCTAAATACGCTTGACGGCGTTCATGAGTATTTGGTTGATGATTATCAATACAATCAACTTTAAGGCCATGAAACATGTATAACATTCCCATCCATTGGGAGTCACGTTTTGCCAGATAATCATTAACTGTTACAAGATGAACACCTTTACCGGGAAGTGCATTTAAATACATGGGTAGAGTTGCTACCAAAGTTTTACCCTCGCCTGTTGCCATCTCGGCAATCTTACCCTGATGAAGTACTGTACCACCAATTAACTGAACGTCGTAATGAACCATATCCCAAGTTATGGCATTACCTCCAGCTAGCCAGGTACTATTATAATATGCTTTACCACCTTTAATACTTATGCTTTCAACCGAAGTGCTTAATTCACCGTCAAATTCATTTGCAGTTACCTCAACAACAGAGTTTTCTGCAAATCTTTTGGCAGTCTCCTTCATAACAGCAAAAGCTTCAGGGAGAATCTGATTTAGTATATCCTGAGTTTTTTCGTAACTTTTCTTCGATAATTTATCTATTGTCGAATAATTATCCTCCTTCTCATCAACATCCATTTCAGGACTGTTGTTCATTAAGTCCTTTAGTCGGATTATTTCATTTTCTTCCTCACTGATATATTCGGCAATTCGCTTTTTAAACTCTGAGGTTTTTTCCCTTAGCTCATCGTTTGAAAGCTCTTTGATGTATTCATAAGCTTCTTTTACTTTGTTAACATAGGGATTTATTTCTTTTAAATCTTTCTTCGACTTGTCTCCGAAAACTTTCTTAAGTATACTTAACATAATGGTATGGCAATTTAATATAATCAGACATCAATAATTATTCCAACCAACAATGGCTGATTAAAAACAATGGCGAAATTAATGTTAATTTAGAAACTACCGACAATTTAAACACAAAGCAAATACCTCAATATTAATTCCATTTCAATTAATTAATCCGGCTGATAATTCGACAAAATATGGCTCTAATACACTACATATAAATGATTTCCGAAAAGATAGTTTATCATTATTTTGATAATATAAAAGTTGTAAAACAAATAAGAAATGTTCGTATTTTTGCCACCTATGAAAGAAATAAGAAATTTCTGTATTATTGCCCATATTGATCATGGCAAGAGCACTTTGGCTGACAGGTTACTGGAGTATACCGGAACTGTTTCGGAACGCGATGCGCAGGCACAGGTTCTTGATGACATGGACATTGAACGTGAGCGTGGAATTACAATTAAAAGCCATGCAATCCAGATGGATTATGTTCATGAAAATGAAAAATATGTACTAAATCTGATCGATACACCGGGTCATGTTGACTTCTCATATGAGGTATCACGATCGATAGCTGCTTGCGAAGGTGCCTTATTAATTGTTGATGCTACACAAGGGATACAAGCACAAACAATATCTAATCTATATCTTGCAATTGAAAATAATTTAGAGATTATTCCCGTTCTGAATAAAATGGATTTGGACAATGCAATGCCCGATGAGGTTAAAGATCAGATTGTTGATATGATTGGTTGTGATTATGAAGACATAATTGAAGCAAGTGGAAAAACTGGTTATGGAGTTGATAATATACTTGAGGCAATAATTAATAGAGTACCATCTCCAAAAGGAGATCCCGAAGCACCCCTTCAAGCATTAATTTTTGATTCTGTATTTAATTCGTTTCGTGGTATAATTGCCTATTTCAGAATTTTTCAAGGCGAAATAAGTAAAGGAGATAAGGTAAAATTTGTAAATACAGGTAAAGAATATGAAGCCAATGAAATTGGCGTATTAAGATTGAAGCAGGAATCGCGCAACATATTAAGAACCGGCGATGTTGGATATATCATTTCCGGGATAAAAACTTCGAAGGAAGTAAAAGTTGGTGATACTGTAACCCATAGTGCTCGACCATGTGGTGATATTGTTAAAGGTTTTGAAGATGTAAAACCTATGGTATTTGCCGGCCTTTACCCTACTGATCCTGAGGAATATGAAGAACTCAGAGCATCAATTGAAAAATTACAATTAAATGATGCATCGTTAACCTTTGTACCAGAATCATCAATGGCATTAGGGTTCGGCTTTAGATGCGGATTTTTAGGATTGCTCCACATGGAAATCATACAGGAACGATTGGATCGTGAGTTCGACATGAATGTTATAACTACGATGCCCAACGTGAGTTACCGTGTGGTTACCAATAAGAATAATATTATTGAAGTTCACAACCCTTCAGGTCTTCCTGAATATAAATATATTGATCACATTGAAGAACCTTTTATTAAAGCTCAGATAATAACCAGTAGCGACTATATTGGACCTATTATCAAACTATGTCTTGATAAAAGAGGTGAATTAAAAAACCAAATATACCTCAGCACCAGCCGTGTTGAATTAACTGTTGATATGCCTTTGGGGGAGATTGTTTTCGACTTTTATGATAAACTTAAGAGTATTTCAAAGGGATATGCATCATTTGATTATCACATAAGTGGTTATCGACCAGCGAAACTAATTAAGCTTGATATATTACTAAATGGAGAACCTGTTGATGCACTTTCATCCTTAAATCATGTTGATAATGCTTATGATTTAGGCAGAAGAATATGTGTTAAACTTAAAGACCTTATACCTCGACAGCAATTTGACATTGCAATACAGGCAGCAATTGGTGCAAAAATTATTGCACGTGAAACAATAAAAGCTGTTCGTAAAGATGTAACTGCAAAATGTTACGGTGGTGATATTACTCGAAAGCGTAAACTTCTTGAAAAACAAAAGAAGGGTAAAAAACGCATGCGTCAGGTTGGTAATGTTGAAGTACCGCAGCAGGCATTTTTGGTTGTGCTTAAGTTGAATGATTAATTGAATAGGCGTTAATTAGTTGAATATTATCCTTCTATTTACTGCTCACCATTAACAATAAATTTTTTTTACACTTTCCTGTAACATTCTTCATACCTTTATCGTCATAGTTTGTATATGATGAATATCTACTCGTAGAGGATGACCATAAGTGAATATAATAGTTGTGTTGACGACTTTAGTGATGGTGTATATAGGTTTATACTAAAAAACCTTAGAGATACCGAAGTTTCACATGATGTTGTACAGGATTCGTTTATGAAATTATGGATAAAGCGAAAGGATGTGGAATCAAAAAAAGGAAAATCATATTTGTACACCACCGCCTACCATACAATGATTGATTATATTAGAAAAAATAGCCGAAATTCATCAATTGAAAATACTGAGAACGTTCAGGGTGAAACCTTCAATAGTTATTCTGATTTAAAGGAGATACTTAATTTAGCAATTGAAAAACTCCCTGAAATTCAACGATCGGTGATTATGCTGCGTGATTATGAAGGCTATTCGTATGAGGAAATAGGTGAGATTACAAATCTAAATGAATCTCAGGTAAAAGTATATATATACAGAGCAAGGGTATTTTTAAAAAAATTTATTGGAAGTCCGGAGATGGTTATCTAGTTGATGAAAAACAAAGTAGACATAAATAAATCAAATTACGAAATATTCGTAATCGACTATCTCGATGGTAAACTAAGTGCCGTTGAGGTGGAGCATTTTATGGCATTTTTGGAAGATAATCCTGATATTAAAGAGGAGTTAGTAGGCATCAAAGAAACTACTCTGGAAACTGAAAATATTTTTTTTACTCAAAAAAGCGAACTAAAAAAAAAGGAACTCATTGTTACTAATGGTATTGACGAAAATAATTATGAAAATTATTTTATTGGATATTACGAAAATGAACTAACTCCATCGCAAAATAGCTCACTTAAGAATTTTCTTATAGAAAACCCGGAACTCAATGGAGAATTTAAGATTTACGGTAGTTTAAAACTTATCCCCGATTATAATGTTGTATTCACAGATAAAACCCAACTAAAACGTAAGCATTCACTATTACCGGTGTGGTATTCTTCAGCAGCTGCTATTGTTATCTTGTTTGTATCCTTTTGGTATCTCTCGATTCTTAAAACTGATTCATATAGGATAGATTCAACATCAATTAATCAGATTGAATTAAAAAGCAATAGTAATAATTATCTCACGATAAACAAAGTTGATATTAAACTTACAGATAGAAAATTAGTTGTCATCAATTCAAATGAAATTACTGAATATCTGGAAACTAAAGATACTATTCTCCTTTCAAACATAAAGAGCAAAATAGATTTTGAACCTCTGGTTAATGGTTATGAATATGGTCGTTTATTATCTAAAAATATAAATAATAAGCACATTAACCCCACCGGTTTTGATAATCAACAACCGAATATTGTATCTGACGAAAACACAAAAAAGAAAAGTCTTTTTGCAAATGTTTTTAATAATCAATTCCAGAGACTTGCATCGGCGTTCAAATCAAATAAGAAAAATAATAATAATTCATCTCCCGACCCAACCTATGTTAAAGTACTCGACAGAGGCATTTTGGTTTTTAATACAATTACCGGAAGTGAAACTTATACCTCCAAAACTTATAATTTTAACGGTGAACTAACTAGTTATCAAATTGAAGGACAAGAGGTATTATTACGAAGAAGTACTTCGGTTAAATCATCAGAATAATTTATTCTTATTCAAATTCCTTGGGAACACCACAAATCATAACAAATTGGTTTTCATTTGAACCATTACGATATTGATGCTTTTCATTTGGTAATACTAACGCAAAGTCACCTTTTTTAATTGGTTGCTTTACGCCATCCTCATTTACAAGGAAACCCTCACCTTCGATAACATAATTCATATGCTCGTAATTATGTTGATGATATGGAGTATTACCCCCCGGCTCCATGGTAAAAACTCGATACGAATAAACCGGTGCTCCGTCATCCTTCGACAATGGCACTTGTTTTGAAGCTCCTACAGCTCCAGCCATTTCTACTTTATTTTTAGGGATATCGTTTAGCGAAATTATTTTCATGGTTTTTATTGTTATACGTTATTTGTTATACGTTATTTGTTACATGTTAGTAGCTTTTATAAAGTGTCAAACCTAAAACATATTACCAATAACACTAAACTTTTTTTATTTACTCTTCTTTAGTTCATCAATAAACTCATTATCAGTATAAATCCAAAACAAGGGCTGCCACCGTTCAATTCCATTAAAGTCAAACCGTCTGGCTACAGGAGCTAACCCCATAATTTTCTTTTCAAAATGTAGATTTTGAGAATCCATACTCCACTCCTCCAAAAATCTCAAACGAATTATATCTTCAGGCAGTATATTGTAAATTATTGCCGTATCAAATAGCTCGTAAGGGGGATTTTCTCTCATCATAGTAACAATCATAGTGTCAGAGAATATAGCCTCTACTTCAAATTTATCAATTGGATTATTAAAATAATCATAGGCTTTGAATTTACCCGACTTTGCCCCATCAATAATAGTCTTTACCAGTTTATCACGCTGTGGACCAACAAGATTTTGTATCCACCAGTCGTATTCCGGATCAGGACTTTTGATATTCACATCATACTGAATTTTTTCAGTAATAATCTCATTATTATTCTGTTGGCACCCAAACACGGTGAGAATAAAAGCAATAAAAAAAATATGATATACGTATTTCATAATAGTATTAGTTTTATTCAAAGGTAAATAAATAGTACCTTTATACTCCAATTTGAACGCAAAAATGAAAGAATTGTTATTTGCAACATTTGCTTATTTACTATCTATCAACATAGTAGCACAGGTAATCCCTAATGAGAGACGTGTTAATTGGGAATCCGTTACACAAAATATGAGTTTCATTCAGCCAACCATTCAAATAAATGTTATGGATTTCGGGGCTATTGGTGATGGTGTTTCAAACGATCAACCAGCAATTATGAATGCCATTTCGAGCCTGAATGGGCGTTTGGGTTATATATATTTTCCTTCAGGCAAATATCTGGTTGAAAACCAAATTACATTGCCCGACAGCTGTATCTTAAAAGGTAGTGGTTCTAACGAATCAACCATTCTATTGGATATGGGTGAAAATGCTGTGAACTGTATATCAATTTCTAAATCACAATCATCAGAATTTACTGCAATTATCGAAGGGTTAACAAAAGGAAATAACCTAATTTCTGTTGAAGATATTAGCCAATTTACTGTGGGCGACTACATTGAGATTAGACAAAAGAATGGAGATTGGGATATTGTTCCTATTTCATGGGCTGATTATTCAGTAGGGCAGATTACAAGAGTACTGGCAATTGAAAGCAACAAACTACATATTGAAAGTGGGCTTAGAATTGATTATGACTCTGATCTTGAACCTGAAGTAAGACCCATTGTACCAATATCAAATTCAGGAATACAATGCATTAAAATAACCCGAGTTGATGAACCTGAAGAAGGAGCTGGAGCGAATATTTACACATACATGGCAGCAAATTGTTTAATTCGCGGCATTGAAAGTGACTCAAGTGTGGGGGCTCATGTTTCAATAAATTCGAGCATTAATGTATTGATTGATGGAAGTTATTTTCATAATGCATTTACCTTTGATGGTGTTGGGATGAGGGGATACGGGGTTGCCCTTAGTCAACACACAAGCGAATGCGTGATAACTAATAATATATTTAAAAATCTTCGTCATGCAATGATGATAAAAACAGGATCGAATGGAAATATTTTTTCATATAATTATTCACTTGATCCCCATAGGTCGGAGCCAATACCCGATGCTTCAGGCGACATCTCATTCCATGGTCACTATGCTTTCTCTAATTTATGGGAAGGCAATATTGTTCAAAATATAATAATTGATCATTACTGGGGACCATCGGGACCATATAATACACTATTCCGAAATCACGCTGAACTATATGGGATTATTATGACTACTAACAATATACAGGAAACTAACACCCAAAACTTTGTTGGTAACGAAGTAAGCAATACTGAGTTCTTACATGGTATGTATACCCTTACAGGTGAAAACCATTTTGAGTATGGAAATAATGTAAAGGGTGATATTATTCCTCCCGGAACAACCACACTTAATGATTCGAGCTATTATCTGGTTGCTAAACCAGATTTTTGGAGTCTATTCGTCCCATGGCCTTCGGTAGGGTTTCCAAATCAATTGGGTACAGGAACAATCCCGGCAAAGCTCAGGTATGAATCAGGTAACAATTTTACGGTTTGCCCGGATAGCATTATTACAAATATAAATAATCAATCAGCCAATAGTCAATCAAAAATAATAGTATGGCCTAACCCATCCAACACCTTATTCAATATAAAACTACCAGAAAACTTGTGTTCATCAGTAGTTGCAAGAATTTCAAACAGTTTAGGAGTTGTTATTTACTCTGAAAATATTGAAACTCATGGTTCGCAAATATTCACCCTCCCCATAATAAATATAACACCTGGTGTATATATATTAACCGTGAAAACAGAAATAAGAATCTTCACAAAAAAAGTAATCATTTCGCAATAGTCCATGGAAATTAAAAAGCCTACGTTAATAATTGATCTGCAGAAAGTCAAAAATAATATTGACAGGATGCAAAAAAAGATTGATACTAGCATAACAATATTCCGACCCCATTTTAAGACTCATCAATTAAAGGAGATTGGTGATGTTTTTAAGGAAAAGGGAATAAATAAGATTACTGTTTCTTCTGTATCAATGGCCAATTATTTTGCTAACCATGGATGGAATGATATAACAATTGCTTTCCCAATAAATATTCTTGAAATAGATGATATTAATACTCTGGCAAAAAAAATTAATCTCAATGTTCTAGTTGAGTCAGTTTATTCAATATCAAACCTTAGCGATAAAATTAAATACCCCATTGGTATATTTATTAAAGTTGACACCGGTTACAACAGAACGGGATTACAAAAGGACAACCCGGAGATAGATAGTATTATTAAATTAACAATGGCCAATAATAAATATTCCTTCAAAGGGTTTTTAGCACATGCTGGTCATACCTATTTTGCCAAAGGGAAAAGTGAGATATTAAATATAGCTAATAAAAGCAATAGGATACTTAATGAGCTAAAGCAAAAACATATAGTTAATTTTCCTGACATCATAGTTTCTTATGGTGATACTCCATCGTGTAGTATCGCTGATAATTTTGAGGGATTTGATGAAATACGACCGGGCAACTTCACTTATTACGATGTTATGCAATATCATATCGGATCATGCTCACTTAATGAAATAGCTGTTACGGTGGCATGCCCTGTTGTAGCTACGCATAAACAAAGAAATGAGATTATTATATATGGTGGTGCCATTCATTTATCAAAGGAATTTATATCTGCCGACAATAATTTCAAGTTATATGGTTATGTTGTAAAATTTACGAATATTGGTTGGGGTGAGCCTATTCCTGGTGCTTATGTATGCTCACTTTCGCAGGAACATGGTATTATTAAAATGCCAGATAATTATTTTGATGATGTAAATATTGGAGATATACTTGGCGTACTACCCATTCATTCTTGTTTAACAGCCAATTTGTTGATTAATGATTACAAATTAGTTTGATTGGAATTGCCATCAGGTTTTAGGATCATCCCCAAATTCTTTTTGCCATCAATTTTAATAACCAGATTATCCTTAAACCTAATATGCCTCACAAATTCATTTTCGAATACTGCCGGTTGTTTATCTAAAAAATCAATATCATAAGACCCATCACCAATGTATGGATTAACCGTAAAATATCCAACTCTAAAGGATGTAAGATTTTGGAAAAAGTGTGTACCCTGACTGGGATCAATCCTATAGTCTTCAAGACCCGATTCAACAATTAATCGCGCCGCAGAAATTTGAGACCAATTTACAGGGATTCCAAGCCATGGATCACTGGAACCCCATCTACCAGGCCCAACTAGTATATAGTTGATATCCTCTTTTATAAATATACTATTTAAAGTTTCAATATATTCAACAATTTCACCGGTCTTAGCTGCATCAAAATTTTGTGGTCGCACATAAACTATGTCAAAAATATTTTCAATAATTCCATTTCCTAGCGCTGATTTGGAAATAATTATGGAATCAGCGTTATCAATTTCATCATCTCCAATATGAACGCTTTCATCCTTAGACGCTACAGGCCTTATCTGCAGTAGTTTGAAAGATGCTTTTTCACCCTTTGGAACATTCATATTTATTGCAAACTCTATTTCCACCGGATTTCCCATTTCTTCTTCACCAAGCTTCAGTATCTTACCTATTATCTCGGCAAACGGAAATGTATTATGTTTTAATATGTTTGAAAAAGTAATTAATTTCTTGCCATTATAATTATAGCCATCTCTAACAACATTATCATACATTATATAAGTTGATGCTATATCACGAATCGAATTATCTTTCTCAGCTTCTTTTATCCTAAGTTTTAGTAAACAAGTACCATCGTTAGGTTGTATTACAAAATCACGTTCATTTAAATCTAGCGCATAGAAATGTTTTTGTGTTTCTTTCATTGCCATTTCGGGGCTGGACGTTTGGAGAATATTTTTTGGATATTTTGGGCAAAAACGAAGGGAGAGTCCCCCATCAACTACATATTTTCCTAAGCCCAAGGCTATGCTTACAGTACCATCTGCAGGAACAGCAGGGTCTAAGGGGTAATAATCGATTGATCTGCCAACCCCAGAAATTGTTGGATAGTATCTATTACCATATTTACTTCCTACTACTTCCTGAATTACAATGGCCATTTTTTCCTCATCAATAACATTGGATGTTGCTTGCATATATGCCTTGCTATCTGCATAATATGCCGATGCATATACAGCCTTAATGGCGTTACGCATCATGTTAAACATAGCCTCCGGACCACCCTTACGAAACGGCAACATATATGTATTATAAATGCCTGCAAAAGGCTGATAGTGTGAATCTTCGAGCAAACTTGATGAACGTATTGCTAAAGGGCTTTCAATTGAACTTGCAATTTTAAAAATATCGGCATTTGTATGTTCAGGTAAACTGGCATCTAAAAAACGGGCCAATATTTCATCATCACTTAGTTTATCAGATAATGCAATTGAATGTAGCCTGTTTTGATCCATAAACTCATCAAATATATCGGTACCAATTACAACGGTTTTAGGAATGGATATTTCAACCTTTTTAAAATAATTATAAAGATTATTTCTTTTAACCAAAGAATCCAAAAATGCAAGACCTCTTGCTTTTCCACCTATTGATCCTTGCCCGATACGTGATATACTGAAGTACTTATCAAATGTATCACGATTAAATGATGATATTACTCCACGAGCTTTTGAAATTCTAAATTGTGATATTGCATTATATATAAATGTTCGTACCTCGTTAATATCTACGAAGTCCTCACTATTAAAATACCTAAATAGTTCTGCCAGCGGAAATAAAGCTCGTGCTCGGAGCCATTTAGAAAAGTGATTTCGCTGAATATGATATCGCAGTGAATTTGCCGGCAAGGTAAAAATTTTATCCTGTAAATCCTTCAAATCATGGGCTCTGGCAACAACTAATCCAAACTTGGGATCTTTAAATACAAAATCACCAAACGCAAAATACTCCTTAATAAATTCTCTTAGATCAAATGTGAGTGTTTTTGAGTTTTTATCAAGAAACCCAACTCTTAATTCCTTTGCTTTTTTATAATTTTGCTGATCGGACGATTGCAAAAGCATGGGTGTGTACGGATTATCCTTTTTTATAATTGAACACAACTCTATTCCTGCATTTTTATCAATTTTACCATTACGTGCATAAGTTATGTCAGAGATAATCCCAAGTAGGTTTTTCTTGTACCGCTCGTAAAAATTATATGCGTCTTCAAAGTTTGTTGCGAGTAGTATCTTGGGTCTACCTCTCATTCTCATCATTCGCTGATGCTCATTTAGGCCTTCATTCACAAATGACTCTGATTGCTTGAAGATTATTTTATACATAATTGGGAGGTAACTTGAGTAGAATCTAATATTATCTTCAACAAGTATTATCGTTTGCACTCCCACCTCTTCCACATCATTGTCTACGTTCATTCTATCCTCAATTAGCTTTATAATTGCCAGTAGAATATCAGCATTGCCAAGCCAACTAAAAATATAGTCGATGGATCTGAGGTTAATTTTCTCAATTTTCAAACTCACCTCACGAGAAAAAGGGGTAAGCATAACAATTGGGATATCAGAATATTCTTTTTTAATATGATCTGTTAATTCAAAAGTGGCTTTTTTTTCGGGACTGAGCATTGAAATCACTAAATCAATTTTTTCTTCCTTAAGTATTCTTATAGCTTCTTTATCATTAGTCGCTTTCAGAAATTGTGGCGGATAACGTAAGTTTAGTGAAGTATATTCATGAAATATTTGCTCATCTATTCTCCCATCCTCCTCGAGCATAAAGGCATCATAAACGCTTGATATTAATAGCACCTGATAAATTCGCTTTTTCATCAGGTTTATAAATGGCGTTTCACTAAAATAAAAATTTTGGCTTAACACGTCTGCTTTGGAAGAAAACATAATCAATTATTTGCTTATAAACTATCTAATCCTGTTATTACAATAAAACTCGGTAAACTAGTAATGTTCAAATTTAGTTATTTTCAAAATTGTATTATATAAATAATTAAAGAATCCACTTTCTAAGAAGGTGGATTTCAATTGTATATCAAATATGTGATTATTTATTATTGAACAATTCTTAATTACAATAATATCAAATTCAAAATATACAGAACTCATGAAATTAGGTGCTTAATGGTAGGAATACCTTAAATGTTGTTCCTCCTCCTTGGTTACTTACAATAGATAAGTGTCCATTATTATTCTTTGTAAACTCATTTACAATTACTAACCCAAAGCCAGTCCCTTTTTCATTGTCTGTTCCCCTATGTTGTTTATCACTGTACTTTCCTGATAATATATTTTTTATTTGCACCTGGCTCATTCCTATTCCTTTATCAGAAATGGATATTTCGGCCATATCGCTACTTTTACTTATGCCTATATTAATTAAGCTTTCCCTATTTGAAAATTTGATGGCATTTGAAACAAGATTTCTTATAATAATATCAATCTGATTTTTGTCTGCATAAATGGATATCTGTTCTTCAGCAGTCACAACTAGTTGAATGGATTTACGCTGTGCCTGACCATGCAACAATTCGGCCACCATATTTATTATAAAATTTAATTGAATAACTTCAAAATTTGGTTTTAAACTGTGCTGTTGAATCCTTGCCCAGGATAAAAGATTTTCGATAAGCGAATAAGTGGAGTCCAATGATGGTTTTAACGATGTAATGAGTGTAATAATTTCTTCATGCGTTAATTCGTCAACCTGCCCTACTATTAAATCAACTATTGACTTATTTGTTCCAATGGGGCCAATAAGATCGTGTGCAATTATTGAAAACAATTTTTCCTTTGCGCTATTTGCTACCCTTAATTCATTTTGTGATTTACGGAGCTTCCTCTCACCTTTAACTCTGAAACTAATATCACGAATCACACCTGTAATTCCAATTGGTATACTATCGTTATCAAATACTATTTCAGCAGTAAATGAGCAGTAAATAATTCTTCCATCCTTGGTTTTAAACTTAATGTCATGGTCGTTTACTGAATTATTGTTTTCAAACCTTGCCGCAATTTTTTTCCAATCATTAATAAAATGATGATATTCTCTAAAGCTAACACCCAACACTTCCTCCCGGGTATAGCCAGTAATTTTAAAAACCGATGGACTTACATCAGTAATAATACCTTTGGCATCTGACTGAAAGTAAATATCGGGGAAGGCATTAAATAACTGTCGGAATCTAAGTTCACTTTTTCTGATAAGTTCCTCATTTTTTTTTCGTTGGGTAATATCCCAGAAATTTACAACTACCCCATTTATTAATGGATCGTCAAGCAAATTCTGTCCGTGCGCATATACCGAAATCCATTCACCAAATGCATTTTTCATTCGGAAATCAATATTTCTCGACTTCCTATCAAGAATAAGTTTGTTAAATTCTTGTTTAACTAATCCAATATCATCATGATGGATAAATTCAAATGCACTCTTTCCAATTCGATTTGATATATCTCTGCCTATTCTTCTTTCATAGCTCGGACTTATATATTTTGTTGATCCATCACTACCAACTACAAATATAAAATCCTCCGATCTATCGAGAAGTTTTTCATAATAAACCTTTTGCTTCCTTACCAATCGTCTTGCTCGACGATTAATAATATTAAATATAATCATTGAAATTATCAAAAATGAAATCGCAAATATTACCAGTATTAATGTTGTTCTGATATGCGATTCGCTTGTGTATTTTTTTTGAAGATTTCGTATTTCTAGCCTCTGTTTCTCATCATTATACCTAGAAGTAATCTCATAAATTTGCCTGCTCTTTTCTAAAGAAAAAACACTATCACGAATATTGTGATATTTCTCAAAGTAATAATATGCGTTTTTATAATCGCCTGATGCAGCATAAATATTATTTAGCAAATTATAACAGTTAATAATTTGTTCGTTTGATCTAACCGACTCGGCAAGCTTGAGACTTTCAAGTGCATTATCCAGAGCTAGCGTTAAGTTACCATTGGCTAAATGAAGTTCGCTTAAATTCGCCAACACAACTGAAACTATCGGATAATTATTAGCTCTTCCTACTTCCAGGGATTTTAAAAAATAACTCTTTGCTAATATTGTATCATGTAGGTCTCTGTATGTATCACCAATATTATTTAAACCAATTGCTATCCCTTCGATATCATCCAATTCTTTGTCTATTTCCAGTGAGCGGTTGAAGTATTCTAATGCTAGTTGGAATTTTTTTTGAGAACTATAAATATCACCAATATTATTTAAACAAGCTGATACTCCATACATATCATTCTGATCCTCACAAATTTCCAGCGCACGTGAAGTATAATTAAAAGCATCAACAAAATTGCTGTCGTTGGAGAAGATCATCCCCAGATTTATAAACGCTGAGCTGATTCCACTACTATCGCTTTCCACCTCAAATAAAGTTAATGCTTCAATCAGTGAAGATGTTGATTTTTCATATAAACCCATCTCATTATAACAAGAGCCAATTAATAGATACATATTGGCAGAGTTGATTTTATTTACTAATGTATCGGCAGTTGCTAAACCCAACCTGGCATATTTAATGGACTCATCAAAATTATACAACCCCATATATGAATAACTCATGTACTCATAATTATCAATAATTAATTGGGTATTATTTGATTTAAGAAAAGTGATTAAGGAATTATCGAAATAATATAATGCGCTATCGTAGGCTGAGGATTCATAGTAAATGACCCCCTTAGTATAATCAGCTTGCGCAAGGCAATAATCGCATGCTATTTTGTCTGCAAGCTCATGAGCTTTATCAACAAAATCAAAACAAATATCATAATTTGGCAAGTTGCTAATTGCCGAATCACAAAGGTTAATTACCCTCAATGAATCAGCGCGATCATTACTATTAGAAAAACTTTTAATAGTTATAAAACTGAATAGTATTAATAAAATAAAAATTGCGGTAACCCGCCTAAATGAAAATAACATTTCATTAAAAAATTTGTGCCTAGCTAGTGTACAAATTTATGAAAAATATGGTATCATTTTTTTATATTTTCAATAACACTATTAAATAACAAAGGTTAATAGACCAACGATTACAATTTATCAATTATGGCCGTTGCAATTTCTTTATCGGCATTCATATATACGTTCAAAACATTATTTTTTTTCGATAAGTCGAACACTTTTAATACGTTGCCAAGTTCTTTCATCTCTGGCAGAAGTGAGTATAACGAATTCTCATAATGCTCAAAAAACTCCTTATTAAATATTGTTGTATCATCATCGGGATAAAGAGGAAGATATTTAATATCGGCTTCAACTAAATCCTGAAAAAAATGAGTTCCAAATGAAAGGTCAGGAACATAATCACCACTCTTTTTGGCAATTTCAATTAGCATCGATGTATTGTTAATCTCTGAATAAGTAACACTTACACCAAGCTTAATATCGCCTCGGCTTCCCCACCTTCCTGGGCCCATTAAAATAAATTTATCATTCGACAGTAAATCATTAAGTTGGCCAACCGCAATACCAATATTTAAAAGAGCTTGTTGATTTGGTAATTCACCATAGGCAACAGGGTCGACATAAATAATATGAGTAATCCCCTTTATGGTACCATTTGAGATAAACTTATTCGCAGAGAATACAACGGAATCCGGTTCAATATTTTCGGGTAACTGTGCAGGTTCACTTCGCTGACCATGACTTTGAGAGCGACATTGTAGCAAATAAAAATCTTTCCCATCATGAGCAAATTCAATATCAACGGGGTTACCATAAGCCTTTTGCAGAACGGAAAGTATATCTTTTATCTCATTTAAAAAAGCCGTTCGTTTTACTAGTCCTTCAAAATTAACTACAAAACTACTATTAGAAAAATTTATACCAAGAGGTCTGGCCGGTTGAATATGATTTTCTTTTAAAACAGACACAACTCTGCTAATGGCCGGGTAATCTTTACCGTAGCGTTTAAGCAGCGAATCTATTTCAATAGTTTCAAAAGATCCTGACTCTAGATTTATTACATCAATAAATTTTGGTGAATACTTAACAACCTCATCAATTGTAACATTAACACGAAGTCCGGGCTTACCTGGTGAAAGAAGAATTGGATAATCATTGCTTAACCTATCAACTGCACGGGTTCCTAAACCAGGAACTAGTCGAACAAGCCCATCCTCAGGAAGAATTCGTGGTGACCATCGATATTCATTTCTGCTAAAAGCAACTCCGGCAAATGAAGGGAAAAAGTAAGGGCCTACTTTTGTGCCTACTACTTCCTGTATTAAAATTCCCATTTCTTCACGATAATCGAGAAGATTATTATGAAGTCGGTAGATTATTGGATCGGGGCCAAATATCGAAGCATAAACTTCGGCAATAGCATCCATTAACTCAACCAACCGTTCCTCTTTGGTTCCCTTATTTGCTATGAATAAACTCTTGTATTTACCAGCAAAAACTGCTCCAATGCGATCCTCAAGCAAACTTGAACTTCGAACCACAAGAGGAACATCGCCAAAATCTTCCAGAGCCATTAAAAGTCCTTTTACAATTTCGGGTGAAAAAGATGAATTCTTAAACACTTGCAATACATAAGGGTATTCTTGACGAACCTTACCTATTTCCTTATATTTCTGCTCAACGATTTCCTCCAGATTATTGTATGTCATAAAATTCAATAAGGCATCGGATGTTACATACCAGGTAACCGGGGTTTTTATCTTATTAAAAAAATCATATTCCTTTGCTGAGGCTGACAATATTTGCTTTGCAAGAAACAGCCCTGAACTTTTTCCTCCCAATTGTCCGTGACTATTTGTTGGGTAAATTATGCGGTGAAGCAGGTCTGTAAAGCTATCAACCTCAACAACATGTTTTGCAACATCAATAAAATCGGACTGATCTGTTAAAATTCTCCTGATAAGTGCTACTTTAATACTTCTCTCGCGTGAAGCGGTTAGCTCCAACATATTAGGAATTAGATGGTGATAACGCTCAATGGCAGAACTAATACTTGCGAGAGTTGAGCCGGAGTCTTCCATAACCTCGGTTAAAAAATCCGATTTATCCTCTTTCGTCCATCGTTGTATAGAATCTAATATCTTCTTTTCTTCAATATGTTTTCCTGCTACCTCAAATATTTCATATGATAATTCGATCATATTTACACCAACCTGACGCTGATATGGCTTATTAATTTCTGAAAAAAGTTTGCCACCTTCGCTTTTAACCAACGGACTAAACCTTTCCAATAAACCATTAGCTTCTGAAACACCTGTCCAACACAAATAGTTAACCATTTTACGTGATAGCCGTACAAGAAGTTTTGGATCGGTTTGTTTTAACATATCCAACACAGCCCACCAGTCTTTACGTTGATCAGACTTTTGGTGTTCTTCAAATATTGATTTTAATTGCTGATGAAGAATTTGAAGGCCAATTCTTTCGGCAATATTATCAATTAAACGCCGCTCTTCTTTTAAAAATGGACCTTCGTCGGCCATGGGTCTTTCATCAATATAATATACCAGAATAGTTCCAACCATTTCATCCTGAACAAATATATCTGACTTCAATACCCATTTGGTTTCCTTAAAGTTTTTTGATTGAAAACTATTTGAAAATGCTATAACCTTTACAACACAAATATCTGGAAACTGAAATCCTGGAGGGATTGATTTGATAATTCCTTCCCAAACCTCAGTATTAATAACAGAAGTTCTATTCAATAACTCTTGAATTTCATACAAACAATTAAGCTCTTTAGCTCTTTCCCTTAGCTCAACTATAATTTTATCTAAAGGTTCATTATCACTCATATCATTATAATGATTTATTGATTAACCCACGACCACTTTTCCCATCAACCTTTACGCTGATTGGATTTTTTATGCGTACATGACGAATTAAGTCTGTTTCAAATTCAGATGGTTGATTTTCCAACCATTCCCAATCAATTGGAAACTCACCTGAATAGGGTATTGAGAAATACATAACTCCAAATCCGGTAATATTATGAAAGAAGTGCGAACCCTGACTTAATTCGGAATTCATCCCTTCGAGCGGAGCTTCAACAATAACCTTTGCCCCTGAGATTTGCCCCCAATTAACAGGAATACCGGCCCATGGGTCAGAAGTTCCCCACCTACCATAACCTATCAATAAATAAGGTTTTTCATCATTAGCAAGTCTTCTGTTTACTTCCTCCAATTCCGTTGCAACTTTATAAGTTATTGCCGCATCAAATTTGTTAGTTTTTAGATAAACGATGTCACACAAGCCAGCATTAACGCCATTACCGAGCACAAAAGGTGATGAACAAAAAACCTTGTCACTTTTTAATTCGTCAGAAGTTACTTCAACTTCCACATTCGATACAACCATTGGCCTTACCTGCAAGAAACCCAAACGATGTGGTTTATCATTATTAAAAGTCATTGCAAATTCTATTTCTACCGGATCCCCCACTGAATCCTCACAAACCTTAAGAATATCTTTAACTATATCAACAAGAGGAATATCATTCAACCTAAGAATAGGTGCAAAAGTTAGTACTCGTGGACCATTTTTTCCTATGCCGGTTATAATTCTGCCAGATTTGGAATCCAGGGTTGAAGAAACATATTTTAATGTCCTATCGTTTTCGGCAATTGTTATATTTTCATTTACCAGATATTCTGCTTCACTTACCGGATCATATGTAGGTGATTTTCCCATATTTACAGCCCAAAAGGTATTTTGAGTATTTTTAAGCATATCTGAAATCCCTCCAAAAGGGGGTTCTGACTTAGGGTAGCTTGGAGAAAATGACCATGACAATCCTCCATCAACAATGGTTTTACCAAGCCCCAAAGCAAGACTAACAGTACCATCTTCCGGATCGGCATTGCCAAATGCATAATAATTATATGAACGCGCAACACCGGATAACTCTGGATAATATCTTGATTCATGACGTTGACCAATAACTTCCTGAATTATAACGGCCATCTTTTCATCTTTGGTATTGTGTTTTGTTGCGAGCATGTAATCTTTGGCCGATTTAAAATATGTAGAAGCAAAAACAAATTTTATACCTTCAACAAGCTTGTTAAATCTGGTAGTAGTATCCGGCTGGTTGTTAGGAGTCATTTTTGTTCCATAAATTCCGGCAAAAGGTTCATGTAACGAATCTTCCAGTATACTTGACGATCGTATTGCCAGTGGTGTATTTATCTGAGAAATAAGGGATCTCAAATCTCCCAGGATTTCAAATGGAAGGCTGGCTTTTTGAAAGGCATGAGCAATTCTTTCATCTGTAGAGTTTGAAAGGGCAATATTATATAAGTCATTCCTTTTCATAAAATCATCGAACACATCAGAACGAATTACTGTCATTGAAGGAATATCGAGTGTTATTCCTTTATAATTGTTCATGTCAATATTATTGCGTAGTACATCATTAATTTCAATAAGGCCGGTTGCCTTACCGCCAAATGATCCTGTACCAATACAAGTTATACGGTTTTCCGGATTTATAAAACTACTTCTTCCCAGTGCTACTATATTATTGTTATCCATTTCTTTTTGATATTAAAACTAAACCCAACCCCTATCATGACAAGCATTTGCAACTCTATCAACCGAAATTACATAAGCTGCATCTCGCATGCACAGGTCATTATCTCTTGCAAAATCACTAACTGCTATATATGCAGATGTCATTTTTATATCCAGTTTACTTAATACTTCATCTTTTTCCCAATAATAATTCATATTACTCTGTACCTGCTCAAAATAACTGCAAATAACACCACCTGCACTTGCCAAAAAATCGGGTATTAGGAATATATTTCTATTCTCAATAATTTCTGAAGCATCTGGTGTTGTAGGACCATTAGCACCTTCAGCCAGTATCTTAACCCTTGAACTTATACTTTCAACATTATCGATGGTTATTTGATTTTCAATTGCGGCAGGGATTAATATATCTACCTCTTGCTCAAGCCATGCTGCTCCATCAAGCACTTCATATCCAAGATCTATGGCTTTTTGTTTCATTATCCCTCCAAATTTATCAGTAATTGAACGGAGTTCGATAAGATCTATTCCTGCTTCTTTTTTATATGCATAGCTTTTCTGATCTGAATGATCCCAGGTTGAAACACATATCACCTTACCCCCCATTTGATTATATAACTCGAAAGCGTATTGCGCTACTCTTCCAAATCCCTGCAAACTGGCAATTGTATCCGAAGGTCTAATATTTAATTCTTTAAGAGCTTCCCTAACTGCTATAATTACTCCATAACCGGTAGCTTCTTCACGACCTAGAGAACCACCCATACCAACCGGTTTTCCGGTAAAAGCCCCCGGAGCTCTATTGCCCGAGATAACCTCATATTCATCAAGCATCCAAAGCATATGCTGAGCATTAGTCATAATATCGGGAGCAGGAATATCAACATTTGGGCCTATGATTTTATACACTTGTCGTACCCAACCACGGCACAATCTTTCTTGCTCAGTATCGCTTAAATTATGAGGGTCGCATATTACACCTCCCTTGCCTCCTCCGAGCGGAAGATCAGCAACAGCGGTTTTCCATGTCATCCACATTGATAAAGCCCTAACAGCATCAACTGTTTCCTGGGGATGAAATCTTAGGCCTCCCTCTACGGGGCCACGGGCATCATTGTGTTGTATTCTATAACCCTTGAAAACATTTACCGAGCCATCATCAAGCTTAATAGGAATTAAAAAATGATGCTCGTGTATGGGGTTTCGTAATAGTTCGCGGGTAGCCTGATCAAGGTCAAGCTTATCAGCTGCACGATCAAATTGTTTTTGCGCTTCAAAAAATGGATTATAGGAATTGATACTCATGTCGTCAGATAATTATAATATTCTTACATACACATACTTAAGAGAATTTAATTATCTTAAGCATAATATGTAAAATTATTAATTATCTGATTAAAAGTAAGTGTGAAAGAGTAATATTTTAATAGTTATGAACATCCACAATTACCATGGCCTTTACCACGTAATTCGGCTGGATTTCCACAACTTGGGCAATCATCTTCATATGCATGTTCATGTGTATTTTTTTCTGTTGAACAAGATTCGGAATCCGAACTCTTGCTTGCACAACCGCAGCCTGACCCACACCCTCCCGTGGGAGCTAAATCTGCTTCGGTAATCTCACGTACATTATGTACTTTTCCACTTACATATAATCCACTTCCGGCAAGTTTATGGTTAAAATCCATTTGTACATTTTCCGGATGAATATCAATTACTCTGCCCGAAACAACATTACCATTATTATCAAGCATCGAAATATCGTTTCCTAAATATAGTAAATCCTCCTTAAGCACACCATTAATCATAAATGCCTCTTTTGAAACCTCCACTAGTAGATCATCACGATATTCGCCAAATGATTCATTGGCTTTAAGTGAAAATTCAAAATTGTCGCCTGCTTGCAAACCAATCATATGGGTTTCAAAACCCGGAATAAGTGTCTTATTACCAAAAATCAATAGTCTTGGGTTACTATCATCAGCGAATTCAATCATTTCACCTTTATTATCATTAGTAAGTATCTTATATGAAACCTGTGCTGCTGAATTATTTGATATTTTCATAATTTATATTTTTGAATATTGAATCTGTTCATTTCATTGTCGTTGCAAAAATAAACATTATCTTTTATTTAGAATAAATTTAAATAATGTTTTTATTGTTTCTTTGAAAATTCAAAAATAACATTTGGCTTTATATTCAAATCATATCTTTCAATCAACCTCAAATATTGCTAATTACCAAACTATCTTTGGATTACAAAAAGATATTAAATTTTACCGTAAATAATATTAGTATGTAATTATAAAATATAGATCAAATACTACTTCTAAATTTGTTTTTTGGCTTAGTAAAAACTCAATACAATCAACCAATTCAATAGTTTTTTTTTCTATTATTGTAGGGATATTACGAGAAAACCAAATAAATTAAAAAATATATAATATGTATGAGTTAATGTCATTTAAAGTGAAATGCCCTATGTGTGGTGATTCACTGATGAATCATGATCAATTAATTGATAATGAATCAAGCATTAAATTAGATATCGAAGTTGCTAATAAAAAAGGTGCCATTAACCTTAGTTCAATATATGGAAGCTATAATTATAAAGCCAACATCGAGTTAATTCCTGATGAGGTTGTTAAGTTCTTTTGTACTCATTGTAAGGCGCAAATAATTTCAGATTCAAATTGCTTAACATGCACGGCTCCAATGATCCCGTTTTATCTTCACATGGGGGGCAAGGTAAGTATCTGCTCAAGAACAGGTTGTAAAGATCATAAAGTAGAATTTGACAACCTGTCAATTGCACTTAACAAACTTTATCAAGAGTACGGTGTTGGTGCTGAACATTCTAACTTTGAAGGAGAGCGTATTTTAAAAAAGAAAGTTATTAAGAAAAAAGATCCTGACGAAAAGAAAGAAATTATTAATTCAGGTACATTCTTACAAACTTATTGCCCACACTGCAAGAAGAGTTTAATTGAAGATGGAATGCTCAAGGTAAAAATACTCAATGGCGAAGAAGGATATCTTATGTTGAGTCCATATTTAAACGTATTCTCCTCAAAATCAACAGTATTTCTACCCGAAGATAAAACCATTAAAAATGTTACCTGTCCACATTGTGATAAAACTTTAATTTCGGAAAATAGAGAGTGTGGGAAATGTGGTTCTCCTGTTGCTAAAATTGCAGTTAGTGCACGAACCAAGTTGCTCGACTTTTATTTATGTACCAAAAAAGGGTGCAAGTGGCACGGTCTAAGTGAAGAGGATCTTTTCGACATTCGTCTCGATGACAGTGATGAATGGTAGATAATAAGTTTCAGATTTCATTAACTAATAACAAAACTAATTTTTACTTATGTTTCAAATAGTTAGAAAACAAGAAATGGCTAAAGGTACTATTATCAGATTTGATATTAGTGCACCTAAAATTGCAAAAAAAATAAAACCTGGCCAGTTTATAATTCTTAGAGTTAATGAAACTGGAGAAAGAATCCCGTTAACAGTTGCCGACAAAGACAGCTTTGCCGGGATAATTACAATCATTTTTCAGGTAGTTGGCAAAACAACTGCCTTGATGAGATCACTAAATGCTGGTGATATTATAAAAGATGTTGTTGGACCTTTAGGTAAAGCAGCTGAAATAGAGAAAACTGGTACAGTTATTATGGTTGGGGGTGGCACCGGAGTAGCAATACTTCACCACATTGCAAAAGCATATCATGAAGCCGGAAACCATGTTATTGGCATTATTGGAGCACAGAATAAGGAAATGCTTATTCTCGAAAATGAAATGCGGAATATTTGTGACGAATTAGTGATAACTACTGATGATGGGAGTCTGGGGAAACAAGGGTTTGTTACCGGACCATTGAAAACATACTTAAGCGAGAGGTACGATATAAAACTTGTATATGCTATCGGGCCAATAATTATGATGAAGAATATTACTAAACTAACCAAACAGTTTAATATACCAACAATTGTAAGTCTTAATCCGGTTATGATTGATGGTACCGGAATGTGTGGCGGATGTAGAGTAAAAGTAGGCAATGAAACCAGTTTTGCTTGTGTTGACGGACCCGACTTTGATGGACATAAAGTAGATTTCGATGAATTACAAAACCGAAATTCAATTTACCTCAAAGATGAAAAAGATTCATTATTATTTTCCATAAGATAACTTGCTCATAATAATCCATTACTTGAAATAAAATAACTAGTAAACATCAATACGCAATACTATGTTTGATCAGGATATAAAATATCTAAAATTTAAAACCTATTTAAATACTTATTGTCCTCATTGTCACAATAGTTTCAATGTTGAAAAGAAAGAGGAAAAGAGTATTGTTTTTAAAGCTCGATATGAAAATAATGATATGGAGCTTAAATTAAGTCCGTATCTTGATGTATTTGAGATAGAGACTTCTGTCCCTATCAAAAAAGGCGACATTCTGGATGATGTAATTTGTCCAAAATGTAACCAAAGTATTCTTAATTCTGAAATAAAATGTGGTGATTGTGGCTCCAATGTTGGTGAAGTAATGATATCAGCATTATCAAAACTGATGCCCTTCTACCTATGCACAAAAAGTGGGTGTGAGTGGCACGGGCTCTCAAAATCTGACGAAAGAAAACTACAGCTTAAGATACCCAGGCAAGATATGCCTGAACAAGACCAGAAATTACGTGTTAGTAATTATCAGGAGGTACCATATGGATATACTGGCGAATTGGCCTTACTTGAAGCAGGAAGGTGTTTACAATGTAAAAAGCCCCTTTGTGTTGATGGTTGTCCGGTAAATATCGATATTCCGTCTTTTATTGCTCTAATAGCTGAAGAGAAGTTTGATGAAGCTGCTAAGAAGATTAAAGAAAAAAATATTCTTCCCTCTATTTGCGGAAGAGTTTGTCCTCAAGAAGATCAATGTGAAAAACATTGCATTGTTGGTGTAAAAGATAAGCCTGTTGCAATTGGCAGGCTTGAGCGCTTTGTTGCTGATTATGAACGCAAAATGGATTTAGTTAAAGCTCCTATAATTGGTGTCGAAAATGGTAAACGCATTGCTGTAGTTGGATCAGGACCAGCAGGTCTTACTGTTGCTGCCGATATGCGGCAACACGGTTATGGAGTTACCATTTTTGAAGCATTACACGAAACGGGAGGAGTTCTTACATATGGAATTCCTGAATTTAGATTACCTAAATCCATTGTTCAGTTCGAAATTAACTACTTGCAGGAAATGGGCTGCAGGATTGAAACAAACCATGTTATAGGCCCATTGATTACGCTTGACGAACTACTCGAAAACTTTGACGCAGTATTTATTGCCGTTGGGGCAGGCTTACCTGTGTTTATGAATATCGAAGGCGAAAGTCTGGGAAATGTGTTCTCAGCAAATGAGTATCTCACCAGAATGAACCTAATGAAAGCGTACAAATTCCCGGAATATGACACACCCATGCCAGCCGGTAGTAAGGTAGCAGTTATTGGGGGGGGTAATGTTGCCATGGACTGCGCAAGAACAGCAAAAAGATCAGGGGCAGAAGAAGTAACAATTATATACAGGAGATCACGATCAGAACTTCCTGCAAGAGGTGAAGAAGTTCATCATGCTGAAGAAGAAGGTATTATTTTTAAATTATTAAATAACCCTGTAAAATATATTGGCACCGACAGTAACAAGATAAAAGCCATTGAGTGCATAAAGATGGAACTTGGTGAACCCGATGCATCGGGAAGAAGAAGGCCAATTCCAATTGAGAATTCAAATTTTACTGTGGAATGTGATCTCGCTATTGTCGCAATTGGTAACGGCCCAAACCCAATATTATTCCAATCTTCGCCCAACCTCAAGTTAAACAAATGGGGGTATATTGAAGTAAATCCAGAGACCAACGAAACTTCCATACCCAATGTTTATGCAGGAGGTGATATTGTTACCGGATCTGCAACAGTTATACTGGCGATGGGTGCTGGACGAATAGCGGCAAATGCGATGCACAAAAAGCTATCGGCAAAACCAAAAAAGAATAAAAAAGCATAAATATTATCGCTCAATAGCTATTTAACTTAGAAAACCACTTTCACAAATTATGAAGGTGGTTTTTTTATGGAAACATCTATTAAATATTACTATTTAGATACATTATAAATTTTTATTTTTCAAGCAGTAACATAACAATTTCCTATTTTTACAAACTAATTTTTTTAATCGAAATAATCAGATGCGAATAACAAGAATCAATACAAATATTGGAGAAATTGACCAGCAAAAAGTAGATCTCTCATCCATTGATTCCCTCATAGAAAAGTACAAAAATAAAAAGGGAAATATGATCCCAATCTTACAGGGAGTTCAAGAAATATATGGATATATTCCGAAAGATGCATTTTTAAAAGTATCAAAAGAAACACAACTTGAACTTAGTGACATGTACGGTGTTGCTACATTTTATGCTCAGTTTCGATTAAAACCAGCTGGTAAACATGTGGTTAAGGTTTGTCATGGAACCGCATGTCATGTTCAGAATGCAAAAGAACTTACCGTTGCTCTTCAAGATTCATTAAAAGTGAGCGATGGAGAAACAACTGATGATGGTTTATTTACTTTGGAATCGGTAGCATGCCTGGGGTGTTGTTCCTTAGCTCCTGTATTGATGATTGGTGATGAAACTTATGGAAAACTGAACGGAGATAAAGCTATTAAAATTGTTAGGGATATCAAACGACAAGAATCTAATTAATATGGAAAATACAAAAATAATAGTTGGCCTTGGAAGTTGTGGTATTGCAGCCGGAGCAAAAAAAGTATACGATAAGTTTCTAAGCATTCAAGAATCTGGCAACCTATCATTCGATCTACAAAAAACATCTTGTATTGGGATGTGCTACCGTGAACCTCTTGTTGAGGTTATTGACAGCAATGGATCGTACATGTATGGCGAAATAGACGAAAATAAAGCATCCGAAATAATAGAAGAGCACATTTTAAAAAACACACCAATAGTAGACTATGTTGTTAAAGCCGACACTTTTAAAACCGACGACAATGCTTTTATTGATGATCAGGTAAAGATTACCCTTAGAAATTGCGGTTATATTGATCCGGAAAATATTGACGAGTATGAAGCACGTGATGGTTATCGAGCAATTAAAAAAATTGCAGGGCATCAGGTTTCGCGTCTTGATGTAATTCAAACTATAATCGATTCGGGCTTACGAGGACGAGGTGGTGGTGGTTTTCCAACTGGATTAAAATGGAAATTCGCAAATAATAACAAAGCCCAGGAAAAATATATTATTTGTAATGCCGATGAAGGTGATCCGGGTGCATTTATGGACAGATCGGTGCTTGAGGGTGATCCCCATTCCGTTCTCGAAGGAATGATAATCGGAGCCTATGCCATTGAGGCAACTGGAGGTGTTATTTATTGTAGAGCTGAATATCCACTGGCAATTGTTCGTTTGCAAATCGCCATCGAGCAGGCACGTAAAAAGGGATACCTTGGTAACAATATACTTGGAATTCACGGTTTTAATTTTGATATCTATATAAAAGAAGGTGCCGGAGCATTTGTTTGTGGTGAAGAAACTGCGTTGATTGCCTCCATTGAAGGTGAACGTGGAATGCCTCGCAAACGTCCTCCATTCCCCGCCGCTTCAGGTTTATGGAAACAGCCAACAAACATCAACAACGTTGAAACATTGGCAAATATCCCATGGATAATTATAAATGGTGCTGCTGAATATGCCAAATATGGAACCGATAGAAGCAAGGGCACAAAAGTCTTTGCCCTTGTGGGTAAAATTGCACGTTCGGGACTAGCTGAAGTGCCAATGGGTATGAGCATAAGAGACGTTATATTTAAAATTGGGGGTGGAATTCAAAACAATAAGAAGTTTAAAGCTGTTCAAATGGGTGGCCCTTCCGGGGGATGTATCCCTGAACATCTACTCGATACAATTGTAGATTATGATTCGGTAAATGCTACAGGTGCCATTATGGGATCAGGCGGAATGGTTGTAATGGACGAAGATACATGTATGATCAATGTTGCTAAATTCTTCCTCGACTTTACTGAAAAAGAGTCATGCGGCAAATGTACATTCTGTCGAATTGGAACAAAACGAATGCTTGAGATCTTAACCCGAATTACCGAAGGTAAGGGCAAAGAAGGAGATATTGAAAAACTGGAAGAACTATCATACCAAATAAAAGACAGTTCACTTTGTGGGTTGGGACAAACGGCACCAAACCCGGTGCTAACAACGATTAAGTATTTCCGACATGAGTATGAGGCTCACATACACGACAAAAGATGTCCTGCCAAAGTATGTACTAGCTTACTAACTTTTGAAATAATTCCTGATAAGTGCACAGGATGTACTATTTGCGCAGTGAAGTGCCCAACAGATGCAATTGATGGAGCACGCAAAGAGGTACACTTTATACGTGAGGAAGATTGTATTCAATGTGGTACCTGCTTCGCAAAATGCAGGTTTGATGCAATTAAGGTTTTTTAATTTTTTTGAATAAAGAAAGATATTAGAAATGAGTGATACTATTAATGTAACATTAGACGGGAAAATAACTCAGGCAAACAGTGGTGAAACGATCCTTGATGTTGCCAAAAAAAATAATATAGAAATACCAACCCTTTGTCACGATCCCCGACTTAAGCCATTTACTTCATGCTATGTTTGTGTTGTTGAAGTTCAGGGGTTACGAGGATTGCAACCTTCATGTTCCACCAAGGTAACCGAAGGAATGAATATTGAAACCAATAACGATAAGGTAAGAAAAGGTCGCAAAACCGCCCTCGACCTCATGCTCAGCAATCATTATGCCGACTGTACTGCACCTTGTATACAAACCTGTCCCGCTGGAGTTGATATACAAGGATATATTTCTCACATCGACAAAGGTCAATATCGTGACGCCGTTGCTTTGATTAAAGAAACAAACCCGCTTCCTGCTATTTGTGGTAGAATTTGTGTTCGTCCATGTGAAGTTGGATGTAGAAGAAATCAACTTGATGAAGGTGCTCCTGTTGGTATCGATTATTTGAAAAGATTTGCCTCGGATTGGGATCTGGAATCTGATGATAAATATGTTCCTGAAATTCAACCTTCAACAGGTAAAAAAATTGCAATTATAGGAGCAGGTCCAGGTGGATTATCTGCAGCTTTCTTTCTTCAGAAACTAGGTCATCAGGCCGATATTTTTGAAGCAGCTCCTGCAGCAGGCGGTTGGCTCAGATACGGTATACCTGAGTATCGATTACCAAATGATATTCTTCAAAAAGAAGTTGATAATATTACTGAAATTGGTGCTAATATTTTCTATAACAAGAAATTTGGAGATAATCTTAAGTACAAGGATATCAAAAATGATTACGACGCCACAATTCTAACTATCGGGTCACAAAAAGGAACTCTAATTGGTTGTGAAGGTGACGATGCTGAAAATGTGTTTTCAGGCATTGATTTCCTGAAGGATATGGAAGTATCAGGAAAACCTTTCGACTTTACAGGCAAAAAAGTAGCTGTAGTTGGTGGTGGTAATACAGCCATGGACTGCTGTAGAACTTCAATAAGGTGCGGATCAACAGAAGTTTATGTGATTTATCGACGTACTGAAAAAGAAATGCCGGCAAACCCAATTGAGATTCACGAATCTAAAATTGAGGGTGTTCAATATAAACTGCTAACAAACCCAATTCGTGTAAACAAAGATGAAGAAGGTAAAGTTAAATCCGTAACATGTTTGGAAATGGAGTTGGGTGAACCTGATGCATCAGGAAGAAGACGGCCTGTTCCAATATCAGGTTCAGAATTTGATTTAGAGGTAGATTATATTCTTGCTGCAATCGGACAAAAAACAATTGTCGACTTTCTAGCAGATATTAATGGTTCGACAGATGAAGGTGAATTAAAAATAAACCGGTGGGGTGATATCGAAGCTAATCCGGATACTCTACAAACCGGCATTAATTCTGTTTTTGCTGCCGGAGATGGCGTTACAGGCCCATCTACTGTTATAGCAGCTATTGCTCAGGCAAAAACGGCTGCCTATAGTTGTAATCAATTTCTAAATAACCATGAGATCGTTGCTCCAAAGAATGAGTTTTTAAGCAAGAAAGATAACTTCAAACTTCAAGACAGTTCGGTTTTTAAAGGTCAATATCCTGTGCAATTGAGAGAAGAAATGCCAACCCTTGATCCAGATAACAGAATCAATTTTAATGAGGTTGAACTGGGCTACACAAACGAAGAGGTCGCCATACACGAAGCTCAACGATGTTTAGAATGTGGTTGCGTTAAAGTTTTTAATTGCGATCTTAAGGACTATTCCACCGAGTATGGTGTTGAGCAAAATAAATATGCCGGTGAATATAATGAGTACAAAGTTGATTTTCGTCATCCATTTATAGAAATCGACAACAACAAATGCATTCTTTGTTCCAGATGTATAAGGATTTGCAAAGAAGTAGTTGGGGCAGATGCCCTTGGGTTAGTAAATAGAGGTTTCCATACCTACGTTGCTCCCAGCATGGCAGACAGACTTCAGGACTCTACCTGTGAATCATGTGGGTTATGTATCTCAACTTGTCCAACAGGCGCACTTAGCGAAAATGTATTGTTTAAACCTGGCCCTATAAAAACAGATAAAGTAGTAACAATTTGTAATTACTGTTCAGTTGGTTGTGAAATCGTTCTTAATCACAAGAGTGGTTTCGTAATGAAAGTGTCGGGAGGTGAGGGTATTGTAAATCCAGATGGAAATATTTGCAAATACCCAAAATTTGGCTTTAATTATCTTAACGATAATGTGCGTATTACCAAGCCCTTACTTAAAGTAAAAGGTGGATTTAAAGAAATCAGCTTTAAAAAAGCATATGATATAATTACCGAGAAGATTACACAGGTTAAACCTGATGACAATGCATTTTTTGCCGGAGCCAGGCTCACTAATGAGGAAATGTACCTTATCCAGAAACTAGCCAGAGCAGGCGCAAAGACTAATAATGTTACCAGCCTGCATTATATAAATCGTGGTGATGGATATACATTCAACTCCAGAAGCAATGTTCCATTCGATCAAATTGAAGGTGCAAGTAAAATTTATCTCCTGGGATCAGAAATTAATGAAGATAATGCAGTTGCTGGCTTCATGATAAACAATGCACAATTCAATAATAATATCCCGGTTGAATTAATTACTATCCACGAAAATAGTTCGATGGAACGCAAAGTTGACAATATACTTAAAGTTAGCTCATATTATCACTTTATAAAAGCAGTAAACTATTACCTGGTTGCTAACAATTTTCACAATGCTATGTATATTGGTGATAATTGCGAGGCTTACGAAGAATATCGGAATAGTGTAATGCAAGAAAATTTCGGCGAACTTGTTGAATTAAGTGGCGTTCCTACTATGGATACCGTTGTTGAATTTGCTAAATCGTACAATAATGAAATGAACGCAGTTATTGTATTTTCAGAAAAAGAAATATCGGCAAATGCAAGTTACGAGCTTTTCAATTTAAGTATGATTACTGGCAAACTTGGTAAAACTTCAAACGGACTTATTGCGCTTAAGGATAAAAACAACTCTCAAGGGTTATTCGATATGGGAATTTGCCCGAAACTTGGTGTAGGGACTCAGCCAATTGATGACCCTAAATTGATAAAATTGATGAAGAAAAAATGGAAAGTTGATGAATTACCATCAACCATAAATGAAAGTCAATTTATTAATTTAGAAGAAGGGAAGCTAAAAAATCTATTTATCTTTGGTGAAGATCCAATGGGAACAGCAAAGAATCCTGTTAGAATTGCAGGTTGGATTTCAGTATCAGACTTTGTAATGGTTCAAGATTCATTTATGACCAAAACAGCCAAAAGAGCCGATATTATTCTACCGGCTTCTTTCCCAATTGAATCGGGAGGCAGTTTTACAAATACTCAAAAAGTGATTCAGGAATTTGAGCCCAAATTCAATTCTAAAGTTAATAGGCTATCATACCAGCAACTTATCGATCTGCTCAAAAAACTGGGCGTAAAACAAAAGATCAATATTGAAGATATAAGGATGGAGGCTATGTCGTTGTTATCAACTGCAAAGGAAAACAAGTTGAAATTTGTTTATACCAACACTGATAATCAACATCGCATTTTCGAATACGGATGTGATTCAATTGACAAATATTTTGAAGATGCATTTGAAAGTGCATTTGAAGAATAGAAACCGCAAATGATAATCACTAAAGGAAATATAATATTCAGAAGACTGGTTCATGCCGACATTGAACTTGTTCGCAAACACAGGAATTCATCCGACGTAAGTCAATTTATGGAATACCGTCAACATATTTCTCGCGAAATGCAGGAGAAGTGGTTCGAGTCTATAAACAATAACAACAACTTATTTTTTGTGATTGAATACAAGGGAGAAAAGATTGGCCTTATAAATGGTAAAGAAATCAATTGGGAAGAACATTCAATGGAAACAGGAATATTCATCTGGGACAAGAAATATCTAAACACGCATATTCCACTTCTGGCAGTACTTATTTTTGGCGAACTGGGTATAATGACTTTTGGTTTAACCGCATACGCTCACATACTATCAACCAACAATAGAGCCAAGCGATATAACAAATTATTGGGTTTTCGGTTATGCGAAGGACAGGAAGGTGTTGAAAACCAGCTTTATGTAATGACAAAAGAATCGTACTTTAAAAAAGCCAAATTTATTAGGGGTGCATTTCTCAAATTAACGGGTAACGATGATACTATTCTTCAATTTGAAGAACACGATTATAAAAGCGACTTTGCTGATTTTCTTACCAAAAAATTAGACACCGGAAATATTGCCCGAATTGAAGAAAATAATGGTCTTAAAACATTATATTTTAAGGCGCTGAGTTAAGCTGACATTTTCTATAACTCCTTACCTTTTTTAACGCTTTTTTCAAGATCCTCAATAGCTTTTTCTTTTTTTGGCATTAGTTTGTTCTTTCTCCCCCTCTTATTATTCTTGGGACTTATCCCCGTATTCTGTGCATATGTGTTTGAAAAAATAAGTGGTAACACAATAATCAATACAAAAGTGGATAATTATTGAACAATACGTTTTTCCTAAAACAAGCAAAAAATAATTAATTTTGCAACCTAAGGTTTTTTAATCCATTTTATCAAGTGAAGATACCATTCAACAAACCCTGGTTTACGGGGAAAGAGATACAAAATATTACAAGTGCAGCATCATTTGGGCACATTTCAGGAAATGGATTATATACTAAAAAGTGTCATGAGTATTTTGAACGTACTTATGGGTTTAAGAAAACATTTTTAACGAGCTCATGCACCGATGCTATAGAAATGGCAACCATACTAATGGGATTAAAAGAGGGTGATGAAGTAATTATGCCTTCATATACATTTGTTTCTACAACAAGTCCTTTTATACTTCGTGGTGCAAAAATTAAGTTTGCTGATAGTCTTGATAATCACCCAAATATTGATCTTGATCATGCTGAAAAACTGATTACTGAAAATACAAAAGTTTTAGTAGTTATGCATTATGGTGGTGTTGCTGTTGATATGGACAAAGCTGTACGCATCTGCAAAAAACATAGCATAATTTTACTGGAAGATACGGCGCACTCTATCGACTCATACTTCAAAGGGAAACCACTTGGGAGCTTTGGCGAGTTTGCAACTTTTTCGTTCCATGAAACTAAAAACATCAGTAGTGGCGAAGGAGGACTATTAGTAATTAATGACGAAAAGTATATTAATCGGGCTGAAATTGTTTGGGAAAAAGGAACTAATCGTTCAGCATTTTCACGTGGTGATATCGATAAATATGAATGGGTAGATGTTGGCGCTTCCTATTCACCATCGGATATGATTGCTGCTTTTCTTTTTGCCCAACTTTCACACATCAATGACATACAACAAACGAGAATTAATATATGGAATAGATACTATTCAAATTTGATTCCTTTAGCGAAAATAGGATTCTTTGAATTGATAGATATTCCTGACTTTGCCACCAATAATGGTCATGTTTTTTATCTCTTGACAAAGAATAAAGAACAACGTGATGAATTACTTGACCATCTGAATAATAATATGGTTCAGGCAGTATTCCATTATTTACCTCTGCACAACAGCCCCTATTACAAAAAACTACATACGGGAGAAGAACTAAAAAATACCGACAAATTTGCTGAAACGCTTATCAGACTACCATTGTTTTACGAACTCCCACTTGAAGTTGTTGATATGATTTGTGAAAAGGTTAAGGAATTTTACATGATTTAAACTACAGCCACAAACGCCCAAGGCTGAAACTGTTTACTCTGTTATTTACTTTTCATAAAAATGCATTTCAAGAATATATTCGTAAACCTTGGCAGGCATCCAGTAATCCATTCCTTTTTTTTGCTTTATTGCCTTACGGATAAAACTTGATGATATTTCCATTAAAGGTGCATTATATAATTTGACTGAAGTATGATTAATATATTTATCCAAACCGTATCCCGGTCGTGGATAAACATAAAGCTTATACTGATTTAATATTTCATTATAATTTTTCCATTTATGAAATGACCCAAATATATCAGTTCCACAAATAACAATAAACTCTCGGTTCGGATATTCTTCATCAAGCCATGTTAAAGTATCAATGGTGTATGAGGGCTTGGGCATATTAAACTCAATATTAGATACTTTGAGTTTGTGATGATCTTCAACTGCCAGTCTGGCCAAAGCAAGACGATGATAATCGGCAAGCAGGCTATTTTTGTTTTTTAATGGATTTTGAGGAGAAACAACAAACCAAACTTCATCCAGGTCGGTGAACTCAGCCATAAAATTAGCCAGAATCAAGTGTCCGTTGTGGATCGGATTAAATGACCCAAATAGCAAACCAGTTTTTTTCTTTTGTGCTTCCATTACAAATCTTATACTCAGCTTAATGCTTAATCAATAACTTCCCCAAACTCATATCCGAAATATAGCTTCTTAATCCCTTCACAATATCATCCAAAGATGAAAACCCTCTAATATTTGTATGATACTTTCCCGATATAAATCCGTCCTGAAGTTCTTCGGAGATCCTTTCAAATTCATCTTGTTCTATTTCTGCTTTCCAATCCATCAGGTTAAATCCTGAGATAATTTTATTATTGAAAATCAAATCCATTATATCCACTTCAGCTATCGGTTTACCCGAAAGCCCACCATAAATCACCAACTCCGAGTCAGTTGATAAAGCATTAAACATCAACCCCGACAAACTTCCGCCAACTGCATCATAGGCAACTGTTGCTCCTAAACTTTTCGATAAATTTCCAAGTTGTTCAACAAAATCCTCATCCGTTTCAACTAGTACATGCTTTGCACCTTCATTAATAAGCTTATTGGCATTTTCTTTTTTTCTAACAATATCTATTACCTCAATTCCATTAACTAATGCCATTTTCCGAATAAACGAAGCAACCTGACTTCCAGCAGCATTCTGAATTATTGCCTTACTTTCATATTGTAATGCGATTTCAAACATTCCATATGCAGTAAACGGATTCACCGTAAAACAGGCTGCTTGATCCATATCCATTTCATCCTTCAAAGGAATAATGTCCTCAATATTTGCTATGATTGTGTCCGACCATGTACCGCTCCTATCGTCCTGCACAAAGCAACTTACTTTTCGTCCGATAAAATTTATTGCATTTTTTCCAGCATCGATTACTACTCCCGATCCTTCAAAACCGGGCACAGCGGGTAGGGATTTAACAACATTGTAGATACCCTGAATAAAAGCAATATCTGATGGATTTACCGATGAAGCATGAACTTTAATAATTACATCGTTTTCGCCTGGGATAGGATTATCAAGCTCTTCAGTCTTGAGCCCTAACATTGCTCTGATAATGTTTCTGTTATATGAAGGTAGTATTACTGATTTCATAATTACTCAATTGTATGTAATAAAATTTCCCACTATTTCAAGTGATTCTTTTTTAGCTTGTTCAAGATTATCATTAATAATGATCACATCAAACTTATTAGAGTATGTTAGTTCATATTCTGCCTTGTCAAGACGAGTTTGTATGTCGTCAGTATTATCAGTTCCTCTTCCAAGAAGTCTTTGTTTTAGAGCATCTAATGATGGTGGCATCACAAAAATGCTCAACGCTACATCGCCATAAAGTTTTTTTATATTTACCCCACCAACTACATCAACATCAAACACTACATGCAAGCCCTGATTTCTAATTCTCTCAACTTCTGATTTTAGTGAACCGTAGAATCTATCTTTGTAAACTTCCTCCCATTCAACGAATTCATTATTGGCAATCTTTTTTTTGAAATCTTCAACTGATAAAAAATAATAATCCTTTCCATTAACTTCGTTACTTCTTATCTTACGACTGGTTGCCGATATCGAAAACGACAATGTATCAATCTGACTCATTATATACTTAACCAATGTGGTTTTACCTGAGCCCGAAGGAGCCGAAAATATCAACAATTTTCCTTTCTGAATATTATCAAGCATTATTAAAGAATATTGAATAGTTGTTCTTTCATTTTTTCCAATTCATCTTTCATAAGAACAACAATACGTTGTAAGTTTGAATCATTTGCCTTTGATCCAAGAGTATTAATCTCCCTGCCAATTTCCTGAGCTATGAACCCTAGTTTTTTACCCGAAGACTCTTCATTGTTTAAATTCTCAAGGAAATAATTACAATTGTTTTCCAATCTAACCTGCTCTTCAGTTATATCAAGTTTCTCAATATAATATATCATCTCCTGCTCAAGCCGATTCTTATCTGTATCAGGATCACCCAAAAATTTACTAATATTCCCAAGTATTCTTTCCCGAATTTTTATTGTTCTCTCTTCCTCATAATTACTAACATCTAGTAAAAGTTTGAGAATATTATTATTTCTGATTATAAATTCCTTTTCAAGATCAGCTCCCTCTAATATTCTAAAATTATCAACAGCATCCAAAGCTTGTTTAATACAATCGGTTACCATATCCAGCTCTTCTTCATTAACTTCCACCTCTTTCTGAATAAAAACTTCAGGCATTTTAACAATAACCGACAGGTAATCACTAAAATTTTCCTGATCAACAGACTTCGCAAGTAGCTTCAACTCAGAATAATAGTGTTTTGCTAATTCAATATCTATTTGGGATGCCGATTCAACAGTATTTTGTTCAATAAAAATTGATACATCTATTTTACCTCGCTGCAGTATATTCGCCAAAGATTTTCTGATCTCAATTTCCCGATCTTTCAGATATTGGGGAACTCTGAGGTTTAAGTCCAGTTGCTTACTATTAAGAGTTCTAATTTCTACTGTGACTTTTTTATTATCTTTATTGACTACGTGTTTACCGTAGCCGGTCATCGACTTTATCATTTTTTTTCTATTGAATATTATACAAATATAGCAACAAATTATAGCCTCAGGTTTGAATTGGAAAAAATGCAGTTGTTTATGTAGAATCAAAACTAATTTCACATCAATAATCACATATTTGGATTTTAATAATGTACCAATTCTTTTAGTAAATTTGCAAGTATGAGGATATTGCTTGCTGCCATATTATTACTTAGTGCGACATATAGTGTTAACTCATCACCTTTGGAAAAAATTGATAGTTTGCAGGCTCAGCTATTGATTACACAAGCTGATGAAAAAGTAAAAACACTAATAACTCTTTCGGAAGCATACCGAAATATAGTTTTTAACGATTGTATGAAATATGGTATCCAGGCACTTGAGTTATCCGACAAATTAAATAACAAAAGTTTAAAAGCAGCAACACTTAAATCGCTGGGAATAAGTAGTTATTATTCTGGCGACATGGATATCGCGCTCAGTTACTACAGCAAAAGTTTTGAGATATACAAAGAGCTAAATGATAAAAAAGGGCAAGCTAATTGCCTCAATAATATTGGTATTATTTATGAAGAATGGGCAAACTTCGACAAGGCAATTGAATATTATACACAATCATTTAATATTGAAGAAGAGCTTGATAACAAAGAAGGAATGGCTATTTCATTAATCCAAATTGGGAATATCAGCTTCTATCGCAATAGTTATCAGGAGGCAATTGACAATTATTATCAGGCTCTATTAATTTCTACTGAAATTGATGATAAGGAAGGAATAGGCTATGCTTATAATAGCATTGGTATTATTTATGGCAAATGGAAGAAGTTTGATAAAGCTCTTGATTATTATCAAAAAGCTGTAGCAATATTTCAGGAAACCAATAATAAACGAGCTTTGTCTCAGGCGCTAACAAATATGGGCGAAATATATAATTTTGAATTGAAAGATTATAAAAAAGCTCTTAAAATCTATAACGAAGCCCTCCATCTCAAAAAAAGTCAGGAAGATAAAGTTGGGATAGCTTTGCTATATAATAACCTTGGTACCCTTTACGGGAATATGGAGGACGGACAAAAGGCTCTTGTTTTTTTTGAAAAAAGTTTAGATTTATACAAGTATACAGGATCTTTAACAGGGGTAGTGATGGTTAACTACAATATAGGTGAACTGTATAGAGAATCGAATGAAATTAGTACAGCTATTGAATATTTTAACAATAGCCTTACAATGGCAAAATCAACCGGACAGGTTGATTTTATTGGCAGTAACTATGAGGCACTTATTCATTGTTATGCTAGTACATGTGATTATGAAAATTTTGAAAATTGCTTTCGTATGTTTACAATTGGAAAGGATTCTTTAATTGAAAAACTCAATGAATTTGAGATGACTGAGATTGAGATCAAGTACAAAGTAGAAGAAAGCATCCACGAAAGTATCCAATTACAAAAAGAAAACACCGAAAAGGAGTATCAACTCAGGAAATATAAATTCCTTCTTACCGGCCTCGCAGCTATCGCGATAATACTCTTGTTTATTTATCTACTGTTTCTTAAAATTAGAAAGAAATAATGAATATTAATAAACCATATCACCTTTTTAATGATCCGTTGAGATACTATAACGAGATGATTGAGGATATCGAAAAAGCACAAAAATACGTCTATATAGAAACTTTTAGAGTTGGTAAGGATGAAATTGGCGAACGTTTCAGACGAGTTCTTTCAAAAAAGGCAAAAGAAGGTGTGGAGGTTAAAATACTTATCGATTATTGGGGTGCCGGACCAATCGACCATGACTATTTCAAGAAACTAATAAAATACAAAGGAGAGGTAAGGTTTTTTGAAAAGATTAAGTTCAATTCCGATATGTTCACGCGTAGTCATCGGAGGAATCACCGTAAACTTCTTTTAATTGACGATGAAATAACTTATATAGGATCTTCAAATCTTACTGGTTACAATATGAACTGGCGTGAATCGATGTTGAGGATGGAAAGCGATATTACTACAACTTTTGTAAAACTCTTCAATCAGGATTTTAAAGGATACAATAAGTATAGCTTTAATAGTCCTTATAAAACCAAAAGAGTAGTTCATGGTAATTTTGAAATTATTAGAGATGTTCCATCAATAACTAAAAAACTGATTAACAACAAGTTTATCAAGCTAATTAAAATGGCACAATCACAAGTAACAATCGAAACGCCATATTTTTTACCAGGATTTTTTCTCAGAAAAGCATTGATGGATGCTGCTCAGAGAGGTGTGAATATTAACGTTGTATTACCACGACATTCTGATGTAACACTTATTGATATTCTTCGAAATAAATATTTTGGTATGATGTACAAAGCCGGCGTAAACTTCCTTTTTTATGAGCTTAACAACCTTCATGCAAAAATGATGTTAGTTGATAAAAAAATCTTTGCCATTGGTTCATCAAATTTCGATTACCGAAGCTTTAGATATATGTATGAAATAATGCTAATCGGTAATAATATGGAAATAGCAAATCAGGTTAATATCCATATGAAAAAAACAATTTCTGATTCTATTAAATTCAACTATGCTCATTGGAAAAACCGACCACTGATCAATAAATTCTTCGAGTGGATATTATTACCATTCCGGCATTTACTATAATTCTACGAAGTGTTTATTTACAATCTCTAGAATAGTATTTGAATTATCTAACAATGCAAATACAATTTATTAACCCTAATTTTTCCTAAAGGTTATCATAAAAAGACTAATTTTGAAGCCTCAATTTATAATCTTTTTTATATTTTTTTAATTTTTAAATTTCGTTCAAATGGCAGAGATATTAACATCTAAAACTGCAATGGAATTGGAAGATAAATATGGCGCACATAACTATCATCCACTTCCAGTAGTACTTTCAAAAGGAAAAGGAGCTAAAGTATGGGATATTGAAGGTAAAGAATACTTCGACTTTCTATCTGCATATTCAGCTGTAAATCAAGGACATTGTCACCCGAAGATTATTGGAGCAATGATTGATCAGGCTCAAACTTTAACACTTACATCAAGAGCATTTTATAGTGATGCATTGGGTGTTTATGAAAAGTATATTGCGGAGTTTTTTGGCTATGATAAAGTATTACCAATGAATACCGGTGCTGAAGCTGATGAAACTGCTCTTAAATTATGCAGACGATGGGCATATGATGTAAAAGGTATTGAAACTAATATGGCTAAAATAGTTGTTTGTGCCGATAATTTCCACGGACGTACAATCTCAATTATATCAATGTCAACGGATCCTGAATCGAGAGTAGGATTTGGTCCTTATACACCTGGTTTTGTTGTTATACCATATAACGATTTGGATGCACTTAAAGATGCACTATTAGATCCAAATGTTGCCGGTTTTCTGGTTGAGCCAATTCAAGGAGAAGCCGGGGTGGTTGTTCCTGATGAAGGATATCTAAAAACTGCTTATAACATGTGCCATGAGAAGAACGTACTTTTTATTGCTGATGAAGTACAAACCGGAATTGCACGTACTGGAAAAATGCTAGCCTGTGACCATGAAGGTGTGCATCCTGACATCCTAATACTAGGAAAAGCTTTGTCAGGAGGAACATATCCGGTATCAGCTGTACTGGCTGATGATGAGATTATGCTCACAATTAAACCTGGTCAGCACGGATCAACTTTTGGTGGAAACCCGGTTGCTGCAAGGATTGCTACAGCAGCTTTACAAGTTATTGTAGATGAAAACCTTGAAGAAAAAGCTGAAACTTTGGGTAAACTATTTAGAGCCGAAATGAAAAATATCAAATCGGATATGGTAGAACTTGTACGAGGTAAAGGTTTACTGAACGCAGTTGTGATTAAACCTAAAAATGGCAAAACTGCCATGGATGTATGTATAAAGATGGCTGAAAACGGAGTATTGGCAAAACCAACTCACGACCATATTATTAGATTTGCACCTCCATTGGTAATTACCGAAAAAGAACTTATGATAGCAATTGGAATTATCAGAGATTCCATACTATCTTTCGAATAATAAGATAACAGATCATAAAAAAAGCTGTATCGCCTAATGCGATACAGCTTTTTTTATCCTATTATATTTCTCTATTATTGAAGAGTAAATTTTACCGGTAAGTTATATGAAACCCTAACAGGTTTACCACGCTGCATACCTGGTTTCCATTTTGGCATACTATTAACTACTCTTATTGCTTCCTCATCACAGCCTCCGCCAATACCACGAAGAACTTTTACATTTGAAATACTTCCATCTGGTTCAACAACGAAATTGATAAATACACGCCCCTGAATATTTGTTTCTTTTGCAAACGGAGGGTATTTAATATTATTCCCCAAATAGCCCATAAGTTTTGCCATTCCTCCCGGAAATTCTGGCATAGCTTCAACCACAGTAAAAATCTCGGCCTCAACTATTTCCTCATCATCATCTTCTGGTGGAATATATTCTTCCATTTCAGTTTCATCATCCGCATCCACATCAATGTCGATTTCATCATCAACCTCAACATCATCCTCTACAATGGTAATTTTAGTAACCTGCTTTGGTGGTGGTGGTGGTGGTGGTTTAACTTTTTGCTCGGTTATTGGAATAATTTCCTCCGGAGTATCATCAACAGCGCGAGCAGTTAGGTCAACAGTTATCTTATCATAACTTTTGTACTCAAAAGCAGCAAAAACTACTAATAAAGCTATAATCAGACCTATTTCAAAAAAGTAACCTTTTCTTCCTTCGAGGTCTGCTTTTTTTGTTTTTCTGGCTTCCATTTCTAGTTAATTTATGATTAATAGTATAATTTGGCTAAAGTAATAAAATCTTTAATTGATTAGTTATTCACAATCTTCTTTTTATAATTAAGCAAATAGTATGCCAAGAACCCGATCAAAACACCAACAGCATCAGCGATAAAATCCCATAAGTTACCATGCCTTCCCACAAAAACATATTTTTGAAGAACTTCTGTTAATAATGCAAATAATACTGTTACAACAATTATTACCGCACTACCTATATAACGTTGTTTATCAGTTGTGTATTGCCCACGAAAAGCATACAATATTAATATGCACTGTACTCCAAAAATAAATATATGAATTACTTTGTCAGGAGATAGCCAATCCCAAAATGAGACAACTTTGGGGAAATAGACTCCGGGGACACCCGTGAGAATTAATATTAATATTGCCCAAACCAGCGATGGCCATAATCTTCTGATCATCATCTTGACTAAGCGTCGATATTTTCTGAATATGCTACTTTATCTAATAATTCATCAAGTTCAGATTTATTGGCAAGTTTTATTTTAACAATCCAACCTTCACCATAAGGATCCTTATTAATAGATTCAGGATCCGACTCCAGATTTTCATTAAACTCAATAACTATTCCACTCACAGGCATGAACATATCGCTTACTGTTTTAACTGCTTCAATTGTACCAAATGAGTCTCCTTTATCAAGTTCTTCATCAATTGATTCAACTTCAACAAAAACAATATCACCTAACTCTTTTTGAGCATAATCGGTAACACCAACAAAAGCGTAATCGCCCTCAATTCTAACCCATTCATGGTCTTCTGTGTAAAGTAAATTTTCAGGAATATTCATCGTTATATATTAATTAAAAACAGCTTCAAATTTAATTTATTTTTAGCTTAACCTGTTTGGTTATTGCATTTTTTTTCAACGATTTTATAACAATTATTGATAGGCTCCACAGGGCAATAATTACATTAAAAAAAATCTGCATCATGATGTGTCTATAAATTGCATTGCAACTAAAATTGGACTTATGACTATTGTGCTAAATTAAACCGCAAACTAAATCCCCCACTTGTAGTGGAATTAGGCATTTGTGAAGAAACATATGGATTACTACTTGTCCAGTTATAATACAGTTTTAATTGTATACTCTGGCTTAACATATAATCGCCGGCAAAGTTAAGTGTGTATTGTTTGGTACCGGCAGATATTTGGTTATTAACTTCATCAATTCTTCGCAGTGTAGTTTTATTATCTCTGATACCGAAATCTAATTTGAGGTTTAAATCACTTTTAAAATTAGAATTTTTTGGTCCTCCGCTCAACGAACCAATTGTAAATTTGAGATTTTTTATTCTATATCCCATGCCTACAATTACTTCTGATCCAACTACTTCAGTTAGTTGATTATTTACAAAACTCAAATCAAGTTTTCTGGATTTCTTATACTCCACTTTTGCCGACAAGCTATTATGCATTGTAACATCAACTCCAATTAATGGACTGTATTGTTCCATAATTGAAACAATACCAACATCGTATTGAGTAATGTAATTTTCAGAATTTTGAAATGTTTGATTTGCATTTTCCGGGTCGAAATTAACATTGGTACTCCAACTCGAAATACTTAACATTGAACGATAACCATGAGTAATATTAACAGTACGGAAAAGCTTTCCAATGGATTTGATATTTGTTAATCCATTAAATGTTATACGCCAGTTTGGTATTGGTATTTTTGGAAATGGGCTACTAGTATTAACAGAAGAGGTTCCCTGTCCAGAATATGCAGCCAAAAACGAATAGTATAATACCGACTGAGATGTTGACGTATAGCCTCGAGGAAATATACCTCCAGCAAGGCTGTCATAAACTTCCACACCATCCCATGAGCTATTTTCATTTGCCAATCGATATGCCACATCCTTTCTAGATCCTAGGAAATCAACAAATGTATTTGAAACATCAGCACTGTTAGTTTTATCAAATGAAGTCCGGATAATGGAGTATGATATACTAAAATTACCACCGTCCATTGGAGTAAACTCTGCAAATATTGGGTCATCAAATGAATTACTATTTCTAAAATATGATCGATAATTACTAGCATAAATCCTGTCGCCATCAATATCAATCTTAACTGCACCTAGTATATCACCACTTATCTTATACGATATTGATTCCGTAGACTTCCTCATGTATGGATTATTCAAAATTGTATCTTTGGTAATCCATCCATTTTCGGCAGCATCCCATTTTATATCTCTCTGATCTCCAAAAACAAAACCAAGTCCTGGAGCTGAAGAACCGAGGTTAACCCCCATTAATTCGGGAGACTGATTAAATCCTGGCAACACCATACCATATCCTGAACTATAGGTAACAGAGGCATTCTTTATTGACATAATTGTTTTTAGAAAACCTTCACCTATTATTTTACCATAATTAACTTTTGGTTTTTCAATTGTATCATTAACATCTTCAGGCGGTTCAGGTGCTCCTCCTCTTACCCTTGAAGTTGGTCGCGTGGAGCGTTTTTTAGAACTATTTATCTTTTTGAAATAAGGTATCTTATCGTAAAACTTATCCAGATCGAGTTTACCATTAAGTTGCTTTTGGTTCGAATTTTCGATGGTATTTCCCATCCTTTCCTGAATTGAAAAGGGTGATGCTGCCCATTTATAAAGAGCTTGATAACTCATCGCTACTGTAACCCAATCAATAATAGGTATTTTCTTAAGTGGAACGTTGTATGTTGCCTTAAATGATTGGTTATACTGCTGCATTGTTCCTCCAGCATATATATCTTTCCAAACATCTTGTTTATACTCATCCCATTCCTGTGTATTCTTATCCGGATAAATTATTGGTTCTCTAATATAAGCATTTGCCCCTGCAGTAAATTCGAAGGTTAATGCTTTTGAAAAATCATATTTAAAATTATAATCCCTAGTCCATGCCCACTGCCTATCAATAGTTGGCTTAATTATAATATCACCTAAACTCTTATCACGATACAACATCTTTCTGATTGATCGATCCATGTCAGTTCTGAAACTAAAAGTTTTTGGCATTAAATAAAAGTTAAAATCCTTTATTAGTTTTAGATTTTTATTGGAGAATATCTTAGCCTTATTCAGCGGTTTAAAGTTTTTGGGTTTTGGATTAAAATTATAACCTATCCCTCCTCGATATTGATCCTGATTATCGTACTCGAAATCAATATCACGATGATCATTCTGCGAATAAGCAAACGACACATTGAAGTTCTCAATATCGTATATCCTTTGCTTTTTATTGGTTCCCACCCTATCTTTTCTAACGTTCATTAGGTTTATATTCTGCCTTACCGTTCTATCGATAACAAGACTACGAACGGAATCACGTTTACTCTTATCATCATATGTATCAAGCTCTTCATCCAGCAGTACATCCGGATCGAGGGGGTTATACTCGGGAGTTATTGTTGTTAAGGCATAATCGTAATGCACAGGTATTCTAACACCTGCTTTCTCACCTAAAAATTTACCCATCTCCATATCGGTTGCAACCATGAAATTAGTTACGTGTTCCAACGGTATCTGACTGATTTTCTTTTCAAGGCTTGCAAATCCAGCAGAGCTATGTGAGCTGGTTACGACAACCCTACCCAAATCAGCTAAAGTTGCCTCTACCCTTCCTGTGGCAGCCCAACCAGCATGGTCATTAAAATCGGTAAGTCGTAATTCATCTACCCAAATAATAGCACTGCGTGGTGTTCCGTCATCATCTAAGCTTGATTGTTGTTTTGGATTACGGACTCCGATTAAAATTCCCTTAACATCACTAATACTTGGGCTACCCATGATAGTAACCTTATTTGTCCCAATATATTCAGTATATGGTTTATCCAAACGTAAATCACTTTTTGGATCACGCATCGCCACATTTCGATTTTGCTTAATACGCACTAACTCCTGAAGGTCGATGTCAAAATTATTGACTTCGGGCCAAATGGAATCTACCGATGTGGCAATAGTCCCCCATTTGGTAAACTCAAGCGGGACTTCATACTCATAATAGTTATCAGTAAAATCGGAACCTACCCTTATAAATGCTGTTAAATCACCCTTTTCCAAATCTTCACTTTCCACCAATTTCTCAGCGTGCACATACATTTTTAATCGCTTGTATTGTCTGAAATCAAAGTCGGTGGTTTTAAACACACCTCTGGCATCACCATCATAAAGTTTAGAAACATTTAATTCGATCGACTGCTCGTTTTGAAGGACATAGCTGGTGGTTCCAAAATTTGATTCACGCTCTATACCCGGAGGAATAACATATGGTACAGGCTCACGCTTTCCATTTTCCTCAATATTTACTGTTGCTACCGTAAAATTTGTTTCATTGCCATAGTCACCAGTTGGATAATCACCAGGTTCCAGTATCTGGTGATCATATCTTCTCCACTCACCACGCACTAGTTCAAAGGTGGCAAAACGAGCAACAATTGGGCGTTCAAAGTCTTTCATGAACATCCTCATAAAACGGATTGATCTGAAGTCGCTTATATTTCCAATTATGTTATCAGGATTTTGAACTGGGATTTTAAACTGGTACCAATGAACGCTTGTAAGATCACCATTTGCTAACTTTATATCTTTTGATTCAAAAACATCTGTAATATAGTTTTGCCCCACTTCCATTTTAGTTGGATCAAGTTCAACTTTATATTGGAAGTAACGTTCCGATTCACTTAGTGTATTATCGCGATTGATATCCTCAATATTAGGTAAATTAGTTGCTGCCGTTGGATATGCTTCCGGGTTTTGTGCATCAGTAGGTGAATTACCCTCTGAATTATTAAATTTCTTATATCTCTCTGTTACACTTGAATATTTTGCTTCCTGATCATAATCGCCCCCCCTAAAATAGTGGTAATTATCTGAAGATGGATCAACTTCTGCATCTATAAATGCCTTGGAATTAGCCCCATACTTTGCTCTAATCACATCAAGATAAGTATTGTCGTACCATATTTTTTCATCCTCCGACATAAGTCCATCATATCCAACATCCTGAAATTCGCGTGACCCACCTGCACTGCTAAACGACTCAACCAAAGCTTGCAATGATGGAATACGTCCCCAAATAGTAGTATCAACATTTTCTACTACTGCTGAAGTTGGTAATCCGTTTTCGTAACTTTTCCTGCCATCCTTAAGAATGTCCTCAGAAATTTCACCTAGGTTTATGTATAGTTCACCCTTATTATCAATATCATCAGTAAAAGGATCCATCATCCAAAACTCGATATATTCAATATTTGCAGCTTCAAAATCCGATGACTCAATTTCACGCATCATACCTCCCCACCTTGATTCAGGATTAACCAAATCACCATTTTCATCAATTCCATCTGAATAAGCATTTTGATCCACATCATAGTTGTATGATCCTTTTTCGGATGGAAAATATGCAAGGTTTAGTACAGCGATGTTAGTAGGAATATTATTAAGATTATTGTCCTTATTGGGGAAAACCTCTTTTTGTAGTACCTGACGTACAGAGTTTTTGGAAATCTCGTTTTTATCAACATTCGACGGTCTATAACCACCCCTTACATCATAAAAGAGCGGATCTATAATATACCATGCAAGTTTCGCCCTGTTTTTTCCATAAGCATATACATTAGTGGCTGATGGATCATTTATCTGGGCCTCAGGGAACATATTTGGCTGACCTTGTGGTGTACTTGCCAGAAACCACATATTTGTGTTTTTTAAATCAATTGACGAAGAAGCACCCTCAAAATCATCGATATAGGAGGTTCCTGTTTCGCCAATTGCTTTACTATGCCCGGGTATAAATTGAGCAAACTCACCATCAACATTAATTTTTGAAATTTCTTTGGTTGATATTCCGGGTAATTTATCGATCATCTTTGTCATCCACCTCGATTCGGTACGATAACTCATATCGATACCCCACATTGTATTCGAAATGGGGTCATCCCCATAATTAACCTTTTGTGTAAGTGGCCTTTCATGTAAATTCAACAACGTACCACCAATATGAAAATCCTTAGTTACCTCATGATCAACATGTACACCCATCATCCGCTTTTGTTGGATATTAAACATTGAGTTACTTTCGAGAGAAACATTGATGGGTACTCCTGAGTTCATAACACCATCGTTAATGATTTTTACTCGGCCAAGTGTATAATCAACAGTATAGTCAACATTCTCAACCAATGGCACTCCACCGGCAGTTACTTTTACCGACCCTTGTGGAACATTAAGTGCATTAAGGCTAATGTCGGAACCGCCTGAGGAACTATACATACCTTCGAGAAGGAATTTATTTTTATCAGGAAACTGCTCAGCACCTGATTTTGTCATGGTGTAGAGAGAGTCGTAAGCATACATTTTCGCATACTCAGGATTATTCGGAAATATCGAATCTCTGATATAGCTACCAAAGGGTTCAAGATTAGTAAAAAATATCCGTCCATTTGAAGATTGAATGGTTCCCCCATTTAGTGTTGCTCCATCAATATAATCGAACATACCATCACCACCTGGGATGGGATTTAATTGATTATCTAAATAATCAAGACCAAAAAGATGAATAAGAGGTATTCCGGTCACACTCTCTGGGCCTTCTGTAAAATATCCAGTTGGCACTCCCTGCTGATTGCCCGAATAGAGGATATTAAACATGAAATTTTGTTTCTGAACCTGATAAGCGCCAATGGCGTATACGTTTTTCATCATCAAATCCCACATGGGCATATTAGTGCTAAGCGTATTACTTTTTAATAACTTAACAACAAGGTTGTCGGGAGAAACAATTCCCTGATCCGAAAATTCACCAACCTGATAAATACTATCACTTCCTATAACCGTATATTGATAGGCAATTGCCAGAACCTGATCGGATGACAAGGTTGTGTTTAATGAAATAAATCCAAGCTTTTTGTTAAGTGAATACTCCGATTGACGAAGTTTACGTGCATTTTCAAGTTTCACATAATCCTCACCGGCTACAAAATAGTTTGTTTTACCAATATGAAATGGGTCACCACTTAAATAATTGGTAACGGTATTAATTCTTCTTACCTGATTTGTATCCAAGCTTCCCATTAAACTATTTGAATAGTTAGATGGTTTTATTCCACCAGGTAAAGCATAAATATAGGGGCTATATATATCCTTTTGATTTCCTTCGCCAAGATCGGTAAAAGCAACAATATTTCTATTTTCTTCAGTGGCAGCACCAATGTTTGTAACCCATAGTTCCACCTTTGTTATATTAACATCGGAAGCAACAATTGGCAAACTCCTTAATGCTTTTGGATATAAGTCTCTGAACGAATGGGCAAAGAAGAAGTGTTTGTTTTGCTCATAATCGAGAGCAGTCATTGTAAACCTATTGGTTTGTGCTCCACCCTCAACAGTTATATTTTTAGTTTCACTTTGCTGTTGCGAAAAAATTGCAGTAACATGGGTTTTACCAAACTGCAATTCAGTTTTAACTCCAAATAAACTCTGGCTTCCACTGATTAATGTTGATCGCAAAGGGAGGCTAACATTACCAGCTTCTATCAGTTTTATAATTTCATCTTCCTTACCTTCGTATTTTAGTTTAAGAGTATTCTCGAAATCAAATGAAGATTCGGTATTATAGTTTGCCTTAAATTCAATCTTATCACCAATCTTAGCAACAACATTCATTTGAATCTTCATGTCGAAGTCGAAATTGGTAGTTTTTCGTTGCCTTACATCCAATGCAGGATCGTCACGTTTGGTGGAGAGAATTCCAAAGCTTACTTCAGCAGAACCCTGAGGTCGAATATCGATTGTATTGCTTCCAAATATCCTGTCGAAGGCTTCACCACCTATATAAATTTTAGGGATTAAACGCTCACCATCCGAAGTACCAACAGTTTGCGTTCGCTCATTCCAGTAATCAGAAACATCTCTATTGAGTTCATATTGTTGATATTCATCAAAATCCATTTGTGTGGGTGCACGATAATAAAAGTCACCAATTTTATCAACAAATTCATAACTATTAGTTTCGGGATTGTAAATGATTTCACGCTCAATATTTGATGGCTGACTCATAAACAAAGGGCTCGAATTTTGATTATCGATGTATGGATTTCCAGTGAAGTCATTAAAGGGGAAAATCAAATCGATTTTAGATGTGTCAGGGCTTGGGGTTGAATCAGGATAACTTACATTCTGTGATAATACCCCAACCGGAATTAATAGAAGTACAATGAATACGCCTAAAAAAAGAAATTGTATAGCTTTAGTATATATATTCTCCCTGTTCAATGTATTTTATTTTATCGCTTAAGTTTAGCAGTAAACTACTATAACATCTTCAATGATTCTTTAATTAATCCCTCAATACTAATGGCCTTGTTAGATTTAAGTACACTATTTAATGCTTTTTCTACAGCAGGTTTATTGAAGCCCAATATCAGTAACCCTGATAACGCTTCTTCTCTGATTGTATTGTGGGTATTGTCTATTTTTTCGTGCTCAATTCCTGATTTCATCAATTTATCTTTTAAATCAATAATTATTCGTTGAGCTGTTTTACCACCGATCCCCTTAACTGCTTGTAGTACATCTGCTTTTGACTGAACAATTGCATCGAATGCTTCCTCTGTTGATAATGAGGACAAGATTAATCGTGCCGTATTGGTTCCTACTCCGGAAACGGTTATTAGATGTCCGAATAAAATCCGTTCAGTAATATCTGCAAAGCCATATAATAATTGAGCATCTTCACGAACCACAAAATGAATGTAGATTTTGATGTTTTCCAGATCCTTAATTTTAGAATATGTTGTTAGTGAGATATTTACCATATAACCAATTCCTCCAACATCTAGAATTATATGGGTTGGGTTTTTCTCAACCAAACTACCCTTCAAATAATCGTACATTCTGCTTTATTAATTATGACAGGCTATTGCCAAATCTTAACTGGCAAAAATACAATTTATCATAAGATATGCAATGTGAAAATAAGCTATTGTATTCCTATTAGCATTGCTACAATTCCATCCGCATCATATCCGCAAACTTTATGGAGAGTCTCAACTTTACCATGACTTATAAACCGATCGGGGATTCCCAATAGTTCAAGTTTATTATGATAATTGTATTTGTTTTTAAATCTTAATACACTCGCTCCTAAACCACCAGCAATAACACCATCTTCAACTGTTAAAACACTATCGTAATTATTAAAAACGTAATGAAGTATTTCCTCATCAATTGGAGTTAGGAAACGCATATCATAGTGTCCGGGATATATATTTTGTTTTGCCACTCTTGTAATTGCATCTTTAACAAAGTTGCCAGCATGGCCCAATGATAATATTGCAGTTCCTTTACCATCGGTTATCCGTTCACCTTTGCCAATTTCCATTTTCTTAAAAGGGACATCCCAGTGATCTAAAACGCCTCTGCTTCTGGGATACCTGATTGAAAATGGGCCTTCAAAATAAGTTGATGAGGTAAACAATAGGTTTCTTAATTCTACTTCGTTCATGGGTGCGCTGATAACCATTCCCGGAATGCTATTCATAAATGCAAGATCGAATGCACCATGGTGAGTTGCTCCATCCTCTCCAACCAGCCCTGCCCTATCAACACAAAAAACAACCGGTAGTTTTTGGAGAGCAACATCATGAATAACCTGATCGTAGGCACGCTGAAGGAATGTTGAGTAGATTGTACACATAGGTTTAAACCCTTGGGTGGCGAGTCCTGCGGCGAAAGTTACAGCATGTTGCTCGGCAATTCCAACATCAAAAACTCTTTCAGGAAATTTTTCCTTCATAAATGTAAGAGCCGATCCGGTAGGCATGGCGGGTGTTATTGCAACAATTCTATTATCATTTTCTGCAAGTTCAAGTAGTGTTTTTCCAAAAACTTCCTGATAAGTATCTGGTAGTTTTTCAGAATCAACCACTAACAACTCTCCTGTACTTCTGTTAAATTTGCCGGGAGCATGATAAACAGTTTGTTCTTCTTCAGCCTTTTTAAATCCCTTACCTTTAGTTGTTATTACATGAAGTATTTTTGGTCCGTTAATGTTTTTAATTTTCGACAGAACCCTAACAAGGCTAGGAACATCATGACCATCAATTGGACCAAAATAATTGAAATTCATTGCTTGAAACAAGTTGCTTTGTCGTTGAAACTTGCCCTTTATTGATGTATTTTCACTTGAAATCGAATTAGCATATTTATTATCAATCCCAAGTGACTTCCATGTTTTCCTTCCGGCTTTTGATGCAGTTGCTATTTGAGAAAAGTAACCTTTTAAAGAGCCAATATTTTCGTCGATTGAAATACCATTATCATTAAGTACAACTAATATATCGGCATTGGTGGCACCAGCATTATTCAATCCCTCAATGGCAATTCCTCCTGTAAGTGCACCGTCTCCTATTACTGCAATATGTTTTCGATTAATTTCTCCCTTAAGATTTGATGCCTCAGCCATACCTAACGCTGCGGATATGGAAGTTGATGCATGCCCTGTTCCAAAAGCATCATATTCACTTTCTTCACGAACAGGAAAACCACAAATACCGCCATACTGACGGTTTGTAAAAAAATTATCCCGCCTCCCCGTTAAAATTTTATGACCATAAGCCTGATGGCCAACATCCCAAATTAAACGATCAAATGGTGTATTAAAAACATAGTGCAATGCAACCGTTAGTTCAACAACTCCCAAGCTTGAACCCAAATGACCAGGGTGAACACTTACCACATCCAATATAAAACTTCTCAATTCGCCGGATAACTGAATTAATTCAGATTCAGACAGTTTCCTTATATCAGCAGGAGAATCAACTTTTGATAATATTGTGTCTGGTTTTGGTGTCATTAATATTTTATCTTTCAGAAATGAAGTAGATACTTTAGATTGTCATTTTGAGTAACACAAACAATTATAACATATTCTGTTTCTGTAATTCATAATTCACTCAAAACGACAAAACCAAAGAGTGTGCAAATTTATGAGTTTTAAACCAACTAAAGTAGTTTTGGAAAAATTGCTTTTCTATTTTTTGGATAGTCGGTAAACCGATGATAATACCAACGATGATGATCAACGGCACGAGGAATTAGATTGGCCATTGTCCATATGGCAAATGAGAAACTAGGCAAACACCAGCTCATTAATGCCCACCCTGTCCATTCTATTATTTCACCAAATAAATTAGGTGAAGAAATATACTTAAACAATCCACCATAAGGAATATAGTATCCTTTCTTATCTCCGTTTCTTAAATTGAAAAGGATATTATCAGATGAAATGTTAATATACATCCCAACAAAAAAAAGTATTAACCCGATAATAAATCTCGGGTCATACAACCATGATAAGTTGTATGCCGGACTAAGTGTTCCAAACCAGTATCCATTAAAGAAGCCATTGAAAAAATTAAAGAAAACAGCCATTATAATTATTGACCATGGCATTTGTTTGGACTGCGATCTCATCTTAAATGGGAAAACAAATATTCTGTTCGCATAATGAAGCATAAAAAGTCCATAGAAAATATAAACCGGAATTGATTTAGGGGCATCTCCTGTAAAAAAAAACCACGAAAACACTATTACCACAGGAACTTCCATTAATATCCAACCAAGTCGATTATTTATTTTAGGGCCCCACGAACTTGAGGTATGTCTTCCATATGGGACAATTATCTTCAGAAGAATGGGGAAAATAACAATGGCCAGGGCTATCCAAATATAAAGGAAAGTGGAAAAAAGTTGTTCAGAAATCATGGTTAAAAGTAATTGTTTTCTTTGAACCAACTATAAGTATCTGATAAAGTTTCCTTTAACGGTCTGGAGTAAAAACCCAATTCCATTTGCGCCTTATTGGAAGAAATTAACCTATTACCAGATTGCAGAATTGACAAAGATTCGCGGGTATATATGGGTTTTGTATTTGTAACCTTTGCATATATATGCAAAAATGGAATTCCTATTCTGGCCAGCCATAGCGGTAATACAGGTATCTTTCTTTTCTTATTACCCACACTAATTAAAGTATCAGCAAAATCCTTAATGCTTAACCAACTTCCCGATAATAAATAGCGCTCACCTCCTCTTCCCTTATCGATTGCCGCAATCGAAGCATCCACAATATCACGAACATCAACCCAATCGTAACCTCCGGGAACTATACCGGGAAGTCTACCTTTATATACCATGCAAATAAACTCACCCATTAAGGAAGGACCATTATCTTCAGGTCCGATAATCGAAGTAGGATTCATTATAACAACATCAAAATCAGCACTTTGTTGCTGTAATACCCATTGGTCGGCAATTGCTTTTGTTCGCTCGTAAGTAATATTGGAATTGACAGCGATAGCTCTTGACTCATCCATCTCAATATCAAATGGTTCATGTATGAGGGCGTGGATCGAACTAAAATGTATTAGTTTTTTAACGCCTGCTTTTTTTGCAGCAGTAACAAGATTTTTAGTTCCATCTACATTGGTTGAATAAACATTTTTTTCTGAATCATTTCCGATCGAAATTAGGGCTGCAAGATGAAAAACAATTTCAACACCCTCACATAAACTAAACAATGATTCAATATTACGAAGATCGCCTTTTATTTTTTCAACAGGTAAATCCTTTAATAACTTAGTATCATTATATACTAGCACTTTAACATCATGACCCAGGTTCACCAACTTCTTAACCAGATTAATACCAACATGCCCACTGGCTCCTGTAACAGCAATTTTCATTTGTAAAAAAATTTAGTTGCCAAAGATATTAAAGTAGGGATGGCTTTTTTGATATTAGTGATTTAATGTTGGAGTGAAAGTCTGAATTTTTATTGGTATTAGTTTAAATATCTTTAATCAGAATTATCTTCTTTAGAATAATTCGAAATGTTGTACCCTTACCAATGGTTGAGTTTTTTACAAAGAGTTTCCCTTTGTGGTAATCACAAATAATTCTTCTTGAAAGAGAGAGTCCTAATCCCCAGCCACGCTTTTTACTTGTATATCCAGGATTAAATATTGCTTTTTGTTCAGTTGCAGAAATACCTTTACCTGTATCACTAATATCAATTATAACACTTTTGTTTTCTTCATGCAGGTCGATTGTAATCAGTCCATTTCCTGACATTGCGTCAATTGCATTTTTACACAAGTTCTCAATAACCCAACTGAAAAGAGAAGGATTAACAGGAATATGAAGTTCATTATTTTCGTTGAAGTTGAGTTGATACTTAACTTTTTTTGAGGTTCTGGGTCTTAAATACGTAATGCTATCCTTAAGTATCTTAATTATATCTTCGTTTTCGAGTGTTGGAGTTGAGCCAATTTTTGAAAATCGTTCAGTAATCATTTCCAAGCGTTGTACATCCTTTTCAATTTCAGTTGTTGCTTGCCTAACATTACCTTCATCAATTTTAATTAATTCGAGCCATGCCATTATGGATGAAAGTGGCGTTCCAATCTGATGTGCTGTTTCACGTGCCATACCAGCCCAAACCCTATTTTGTTCCGATTTACGTGCAAAGCTGAAAAGCAAGTATGCTATGGCTGCAAAAACAGCAATAATCAATATCTGCGTAAGCGGAAAATATTTAATTATTGTAAGGAGTTCTGAATCCTGATAATAAATATATGATGTACCCTGGTCACCAAAATTTACTTTGATTGGTCTATTCTCATCAGCCATTTCTTCAAGTTTACTCTCAACATATATCGGATCATTCATTTTAATATCATCCAGATTCCCGAACTTTAGTACCTTATTATGAGTGCTGTCGGTAATTATTACAGGAACGCTTGATGAATTTAAGGCAACTTCCGACATAAACGATGCAACATAATTACTAAGTACGTCTTTCAACTCAGTAAAAAACCTTGAGTCCTTGTAATATAAATATCGATTGCGATTTGGTAAATATTGATAAACTATTGGCTCATAAACTGTAAACTCTGCCTTAATTTTACCAGATAAACGCAGTACTGTGTCAAGTTTAAAATCAAGATTCTTCGAATCCAGTATCCAGCCTTTGTCATCTGTTATTATAAGAGGTATAGTATTATTATCGCGAATTATATCCAGAAAGAAGTCATATTCCAATTGGTCTTCATCAAGAAGTTGGGTGTAAACATTGGCTAACAATTCAACACGTTTACGTTCCTGTTCCTGTAATTGTCCGAAAAAGGACTCAGTATATCGCACAAGTCTAGCTTTTCGCTGAACAGCGTCTGCCCACAAACGTACATTTTTACGCTCTCCGGCTGCGAACTTCCCAACGATTAGGTTTGTATAGAATAATGACAAACCTATGATCAGCAGGCCAAGTATTGAGAGAGTTATCTTCCAAATTCTTTTTCTTGTATATATATCCATCTACAAAAGATAACGGTTTGTTTAACTTAACAAATGTATAACTTATTATCAATTACATTATTGCATGGTGAATAAAAATAGAAATCTATCGTTATCACAAAGTGCAAGAGTTAACATTCAGTAATTTGGTTTTGGAATTTATAAGAAAATAGACTACAATTTTAACTAAAATGATCGTTTTCGCACACAATATGTAGTATGCCCGAACACCTTTTTCCGAACTGATTTTTGCTATAGACACATAATCAATCACATACACACAATGGCATAATTATGGCTAGATGCGCATAGTTATATCGATAAACCTACTGCAACAATGATTAGTCTTGAAAACATAAATAAAACCTATTACACAGGCAAAACAAGCTTACACGTTCTTAAAGGCATTGACCTAAATATAAATCAGGGCGAACTGGTTTCCATTATGGGTTCATCTGGTTCTGGTAAATCAACATTACTTAATATAATAGGTATGTTGGATAACTACGATCAGGGTACTTTCAAGTTAAACGGTGAATTAATTAAAAACCTTAATGAAAAGAAAGCCGCCTTCTATAGGAACAAATTCATTGGATTTGTATTTCAGTCATTTAATCTTATCTCATTCAAAAATGCAATGGAAAATGTTGCTCTTCCTCTATATTATCAAAAAGTAAATAGGAAAAAGAGGAATCAATTGGCAATGGAATATTTGGATAGAATGGGATTAGCCGACTGGGCTCACCATCTACCAAATGAATTATCCGGAGGGCAAAAACAACGGCTGGCAATTGCCCGAGCACTTATATCTAAACCAAAGGTAATCTTAGCAGATGAACCAACAGGAGCACTTGATTCAGCAACATCCATTGAGGTAATGAAATTGTTTAAAGAAATAAACAAAACTGGAATTACAATTCTTATTGTAACCCACGAACGAGAAATTGCTGCTGAAACCGACAGAATCATCCGATTAAAAGATGGACTTATTGATACTATTATTGAAAATGGCCAGAGAAAAGAATGGCTGGCTGCCCAACATATGGCATAAAAATACTGAGTATGTTCGATATCGATAAATGGCAAGAAATATTTAACACCATAAGTAAGAATAAATTACGTACCTTACTTACGGGCTTTAGTGTAGCATGGGGAATTTTTATGCTTGTTATACTGCTTGGTTCGGGTTATGGTCTTGAAAATGGTGTAAAAAAAGAATTCGAAGGTGATGCTGTAAATTATATTACAATAAACTCAGGAGTAACATCAAAGGCCTACAAAGGCATGAAACCAGGAAGGAATGTTAGATTTAGCAACCAAGATTATGATATGTTAAGCGATATGGAAAATGTTGATCATACTTCCACCCGAACCGGACTCTTTCAGAACAACGTGCTTTCTTATAAAAACGAATACGGAACATTCGACATATTCGCAATAACACCTGATTATAAATATGTTGAGTCACTTGAGATGACCACAGGAAGATTTCTTAACAAGAATGACATGGATTATTTCAGAAAAGTGGTAGTTCTTGGAAGACTGGTTTATGAAGCATTATTTAAAGGGGGAGAAGAAAGTGTTGATAGTTATGTTAAAGTTAGTGGAGTACCCTTTAAAGTAATTGGTGTTTTTGACGATCCCGGTTCCGACCGCGACCTGTTACGAGTTTATATTCCCATCTCAACAGCCCAAAAGGTTTTTAACATGGGTGACTATATCCGGTCTATACACTTTAATCTTGAAGGTGGGTCAGTTGCTGAAAGTATGGCAGTAATTGAAGAAGCTAAAACAAAATTATCAGACAAGCATAAGTTCGACCCCGAAGATCGAAGAGCAATTTTCATCTTCAATAGTATTGAAAATTTTCAGCAGTTTATGAGTCTTTTTGCTAGTATCAGGCTATTTATTTGGGTAATTGGTATAGGGACAATAATTTCAGGAATAGTGGGTGTAAGCAATATTATGATGATTGTTGTTAAGGAGCGAACCAAGGAAATTGGTATTCGGAAAGCACTTGGTGCAACACCTTTTTCAATAGTAAGTCTTATTCTTCAAGAATCAATTTTAATAACAGCAGTTGCAGGTTATATCGGACTAGTTATAGGTGTTGGGTTGCTCGAACTGGTTTCAAAATCACTACCTTCTGTCGACTATTTCGCCAATCCGGAGATAAATATGAATGTTGCTTTAACAGCCACCGCCTTGTTGGTGTTGGCTGGAGCAATTGCTGGTTACGTTCCTGCTAAAAAAGCAGCTTCCGTAAAACCGGTTATTGCATTACGTGATGAATAAATTAAAACACTAAAGAAAAACTAAAGTAAAAAGCGAGCTAAGTTATTTAAAATGGAAAACATCAAAAAGAAAATAGAATATGCCAACTTACACCTTCTCATAACTAGTGTTACTCAAGGTACTCAAAATTAATATTATGTATTTGTTTGATAAAGATAAATGGACCGAAATAATGAGTGCTCTTAGTAAGAATAAACTAAGAACATTCTTTACAGCATTTGGTGTTTTTTGGGGAATATTTATGCTCGTTATAATGTTGGGTTCCGGAAAAGGGTTAAAAAACGGTGTTAACCAAGGAATGGGTGATATGGCTAACAACGCATTGTTTATGTGGACTATGCCAACCACACAGCCTTATAAAGGATTCCCCAGGGGAAGGAGATATAACTTCAGAAATGACGACACAAAGGCTCTACGAGAAAATCTGCCCGAATTAGAATATATTGCTCCCCGATTACAAGTTTTTAGTGCTCAGGGCGACAACAATGTTGTAAGAGGAGAACGTACCGCTGCTTATTCAATCCAAGGCGATTATCCTGACATGAATAAAATTGACCCAATGAATATTCATGAAGGAAGATTTATTAATTATAAAGATATTGAAAATAAGCGAAAAGTAATCGTAATTGGCACAAGAGTAAAAGATGAGATGTTCGATGCCGATGAAGATCCAATTGGTGATTATCTAAGGATTCGAGGAGTATACTTTCGTGTTGTGGGAATTTTCTCATCAAAGAAAAACGATCAGCAGGCTGAACGAGAAAACCAGCAAATATTTATGCCATTTACAACACTTCAGCAAACTTATAATATGGGTGACATTGTTGGGTGGTACTCAATGACTTCATATAAAGATGTTCCGGCATCAGTTGCTCTTGAAAAAGCGAAAAAAATTGTAAGAGAACGCCATTCAATAGCTCCTGATGATGATAGGGCTGTTGGGTCGTTTAATGTTGAAACCGAATTCCAAAAAATGGAAAACCTTTTTGCCGGGATAAATGGATTAATCTGGATAGTTGGGATTGGAACATTATTAGCCGGTGTAATAGGAGTTAGTAATATTATGCTAATTGTAGTTAAGGAACGAACAAAAGAAATAGGGATACAAAGAGCTATAGGAGCAACACCTATGGCAATACAAAGTCAAATTGTACTCGAATCAGTTTTTTTAACTGCAATGGCAGGATATATTGGATTGGTTCTAGGGGTCGGAATACTTGAGCTCATAAACTATCTACTTATTGAGTTTGGCGCTTCTACAGATATGTTTGCACGACCGGAAGTTGACTTCGACAAGGCAATAGTTGCTTTAATAATATTAATAATATCAGGTGCGTTAGCAGGTTTAATTCCTGCCCGACGTGCCACACAAATAAAACCAATTGATGCTCTCAGAGATGAGTAAGTTAATGATTAAATCAAAAAACATGGGTAGTTCCATGTGACTAAAAAAATTAAATAATAACACATGAAAACATTTTTCAAAGTATTAGTAGGATTGATAATAGTAGGAGCTATTGGCTATACTATGTATTTTCTTTATCAGAAATCACAAGATGAACCTATTGTTTACGAAACAGATTCACCAGTAGTTATTGATATTGTAAAAAAGACGACAGCTACCGGATCGGTAGTTCCTCGTAAGGAAATAGAAATTAAACCTATTGTTTCAGGTATTATTGAAGAAATTTATGTGGCAGAAGGAGAAATGGTGAAAAAAGGTGATCTGATTGCAAGGATACGCATTATTCCTAATATGATTAATGTTAACAATGCCAAGTCGAGAATTGAAGTTGCCAAGATTAACCTTAAAGAAACAAAAACAAATTACGATCGGCAACTTAGCTTACTTGAAAAAGGGGTTATAGCCAGAGCCGATTTTGAATCGTACGAAACCGGTTACAAAAGTGCTTTGGAAGAGCTTGAAACTGCGCAGGAAACACTTGATCTTATTCAGGAAGGTCAAACCAAAAACTCAGGAGGCAAAACCAATACTCTTGTTAGATCCCAAATTGATGGAATGATACTGGACATCCCTGTGGAAATTGGGTATCAGGTTATTGAAGCCAACAATTTTAATGCAGGTACAACAATTGCAAATATTGCCGATATGGGTAAAATGGTTTTCGAAGGCAACATTGATGAAACCGAAGTTGGTAAAATTAAAGAAGGAATGCCTCTTATTCTCGTTATCGGAGCCATTGAAGATATTCAGTTTGAAGCACTGCTTGAACATATTAGCCCTAAAGGTGTTGAAGTAAATGGTGCGGTACAATTTGAGATAAAAGCTGATGTAGTACTTCGGGATGACCAGTTTATAAGATCTGGCTACAGTGCCAATGCAAATATTGTCCTCGACAAGGCCGATAGTGTACTCGCAATCTCAGAAAGCCTACTGCTGTTCGAAAATGATACTGTTTACGTTGAAGTTGAAACATCACCTCAGGTATTTGAAAAAAGATATATAAAAACTGGTCTTTCCGATGGTATAAACATAGAAGTTTTGGATGGGCTATCGAAAGAGGACAAAATCAAAAAGCAACAATAGCATACTTTGGGTAACAACCAAAGCGATTAATTTCATCTGGTTATTTTCTTTTAAAAGTAAACCTGTCAATCATGCAATGTGAGGGGCAGGTTTTCATGTTTATAAATCTTTGTTATCAAAAATATCTACATTTGTATCTTAATTCAAACCAACATAAAATTAATAATATGAAGAAGATCAACTTACTAATAATTATTCTTGGTGTCATTATCACCTTTGCAGGATGTGAGCAAAAGAAGGAAGCCACAGAAAAACCATATGAAATGAGAAAATATACTAAGGTTAAGCTTACTGCCGATATTAACCACCTGAGTGATAATCAAAAGGAAATGCTTAAATTACTTTTTGATGCTGCCAAACTTATGGACGAAATTTTTTGGGTAGAAAACGTTGAAGAAAAAGATGCTTTTCTATTAGGTATCGACAACGAAAAAGATAAACAATATGCCATCATTAATTATGGCCCATGGGATGAGTTAAATAACCTTGAACCTTTTATTAAAGGATATGGTGCTAAGCCTGCCGGTGCACAGTTCTATCCTGAAAATATGACTGTTGAAGAATTTGAAAAATTTGAAGACCCCAATAAAACCAGTCTTTACACTTTGATTAGAAGAAATAATAAGTCCGGTAAACTCGAAACTGTTTGGTATCACGAAGGATTTAAAGACAGAACACAGAAAGCTGCAGCATTACTTGAAAAAGCTTCTCAATTAGCGGAAGACGAAGGATTTAAAAATTATCTTAATCTAAGGGCTCAGGCACTTCTAACAGATGATTATTTTGCCAGCGATATGGCATGGCTCGACATGAAAGACAACTTAATTGATATGGTTGTTGGTCCTATTGAAAATTACACTGACGGACTATTTGGCTACAAAGCAGCTCATGAGGCTTTTATATTAATCAAAGATGTTGAATGGAGTGATAAGTTGGCAAAATATGCTCAATATCTTCCTGAACTTCAAAAAGAACTACCTGTTGATCAGGCATACAAAAATGAAGTGCCCGGTTCGGATGCACAATTAAATGCCTATGATGTAATTTATTATGCAGGAGATTGCAATATGGCTACTAAAACTATTGCCATAAATCTTCCCAACGACGAGCGTGTACAGCTTGAAAAAGGTACACGCAAACTCCAGTTAAAGAATGCAATGCAAGCCAAATTCGATAAAATATTAGTTCCCATAGCTGATGTATTAATTAGTGAAGATCAGCGTAAGCATATCACATTTGATGCTTTTTTCTCGAATACTATGTTCCATGAAGTTGCACATGGAATGGGAATTAAGAATACTATCAACGGAGTTGGTCCGGTTCGTAAAGCACTTAAAGAAAAGTATTCAGCAATCGAAGAAGGAAAAGCTGATATTCTCGGTTTGTTCCTAGTTACAAAATTAAATGAAATGGGGGTTTTCACAGAAACCGACCTAATGGATAATTACGTAACATTTATGGCCGGTATTTTCCGGTCTGTACGATTTGGGGCATCAAGTGCTCACGGTATGGCCAATATGCTTCGATTCAAATTCTTCCTCGAGAAAGGTGCTTTCACTCGTAACGAAAATGGTACTTACTACGTAGATTTTGATAAGATGAAGGAAGCTTCAAATGAACTAACTGAAAAAATACTTGTTCTTCAGGGCGATGGAAATTATGAATTGGCAAAATCGTGGATTGAGAAAGATGGAAATATTAGCCCACAACTTCAGCAAGATCTTGACAGAGTAAATGCTCTGGGTATTCCTTCTGACATATATTTTGAGCAAGGGCCAAGCGTTGTTGGTTTGTAGTTCTGGAGGGAAGGTTCGAAGGTTGGATGGATGGAAACAATGGAATTGTAAGAATCGAATTAGACAAAAATAAAAATATTAAAGGGGTTTCCGAGGACTGCAGGTTTGGCAGGAATCGGTTACTCTTTATGTTTTTGTATCCAAAGTTTTATTAGATTGTCCTTTCGAATTAAAAAAATCAGTATCAAATGCATTATAGTGTTGAAAATAAACTTATTAATTTGATCAAATCACTACAAAAAAAGAAAAGAGATGATTGGTCAGATAACTTCAATGACGATAACAATAAATGAAAGATGATGCAATTTTACTACAATCCTACTATTCATCCAACCTTCCAGTCTTCCAGTCTTCCAACCCCACATATGTCCGAAACAAACAAATACATGTTCGATTATGAACACTCGAATGAAATGAACATTGACTCCCAAATTATATACAATTAATTACCATGATGTTATTATAACTGGTATAATTTATGATGATGTCCACTTTTAATATTTTACCAACATAAACTAAGTAGTTAACTCTGTCAGAGTCTTTAATTAGAATAAGGCAGAAAAAAAATCAAAACGAATGAAAAAATTATCTTATTTATTTGCTTTCATTATACTGTTTGGCGGTATAAAAGTAAAAGCCGATGAAGGCATGTGGCTTCCCATTTTTCTTGAGAGATTGAATTATGTGGATATGGAAAAAATGGGTCTAAAGTTAACCCCGGAAGAAATTTACAGTGTTAATAATGGCAGCTTAAAAGATGCTATTGTAGGTTTGTCCGATGGTCCAACTCCTCAGGGTTTCTTTTGTACTGGCGAAATAGTATCAAACGAAGGTTTGATGTTTACCAATCACCATTGTGGTTTTGGAAATATCCAAGAGCATAGTAGTGTTGACCACGATTATCTTGCTGATGGATTTTGGGCAATGAGTCGTGATGAGGAATTACCCAATGAAGGTCTTTCAGCTTCAATACTATATCGTATGGAAGATATTACTGATAGCATTATCCCAAATATAAGCGATACTCTAAAAGGACAAGATCGTAGTGCAGCAATTAAAGAAATTACAACTCGTATTAAAAAGAACGCATCAGAAGATGGGAAATACAATGTAGTCTTAAAGAGTTTCTTTAGTGGAAATGAGTATTATATGTTTGTTTATGAAGTATATACAGATGTTCGTTTAGTAGGTGCTCCTCCTTCATCAATTGGAAAATTTGGTGGCGATACCGATAACTGGATGTGGCCACGCCATACCGGTGACTTTAGTATTTTCAGAATCTACACAGCTCCTGATGGGAGTCCTGCTGAATATTCTGAAGAAAACATTCCTTTAGTACCGAAACATTTTCTTCCTGTAAATCTAGATCCTATTAAAGCAAATGATTTTTCGATGATTTGGGGATTCCCGGGAGGAACAGAACGTAATTTAACATCTTCAGGTATTGAGTTTAAAATAAACAACTTTTACCCACCCATTATTGAAGGTTTTGGTAAAAAGCTTGAAGTATGGAAAGATCATATGAGTAATGATCAGGAAGTTAAAATTAAATATGCTTCAAAATATGCAGGAACTGCAAATGGTTGGAAACTGTTTATTGGTCAGATGAAAGGAATTAAAGACCTTGATTTATATAATGAAAAGAAGGCATTTGAAGATAGTTTCCAAACTTGGGTTGAAGAAGATCAGGCAAGAAAAGAAAAATATGGAGATGTACTTGAGGTTTTATACCAATCAAATAAAGATAAAGCTGATGGCTTCTCCACTATGATATTAGCCAGTCTTACCGGAATTGGAGGTACGGAATTATTGGGTTATGCAAGTGATTTTTCTGCATTAAAATCATTCATGGAAGGATACAAAGAGGAGAAGGACAAAAAGAAGAAAGAGAAAAAACTTGAGCAAATTGATAAAGAGGTTGCAAAACTAAAAGAAGGAATAACAGGTCAATTTGAGAATTATGATATGGCAACAGATGAAGATGTATTTGCTGCTTTAACAGAATTATATTTTACTAAAGTTCCCAAAGAAATGCAACCTGAACTGCTTGTTGATCTGGTTAAAAAGTTCAAAGGAAATTATAATGAAATAGCAGCCTATGTTTTTGAAAAATCAAATTTCTCAACTGAAGCAAAAGTTCAAGCGTTTCTTGAGAAGCCATCATTAAAAACATTAGATAAAGATCCTGCCTTTGTTCTTGCTTCAGAGTTTAGGACTTCAATAATGGCAGCTTCGGGCAATATTAAAAGAGGTGGTGATGAAGTAGAAACTGCCAACAGACTTTTTGTTGAAGGTATTAGAGAAATGCAGCCAGACAAAAAGTTTTATCCTGATGCTAATTCAACACTAAGATTTTCTTATGGCAAAGTATTGGATTATTATCCTAAGGATGCTGTACATTTTGATTACGTTACTCACCTTAGCGGAGTAATTGCCAAAGAAGACCCTGAAAATGATGAGTTTATTGTTCCAGCAAAGCTTGTTGAATTGTACAATGATAAAGATTATGGAAGATACGGGCAGGATGATAAAATGATAGTTTGCTATCTTTCTAATAACGATATCACCGGAGGTAATTCCGGATCACCCGTTATGAATGGTAATGGTGAGCTCAAGGGAATTGCATTTGATGGTAACTGGGAAGCCATGAGCAGCGACATTGCTTTTTCCCCGAAACTCCAGCGAACAATTGTTGTAGACATTAATTATGTGCTTTTCATTATTGACAAATTTGCCGGAGCAAAACATCTTATTGATGAGCTATCAATTGTTGTAACACCACCTACTCCAGTATCTGTGCCATTGGAAGAAGAGGTTGAGGTAATAATGAACTAACATTGATTTTTTAATAGAAAAAGCCGTTTTGAACATTATCAAGACGGCTTTTTTATTACCCTTATTAATAAAGAAACTATTTCATATTGAGAGTATTTTGCATAACTTTTTTAATTTGCCATTCACCGGAATTGTAATTCACCTGAGAATTAATGGCCTCTAGAGAAAAATCTTCTTGTAGTATTATTTCATTGGCCCTATCCAAATTCGAAATATATGACTCTTTTGTTTCATCAGCATTTTCACCTACAACCAGAATGTGATACCCTGGATTATAAGAACTGGCAAAGGCCCCTGACTCACAAACAATCGGAGAGTTTTCTGGAATCAACTTTCTAAGTACGTTGTATATTAAAGGAAGGTCATTATCGGTACACCGAACAAAGTAAACTGAAGAAGCTCCGGCAACTAACATTCGCGAACTGTCCTTTCCTGATCTTGTATCAAGTTCACGATAAATACTAAATCTGTGATCTTCATAAACAAGCACCTGTTTATTTTCGGTTATGTGAAAATGAGGTGAAATCTTCAATCCAGTTACCTGACCCATCTTTGCCAACTGACTTATAATATGACAGGCTACAGTAGTTTTCCCGCAATTACGACCAGAACCGGATATCAAAATAATGTCGTTATAATTAATTTTCTCCATATCTACAAAATCCAAAACAATTTAATACTTGCTAATAATAATACAAAAGCGAGTACATACCTCAACCTAACCAATGAAAACTTGTAGCTGCCGCTATAGGCTCCTAATATGCCGCCAACCAGGGCAACAATTACCCAGGTCAACAATTGAGGGCTGAAACTTATATCAGTTGTTAATAGTCCAAAAATTCCGGCAGCAGAGTTTAAGAAAATAAAAATAGCAGAAATTGCGGCTGTTTCTTTAACATTTGCCCATCCCATTAAAAGCAATATTGGACTCAAAATAATACCTCCGCCAATTCCTATCAATCCAGAGAGAAATCCCAATAACGCTCCAATTATTAGAGCTATAATGAAGTTGAATGGTATAATTTGCTGCTGATTTTTATTAGGTGGATAGACCATCCTGGCAACAGCAACAATTAAAAATACTCCTAGTATATACTTAAATAACTGAGGATCTATGAAAATACGAGCGCCAATAAACGCCATTGGTATTGATCCTATAATAAAGGGAAGTAATAATTTTATCTTAAAATATCCACTTTTATAATATGCATAAAACGAAACTCCGGCTACAAAAAGGTTTAATGTTAGCGCTGAAGCTCTCATGAAAATTGTGGAAACACCAAACAAAGCCATCAAGGCCAGATACCCACTGGCTCCTCCGTGTCCAACAGAAGCATACATGAAAGCCACTATGAATAATGCAAACAAAAACAATATGTTGAATTCCATAAATACAAGCATTACAAAACTCCGCCTACAATGGAAATGGGTGAAACAATCCCATGGATTGTTAACATACCTCCTTTCCAAGTCATTCTGCAATAGCAGAAATCGGGAGGATGATTGGTTTCCCTGACATCCCATCGGCACTATTTCCATGTGTAGCTACATTTAGGAAAAGCACTCGGAGTTTTTAATATTATAAATAATGTGCTTAATAAAGCACTGACAAAAGTAGTTCTTTTTTAAGTTGTACCCAATTATCCCAAACTGCATTTTACCCATTCATATTCAATCAAAAACATTAAAATTTTAAAATAAATGCAAAAATGTTTTCATATATCTAAACGATTGTTTAGTTTTGTCGTTTATAAAAGCATAATGGCAAGAAAAAAGGAATATATAGAAGAAGAAGTAATTGAGAAAGCAATGAATTTATTCTGGCGAAATGGCTATGAATCAACATCTATGCAAATGCTTGAAAAAGAAATGGGCATAAACAAGTTTTCTATATACGCTAGTTTTGGAAATAAAAATGGCATATTTCTTAAAAGTTTAAATTGCTATAAGCTGAAGTTAAACGCACTTATAGATAAGTTGAAAGCTTCTGAAAATGGAATCGAAGGCATAAAGCAATACTTCTTCGACTTTATTGAGTTCTCAAAAGAAACAGAATTTGGTAAAGGCTGTTTAGTAACCAACACTGCGAATGAAATTGGAGAAGATGCAGACGACAAGATAAAAGAGGCATTGTCAGTATTCACAAACGAAGTAAAACAAGTATTTACAAACAATTTAAAACAAAATAAAACCAAGGACACAATAACAATTGAGCAACAAGCAGATTTTTTAATTATTTCTATGTTTGGTTTGTCTTCCGCGACAAGATTATTTAGTAACACACAACTTAATAATTACATAGAGAATATATTTAAAAAATTATAATATTTTTTTAGCTTAAAACTAAATGATTGTTTAGTTAATTAATAATTCGTAACGCAATAGT
>ERZ889078.18-NODE-18-length-108116-cov-9.698022_pt1 | contig 108116 bp, 80 predicted proteins | sample MGYA00521266_ERZ889078 | MGnify/ENA primary metagenome ERZ889078 (study PRJEB32303, sample SAMEA104408618) | aquatic metagenome | biome: Brackish water; feature: Pelagic; material: water | place: Baltic Sea | collected 2014-06-16T06:34:00 | depth 76,534 m ... | reverse complement strand
TTGATCCCAACTCAACGGATGGACGCCCATGAACAGCAACCGCTGGATCACCGTCGCCTGCCTCCTGTTGCTGACCGGCTGCGGCGCGGACCAGACATCCTCGCCCGTCGCCGGGCCCGGCGATGGACCACCCGAGAAAGCCGTCGAATCCTTCACCTTGAGGGCCTACGGCGCCGACTCCGTCACCCTCGCCGGCACCTTCAACGGCTGGAACGTCAACGATACAGGGGCGTCTTTCGTGCTCGACCCCGACGGCTACACTTGGCGGCTGACCACGACACTTTCCGCGGGCCTGCAGCAATACAAGTTCGTCCTCCACGCCGGCGCCACGAACACCTGGCTGACCGACCCTGAAGCCCACGAGATCATCAGCACCGGGGACCCCGCCCAGGGCAACGCCGTGCGCGGCCGGGCCCTGCCGGCCATCAGCCCGCTGCCCGCACCGATCGACCGCACCCGCCTGGTGATCTACGAGGCCAACCTCAACGAGCTGTCCGCCAGCGGCACCTTCGCCGGCGCCGTGGGCGCCCTGACCTCCGGGGCGAACCTCGCCGACCTGGGCGTGAACTGCATCGAACTGCTGCCCATCACCGCCCCGAGCTACAACGGCTGGGGCTACGATCCTTCGCTGTACTTCGCACCGAACCCGGCCTTCGGCTGGCCCAACTTCCTGGCCATGTTCGTGGACTCCTGCCACGACCGCGGTATCGCCGTGGTCCTGGACATGGTGCTCAACCACGCCTCGGGCGGTTCGGCCCTGCGTCAGCTGGACGATTTCTCCGGTTCCTACGACTTCACGACCACCGAGCCCAATCCCTGGGGCATGGTCGAGCTGAACTGGAGCAACCCGGCCCTGAAGGAACACATCCGCGACGCCCTGATCCACTGGGTCGACACCTACGACATCGACGGCTTCCGCTTCGACTACGTGGAAGGCGAGGGCTGGGCGACCTGGGATTACGTGCGCGACGAACTGCGGGCCCACGACCCCGACCTGCTGCTGATCGGCGAGGACTACCGCTATCCGAACAGCGGCAACAGCGTGACCCACGGCTACGATGCCCAATGGGGCGGCAACCACACCGACGCTTGGGCCGGCGGCGGCAACAACTTCAACCAGGTCATGACCACGGTGCTGACCCAGAACGGCTTCGCCTGGCGCGGTTCGAGCGTGCCCTCGTTCGGCTGCTTCATCGCCTCGTGCCGGCCGATGTGGGCGGTGGCCAACGTGGTCAGCGGCAACGGACAGTACAACGGCGTCAACGGCGACGGGTTCAGCGACGTGAAGTACCTCGAGTCCCACGACGAGAACCGCATCGTCTGGGCCGTGGACAGCTACGGCAGCGCCGGCGCCCAGGCCGTCGGCGGCCTGCAGAAATCCCGGGTGGGCGCCCTGGCTTTGTTCACCTCGGTGGGCATCCCCATGCTCTTCAGCGGCCAGGAAATCGGCAGCGACGAATTCCGCGCTGCCGACCCCACGCTGTTCACGCCCAACTTCGTCGGCGGCGATCAGGCCCTGCGCACCTTCTACCGCTCCTTGATCCGCCTGCGACTCGAATCCCCCGCCCTTTGGACCGACCACATCTTCTGGCAGTGGCGCGGCGACGGCTCGGATCACACCGAGAACACGGTGAACTACTGGCGCGGCACGACCGACACGGCAGCGAACGCCGAGGTCGTCGTGGCGCTGAACTTCGACTCGGCAGCTCACTCGCTGCCCGTGAAGTTTCCGGCCGACGGGCTGTGGATGAGGTTGCATCCCGATTCAGGAGCCTGGGAGCACGTGATGATCAGCGGGGGTGAACTCGCCATGACGCTCGGCGCGGGTCAGGGCGTCCTATTCTTGAAAAACGACGGGGTGACGAGCGTCGATTGATCCTCGGCAGGGCCCGAATGATCAGACGAGAGGCAGAGCCATGCTCCGCAGGCCATCGACCCTCAGCCCAGCGGCGTAGTCTCCCATGGTCCGGAAGCTCCCCTGGGCCAGCACTCCGTCCAGCTTCTCCATGACCGTCTCCTGCCCACTCTGACTCCGCCAGCGCATGGCCTTGCTCTGGGTCGTCACGGGCTTGTGGTCGTCGAGCTCCCACGGGTGCAGGTACGTCACCACGGACTGGCCCTGGCGCAGGGCGATTCTCCGCAGCATCCCGTATGCCCAACCCGGCAGCAGGCGCATGTACCCACCCCCGGCGAACGGCACGTTCACGCCCAGGATGCGGGCGGTGGTCATGGGCAACACCAGCAGCGGATCGCGTTCAGGGCAGGGATCTTCGTCCGGCGGTGCCAGCAAGAACGGATGACGCGGCGACGCGGGCTGTCCGTAGCGCGGATGATGGACCGGGAACAGCGAGCAATCGTAGGTGAAGCCCTCTTCACGCAGGATGTGCAGGTAATCATGCACGGGCGGCGTGATCGTGAAGCTGGGCGCCCGGTAGCCTGCCACGTGGTCGACACCGGCGGCGGCGAGCACCTCGCGGCAGCGCTTCAGATCGTCGCGGAATTCCTGGGGAGTCAGCCGGAAGACGATGGGATGGCCCATGGAGTGGCAGGCGATCTCGTGGCCCGCAGCGGCGATGCGACGCACGATGTCGGGGTGGCGCTCCGCCGTCCAGCCCAGCACGAAAAAGGTGCCGGTCACGGCATGACGCGCGAGGAGTTCGAGGCAGCGTTCGGTGTTGGCCTCGACGCGGCGGTCCTGGATCTCCCACGACCCCGGCGGCACGTGTTCGAGATAGTTATGGCCGTGGAACCACTCTTCCACGTCGATGGTCAGGATGTCAGGCGGCGTCCGTTTCACCCTCTACTCCCCCGGCTGCGGCTCCTCCTGAGCCTCCACGAGCATGCGCTCGAAATCGTCCACGTGCCCCACGACCAGCAGACGGTCCACCGGCGAGATGCGGCGGTCCGGATCGGGCAGCTCGTTGTAGCTCGCACCGCTCCAACCCTTCCGTTTGGTGGCCAGGACGGTCATGTTCCAGCGTTGGCGCAGCTCCAGCTCACGCAGGCTTTTCCCGACAAAGGATACCGGAGGCGTGAACAGCTGCACACGGTAGAGTTCGGGCAGCTCGATGCTGTCGTGCATGTCGTTGTCCTGATGCCGGATCTTCAGACCGACGATGTCCTTGTGCAGGACTTCCCGATTATAGACCTCGAACAGGGCTTTGCGGTGCAGCACCCCTACCAGGGTCGGGTGGCCGGGACGGTGGAGCACCGGCAGATCGGCCTCGTCGGTGCGGGTCAGCATCAGCAGGACCTCTTCAAGATCGTCCTGACGATAACAGTGGTGTTCCACCGGATGACAAAGATCGTCGGCGATCACGACCTTGCCGAGACCTTGCTCGTTGAGCAGGTCCTTGATGTCGTGGATCGAGATTCGGCCTGCGAGTCGGCCTTCACCGTCCACCACGTAGTAGGCGTGCTCGCGGCCCGTCAGAAAGAGGTCGAGGATCCGATCGAGGTCGTCGGTAACTTGGACCGTGGGCGGGTTGACCTCCATCACGTCCTGGGCGTGCCAGCTCTTGAGGATGGCGCTCTCGCGACCGTAGTCGAGGCTCCGCCCCTCCAGACTGAACTTCAAGGTGAAGATGCTGTCCTTCATCATCCCCTGGGCCACGAGCGTAGCTACGATGCAGGCGAGCATCAGCGGCAGGATGATGGCATACTCCCCGGTCATCTCGAACAGGATCAGGATGGCGGTGATTGGTCCGCGGGTCGACGCCGCCACCATGGCCGCCATGCCGACCATGGCGAAGCCGCCGGGATCGCTGGGCACCCACGGGTGGATAGCGCCGCCGAAAGCGCCGCCCAACATGCCGCCCAGAAACAGCGCCGGGGCGAAAATGCCGCCGCTGAAGCCGCTGCCCAAGGTCAGATTCACCGCCACCAGCTTCACGACCACCAGCACGGCCATCATCGTCCACACCATGTCGCCGCTCAGGGCGCGGACCATGGAGTCGTAGCCGATGCCGTAGATCTGGGGGTAAAAAACGGCCAACAGGCCCAGAGGCACCGCACCGAGCATCGGCTTGAGAGCGTCGGGAAAACGCAGTTTCTCGAACCACCCCTCGCTCCAATACAGGGTCCTGACGTAGACGACGCTGACCAGACCCACCAGAACGCCCAGCACCACGAAAGCGGGCAGTTCCAGCCAATTCCCGATGGAGAAGCCCGGCACCGGGAACGCCGGACTGTCGCCCAGGTAGTGACGGCTGACCGCCGTGGCCACCACGCTGGCCACGATGATGGGGCTGAAGGTCACAATGGCGAAGTCGCGCAGGATGATCTCCAGCGCGAAGATGGCCCCGGCGATGGGGGCGTTGAAGGTGGCCGCGATGCCCGCCGCCGCGCCGCAGCCGATCATCGTTCGCAGGCGCTGGGGCGAAAAATGGAGCCACTGGCCCAAGGTGCTGCTCATGGCGGCGCCGATCTGGATGATCGGGCCTTCGCGGCCCACCGAACCGCCGAAGGCGATGCTCAAGGCGCTGGCCACGATCTTGACCGCCGCGACGACAGGCCGGATCACACCGTCTTTGAACACGACGGCGTTGATCACTTCAGGAACCCCGTGCCCCTTCGCCTCTCTGGCCCCGAAATGCACCAGCGGCCCGACGATCAAGGCGCCGACCACAGGCATCAGAGCGGTGCGCCACCAGGGCTGCGAGGCCAACAGTTCGACGACATGTTCACCCTGGCCGATGGCGAAGCCCTGAAAGAACTGGACCAGCCATCGGAATAGGATCGCCCCGTAGCCGCCCATCACGCCCAGCACCGCGGCCACGATGACCATGGTGGTCGTCTCATCGAGCCTGAACCTGTCCATCACGCCGTAGATCATGCGACGCAACAAGCTGCGTCGCCGCGGCGTGGTCCTGTCATCCATCGTTCCACCTCGTTCCGGGGGCACCGCGGCATGGGACGCCGCGACGCGAAGATGGCACGCCCAGTCCACGGGGTCAACCTGCGCCCCTCTGTGGGATCGTCCCGAAACATAGGTCGCCAAAGCCGGGAAGCGCCCCTATCCTGACCCCGTTACGGCCTTCTATCCGACAGGAGTCTTCCATGGCCAACGGTCCCATCAAGCAGCAGGAAATCTACCGCGGCATTCTCATCGCCAAGCTCTCCAACGGGTTGCGTGTGTTGATCCGCGAGGACCACCGTACGCCGGTGGCAGTCTGCAACGTGTGGGTCCGCGTGGGATCGAACCGGGAACCAGACGACGTCCGCGGCTGGGCCCACGGTGTGGAGCACCTGCTGTTCAAGGGAACGGCACGGCGCGGCGAGTCGGATTTCGCGCTCGAAGTGGCCGACATGGGGGGCAGCACCAATGCCGGCACAGGCTATGAGACCACGAACTACCACATCACCTGCCCCGCCGAACACGTGGACCGGGCCGTGGACATCCTCCACGACGCCCTCCACCATGCGGCCTTCGATCCCGAAGCCCTCGACGCAGAACGCGAGGTCCTCGTCCACGAGAACCACATGTACGACGATCAACCCTCGGGCTTCGGTGTGACCTGGAAGTGGGCCCTCGAACTGGCCTTCGACGAGAGTCCGTATCGGCACCCCATCGGCGGCCTCGACGAAGCTCTTCGCGACACTCCGCGCGAGAAGATCATGGAGTTCTGGAAACGCGGCTACCGTCCCGACCAGATGACCGTGGTGATCGTGGGCGACGTGGAGTCCGAGACCGTCCTCGACGGCGTGGTTGCCCGCTTCGGCGGTGAACCGGCCTGCGAACTGCCGCAACTCCCCGACCCGGCACCAGAACCCGAACACCACGGACTGCGTTACCGTTGCGAACAAGGCGACGTCCAACGCCTGTACGGGAAGATCGTCCTGCCCGGCCTTTCTGAAGGGGATCCCGACCGCGCCGTGCTGTCGGTCCTGCGCCAGCTCCTGAGCGACGGCCGCTCGAGCCGCCTCTACCGAACGGTCCAGGAAGAACGTGAGCTGGTCAGCGGCATCACGCTGCTCAGCGAGTCGGGACCGCGCGAAGGTCTGTTGATGGTGGATTTCGAAACCGGTCCCGAGGACCTCAGAGGGGCCCTGGGCGCTGTGGCCGAAGTCCTGCAGGCCCTCAAGATCACGCCGCCTACGACCGAAGAGCTGAACCGTGCCAAGATCCGTGCGGAACGGGGCCATCAGATGGGTCTGGAGACGGTCCAGGGTCAGGCCGCCGGCCTGGGCTGGAACGACGTGATGAGCGACCTCGACGGCGCCTTCGATCATCCCGCCCGCATCGCCGCGGTCACGGCCGACGATGTGACGCGCGTGGCGCGCCGACTGTTCCGCCGCAGCCAAGCCAGCGTGCTGGTCTACTCACCTGTGGAGCCGAACGTCGCACCGCCCGAAACCGCGGCCGAGGTGGATGCCCTTCTGGCCGCACACCTGGACGACGACCCACCGCCCCCTCCCGGTGTCCGCCCCGCCCCGATCATCGCCAAGGACCACAGCCGCACCGCCATCACCGGTTCCGACGACTTGCCCTTCGAGGAACTCGTCCTCGACGGCATGCGCTGTTATCTGCGCTGCGACCCCGCCCTGCCCGTAGCATCGGTGGGACTCTACGCCACCGGTGGCGGAGCCCTGGAACCGAGAGGCAAAGAAGGCCTGGCCGCCCTCACCCAACAGGTCCACGCCAAAGCCGTCCGTGGTGGCGACGCCGCTTCTCTCCACACCTTTGTGGAGGAACGCGGCGCGTCCCTGTCGCCTTTCGCCACCAGGGATCACAGCGGACTCCATCTCACCGGTCTGACCCGCCATCTCGACGAGCTGCTCGACCTCCTCGGCGAACTGGCGGCTCACCCGGCCTTTCCCGAGGACGAGTTCGAAAAAGAACGTCGATTCGCCCTCGAAGACCTCCAAGCTCTCTACGACGATCCGTTCCAGCACGCCGCCCTCGAGCTCCGGCGCGACGTCTACGGAAACCACCCCCACGGTCTGCCCCTCTCGGGAACGCCGGAGAGTCTGGCGACCCTGACCGTCGCAGACCTCGCGGACCATCACGCCCGCACCTGGGTCACCCGCAATCTGCACGTGGTCGTGTCCGGCGACGTCGATCGCGACGCCCTCGCAGCCAGGCTCGAACACGCCTTGGCCGACCTGCCGCGGGGCCGTGCCCCAAAACTGCCTGACCTGAGCCGGGTTCCCATGCCCGACGGCATCCAGAAGCGGCGCATCGAGCGTGATGTTCGCCAGAGCGTGGTGCTCACGGCTTGGCGGGGCCCCGTGGGTCCCGATGCCGACCGCGCCGCCCTCGCCCTGCTCCAAAGCCTGCTCAACGGTCAAAGTGGACGACTCTTTGCCGAACTGCGCGGCAAACGTTCGCTGTGCTACACCAGCGGCATGCAGGTGGCCCGCAGCTTCGCCCCGGGCATGATCGTGGGCTATGTGATGACCGACCCCGCCACCGAAGACGAAGCTTCGGCGGCCCTGGCCGCCGAACTGCTTCGAACGGCCGTCGAGCCGGCGACCGCCGAGGAGTTCGAACGCGCTCGAGCCCGACTGCTCGGCAATCTGCTCATCTCCCTCCAGTCCAACAACGCGCGCGTAGGGCGCTGCGCCGCAGATGTACTCTACGGACGCGCTCCCAACAATCTGCGATTCTACCTGAAGGAAATCCGCTCGATGGAGCCGGAGATGGTCCGCGCAGCCGCGCACCGCTATCTGGGGAGTGAGGACCGATTCGAAGTCGTGGTGGGACCCGCCCGCTGAGGGACGGGTCCCGTTCTGATCAGCCGCTATTGACCGTAACGATCCAACTCGTCCGCCATGTCGATGACGTAGGATTCCTGGCTGAATACGGTACGATGCTTCTTGTTGGCGGGGATGTGGTACACGTCGCCGGCCTGGTAGAGTTCTGTACGACCGTCCACTTCAAGTGTCATCTCGCCGGACACCAGGTAACCCCATTGGGCTCCATGGCTGTGATCCGGCACGTTGGTGCCTTCCTCGAAGCGGAAGAAGTAGATCTGTTTCTCAGAGTTGCGGAGTGTGTGACCGGACACGCCGGCGATGGGAACGGGAACCTGGGGAAGATCGAGAATTTCGGGGGGCCAAATCGTCTTGAGCGTCTGAGTCTTTTCCATACACACCTCCTGGTCGGTGTCCAGGTTGACAGGCATAGGCACACCTTACCCAAACCGCGATAGATTGCAAGTCGATCTCGAGCGATTGCCAGAAACTGGCCTCAAGGAGCCCAATCCCTCCCCCGCATGGGCAGTGAAGGTCCGCCGTCCACCACCTCGGAGGCGAGGATTTCAGCGACAAAGACCTCATGATCGCCGGTGACGAGACGGTCGACGGTCCGGCAACTCATCCTCGCTGCGCAATGCGCCAAGGCGGGAACACCATCCTCGAGCAAGACATGAGCCACGCGGCTCCACTTGTCCACATCCCTTCGCGACTCCAGACCGAAGAGCCGGCCCTCGGCCACCTGATCTTCCCGTAGCACCGAGATCGTAAAGACGTCGGCGGCGACGAGCAGGCCGTGGGTGTAGCGTTCGGGAGCAACGGAAACAGCCACCAGAGGGGGATCCAGGGACACGCGGGCGACCCAGGCTGCGGTCAGTCCGCCGGACACACCATCGGCGGCGGCACCGATGACCACCACGGGTGCGGGAATCAGGTGCAGGGCGGGATCGTGGGGCGACGGCATGACGACCTCCAGAACGGTTGGCTGAGAATGCTCTGGAAACGTAGTCCGTCGTGCAGTCTGCGTCGAGGGTTCAGTCGGTGTCGGAATCGGCGAGTCGATGCGGGATATGGCAGCTGAAAGTGGCCCCCTCGCCGGCCCTGCTCTCGACCATCAACGGACCGCCCATCTCCTGAACGATACGATGGGAGATGGCCAGCCCGAGGCCCGTGCCGCCGTACCGCCGAGTCGTATCGCTGTTGGCCTGCCGGAAGGCGTCGAAGATCGTCGAGAGACGATGATCCGGAATGCCCAGACCCGTGTCGGTGACCGTCAGGTTCAGGAATCCCGGAGTTTCGCGGCTGCGCCGGCAGGACAGGACCACCGAACCCTTCTGGGTAAACTTGATGGCGTTGCTCACCAGGTTCATGACCACCTGCCTCACCCGCGTCGGATCGCCGATCTGATTCGTAGGCAGACCCTCGTCCACATCCAGAACCAGAGCGACACCCTTATCGGTCGCCGCCGCAGTGAACAGCTCGTGGATCTCTTCGAGGATCCGCGGCAGGTCGTAGGGAATCCGCTCCAGGTCCAGACGCCCAGCCTCGATCTTCGAGAGGTCCAGGACGTTGTTGATGAGCGACATGAGCACCTGTCCGCTCTCCTTGATGGACGAAGCGAATTTGCGGATCTCATCGGGCTTCAAAGTCGGTAGCGTGAGCAGGTCCGCAAAGCCGATGACGCAGGTCAGGGGTGTCCGGATCTCGTGAGACATGGCTGCCAGGAACAGGCTCTTCACGCGGTTCGCTCGCTCGGCTTCACTACGGGCTTCGCTGGTCTGAGCCAGAGCACGTTCGAGATTTTCCCGGGTCCGTGCCAGATCTTCAGCGGTGCGCTCTTTTTCCAGCAGGGCGATCCGGGAATCGCGGACGGTTTTTGCTTGGTCTTCGGTGAACCGATGCAGCAGCGCGGTGACCTTCATCTGCAGCACGGCGTCGACCTGAAGAGTATAGGTTTCGCTGGCCCGTTGACCCGCGAGATTGGCCACCAGCGACACCATGCGCCGCAGCGGTTCGGCAGGATCTTTCAATCCATGTCCGACGAGGACCCCCAAGACCACCGACTCGTGGCCGTGATGAAGCACCATGGGCGCCAACCACAACTCGCCGCCGCAGGAGGGACACTTGCTGCTGCGGGCATGTTCCAGACGTGATGTCGCCGACACCATTTCCTCCACGCCGCGCTGGCAGGAAGGCAGGCACCGCGAGAGGATGGAGAGCTGGGACGGGCTATTGGCGGCAGGTACCAGATCCTGCCCGTCGCGCAGGAACATCAGGGTCTGCAGGTTCGCACCCTCAGCAAGAGCGTGACGCCAGTAGACAGCCTCGGCCAGGTCCAGAATCGCTTCGGGGGGCACATCGCTTGGCGGCACCAGGGCGCCGTTGTTGAGAATATCAGGGAGAGGATTGCGGGTGCGCAGACGATCCTCCAGAGCAAGCCGGACATCGTCCTCCAACTCGCCCACCAGCCGCCGTCCCATGAGTTCGTATTCCAAACGCTCGCGTTCCAGACGCTTGATCTCGTGTTCGAGGTGCAGCACGCGCAGCCGCAGCTCCTGTTCGGCGTCGGAGTCGGGCCGTCTGTCCGCCGTGGCGATGGATGTTTCCAGTTCCAGCCTGTCGAGCAGGTGGTCGTGGTTTCTCTCGTTCCTGGTCATATCCCGTCCCGCATTGCTCACATAGCCGTTGCGCTCACCGTTGTGAGCGACCGCGGATCCCGCCTGTCTGAATCAATGTCGGCTCCTGCGGGGATTTCTTGAGGCCGGATATGACCGTATCAGCTGTTTTGACCGTTGCGGGACAGGGAGTTGAACAAATCGAGCTGTGGGCTGGCAGTCGGCAGTTCGAGGGCCTTGAGCACCCGACGGATCCATTGATCCCGTTCGTGGACATCGAGCTCGAGGACGGGCAGCCCGAATTCACGGATCAGATCGCCGATGATGCGGTCGATGCCGATCTGGAAGGCCACCGAGGTGTCGCGCGTGCCGTCGAACGACGGCGGGGTCACCACCGGAACGCGCACCAGCAGCGAATAGCTCGCGAGCCATTCGCGCAGGAACGGCTCCAGCTCAGACCGGCGTCCCACCGCATGGACCATGTAGGCGTAGTTGTCGAGCACGGAGCGGTCGCAGACAATGGCTTCGTACGACGGCGCCAACTCGAGTTCCTTGGCCACCTGGGTGTGCAGGATCCAAGACTGGGCGTCGGCGGTGGTGTCGCGGTTGATGGGCAGCGGGCAGTGCCGCGCCACTTCTTTGACGACGTCGACACTGATGTCCAACCTCTTCAGGCAGGCGGCCAGCTCGAAGCAGAGAGTGGTTTTGCCCACGCCGTGGGTTCCGATAAACGCGATCTTCATGGTCGGGCGACGATAGCTCCGGCGGGCGTCCGTGTCCAGCCCCGACGCCGGGTTCCGCTCATCCGAGCAGGGCGGCGGCCGCCACGGCCCCGAGGTTCATCAGCAGGGCGATGCCCATGTGAATGAGGATACCGCCGAAAATGCTGCCTGTTTCCAGGGCCAGCACCGCCAGGATCCAGCCTCCGAACACCGACCCGACCGCCTCGGGCATGGGCTTGCCGAAGTGCCAGATGGCGTAGAGCACGACCTGGGGCACGATGGCGTCCCGTCCCAGGTAGCGGGCTAGACCCAGCACCAAAAAGCCCCTGAAGAAGAACTCGACACTGACGAAGCGCAGGGCGTAGGACATTTCGTGAACGGGCCAGGTGAGCCAACGGGACCAACCCGTGGCCGCCTCGACGAAGCCGGGGCGATAGACAGGGTAAGTCTGCTGGAACGACGGCAGAAAGGAAACCGCTGCGAGCGGCAGCACCATCACCGCGAGCATGATTGCATAGGGTCTGAGTTCGAAGCCCCGCCTCGTCAGCCCGTAGAAATCAGCGCGACCAACGTCGATCCAGCGACGGATCGCCAGCAGGGGCAGCGCCAGGGCGAGCAGACGCGTCGCATTGACCGCGATGCGCCCCAGATACCAACCCGCAGCTCGGTCGTCCACCGCCGCTGTCACGGCATGCACCGTCCAGGCAATCGCCGCCCTGTTCAGGGCGAGTACCAGAAGTCCGAGCATGACGATGGTCAGCACACGTGCGGAACGAGCTCGACGCCCCGACTCTTGTCCATGGGTCCAGACGAAGAGCGAAATCAGGTAGGGCACACCGTAGTAGAGCATGTACCCCCCGACCGATAACCAACTGCCCTCCCCCACGTTCATCACGGTTCGCTTGAAATCATGAGTGTAGTTGAAGACGAAGGCCGCCGTCAGGCAAAGCAGCAGAACCGCGGAACGGCGGGGGCGTCCGGCGGTGCGCAGGTAGGACAGCAGGATGTCGAAGACTTTTTGCAAGAAGGCTCCTGGGCGGTGACGGTGCGGCGAGCATCCTAGCGGTTGCGGACGATCATGTCACGCTCCGGTCCTCGTCCGATTCCAACCCGACACATCGGACAAGCAAAGGGGGCCGTTCCGGTCGGAACGGCCCCCTCGCTGAGCCAGGCCTAGGGCGATGACCCGGCGATCGGCATCGATCTTTAACGGTAAATGCTCTTCAGTTCACTCATGCCCAGATTCTCGTTGCCCACCGTGCAGTCGGTGAAGTCCACTTCGAGCGCCTTGAGCACGTGCTGCCCCTCGAACATGAAGAACAGACCCAGGGCATTGTTGTAGCACTCGCCCACGCCCACGGTGGGATGCAACCCGAAGTAATCGTCCAGAATCAGGGGCGTGCCTGTTTCGTAGCTGTTCACGAGCCAGCTGCCGTCGGCGTAGATCTCCTGGACCACGAGGCCGTCGGTGACCATCACGACCACGCTCTCCCACCCCTCGGGGTCTGCGATCAGCTCATTGACGGTGACATAGAATGGAACGGGCATCGTCGAACCCGTCACGGTCATCGCCGCGTCGCCTGGATGGAGAAGGCTGAGGGTCGAACGTCCACTGTGTTCGAGGTAGGTGCCGCGGAGATCGACGATGTCACCGGGGTAAACCGTCGGCGCATCCCCCAGGATGACCCATAAGGACATGCCGGGGCCTCCGGGGAGTTCGCTGACGGTGACGCTGGTGTTCATCACCGAGGTCACCACCGCGCCCTCGATGTCCACGATGGTGCCTTCGGGCACCAGGCCGCTACGGATGTCCTGGATCATTCCAGCCTGAGCGACAGAGGCTGCCAACAGAGCGACCAGGACCAACGGGATCAATCGGTTCATCGTTACCAGCTCCTTGGTATCGTCACGAGTTGGATCTCCTTCAACAGCAGAAATTATAGCATATCATCAATTTTATGTCCACACTGCAATGTCCATATTGCAAATTAACTGACTATAGTGGCTTTTCTTGGATTTGCTGATCGTGTGCCAAAACACTCTACATTCCATAAATAGCAAAGAGCGGACCAGAAGGTCCGCTCTCCGCACTCGTTCTCTAACGGGTCAATTACGCTTCGCCGCAGAGCTTCATGATCTTGTTGAACTCGCTGTCGACCCACCGCTGGATCTCAACAAGCATCCCCTCGTTCCCGGGCTTGAACAGATGCTTGAAACGCACCTGCTGCTTCAGCCAGGGCTCCATGAGCGGACGGTCTTCCTTGGGCTTGTAGGTGAGCTTGTACTCGCCGTCGACCACCTCGAACAGGGGCCAGAAGTTGGCCTCGACGGCCTGTTTGCACAGTTCCATGCCGATGGCGGGATCGAAGCCCCAGCCTACGGTGCACGGCATCAGGATGTTCAGGAACGCCGGACCGTCGACCTCGAGGGCCTTCTGAACCTTCATCTGGAGATCACGCCAATGGAAGGGCGTGGTCTGAGCCACGTACGGGATGTTGTGGGCCACCATGATCTTCGTCAGATCCTTACGGTGCTGCTCCTTGCCCTGCTTGACCGTACCGGCCGGCGAGGTGCTGGTGTGCGCGCCGAAGGGCGTGGCGCCCGAACGCTGGATCCCGGTGTTCATGTACGCCTCGTTGTCGTAGCAGACGTACAGCATGTTGTGGCCGCGCTCCATGGCCCCGGACAGCGACTGCAGGCCGATGTCGTAGGTGCCGCCGTCGCCGCCGAAGGCGATGAAGTTCATCTTCTCGCGCGGGACCGGCAGCTCGCCGCTGGCCTTCAGGGCACGGTATGCCGTTTCGACGCCGCTGATGGTCGCGGCGCAGTTCTCGAACGCGGAATGGATGAACGGTGTCTTCCAGGCCGTGTACGGAAAAATCGTCGTGACCACTTCCATGCAGCCGGTAGCGCCGCCGACAACCGTGTCGGGACCCGCCGTGAGCATGATCTGGCGCAGGATGTTCGACCCCGTGCAACCGGCGCACGCACGGTGCCCGCCAGCCAGAAGATCTTCGTTCTTGGACAGTGTCTGCAAATTCATAGCCATGTTGGCACCTCCTTTAGAGCCGGACACCCAGCAGGTTGACGTCTTCGGTTTTCTTGCCCTTGATGCTGTTTTGGAGCTGGCCGATCAGGTCTACGATCTGATCCGTACCGGTGTCGCGTCCACCCAGTCCGTAGATCCAGTTGTGGATCTTCGGGGCGTTCTCGAGACCGTAGAGAGCCGAGCGGATCTCGGTGAACAGCGGACCGCCGTGGCCGCCGAAGCTCACCGACTTGTCCATCACGCCCACGACCTTGGCGTTGCCCAGGGCCTTGGCGTACTCGACGGCCGGGAAGGGGCGGAACACGCGGGGCTTGAGCAACCCCACCTTGACGCCCTTCTCACGCTGCTCGTCGATGACGTCCTTCGCGGTACCCGCCGTCGAGCCGATGATCACCAGGATCATCTCGGCGTCTTCGGTGCGGTACTCCTCGAACAGGTCGTAATGACGTCCGGTGAGCTCGCCGAACTCCTTGAACACTTCCAGGATCACCTTCGGGGCCCTGAGGTGGGCCTCCATCTGGCTGACCTTGTGCTCGAAGTAGTAATCGGTCAGATCCAGCGGGCCGACCGTGATGGGGTTCTCCACGTCCAGCAGCGAGTAGCCGTTGCTCAGGTCCTTGGGACCGATGAACTTCCAGGCGTCCTCGTCCGGCAGGATGTGCAGCGATTCGGAGGTGTGGCTGATGATGAAGCCGTCGTAGTTGACCATCACCGGCAACCGCACGTCCTTGTGCTCGGCGATGCGCCAGCACATCAGGGCCGTGTCGTAGGCCTCCTGCGTGTTCTCGCAGAAGATCTGGATCCAGCCCGCGTCGCGACCGCCCATCGAATCGGAGTGGTCGTTGTGGATGTTGATGTTGCCCGACAGCGCCCGGTTGACCACCGGCATGCAGATGGGCAGCCGCAGCGAGGCTGCGATGTAGACGACTTCCCACATCAAAGCGAACCCGGCCGAGCTCGTGGCGGTGAAGGTGCGGGCGCCGGTGGCGGCCGAACCGACCGCGGCGCTCATGGCCGAGTGTTCGCTCTCGACGAGGATCATCTCGGTGGCGACTGCGCCGTCGGCGACGAAGTCGGCGAACTTGTGCATCATCTCGGTCTGCGGCGTGATCGGGAACGCCGGGGCCACATGGGGTCGCGCCTGCTTGAAGGCGGTCGCCACGGCCTCGTTACCCGTCAGCCCTACGTAAAGCTGCTTCATGGGTCTCTCCTTTCCGTGGCTACTTCTCTTCGCGGACCATCACGATGGCCGCCTTGCCCTTGGCTGCGGGCGGGCAGTGCTGCGCACAGATCCCGCACCCCTTGCAGTGATCGAAGATGAACCCGGTCATCTTCGTTTTCTCGCCGCTGGTGTCGATGGCGACGGCCGTGTCCGGACAGTAGATCCAGCAGAACATGCAGTGGATGCAGTTCTCCTCGACGAACTGGGGCACGTTCGAACGCCAGTCACCGGTCTTGAAGTCGGCAGCGTTGCCGGCGTCGCGGATGATCCCGCCCTCGAGCAGGTCCTTGGTCTTGATGGTACTCATTCGGACACCATCTCCTCGTGCGCACGCTCGACGGCGGCGACGTTTCCATCGACGACGGCCTGCGAGAATTTCTTCTTCAAGCGCCGTGCCATGGCGGAGGTCACGTCCTCCAGGGTGATCACGTCGGAGACGTTCGTCAGAGCGCCGATCATCGGCATGTTGGGAATCGCGCGGCCGAAGCACTCCTGGGCGATGAGCGAGGCGTCCACCGTGTGGATCGTGCCGCCCTTCACACCGAGCTTGGCGCGAATGGCCGCCGGGGTCTCCATGGTGTTGATGATGTACACCGTGGAGACATCGGTGCCGTCGGTGACGCCGGCACTGGCGGATTCGATCAGGGTCGGATCGAGTACGATCACGATCTGAGGCTTCGCAACACTGCAGTGCAGTCTGATCGGCTTGTCCGATATGCGGGTAAAGCCTCGCACGGGGGCTCCACGGCGCTCAGGGCCATATTCGGGGAAGCCCTGGCTGTGCATGCCCTGGTCGAGGACGGCTTCGGCCAGGAAAATGGCGGCGGTCTTGGCGCCCTGCCCACCCCTGCCGTGCCAGCGGATTTCTGTCATCTTGGCCATCTCACACTCCTTCGTGCATCTGGCGCTGCGGGGCCGGTCGCCCCGGTCGTCAACTCGACTTCAAAGGTAGCCTCCCGAGAGATGCGGTCAATTGAAAAGCTCTATCAACACTAGGGTTATCCGTTTTTTCGTATCTTCACGGGTGGCGCCGAGGCTCGGTTTTGTTAGGATGGCATCAGGAGATTTCTGAACGTCAATACGGACAAGGAGATGGCTCAATGGCCATTGCTTCACAGGGACGAGTGACACGACGGGGCCAATGCCTATCACTCCGCGCCCCCGGCCTGAATACCGACGTACACATCTCGGCCGGTGTGATCGGCACCCTGCCGGACGTCCTGGGCTCACGTTCGGCACTCGTAGTCGTCGATGCTTCCGTATGGCGAAGCCACCGCACCATCCTCGAGCCTCTGCTCCAGACGGCCCCAGGTCGTCCGCATCCCCGGCTGATCCTGCCCGGGGGTGAATCCATCAAAACCCCCGAGAACCTCGCCCGGCTCTGGAAACGATGTGCCGCCGTCGGCCTGCCCCGCGACGGTGTCATCGTCGGCATCGGCGGAGGCACGATCCTCGACCTGGCCGGCTTCGCCGCAGCCACCTGGATGCGCGGCACATCGTTCGTTGCGATCCCGACCACTCTGTTGGCCGCCGCCGATGCGTCGGTGGGTGGAAAAACCGCCGTCGATCTGGATGGGTTGAAGAATCCCGTCGGGGCGTTCCACGCAGCCGAAACCGTGTTGATCGATCCGGATCTGTTGGCGACGCTCCCCCGCCGAGAGTGGCGGTGCGGGATGGCCGAAGTCGTGAAGATGGCCGTGATTTCAGAACCGAAGCTGTTCAGGGCCCTCGAGTACGCATCGCAGGATCTTCGGGCGCACCTCGCAGCGGGTGCGGCCAGGAGTCTTGTCCCTGAGATCGGCGACCTGCCCTGGTCGGAATGGCTTCAGAGCGCTGTGATGGCCAAAGCCCGCATCGTGGCCCACGACTTCCGAGAAGAAGGCCACCGACGTGTCCTGAATCTGGGCCACACCCTGGCTCATGCCCTGGAACCCTTGCTGGAGATTCCCCACGGTGAAGCCGTCGCGCTGGGACTCTCCGCAGTGACCCGCGCCGCGACCGCCGACGGCATCTGCACGGTCCGCACACGAGATCGAATCCTGGCCCTGTTGCAAGCCTGTGGGTTGCCCACCGAATGCATGCCTCCCCACCTGAACGCAGTCGCCAAATACGTGACAAGGGACAAGAAGATGTCAGAAGGCAAGGTGGACTGGATCGTTCCCACAGCCATCGGAAAAGTCATAAGCGCCCCCCGCCTATCCCTCACCATAATCCTCCCCCACCTCCAAAAATGAACGAGCCCCCCCCCACGACTTCAAGGAAAACAAAAGGGCCGTCCTGAACGATTAGGAGAAGTTTCGTTCAGGACGGCCCTTTTGTTTTCCGCAATTACTTGGCAAGCACGACCTTGCCCGTCCGAACCTCCCGCCCATCCTCGATCCTCACGAAGTACACCCCAGCCGCCACGATGGCGCCGTCGTCGGAGCGTCCTTCCCAACTCACGGTGTGCACGCCGGCATCGAAGGCGCCGTCGATCAGCGTCCGGACCACGCGCCCGCGCAGATCGTGAATACGCAACCGCACGTCACTGGTGCGCGGCACCTCGAAACGGATCTCTGTGCGCGGGTTGAACGGGTTGGGTGCGATGGAGGCCAGAGCCAGCACCCGGGGAGCGTCGTCAGCCGCCGTGGAAACCACGGCTGGAACGGGATAGCCGCTGCCGTAACCGTCGACATCGACGGCCACGACAAAGTAGGACCCTCCGGTCTGAGCCAATTCCAGCGACGTCGCAGGATGACTCACTTCGGCGATGACATGCGTCGGCCCGAGAGGCAGCGAGCTCGCCGCATCCCGATAGATCACGTAACGATCGAGATCGGCGGCGGGACTGGCGTCCCAGACCAGGGTCGAAACGCCTCCCGGAGATTCGAACCGCACGTTCGACGGCGGTTCGGGAGCGACCGGCACGGCTGAGGGCCCGCCGAAGCAGCCCACATCGTTGCGGGTGCCGTCGAGATCGCCGCAGGTGGGATCATGATCGCCGGCATCGATGCAAGGCGAATGGACCAACAGGCCGAATTCACCGGCTGCCGCGTTCTTATACATGGGGTCGGCGTAGCTCACCGATGTCTCGGGTGTGAAGCCCACATGGTTCGAACCGCCGTTGTCCCAGAACGTGCTGAAACGAATGGACGAAGTGGTCATCGAACCGCCGAGGCCGCCGGTATTGCCGGTCACGGTGTTATTGCGGAAGCTCATGGGGCCGACTCCGATGAGGAAGGCGCCCCCCATGTTCGATGCATCCGAGTTGCCGTGGAACACGCAGTTCTCGATGGTGGTCGCCAGGGCTCCTTCGAGTCGCATGCCGCCGCCGGCCACGCCCGCCGAGTTGCCGACAAACTCGCTGTTCCGCAGATCTTGAGCAGCGTTCTTCACACTCATACCGGCGCCGAAGCCTGCCGTGGCGGTGTTCGATGCGAACCTGGAGTTGGCGACGTTCAGCGAGCCGCCGTCGAGGAACACTGCTCCGCCGTCGTTCTGACTCGTGTTGCCGGTCGCCACGACCCCGACCATGCTCATCTGGACGTTCTCTCCATAGACACCGGCTCCTCGCCATGTCGAGCCGCTGTTTTCGAAGAGATCTCCTGAAAAGCTGACGGCGCCGTCGCTCACGTAGACCGCAGCGCCGAAGTTGTTGAGAGCCGGAGCCACGCAATTATTGGCTACGAAGTGGTTGCCCGACAGCTCCGCGGCTACAGGTGAGAACAGCGCGACTGCGCCGCCCCAGGTAGCCCGATTGTTCTGAAACACGTTGTCGATGATTTTCGGTGAACCACCGAGGGCCTGGATGGCGCCGCCAGTTCCGAAACCGCTGCCGTAATCAGCGGCGCAGTTCTCGAACACACAGTTGCTGATGGTCGGCGAAGTGCCGTTGCACAGAATGGCGCCGCCATGACGGCCCACAGCAGGCGTGTCGTACATGGCGCCGATGCAGTCGTGGAACACGACGCCGTCGATGCCTGCGAAGTCACCGGCTGCACCCATGAAGCGGACGGCGCTGTTGAGGCCGCGCAACCGGGTGGGTGTGCCGACGGGGTCGCGTGTCGTAAACGTGTTGTCCCAGCCGCCGAAGATGCGCACAGTCGACTCAACGAGAATGGTCTCGAGGTACTCGCCCGCCGCCACCAGAACGGAGTCGTGGCCGGTACAGGCCTGGACGGCGTCGATCATATCGTGCGCCGCCTTGGCCGGCGTATCGTAGGGTGCGGTGTTGCTGCCCGTGGCTGCCACATAGCGAGTCTTGTAGCCGAAGAGCGGCACACCTTCCTGTGAGAAGCCGAAGCCGTCACGAGTGTCGCCGTTGGCGACGACGCAGAAGCGAGCCGCCTGGGTGCTCTGGTTGATGACGGTCCAGGTATAGGAACCGCTGTTGGGCACTCCGTCGGCCACCTGGGTGCTATACTCGCCGTTGTCGAAGGACATCCAGATGTCCACGGTCGAACAGGTCGCACCGGTGGTGTTCCAGGTGATGTCCACGGTTTCACCCGCGGTCATGGGCGCCGTTGCCAGCGGACCGGTCACATGCACGACCGTGGGCGGCGGCACGTAGTTGATCTGGGTGACGGACTGGCCGATGAGTCCGGCGCCATACTCGCTGGTGAAGAAGCCGTAATCGCCGAAATCGGTTCCCCAGGAGTTTTTGCAGATCCAAGCGCCGTTGCCGCCGCAAAGACGGTCGTCCCAGCCCACGATCAGGATCAGGTGGTTGGTCCAGGATCCGCCCGGATTGTCGTAACAGGTTCCGCCGGCGTATTCATCGAAGGGATAGCTGCCGTCCATGGCCGAGCAGATGGGCCCTTCGAGCAGGGCGTTCTTCATCTGCGTGATGTCGTTGGCCACATAGTTCCAGCCGGCGAGATGGGCGAAGGGCAGCGACTGTCCCTGGGTGCAGGCCCCGCCGTTGGCGTTTTCGTAGGGCTCGGCGGCGTTGCGCAGGACGCCGTAGGTCATCGCCACGTTGTAAACGGCCGAGGCCCAACCGCCGCCGCAATCGGCGCCGTAGGGGTTGCATTCGATGATCTGCTGCTCGCTCAGATCCATGTCGATGCCGTACTCGATTTTCACATGGGCTTCGAGTTGGGCGATACCGGCGAAGGCCCAGCACGAACCGCACGAAGACTGGTTCTTCACCGACGTCACACCGTCAAGGTCGACCCAGCTGAAGTTCGAGGGCAGATCGCGCTTCTCCGCATAAATCTTGAGGTGCTGCTGGAATTCCCGTTCGTAGTCCGGTGGCTGCACGAAACCGAAGGAGCGTTCGACACGGCCGCCGGAGGAGTCGGCGACCTGGGCCGCTGCGGGACCAACCGCCAGCACCAGCAGCAACAGAAGCAGACTCATCAAGAAGAGGCGCATGGAGTGCGCACGAGCGAAGGCGGACATGGTCACCGTCCTGTGAAAGACCGGAGCAGGCGGGATATCGGGCGAACAGGGCCGAGCAGGCGGGAGCCGACCTCGTGCGTAATGATACACCACCACACCGTGCTGAGGCAATTCACGATTGAATCCACCTGAAAGCACAGTTTCAGCGTCGAACCCACTCACTGAGCAAGATCTAGTCCCGCTACCAAAGCCCCACGGGGTCGAAGTCGAGCAGCACATCCACGCCGCGATGGCGGTCCTTGAGGGTGCGCACACAGGCCGCCAGCCAGGATTTCTCCTCCTTGCCGAGAGTGCCTTTGACCAGGATCTGGTACCGGTAGCGGTTCTGCATTCGTTCAAAGACCGCCGGTGCTGGCCCCAGCACCTCGATACCACGATCCGGCAGTCCTTCCCGCACCAAGGCCGCCGCCGCAGCGGCCGTCGCCTCCACTTCAGAAAGCAAACGTCCCGTCACGCCGACCCGCAGCATACGCACCACCGGCGGATAACGCACGAGGGTGCGATGCTCGAGTTCCATGCGGGCGAAGGTGTCGTAATCGTGCACCGAAGCGGCCGTCACCACCGGATGGTCCGGCTGCCAGGTCTGAAAGACGACGGTGCCGGGGTCTTCGCGGCCGGTGCGTCCCGCCACCTGGGTCAGCAGCTGGAAGGCCCTCTCCTGGGCTCGGAAGTCGGGCATGTGCAGGCCGTCGTCGGCTGCGAGGACACCCACCAGATCCACGCCCGGGAAATGGTGACCCTTGGCGACCATCTGGGTGCCGACAAGGATATCGGCGCCGCCCCGGGCGAAGTCCGACAGGATCTGGGCATGACTGCCGCGGGTGCGCGTCGTGTCGTGATCGAGGCGCAGTATCCTGGCGTCGGGGAACTGGGAGGCAAGGGCCAGTTCCACTTTTTCTGTTCCGCCGCCGCTTGAGACGGGCTCGGGTTCGCCACAGGCTGGACAGGTTTCCGGGACCGGCCGCGAAAACCCGCAGTAATGGCACAGCAGACGACGCGGGCGCAGGTGGAGGGTCAGCACGATGTCGCAGCTCGGGCACAGCACGGCCTCACCGCAGCTCGTGCATTGGAGGGCCCGGGCGTAGCCGCGGCGGTTGTAGTAAACGATGACCTGGCGATCGCGGCCCAGGCTTTCGTCGATGCGTTTGAGAAGCAGACGCGAGAACCCGTCCTGGGACGGCTCCTCCCTCAAGTCCACGATCTCCACGAGGGGTAGGCGACCCACAGGCCGATCACGAAGCTCCACAAGTTCGAAACGTCCCGACTCCGCGTTGACCCATGTCTCCAGGTCGGGCGTGGCGGATCCGAGTACCACCGCGGCTCCCGCAGCGCGGGCCCGTATCAGCGCCGCATGTCGGGCATGGTAGCGGGGTTTTTCATCCTGCTTGTAGGACGTTTCGTGCTCCTCATCCACGACGATCACCCCGAGGTCGCGGAGCGGAACGAACAGGGCGGAACGCGGTCCGAGTACGACTTTGATCTCTCCCGCCGCGGCTGCCTCGTGCACGCGGCAACGTTCTCCGGCGGGCAGCCCGCTGTGCAATACGGCCACCGCATCGCTCAGGCGTTCGCGAAAACGCGCCTCGGTTTGAGGTGTGAGCGCGATTTCCGGCAGCAGTACAAGAGCCGTCCGATCCCGTGCCAGGGCTTCGGCGATGGCTCGCAGATAGACTTCAGTCTTGCCGCTGCCTGTCACGCCGTGCAACAGGAGCGAGCCGTATTTGTGCTCGTCGAGCAGGACGGTCACCACATCGAGAGCCCGCTGTTGGTCTCCGGTCAGTTCCGGAGCCGAGGCGCCGCTCGTGGGAAATACGGGGGACTCGTGACGCGACGCCCGTTTCTTGGTGCCGGGAGCCGGTGGATGAAATAGAGGCAAGACCTCCCCCGGCGGCAGCGCGTAGTAACCCGCCATCCAGTCCAGAAGCTCGCGACGGTCTCCTTCAACGCGGTAGGCGGCAGGAAAGACACGGCCGATGTTCTTGAGTTTCGCACCGTCGATGGCCTCTACAACGCCGTCTTGGGCATGCAAGGCGGTCACGAGCCCTACAACCTCCCGACGGCGGCCGAAGGGTACGCCTACAAGATCGCCCACACGGAGAGGCTCCGAACCCTGCTCTGCCAACATCCGATAGGTGAACGCCCGGTCCAACGGCACCGGAAGAACGACTTCGGCCAGCAGCGTGGTCTCAGGCGGTGTCGGGGTCGGGTTCACGGCGGCTCCGGAGCAGGACGGCCTCGTTGGTCACGAAGATGCAGGATAGCATGCTGTCTCTCCGATCACCAGACGCGCCCTTGCACAGATCCGCCCCCTTCAAAAAACGACGCCGCCCCCGTCAGGGAGCGGCGCCGTCTCAGCGTACCGACGTCGTGTTTAAGTCACTCACTCACTGATGACGCCCAGGAATTCCTGAACCGTATCGAGTAGCCGTTGGGGACTGAACGGCTTGGTGATGTACCCGTCGGCACGGACCTCTTCGCCTTTGCTGCGGTCTTCACGGCTGTTGCGCGCGGTCAGCAGAACCACGGGAATGTCCGCGGTCCGCAGGTCTTCCTTCAAGCGCCGGCAGGTCTCGAAACCGTCCTGGCGGGGCATCATGACGTCCATGATCACCAGGTCCGGAATCTGATCCTGAGCCATGCGCAGGGCTTCCTCTCCGTCGGAGGCCTGTAACACACGGTAACCTTCAGCATCGAGGCTGAAGTCGAGGATATTCAGGATATAGGGTTCGTCGTCGACGATGAGGATCTTGCGCAAGGGTCTTCCTCCTGGAACCAATGGTTCGTGTTGTGTCGATCACCTTATCGGTCGTCTCAGCTGATGCTTGATACAGGATCTTCCGTCTCCACCACGGCCGGGCCGCTGGACAGCGCCAATGAACGCGCCGACTGCACTTGGCCCACGATTTCTGTGAAGTCTTTGGCCTCTTCGAGAAATATGCTCAGGCAACGCGGGCAGAACTGGGTGCCCGAACGAGCGCTCATTTCCGACAACGCGTCGCCGAGGGACAGAGCCGGCCTGTAGGGCCGCCCCTGGATCATGGCGGTCAGAGCGTCGGCCAGAGACAACAGCCGTGCGCCCAAGGGAATGACGTCGCCGACCAGTCCGTCAGGATAGCCCGAGCCGTCATAATGCTCGTGATGATGCAGAATCGCATCGCGGACGTTTTGATCGGGATCGAGATGTTCGATCATCTCCAAACCCGTGTGAACATGCTGCTGGATGATTTCCCATTCCTCTGGCTGCAGCGGCGGCGATTTGTAGAGAACTTCGTCGGGCACGCCGGAAAGACCCAGGTCGTAGGTCTGCAGCGCGAAGGCCATGTGCTTGAGGTCTTCGTTCTCCACCCGCATGCGACGGGCCGTCCGCATGCAGATCTCGTGGCAGACCTCGGCCAGCTCGTCGTGACGGGCGCGCCGTACGGCGATGCTCTTGCGCAGAGACTTGTTCAATTCCGAGAAGTTACGCGTGCTCTCGGAGTGGTCCCGCACCTTCTTGAGCATGGAGCCGAGACGCGAAGCCAGGCCCTCGAGCAGGAGCAGGTCCCGACTCGAGAAGGGCATGCCGTCGAGCCGGTTGTTGACGTTCACGACGGCCACAACTTTTCCCTCGCTCTTGATCGGCGCCGAGATCAACGAACCGGTGGAATAGCGACCGGCGGAACCGATATTCGGCAGCCCGCTTCCGGTGTCGTTCTCCTCAACGAGGATCGCTTCGCCCTGTCGCCAGACGCGGCCGGCGATGCCTTCCCCCCGTTTCAGACGCGTGTTCTGGACGATGTGATCCTCCAGCCCCATGGCCGCCTCGATCACCAGATGCTCGCCTGTGCGGTCGGGCATCATCAGCGACACGATCTTCACGCGCATCAGTTCGCCGATCCACTGGATGAGTCGTTCCGCAAAGTCCGAGAATTCCTCGAAGAAGGCACCCTGGCTCTCGTTGGAGCGCTGCACGATCTCGTCCTTGCGCGGGAGCAGGGCGTTGAAGCGCACACCGCGCGGCTGAACGCGCTCGCCCCAGATGCGTCCGCCATGCCGCGTGACGATGTCGCGGCAGATGGCCAGTCCGATGCCCTGACCACCGTGTTCCCGCGTCGACGAGCCGTCCACCTGGTAGAAGCGGTCGAAGATGTAGGACATCTTGTTGTCCGGAATTCCCACACCGTTGTCCTCGACGACGATGCGCACCGAAGAGACACCTTCGAGCAGCGACAGATGCACCGCACCACCGGCAGGCGTGAACTTGAAGGCGTTGTCGAGCAGGTGCCGCATGAGCTGACGCACGAGATCGGCGTCGACCCACAGGGGGATTTCCTTCTGGTCGAAGTGGACCGACAAGGAGATGTCCTTGGCCTCGGCCTGGCTCCGCGCCGCGCCTTCGAGGCCCCTGACCAGGGCCACGAGGTCTGTTTGATGGCGGTTGAAACGGACCTGGGATCCATCCATCCGTTCGAGGTCGAGCAGGTTGTTCACGATGCCGGTGAGCTTTTCGGCCTCGAGATCGATCACGCGCAGGAATTCCTCCTGGGCGCCCTGATCCATCTTGCTGCGGCCGTGCAGAAGGGCTTCGCAGTAGGCCTTGATGGACGTAAGAGGTGTGCGCAGCTCATGACTGACGTTGGCCACGAAGTTGTTCTTGAGGTCGTTGTGGTAACGCAGGCGGTCGGCTGCATGAACCAGATCGCGGTTCTGGCGGTGCAGGCGAGAATACAGCTCGGCCGACGAGATGGCCGTGGCGGCCTGTTGGGCGAAGATCTCCAGCCGTTCGATCGTGCGTTCGTCGGGACACTTGCGGTCGACGGGGTCGTCCACGCTCAGATAACCGCTGATCTCTCCTTCGGGAGAGGTCAACGGCACGATGAGCATGTCGCGTTCGTCCCAATCGCCTTCGTTGCGGTGGCCCAGGTCCGCAATATATCCGTCGGCCAGCACCTCGGCGGCACCCTTGGCGTCGTGCTTGATATAGTAGCTGTTGCTGATCTGGAATTGAGGCAACGTCATCTGTCGGAACTCGGCGAGACTCAGGGGCAGGTTGCGCAGGTACTCGCGACCCGCTTCGTCGATGCCGGCGTAAGCCCGGGCCTCGAACGACTTCTCGACGGAATCGTAGATCCGCAGCAGGACCATGCGGAAGCCCAGAGAACGGCGCACGGCGTCGGCCACTTCGGACAACAGATGATCGACGTCATGGAACGCATGCATGCGAGCGGAAATGCGAAGGATGCTTTCGAGGCCCTGAACTCGTTCCTGGCGCTCGTCCAGATCCCTATCGTGCCGGCGGAGGCGTCGCATCTGCCACACCATGGCCCCGCCGAGCAGAAGCACCAGCCCGCCCCAGAAGATCAAGCCCCCTGGCGCGGAGAGTACTCCAGGCCCGTTCAGAATCGCGGTCGTTACGGTCATCGTCCCACCATCCTCACAACGTCAGCGGCGGATTCCCACATGTTCTCGCACGCGTTCGATCAACTGTCCCACGACGAAAGGCTTCTCCATGTAGAGATCGGCGCCGGCCGCCATCATTTCCGCTTTGGTGGTCTCGTCGGTGCGGGCCGAGAGAGCCACAATGAGTGCCTTGTCCAGTCCCCGCTGCCTGCGGATCAGGCGCGTGGCGTCGATGCCGTCGAGCCGCGGCATCATGATGTCCATCACGATGACGTCCGGCCGAAACCCCGACACCTTGTTCATGCATTCGATGCCGTTGCCGGCGGTGGCCACCTGAAACCCCTCCTGCCGGAAAGCCTGCACCAGGAGGCGTACCAGAGGAGCTTCGTCTTCCACGATCAAAACGCGCGGTTCAGGCATGGGCCTTCGTCCTCATTCCATTCAATTCGAGTCACCGAACTTCACCGAGTCGCTACCGTGCGATACTTCCTCCTCGGTCGGGACCTCGCGGCGTTCTTCGACCACGATGCTGCCCGCCTGGGTCTTACCGAAGCGCTTCAGCTCAGCGGCTACGGCGTTCACCTGTCCGATGTGTTCGAGTTCGCCTTGACGATCGATCACCACGGCCACCGTCACGCTCACCGGCGGCATGCGGCGGATGGTGCCGGTTCGGTCCCGGATTTCGATCCAGCCACGGCTCCAGTCTTCGGGGTCATAGAGAAACCGTCTTCGCTCATCGAACTCGGCGACCAACTGATGGGCGATGGTCGACGCAACGTCGACACCGACGACCGCCACGAAGTCGTCGCCTCCCACGTGCCCGAGGAACGACTCTCCTTTTTGACCCTTCGTTGCTCTTTGTAATGATTCGGCAAGCAGGCCGAGAACTTTATCGCCACGGGAATAGCCATAGAAGTCGTTGAACGCCTTAAAATTATCCAGGTCCACGTAAAGGAAGCCAAAGGGCTCGCCCAGCTCCAGCCTGCGTTCGACTTCCTGGGTAATCGCACGGTTGCCCGGCAGACCGGTCAAGGGGTTGGCATCGCGTTGGGTTCTGGAGAACTGAAGCATGTTACGGACCCTCAGGATGAGTTCCTGGGGCACGAACGGCTTGACGAGATAGTCGTTGGCGCCTTCACGCAATCCCTGAACCCTGTGGAACGTATCGCCTTTGGCCGTCAGCAGGATCACCGGGATGTTGTGGGTTTGGAAGTGGCCTCGCATGCTGGCGAGAACCTGGAGTCCGTCCAGGCCGGGCATCATCACGTCGAGGATCACAAGATCCGGACACGAATCTCGCATCAGGTCCAGGGCGGATTGCCCGTCCGCAGCATGATCGACCGTGAAACCCTCCTGCTCCAGCAGATAGGTCAAGATCGTACGAATGTTGGCTTCGTCGTCGACCACGAGAATGTGTTCTGTGTCCTGCATAGTCTCCCGCCGTGCAGAATGATCGATGTATCCCCGCAAATGCGGAGATCAAGGACATTAGGCAAGTGTCATGCCACATACCGGACGACGAGGAGCTTGGAGGAAGGACAGGATCGTTGGAGGCGGGAGGATCAGGGCAACGGAAGCCATGAGGTCACGGGTTGGCGGGCGAAGCTGTCGACAGAAAGATCGTCACGGTAACCGACACGGAAACGGCAAAGGCCAGCCTGGGCGATCATCGCTGCATTGTCGGTGCAGTAGGCGCGGTCCGGTGCGACGAAGTGGAGCCCGCGCTTTGTCGCCAGCTCGGCGGTTCGGGTTCGCAGCAAGCTGTTGGCAGCCACACCGCCGGCCAGGTAGACGGCGCGCACGCCCTGCTCCTGTGCCGCCTGAAAAAGACGGCGGGTCAATACGTCGGTGACAGCCTCACGCAAGGCGTGGCAGACATCGGCGACGTCCTGTTCCGAGAGAGGGCGGGGCAGCCTTTCCACCTCGAGGCGGACGGCGGTCTTCAAGCCGCTGAAGCTGAAGATCACGCGGGGATCCTTGTGCAAGGGACGCGGAAACGTGAAACGGCCCGGGTCGCCACCCTCGGCGACGCGATCGACAGCGGGGCCCCCGGGATAAGGCAACCCCATGAACTGGGCACACTTGTCGTAGCATTCGCCGGCGGCGTCGTCGAGAGTCCACCCGAGGCGTTCATACAGACCGATCTCGCGCACGAGGATGACCTCGGTGTGGCCGCCCGAGACCACCAGGACCGCGGCCGGCAGTTCCATGGGCGCCGTCAGTTCGTTGGCGAGCATGTGGCCTTCGATGTGATGAACAGCAGCGAGGGGCTTGCCCGCCGCCCAGCAGATGGCCTTGGCCGTCGACAGTCCCACCAGCAAGGCACCGATCAGCCCTGGGCCGCGTGTCACCGCCACACCGTCGATGTCCGCGAGGTTCAGCGAACGCCGCGTCAAAAGCACGTCGATCAAGGGCAGGAGGTTGACCAGGTGGGCGCGCGAAGCCAGTTCAGGCACGACGCCGCCGAAATGATCGTGGAGGTCGATCTGGCTCGATACTAGGTTTTCCAGAACACCCTCGTGTTCGTCGAGCAGGGCCACGCTGGTGTCGTCGCAGGACGTCTCGATGCCCAGGATCTTCACGCGTCCTCCCCCCAGCCCAATCGCCAGGTCAGTTCGGTCATGGCTTCGCCGAGGTGATCGGCCACCTCTCGGGCCAGAACCGAACGGCGTGAGCCGTCGACCCCAGCCAACTCTCCGGCGCGGCCGTGGAGCCAGCAACCCAGCAGAGCGGCGTCGAGGGCCTCCATGCCCTGCGCAAGCAGACCTACCAGCAAGCCCGTCAAGACGTCGCCGGTGCCGCCGTGGGCCAGGGCGTCGTTGCCCGTGGCGTTGAGGGCGGTAAAGCCGTCGGGAGCAGCCACGATCGTCGGCGCCCCCTTGGCCACAACCACGACGTTCCAGCGCCGGGCCAGATCGCCCGCCAGTTCAAGCCGCCGTGCGGCCGCTTCCTCCGTCGAAACGCCCCCAAGACGTGCCAACTCCCCCACGTGGGGCGTGAGGATCGTCTGCGCCGAGGCGAACGACGGCTCACAATCGAGCCGAGCGAAGGCTGACAGGGCGTCGGCGTCGACGACGGTCGGCAGATCGACGGCAGCCAAAGCCTCCACGACCCAGCGGTCGGTATCAGGATCGTCGCCTAGGCCGGGTCCAACCGCCCAAGCGCATTGACGATCGAGCAATGCTGTCAGGACATCGGGCGCGACAGGGGCAAGTCCCCCCGCGTTGCCGGTCGGCAAGGGATGCAGCAGCGCTTCGGGTACGAAGCCCAATGCGACTGCGGCGTGCTCCTGCGGCAGAGCCAAGGACACAAGTCCCGCCCCCGACCGCAGCGCGCCGAGGCCGGCCAGCAGCGCAGCGCCGCCAAAGCGGTGCGAGCCGGCCACCACCAAGGCCGTGCCGGCGGTGTACTTGTGCAGATCTCCCGGGCGGTCCGGCAGCAGATCGGCGATCTCCTCCATCAACAGGTAGTGCAGATCGGATGCGTGACTCTCGGTGATCTCGTCCGGGAAACCGATGTCGACCACCTCGAGAGCGCCGACGTGGTCCCGCCCCGGGGGCAGGAGCAGACCCAGTTTTGGTAGGCCTACGGTCACCGTGGCGTCGGCGCGGACGGCCACGGGATCGACGCTGCCGTCGTCGCCGGATACACCCGACGGCACGTCGAGACTCACCACGGTGGCCAGGCGACGATCACAGGCAGCGAAAAGGGCAGCATAGGCATCGCTCACCGGCGGGCGGATGCCGGTGCCGAACACGGCATCGATCAGCAGATCGTTCTCGGCGCAGAGCCGGCCCATTTCCCTGGCCCAATCCTCCGGGGCGGGTCGGACGATCTCGACCTCTTCGGGCAGACGGTCCAGATTGGTGCGTGCGTCCGGAGCCAGGTCCTCGTCGGCGGTCAGCATCATGACTGTGACTTCGTAGCCCAGCTGGTCGAGTTGACGCGCCACGACCAGACCGTCGCCGCCGTTGTTGCCCTTGCCGCAACACACGGCCACAGCCGCCGGCGGATCGAATTCAGGCATAAGATCGAGGATCGCCAGGACCATTTCACGACCGGCCCGCTCCATCAGTTCGAGGCCGGGCACGCCGCTGAGGATGGTATCGGCGTCGATGGCCGCCATCTGGGCCGAGGTCACGATCCTCATGCCTCAGCCCCGGCGTTGAGCGTGTCGAGGACCTCGAGCAGCTGCAGAAGGTCGTCGATCTCGTAGTTGGCTCCGGAGTGGGTGGCCCGCACACGGTCGCCTGTGTCGTAGGTGTCTCCGTAGCGGGCGTAGACGGTGTGCAGACCGGCTGCGTCGCCGCCGACGATGTCGCGCTCCGGCCAATCCCCCACGTTCACGGCACGCCCAGGCTCCACACCGAGGTGTTCGAGGGCCATGCGGAACGGCACCGGGCTGGGCTTGTGATGGCCTGTGTCGTCATGGCAGAGCACGACGTCGAACACGTGGTTCAGTCGCAGATACGTCAGGCGCAGCCAGGCCTCGAAGCGGGGGGCGTCGCTGACCACGGCCAGGCGGTAGCCCTCCTTCACCAGCCGATGCAGGACGTGCTGCACGTGGGGATAGGGCACGAGCAGGGATTCGCGGGCCCGGCGGTAGGCCACCACGGCCGAGGCGAGGATCCGATCGTCGACTTCGCCGGTGTGCTGTTCGAGAAAGCGGTTGAACACGCGCTGATGCTCGATGCCCACCTCGTCGTAGATGGCGAAGATGCCTGCGTGCACGTCCTTGGGGTCCATGCGCAGGCCGGCGTCGACCATGGCGTCCGCCGCGGCGCGTACGGCGCGGTCCTTGGCGGTCATGAAATCGGTCAGCGTGTTGTCCAGGTCGAAGACCACGGCCTGGATGCGGCGGTCCGCTGCGTTGGTGAGCATTGTATCTCCTGTCCGCGGGTCCGAGTCCGGTTTGCCCGCCGAATGGTAATCGCTGGCCCGTTTCCTGCCAAGGTCCCCGACATCCCATCGCCGTGGACATGATCCGGGCGATCTGCCAGAGTGGGTGCTGACCCGACCCCGGAGGATGCATGGATCACGATCGGCCCCCCACCCCCGAAGTCCCTTTACGCGACCCCTGGCTCACCTGGGGCAGCGGCCGCCTGTTGCTGCTGACCCTGGCCGCGCTGATGCTCAACGGCGGCGCTCAAGGCGCGGCCTACGGCATGACGAAAAACATCTTCTTCTCGGTGGGCGCCGGCGGGGTGTTGGTGGTCATCTTCGCGGGCTTGTTCTCCCAGGCCCAGGGAATGACCTCGGCCCAGGTGTTTCATCTCGACCGTCCCGGCTGGGTCGTCGCCGGACTCGCCATCGTCGCGTCGCTCTCGTCCCAGGTGCCCGCCGGTCTGCTCACATCGATCTCGGCCCAGCTCAAACCGCCCAGCGAACAGTGGATCGACTTCTACAATTCCCACCTGCCGACCGGCGGCCTTGAGACCGGCCTGGCCTATGCTTCGGTGGTGGTGCTGGGTCCTTTGGCCGAAGAGCTGATCTACCGCGGTCTACTCTACCGCATCTTCCGCCGCCACTGGGGCGTGCTGCCCTCGGCCGTGCTCTCCGCTCTGATCTTCGGCCTCGCCCACGGCGAACCGTGGTACCTCTTCGGACTGGTGGGCCTGGGCGTGCTGTTCGCCCTGGTCTACGAATACAGCGGTTCGCTGACCGCCGCTGCCGTAGCCCACGCCGCTCACAACGCCTTCGGCATGACCGTGATCATCGGCGACGGCGGCATGTCCGCTGATCTCCCCGAAGGACCCGTGCCCTGGGTCTGGCTCATCCTCTCTCTGTCCGTCCTGGCCGGCGTTCTGCTCAGGCTTCGCAGCTCCCGACGCCAAGCCTAGGTCTTTTGGGGTTTCTTTCGCGCCGCGGGAAAGAGCACGTTGTTCAAGATCAGCCTGTAGCCCGGCGACGTGCGGTACAGGTCCAGGTCCGTGGGAGGATCGCCCACCGCGTGCTGATAGTCCTCTGGGTCGTGCCCCCCCAAGAAGGTGAATGTGCCCAGGCCGCGCTTGCCGTGGATGTAGCGCACTTCTTCGGTACCCTCCACTTGCGCCAGGATCACGACGTGGCGTTTGAGGTTGTCTTTGCGGAAGCCCGTGGTCTGGCCCATGAAGCCGTTGATCACGTTCACATGGCACTGGGTGAGCATTGTGGGTACGGGGTCGTGCTTGGCGGAAAACCCGAAGAGGGTGAAGTAGTCGCCCACGGGCCCGCGCAGACGAGCGTAGTCGCTGGTGTCGATGGTGGAGAACTCGTACACCAGGGGATCGTTGATCAGAGTGAAGTCCCGGAAGGCCAGGGTGCGCCCGTCGTCGCGTTTGGACTCCCGTGCCGGGTCGAGGGGCGTGCCGTCGACGACCGAGGGCACGATGTCCGTGCCCAGATAGGCCAGCCCCAGATCGAACGTATCGGTCGCCGAGCACATGGCGAAAAGAAAGCCGCCGTTCTCGACGTAATCGCGCACCTTCAGCACCACCGCATGCTTCAGCTTCCAGACCGCGTCGAACCCCAGGGACTGAGCCATCTCCTCCATCATCGCCTGCTGCTCCATATACCAGGGCGCCATGCGGAACGCGGCGTAGAACTTGCCGAACTGGCCTGTGAAATCCTCGTGGTGGAGATGAAGCCAGTCGTAGTCGCCGAGCCTCCCGGCCAGGACGTCCCGGTCGAAGATCTGTTCAAAGGGGATCTCGGCATAGGTCAGTGCCAGGGTCACCGCATCGTCCCAGGGCTGAAAGTTCGGCGGGGCGTAGACGGCCATGCGCGGCGGTTTCTCCAGCAGGATCTCTTCCATGTTCCCGCTCGCCACAGTCGCCCGGATGGCCGCAACCTCGTCGTCGCCGATGGCTTCGAAGCTCACGCCGCGCAGCCGCGCCGACAAAGTCGTGCCCGCCGTTGCCCGCATCAGAAAACTCCCACCCCTGTAGTTGAGCAGCCAGTTCACATTGTCGCCGCCGGTCAGAACCTGGAAGGCGAGCCCGTAGGCCTTCAGATGATTGGCCTGGGTGAGGTCCATGGGCACCAGGAGCCAGGACTGGGCGGCGGCGCCGACGGCGCCGCAGCACGACAGAATCAGGACGAGGGACCAGAGGGCGAATCGACGTCTCACGGCAGCTCCCTCAATAAGGTGCGGGCGTCCTCGGCGGCGAGGTCGTCGGGGTACTGGAGCACCAGGCGTTCCCAGGCCAGGCGTGCGGCGACGGCGTCTCCGGCGGCGGCCAGCCAGCGCCCCTGAATCAGCAAAGCAGCGGCGGCCGAGCCGCCGCCGGGATGGTCGGAAGCGACCGCTGCGGCAAGTTCCGCGGCCCGACGATAACGGCCCTCTCCCGCTTCCAGGGCGCCCAGTTCAAGACGAGCCCGATCGACGAGGGCCGACTCGCCAACGACGCCGGGCATCGCCTCAGCCGTGCGCAACAGAGCTGTCAAAGCCTCCAGGCGATCGTCGTCGCGGCGGCAGAGTTCCGCCGCTACGGCGGGAGCATAGACATCGAGCAAGGTGGTGCCGCCCTCTGGGCGGTCGAGTTCCTCGGCCAGCAGCAGGGCGAGATCGAGAGCGTCATTGGCCTGGTCAGCCCGAGGATCGTTCAGGGCCACGGCGGCCAAGCGGTCGCGGGCCGACTCCCAGTGCCCCTGTGCCATGTCCAGGCGGGCCAAATGGAAATGGGCCGGCCCCGACGCCTCCGGGAACTGGTCACTCCGACCGAGTCGACGCAGCACGGTGCGCGCCCGGACGGTGTCGCAGTCGGCCAGGTGAGAGAGGCCCAGCTCCAGCCGACACAACGCCACGCCGCGCAACGGCAGTTCCAAATCCGTCAGCAACCGGGTCAGCCTGGCGGCAGCTTCTGCTGGGCGTCCCTGGACATCCCGCGTGTAGCGGGCCAGCAGGATCTGCGCCGAATACAGCCGCGACGATCCAGGACTTCCCGCGCGCACGCGGTCGAGCACCGATTCCAGCCGCGCCACTGCCTTGTCGGGTTCCCGGTCGAGGAGTCCGAGTTCGAGAGCGTCCTGGGCGGCCCCTGCCAACATATCGAGGATCTGCGGCCGATGGCCGGCATCGACGGCCGGCGACACCGACAGGGACTCCAGCACTGCCAGGAGCCAGTTCACCGTGGCACGTCGGACATCATCGTCCTCGATCAGGGGGGCTTCTCTGGTCAGGGCGGACACAAGCCGCATCACTTCGCCGGCGCTTTCCTTGGTGGCGACCAGAGGCGCAACGTCCCCTTCGGCCTCCTCGCCTCGGTCCAACAACAGAAGCAGATCGACCCGCATCAGCTTGGCGGCGATCGAAGCGGTGGGGATGTCGAGGGCTGCCGCGGCTTGTTCGGCCATATCCCGAGTATGCAGTTGGGGCAGGAATTCCTGGCGGAGGATCATCAAGTTCATGGGGTTGTCGTCCAACTCGTTCATGATCTCCGCTATTCCCTCATCCACCCGCCCCAGCTGGAGCAGGCAGGCCGCCCGGGGACGCCTCAAGAACATCGCACCGCCGCCCGCCTCGCGGACAGAATCGCAGAGAGCCAGGCCCCGTTCGGGATGCCCTCCCTCGCGCCAGAGTCCGACGGTCTGGATCACGACGTTCGTCTTGTTGGGGGAACCCGCAAGCAGACGTTCCAACGCCGCCTGCGCATCATCAAGACGTCCGACGGCCATGAGTCCCATGGCGTAGCTGCGCAGCAGGCGAGGTGAGTTCGGGGTTGAGGCCAGCCCCTCTTCACAGAGCTCCACGACCCTGGCTTGATCGTCGAGGGCAGCAGCCAAAGCGACCCACTGGGAAAGGGTCGCGCTACGGGGGGCGCCCGCCTTTTCGAGTTCCTCGAGCAGGGTGGCGGCGCGGCCATGGCTGCCGAGCTTGAGGAGATGACTCACTTGGGACAATCGTGTGATCCAGTCAGTACGCCCGATCGCGCCATGGACCTGGGGCTGAGGTGGCGGTTGATTCAAGGGCGGGCGCGCTTCCTGCGCCGCGGCCGTCACCGTCCACAGCATCAGGGCGGCGAAGATGATGCATCTGCTCATCGTCGCACCTCCCCGGGACGGCCTTCGTCCTTGGTCACCGAGCGGAAGTAACGACGCACGAGATCGCGGTAGTCCGGCGGCACGTGTTCCACCTGCTCGCGCTGACGACGCCGACGTTCGAGAAGCCCGGCATCGTCGTCTTCGGGCGTATCGCCGAGTTGGGCCCGCAGAACATCCCCGGCCGTGCGGCTTTCACGACGTTTGTCGTAGTCGCGGCGGCGAACGGAGTTGCGTGCGTCCAACAGGCGGCCGAGAATCCGTTCCTGTCGGCGCAGGGTTTCCTCGTCGAGCGTGCCCGAAGCAAGGGAATCGGACACCCGTTCCATATCCCTCGCCAACTCTTCGAGATCCCCCAGCAGTCGTTCCGCATCGGGGGACTCACGGGATTCTTCAGCGGCTTCACCCAGCCGTCCCGCCATCCCCTGCTGGTCCGACTGCAATCTCTGCATCCTGGACCGGGCTTCTTGGCTGGGCCCCTGTTCCTGAAGCTGTCGGTTGAGCTGATCGGCCAATCCGTTCAGCCCGGCCTGCTCCCGCGCCATCTGTTCGAGTTGCTGTCCCAGCGAAGGCATGGGGCAGCTCCCGCCGCCGCCGCCGCCCTGGCTCTGGGCGCTGGTCAGCAGATTCATCACCATATGGTTCATGGCGCCCAGACCGTCACGGGCCGAGGTCGCAGCTGGAGCGGCCCAACTCTCTCCGAGATGCCCCAGCGAAACATCGAGGTTCTCGACGATGCGGTCGAGCCCCTGCAGGAGCTGGAAGCTCAGGGTCGGTGACTTGCCCAGCACCTCTTCCAGGCGGTCCCGGATTCCGACCACGCCCCGCAGCAACCGCTTCTGGTCGCGAGCGAGGATCGGGGCTCGGACATCGCGCAGATCCGAGGGGATCGCGCCGACGAGTACCTCCTGCCGCCTTGAAAGGTCCAGAAGGTCCGCTGCCAAACGCCGCAACGCGTCGCCGACAAACTCTTCCATGGCCATCTGCATGGCCTGTTGTCCCTGTTTGAGCACGTGGTAGAGCGAAGCCATGCGGCGCATGGACTCATGCTGAGAATCATTCGACTCGGATGAGGGGCTGTCCTGCTTCATACTCTCGGCGGATTGGCGCATGGACTGCTCGGCACTCTCTTCCTTCATCTTCTCCAGGGCCTTCTCGAGGGCTTCGCGCATGGCTTCGGCGGCCGGCGATTCCTCGCCGCTCTGCTGTTCGGCGGCCAGACGCTCCTGGGCAGCTTCGATCTGCTCCCTGAGGGCAGCCATCTCCTCGGCAAGTTCCTCTTGCCGGCGGGCGGCGTCGGCTTCACTGCCTTCGCTCTGCTCCCCTTCGTCTCCTGCCTCCTGTTCGGCGCTCTGTGCTTCTGCCGACGGCGTCTCGGATTCAGCCGTCAGTTCCTCCTGGCGTCGCATCATCTCCTCGAGATGGGCCGCCATACCCGCCAGTTCCTGTTCCTTGCGCAGGTCCTCCAGCAGGGCGATGGCCCGGTCGAGCCGCTGTAGATAGTCTTCCTGCTGCTCGGAGATCTCGGCCATGGCGTCGCGGATTTCCTGCTCCGACAGCTGATCCATGGCTTCGCGCAGTTGTTCCTGCAGTCGGGCCAGCTCATCGCTGTGGATCTCTTCGAGGAGTTCGGCCACCCGCTCCATCTTCTCCAGAAGCTGTGGATCGGCAAGATTGTGCTCGGCCAGACGGCTGAGGTCTTGGCGCATGTTCTCGGTGAGTTTGGACAACTCCTCTTGAAGCCCCTGCTGTCGGGCCACCGCGTCTTCCAGTTCCTGGCGCCGGGCAAAATCGAGATCGGCGTTCTTCTCCAGCTCGCGTTCGAGCCGGTCGAGGTCTTCGGCCATGCGCTCTCCCCGCTCGCGCAGGTCGGCCATGTCGTCATGACGCTCTTCGGCGGCATCGTACTGTTCCGCCAGAAGATCCACAGCCGAAGGCACCACGAACCTCAGAATGCGGGATCGCGACCTGGCGGCCGGACCCGGCCGCCGGTTGTCGCGCACTTCAGCCGTCAACTCCAGCGCTTCGCCGGGCAGCAGATCGATCCCCGAAGCGTCCAGGTTCAGGGTCAGGGCGATCCTGGGCGATCCCGCCGTCCCGTCCCGTTCAACGATGGCCAGGGCCGCCGGCACATCATCGTCGTCGAGCCGTGCCGAAGAGGCCGCAGCAGGAATATCCAGCCCATGCCAGGCTGTATCGGAAGCCGCGAATCCCGCAGAGTTGCGGCGTAGCAGCAGGGTGATTCCCGCGAGGCCATAATCGTCCTCGGCGAGCAGGTCCAGGTCGATGCTGCCATCGGCGGGCAGCCGGCCATCGGCCGACTCACGGCTCGCCAGCCAGATAGCAGGTGGTGCATCGACGAGGCTGAGGATACGGCGGAGCACAGGGTCCGGATTCACGAGTCCGCGGGCGTCGATCACCGACGCGATGCCTTCCATGTCGCCGCGTATCACGACTCGGCCCCCGACCGTCAACCCATCTACGTCCCAGGGCAGAGTATCCCCCTCGGTTACGAATCCGGCGGTCGTGACCGGATGACTGACCGTGCCGCGCCAGACAACCGTTGAACCCTGCGGCACTTCCAGTCGCGATGGCCAAGGATTCAGGTCGCGGTGCGGCAGACCCGTATAGGCCGGGGGTTGCACCTCGACCGCGAGAGCCGTGAACAACGGGGGGTGATGCACCCGGATCTGGGCCTCCACGGACGTCATGCCGTCGCGGCGAAAGCGGTAGACGATGTCCTCTGCGAGATCTTCGACACGCACGCGGTAGCGGCGCAGAGGTGCGTCGGGAGGGCGCACATCTATCTCGACTGGCATTTCCCGCCAACCACCGTGCACCTCCCGCACTTCACAGACCGCTGCAGTCCGCGGCGTCCCCATATCGACGGCGGTGAGTTCGACGTCCTCTCCCGCCGTCACATGCTCGGGACCGCTTTCCAGATATAGCCCGGCCGCCGGTGTGTGGAGTGTTTCGCCGAGCGGATGCAACAGACGATGGGCTCCGGTTGTCACGATGTCGGGGACCAGCAGGACGGGCAAGACTACGAGCAGCACCGTCACCAACGCCGCACCGAGCGCCGGGGCCGTCATCGGCAGATCCAGATCGCGTCCGGGATTCGCCGCAGCCAGCTTCGGTTCGGCGGCCACGGTCAAGCGTTCTGTCAGGACTCTGCCGACGCCCCCGTGCGACCACCGGTCCGGTTGCTCCAGCGCCTCCGCCGCCGCAACCAGCAGGTTGCGATGCCCGCCGGCCCGGTCCAGGTTGCGCCTGAAACGATGTCGATCGCCGAGATCACGCCAGGGCAGGACCACGCGCTCGGTCCACAGAGCCACGACCACGATCGCCGCGGCCAGCAGAATCAGAACCGACCACACCGGGTACGAACCGGAGGTCCAACCGGCGGCCATGGCGGCGAACATTGACGTGAGCACGGTTCCCGCCAACGCTTGGACGGCGCCCAGCACACCCACGCGCGCCCGAGCACGGGCGTGGAGTCGCCTGAGCAGGACCAGAACGTCGCGGGTTGCGGGAGCGGGTGTCACCGGCTTCTCCTCATGGGTGGGTCAGGGCGTACATCAACACGTTCACGGCCATGCGTGCGGCGGCTTCCCGTACATCTGCCGGATCACCGTGGACCTGCGGATCTTCGAGACCGTCGCCGATATCGCTGGACCAGCTGTAGAACACGCGCAGACGGCCTCTATCGACGACACCATACCCCTGGGCCGGATCGCCGTCGTGTTCGTGAATCTTGGGCAGCCCCGGCAGATCGTAGTACGCGTGGTAGATCGGGTGTTCCGAGCCGAGGCGGGTCAACTCCAGGTCGGGATACACACGTCTGATCAGCTGACGGAACGATGCATCGAGTCCGTAGTTGTCGTCGGCCCAGAGAAATCCGCCCGCATCGAGGTAGCGACGCAGCTCGGTCACGTCGTCGTCGGACATGTCGATGACGCCGTGTCCGGTCACGTAAAGCAAAGGATGCCGATACAGGTCCTCGCTCTGCATGTCCACCACGTCCGGATCCGCAGCCGTAGAGATTCCTGTGCGTTCCCGGAATAGTCGCAGCCAGTTGGCCAGAGAACCGGGATCGCAGTACCAGTCGCCACCTTCGTACCGCAGCCGCGCCACTGAAAGCGGGGCGGCGACAACGGTGGCGGTTGTCGACAGGAGCGACACCATGAGCAGCATCGCGTACAGACCCGATCTTAAAACGCTGCGATGCGGAGTCATGCGTCCTCCCCGTTCCCGGGCGCGCGCCGCAGAACGAGGGTCGCTTCGGCGCCTGAACCGTCGGTGCGGTTGCCCAGGGTGATCTGGGCGCCCATGCGGGACAGGAGGTTGCGGCAGATGGGCAACCCAAGTCCAGTACCATGGCTCTTGGTGGAAAAATACAAGTCAAAGAGGCGATCGGCCACGTCGCGAGGAATTCCCGACCCGTTGTCTCGCCAGATCATGGTCACCGAGTCGCTCTTCACGCGCCAGGTCAACTCGAGCACCAGATCGCCGCCGGCCCCTACGGCCTGCAGGGAATTCTCCATGAGGTTCGCCACGACTTTCGCCAGCGATTCGGCATGGGCCAGCACCGCAGGCGGTGCCGGATCGTCGTTCCGAACCTCGAAGCCGCCATCGGGAGTGCGGTAGCGCTTCAAGACATCGTCGACCAGCGCCGCCGGGTCCAGGGACTCGCAGACCAGTTCCTCCGGTCGGCCGAGCAGACTGAATTCCGTGGCGATGCGCCGCAGCAGTTCCACCTGCTCGAGCACCTGGGCCACCGTCGCGGTGAGGATCTCGTCCATGTTTTCGGCCTGGTCCTTCCAGGCCTGCTGAAGGAATTGAACCGAAAGCTGAATGGGCGTCAGAGGATTCTTGACCTCGTGAGCTACCTGACGTGCGAGCTGGGCGTTGATGGCCAGACTCTTGGTTTCCAGGAACTCGGTGACGTCCTCGAACACGATCATCCGATCTTGGCCGCCGTCGGGCAGGACCAAAGGCGCCATACGACCACGGAGCGTGCGGCCCCCCGTCGGTGTCGAAAGTTCGGCTTCGCCGCCGCGGGCGGACGTCACACGGAGGAATTCATGGAGCAGCAGTCGCGCCCGGTCCTCGGTTGCCGCTGCCGTCTCGGCGTAGAACAGATCGACCATCGAACGCGCTGCCGGGTTGAGGGTCACGAGGCAGTCCTCGCGGCCGAACACCGCCACACCGACAGGAACTCTCTCGAGCAGGCGGGCAAGGAACTGTTCCCGTTCCTCCAGGGACGTCCTGGCCAAGCGCAGATCGTCGCGCATGGCCCCGAACGCGGCGCTCAGGGTCCCCAATTCGTCCGCTGCCGGAGGCGGCAACGGGGCGTCGTAGTCGCCGGCGGCTAGGCGTCGCGTGGCGGTGACCAGGACACGGACGGGATCGAAGATACGCCAGGCAAGGGTCACACCCAGCACGGTCGCCAACAGGAAGATCATCGTGGCCAGGCCGGCCAGAAACAGAACCGTGCGCTCACGCTGGGCCGTGTAGTCCCGCCCACGAGCCGGGAAACTCGCAGCCAAGACCGCCGGAATCTCCCCCAAAACGAGGTTCTGCGTCCCCGGCGTGTTGCGCAGCACAGGCAGCGTGAGCAAGCCGGTCCACGACAGATCGTGGCCGGGATCGGCGACGACGTGGAGTCCCGACCCCCGCATGTCGAGGCCCGCCGCCCGCTCCGGCGGCAGGATCAGCTCGGTCCGACCCGAAAAGACGTGGTCCGGATGGCTTGAGAGCAGAGCCTCGCCTTCGATGTAGAGGGTCGCTTCGCCCTGAATCACCTCGGCGAGTCCGGCCAGCAGATCGGCGTCGAGCCGCTGACGATAGAAAAAGAAACCGTCGCGGCGGCGCGTGCCGGGGCCTGAGGCATTCCCCACCCGGCCTTCGAGCTCCGAGAGTTCGGGGCCGGATTCCAGATCCACGGGGATGACCGTGCCGAGGTACGTACTGGCGTCGTCACGCATCACCACCAGCGAGGAGGCTCGGGCCCGCTCGAGCAGCAGGGCTGCTTCGTCGCGGTCAAGATCGCTCAGGGTCTCGTCGAGCAGCAGTTCGCCGTCGGCGGAAAAGACCATGGCCTGCCGTGCCGCAAAGGGTCCGAGGGGCCGGTCGCCGGCGAGTCGGCTGGCCAGAAGCTCCGATATGTAATCGCTGCCGGCAAGGGCCCGCGCCTGTTCGGCCAGCAGGCCCTGCAACTGCTCCCGCGCAGTCTCGAGTCCTTCCCTGGTCTCGGCTCGGGCGTCATCGGTCAACCATTCGCGGTTGATGCGGTCGATGAACGTGCCTGCCATCAACAATGGCAGCATGCCCAAAAGGAACGACAGTGCCAGGAAGCGCTCCTGAAGTCCGAGTCTGGCCCCACGCCAACCTCCGGTCGCCAACCTCGCCGTCAGGGGCAGCAGGGACAGGACGGCCAACAGCAAAAGGTCCAGCAGAATCAGGCGGGACAGATCGAGCAGCCGGTCGCCGAGGCCCGGCTCCTCCACGCCGATGAGGATGCCGTCGTCCTCTCCGTCCTGATCGGGCAACGGGCCCCAGAGGCAGCGCCACGAAGCACCTTCGAAGCGCTGGTTCGCCGGTCCTGGGCCCGCCGATCTCAAGCTGGCGGCTACTTCACGGGCTGTGGCCTTGGGCGTCTGATCACCGCTCTGACCCCACCATTCCCCGTCCTCGGCGCGCAGCAGCATGACCGGACGGTCCACGTCCTGACGCGGCGCATAGTCGCCGGAGTTGTTCTCCCACGACGACGGTGCGATCGCTTCGCGCATGGTCCGAACACGACCAGTCCGGATCGGCAACTCCAAGGCGATCCACCCTTCGGTGCCCAATCGCGTCACCTCGCCACGGAGCACCCACTCGTCTCCCGTCGCATAGCGGCGTTGTTCATGCTGGAGATAGAGATCGAGCTTCAGATCTGGGCGCGGCGAGACGGGCCGACCCCGGGTCCACTCCGAGCGCTGGACGAGTTCATAGCCGAAATCGCGGAATTGCCCCGAGGCGAAACGGCTGCTCCCCTGCCCCTCGGAGTCGAGAATCTCCACAAGGCAGGGCATGCCCAGGTCTGCGACTCCGGCTCCCCGCCACAGGGCGTATGCCGGCCAGTCGCGCCACAGCTCGGCGGCTTCAGGAGCGTGGGCCGCCGGGGCATCCTGCAGGACGGCCTCGTCGGCGGCCATTTCCGCCAGGAGGTCCTCCATCAGGAACTGGATCCAGTCTTCTCTCGGTTCGGTCATTTCTTCGAGCTTCCGCTCGAGCCAGCGGCCCTCCACTCCCCGATAGGCATGGGAGAGCCCCAGATAATTCCAAGTCACCGCGGCGAACAGGGGCAACAACCAGGCGAGCCTGCGCAGCGCGCGGTCCGATCCCATCACCAACCCCGAGGTGACGCGGACGACGAACACCACGATCGGCAACCCCACCAGGCCGACGAGTCCTAAACCGAGTCCGAAACCCCGGACAGCCCAGCCGCCGATCAACGCCGCGACCAATGCGATCAGCAGACGTTGGGGACCGCGGCTGCCTCGTCGCCGCCCCGCCAGAACGGCCGCCAGCAGAAACGCGCCGCCCCCGGTGGTCAGCAGAACCAGATGCAGCCCCCAGAACGTGACGGCCCGGAACGGCGTCCGCGGACCGATGAGCCGAGGATGGGCATTGACCGCCAACTCCCCCGCCAGGTCCCAGAGCAGGGCCAGCACAACAGCCGCACCGAGTCCGTAGACGATCTCCATCCCCAAACCGGGCTCAGCCCGAGAATTCTTCTGCTGAGGATGCAGACGGCGCGCGGCCATCACGGCGGTGATGCTGATCAGAGTTCCCGTCAACGCCGCATCGAGGGTCGACGAGAAAAGACCAAGGCCCCAGGAAGAGGCGAAGTAAGTGGGATCGACCAGACTCCCGAGCTCTCCTGGGCGAGAGGGGCCCTCCCCACCGAATCCCGTAGACGGCAACAAGTGGAACAGATCCGTCACAGCCCATGCGCACCGGACGATCCATGCAGTGCCCAACACGAATCCCGGCCGCAGGATGGATGCCGTCCAGGCAGGTAAGACAAAACCGAGCAGAAGAGCGAAAATCAAACGGCGGCGTGCATCACGCCGTTCCACCTCACCCGAGAGGGGACGTCCCGAAATGGTGCTGCGCAATACGGGCAGCTCCATGTCGCCGGGAGCCGGATCCAGAACGACGTCGAACGAGGCCCGCAAACCCCTCTGTGCGTCGCCGAACCAGCGGGTCGGATTCGGTTCGGATGTGAACACGACCGAGGTGCGCAGTTCAGCGTCGGCGACCGATGGAGATGATCCCGGTGATGTGAGATGAATCTGCCACTCGAGAACGCCCCGAGCCGACGGGGTCGATCCGCGCCAGACCCAACCCGCACGCCCTCGCCGCACTTGATCGGATTCCTCTGCAGCAGGCAGATCATCGTCCGGGAAGGGCTCCAGATCGCCTCGCCAAGCGACACGTTCGCCGTGGCGCCACAGGGCCAACGCCAAGGGAAAGCTGTACCCGGCCCCGAACGTCGGTGTCCAACCCGCGGCCAGGTTCGTGAGATGGGCCCCATCGGATTCGGAATCGTCATCGACCGCCCTCGCTGCCAAAACCTCCAGCTCCTGCCGCAGCTGTTCAGCGGAGAGGCCGGTCCTGGTCACCACTTCGTTGAGGTGGTCTTTCTGGGACCTCTCCCAAGCCGCGACATCGTCGACAACAACCGGCTGTGCGGCGAACCAGGCGGCCAGCAGCAACAACGGGATCGCCAGGAGAAGCCAACCCGGCCGCCGCAGTCCCTCCCGGCGCCAAGCCGCGAGCATGAGCACGGCACCGACCAAACAGAGACCCGTCGTCACAACCGAGACCCGACCGGCAAGACCCATCACCACAAGCGCCGCCACCAAAATGGTGGCGGCCCAGGCGATCGATCCGGTACGGGTTGGTTGGCTCATGGCGGCTCCCTGCCTCAGTGTCCGGTGCGAAGCTCGGCCAGGCGCCAGCCGGCCCGCTCCCGCACCCAGGTCACGAACAGCCGGTCCGATTCCTCGCTGCCGCTGCGCCGATAGGTCCAGTCGAGAACGGTATGGACGATGTCGCCCGTCGCCCCCGGCGATACCGCAACGGTCTCCAGAACATGCCCTTCGGTGGCGCGGAACAGTGATTTGAAGACGTAATGGGCACGGGAGGGCGTCGTGGTTCTGGCGCCACGGTCGTCTCGAGCCAGGGACATCACCGCCCCCTTCTCGGCAATCAGCCGGGCCAGCGACGCGTGGTCACCCACCAACCAACGTGCTCGGAACTGGGTTCGAGCCATGGCCAGGGTTGGATCGTCTTCGACCGGAGAGCGTTCGACGGCGACGGCGCTTCCGCCCCAAGCCGTCAGCAACAGCACGACGACCGGCACGCCCGCCGCCCGCCGCAAGCGGCTCCCCAAGGTCTTGTGATGTCGGTGCATGGTCTTCATCCGTCTCATTGTAGCCCATCGTGCGCCCATGGGAAACGACGACCCTGTGGAGTTCGTTCCTCCGGACAAAGAAAAAGGGGCGTCCCGTTACCGGAAACGCCCCTTCGGATCCGAAAAGGAACCGTTACATAGCCGGCTGATTGCGCTTGGCGTCGGTGACGTTGCGCCTGTACCACCACACCAGGACGGGGCTCGCCACGAAGATCGACGAGTACGTACCGATGATCACGCCCAGGACCAAGGCGAAAGCAAAGTCGTGGATCACCGCGCCGCCCAGCACGAAGAGCGTGCCGGCCACCATCAAGGTGGTCAACGAGGTCACGAGCGTACGGCTCAGGGTCTCGTTGATCGAGCGGTTGATGATGCCCTCGTAGCTCTCCTTGCGCCGCAGCGACATGTTCTCGCGGATGCGGTCGAAGACCACGATGGTATCGTTCAGGGAGTAACCGATGATGGTCATGAAGGCCGCGATGATCGTCAGCGACACTTCCTTGTCCAGCAGCGAGAAGACGCCCAGGGTGATCACCACATCGTGGATCAGGGCCACGATGGCCGCGATGCCGTAGCGGAAGACGAAGCGTACCGTGATGTAAAGCACGATGAGCACCAGCGCCGCGAACAGCGAGTTGACCGCGGCCGATTTCAGCTCGCCGCCGATCTTCGGGCCCACCGACTCCTCGCGCCGCATTTCGACTTCGTACCCGCTCATACCCGCCTGGAGGGCGTGCATCATCTGCTCGGCTGAATCGATGCCCTCGTCACCGGTCTGTGCGGTTTCACCGCGGAACGTGATGAGGAACTCGTCCAGAGCACCGAAGTCCTGCACCTGGAAGTCGCTGAATCCCGCGGCTTCGAGAGCTCCACGAACCTGGGCCAGTTCGGGGGCGGGCAGCACCTTCACCTGCAGGATCGTACCGCCCGTGAAATCGATGCTCAGCTTCGGCCCGCCGTGCATGAGCAGCGAGACGACGCCGGCGAGGATCAAGATGATCGAAATCACCGACGTGTACCGTGTACGGCCCACAAAATCGATGTTGGTCTTGGTCAGCAGTTGCATTCCCATTCCCTCTCTCGGGGCGTCCGCCCCAGGAGGCCCGCACAGCGGGCCGGTTCCCGTGCCGAGCTAGATGCTCAGCTTGGCGTGGGCGCGGTTCCTGGTGACGGCTTCCATGATGACGCGCGTCAGCACCAGGGCCGTGAACATGCTCGAGAAAATGCCGATGGCCAGGGTCACGGCGAAGCCCAGGATGGGGCCGGAGCCGAAGTACCACAGGATCATCGCGGCGATCAGGGTCGTGACGTTGGCGTCCACGATGGTGCGCGTGGCGTTGGAATAGCCGGCGTCCACCGCCGCCCGCGACGTCTTGCCGCGGCGCAGCTCTTCGCGGATGCGCTCGTTGATCAGCACGTTGGCGTCCACCGCCATACCGATCGTCAGGATGATGCCGGCGATGCCGGGCAGGGTCAGCACCAGACCGAACTGGGCCAGCACGGCCAGCAGGATGGTCATGTTGACCATGAGCGCCAACACCACCACGAAGCCGGTGAGCCGATAGTACAGAAGCACGAAGATCACAACGAAGGCCAGACCATAGAGGGCTGCGTTCAGACCCTGGCGGATCGAGTCGGCGCCGAGGCTCGGGCCTACGGTGCGCTCCTCCTCGATGTGCACGTCCACCGGCAAGGCGCCGGCACGCAGCAGCAGGGCCAGATCGCTGGCCTGGTTGCTGGTGAAGCCGCCGGTGATGTCGCCGTTGCCCGAGGGGATTTTACCCTGGATCTGCGGGGCCGACTTCACCTTGCCGTCGAGGCTGATGGCCAGCTGACGGCCGACGTTCTCACCGGTCGCCTGACTGAAAACCCGGGCGCCGCGGCGGTCCAGGTTGAAGGTCACGCTGAAGTTGCCGGGGCGGTCGGTGTCCGGAGCGCTGCGGGCGCCGGTCAGATGGTCGCCGGTCAGAGTCGGCGTTTTGTCCAGCAGGAACAAGGGCCTGACAACCATGCCGCCACCGATTTCGACGTCGTCCATCTTGAACTGGAATTCCATGCTGCGCTGCAGGATGCGCCCCTGGGGCGACTCGATCATTTCGCGCACCTTCGCCACATGGCGGGATTCCACGGCCAGGGGCGTGCCCCACATGCGGTTGAAGTCGGCGTTGGCGAAGATGTAGCCGGAGAAAGGACGCTCGGCGAGCAGGTCATCGGTCACGTCGTCGGAACCGGGCTGGCCGGGCAGGTCGCCCAGGTCCAGAGCGTCGTCTGCCGCGGGCGCGGGTTCTTCGTCGACAACGGGCTCAGCAGCTGCAGCCACGACATCGAGGCCGGCCTCGGCAACGTCTTCACCAGGGGCGACGGTCGCCGCGAAGGCATCGTCCATGCGTTCGAGGATTGTCTGCACGTCTTCGATCGGACGTACGAGCCGGAACTCGAGACGGGCCGTCGAGCCGATCAGGTTCTTGGCCCTCTCCACGTCCTGCAGACCGGGCAACTGCACCACGATGCGCTGGTTGCCGATCGTCTTGATGTCCGGCTCGCTCACGCCGAACTGGTCGACGCGGTTGCGCAGAATTTCGGTGACGCGCTCCATGGCGTCTTTGGCCTCGGTGTCGGTCAGGCCTTCGACGTCGATTTCGAGCACGATGTACATGCCGCCCTCGAGGTCGAGACCCTTACGGATCGCTCGGCTTTCCCAGGACGCGATTTTGGCGGCAAGGGCGGGGTTGGTCTCCGCCTCGACACGCATGTCGTCTGTGATGCGGGAGGCCTGGATGGTAGGCCAGAGCCCGATCAGGGACAGGATGACGATTACGGTCACCACGATGGCCCTGGTGGTCAGGGATCGGTTCATGACACCTCTCCGGTGGCTGGACAATACGGCAAAACAACGGCGCGGACGCTGCCCGCGCTTTCAATCGGGAAACGAAGCGGTCAGCGCCGAAGCACGCCGCAAACCGCCCGAAATCATAGGACGTACGGTGTTGAGAGTCAACCGGGGAGTGAACCGGGAGCATGATCGACAAGCTCGTAGTCGCCGTTCCCCAGGCCGACCTCGCCGGCGTGGAGCAGCAGATGACGGGGATCCTCCGGACAGCGGCAAAGCTCTGCAAGCGGTGCGCCGAGGTCTGTTTCCACCAGATCCGCCGCGGCCCGCTCCACGGCCAGCGGGTCCGTCCCCACCAGGATGCCCAGGTCCGGCTGGGGAACGTGGTGACCGGCCATGGTGCTCCGCCGTGCCGGCTCGGGCATCAACACGGCGCCGTGCAGGGACCGTCCCCGGAAGCTGGCCGCCACCGCAGCCGCCGCTTCGGCGGTCCGCTCCATGAGCATTCTGCTGCCTCCGACCGGGAACTTCAGGGCTTCCATGAAGCACTCGGCCAAACAATCGCCGCAACCCAGACAATTCTCGGGTCGGATCACCGCCACATGCCCGTTGTGACGGATGCCCTCGTTGCCGCAATAGGTCACACACATGCCGCACCCGCCGCACATGTCGCGCTCCACATGGGGCTGAACGCCTGTCTGGATCTTCACCAGACCCTCGGCTGCGGCGCTGCCGATCGCCAGTCCGTGGAGCACACCTTCCAGACCGGATTTTTCATGGAGCGTGACGCGCGACAAAGAAATCAAGACCGCGGCTCCGGATACGGCGGCGCCGACCGGAAACGTCTCGAAGTGACGACCGCCGACCGGCAGCTCGGCGGCGGTCGACGTCGCTTCACGAGGGGAAGGCGCCATGGTCGGGATCCAGCCGGCCCCGTTCAAACCCGCGATGAGCGGCTCGCGCCACGCATCCCACTGGGCCTGGACACGTTGGCGGGACGGATGCTCGGTGACGAGAACCAGCGGGACTGCGTTGGGCTCACCCAAGCCGTCGGCGGCCTTGCACATCCATGCGGCGAGCATGCCGCCGATGCGGGCACGATCGTCTGATGCACTGCAACGAAGCAAGTCAACCCGGCTCAAGGTGCGGCCTCCCCATCTTCGGGCACGCCGGCCGCGGCGGTCTGCTTCGCGGCGGCGGCGCTCCGCTCCTCTTCCAGGGCGATCAGTTCCGAGACAGTCACGAAACGAATCCCCTCGCGGCTGTAGCGAGGCAGTTCCCGGCGCAAGACCTCCACCGTCTCCGGATATGGATGACACAGGGCCACCGCCGAACCCGTCTTGCGCGCCGACGCCACAAGCCGCGCGAGCAGACGCTCGATCTGGGCCTGATCGGTTTCGGCCTGATCCAAAAACATACGGTTGATCAGGGTCGGAATCCCGGCGGCCCTGGTCGCTTCCGCGGCCACCGACCGCGACGTGGTCATGCTGTCCACGAAGAAGAGTCCCCGTTCGGCCAGCACCTCGGCCACCCGGTCCATGGTCGGCCGGTCGGCGGTCACCGCGCTGCCCATGTGATTGTTCACGCCGGTCACGCCGGGCAGACCGGCGAGGGCTTCGTCGATGATCTCCTCGATCACGGTGTGGGCCATACCAACTCGGACAGGATGCTCCCCGGGATTCATTTCGGGAAAGCCTTGGGGCTCCATCGGCAAATGCAGCATCACCTCGCGCCGCCTTTGGGGCGGCTTGATCGGGCGCAACGGCCCGAGAGCGATCTCCTCGTCGCAGCCCCGCTCTCGCCGCCACCGGCGGGCCTGGACCGTGTTGGACACCGCACCGACCTGATCGTCGTCGGGAAGAGCCAATTCCGTGGCCGCCAGGGCGAACCGCCGCGAATACCGCAGCCCAGGCAAAACGGACAGGGTCAGCGGTACGTCGATCTTCAACATGGTGCGGGTCGACGGCGTGTCGCCGTTGCCCCAGTCGTCTACGATGATCGCCACGGTGGGAATGTCGAGGTCGCCCAGCAGGTCGCTGGCCGCGAGGGCCCGCTGGTCGCCACCCCAGCGTACATCGGGGATCTCGGTGCCGGCGGGGTGGATCAGCAGAACATGGGTCGCCTTGTCGTGAACCCCGAGATCGAGGCGCAGGAGATCGCGGTCCGCTCCGTCGTCGTCTGCATAACGGCGGCGCGGACGCTCAAGACGTTCGCCCCACAGAACCCGCCCTCCGACAGCCTCCAGGTCGGCCAGCAGCTCCGCCTGGGTCTCCCAAAGCGTACGTTCGGCAGGAGCCTCCAGCACATGACGATGGAGCGTGTCGGAGCTGTCGCCGACGGCGGCGTTGAAATCGGGAAACCGCGCGGCCAGCACGCCGTCGACATCGGCCACGACATCATCCCGGTAACCTTCCACACCGAAACGCAGCAGCGTGGCGTGGCCTTCTGGGCTTTGGGCCCAGTTCAGCACGCCCAGCACGACGAGGGCGACGGCGGCCACGCCTCCCCCCAGCCACATCAGACGACGTGAACGTACGGTTGTACCTTGGCCCTTGCCGCGTCCCTTGCGGATCTTCGATTGACGTCCTGGAATTCGCATGCCGTCACGATAAGCGGGGCGTTGGGGAATGCCAACAAAAAGGGGGAGCTATGGGCTCCCCCTCTCCAAACATGGCTACGGTATGGCTCACTTGGCGATGTCTTCCTGCCCGAGCAGCTTCCATTCAGTCTTGGTTTCGCCGTCCACAATGATCTGCAAAGGCACAGCATAGAAAAATTGTGTCGAAGTCACAGTGATGGTGCCGGCGTCATGGTGGAAAATAAATTGCACATCGTAAAACCCACGCTTAGCACCCGAAATCCCACCGAAGTCGGGATGAGACGCTGATACGTTCACCCAACCCTCGAGGGGCAGGATCTTATCTACGTTGACCGATCGAATACCATTGTTGGTGCTGCCATTACCCGGATTGGTCGGTGGATCGCCCGAGAACATGTTCTCGGCGATCCGCACCTCGGTGTTGTAATCGTGATCTGTGCCGTCTGTGTAATAGAACTGGAAGCGCGTATCCAGCATGTCCCGGTAGGTAGCGGCATCAAGCCGGGTGTAGGCGGTCGAGAAATTCTGCATGAGCTTCTCGGCTGTACTGGCGAACACATACTCCGGGGGGTTCGTTGGGTTCGTATCCCCCGTGTCAGGAGAAAAAATGCAGCCCGGTGCAGCGAATGCCAGCAGAGCCAGTGCCAGCACGAGCAGTCGGGCGGTGGTGTCTTTACGCATGATGACCTCCAAAAGGTCGGTACCCATAACGGGCGGATCGTCGTTCCTAGCTGACTATCGTTCGTCACATCATAGGCTAGCAATATCCGATCAACTACCTCCCGAAGCTGCGTAGGCCCCGCGGCGCTGGCCCAAAGAGGGCAACAGGGCGCCGGAATCGGGGTCGGTCTCTCCTTGCTCATCCGTCCAACGTGTCAGGCGCCATTCGGTGCCGTCGATATGAAACTCGAGAGTGGCCTGGGCCCGATAGAGCACCTGGCTGTCTCCGATTTCCGTCACGGTCAGGGCGTAGACGTAACGGAGTTCCGCGCTGCTGGTGCCCGGCTCGTCACCGAACTCCTCGGCCTGAAGATCGGCCGTCACGCTTTCGACATTACCCAAAAAACTGCCGACCCATGCGACTTCCTGATCCTTGCCCCAACCGTCCCAATCGACGTCGGGGTAGTTGGACAGGGCGCCGCTGTCGGGAACAAACACGAAATCGTCCGAGAGCATCCTCTCGTATCCGCTCGGATCCCCTCCCGCCAGGGCACGTTCCAGGTTGCCCAGCACGTTGTCCGTACTCAGCGGCGGCAGATAATCGATCGTGTTCGTTCCGGGCAGTTCAGGATCGCGGGGCTCGAACAGGCATCCCGCACATAAAACAACCGTCAAAAGTATAGCAAAGATCAGACCGCGGCGAAAGAGTATCATCAGAACCCCCAATTCAGCTGGAAATCGGCGTCCCAATAGTCTTTTCCCTCATCGCGGATGCTGGGGCCGTGGGCGTAGATCTTGCGAACGCTGAGCTTCAGGTTGCGCCCTTGGCCGAATCCCTTGTCGACGGAGCAGCCTACGCCGATATCGCCGCTGTAACGGTCGGTCACGGTGATCCTGTCCCCGTACGACTCCTTCAGATCGCGGCCGCTGTAGGTGGTCCCCTCGAGGGAGAACCAGTCGTTGACGCGGTAGGCCAGACTCACGTTCAACTTGTCGACGCGCTGATCGGATTCGAAGAAGTAGTAGCTGTTGCCCACAACGTCGTCGCTGATCTTCTTGCCGTTGAGCGTGATGCTGTGGTTGTGACGCATGGTCACGCGAAGCCTCTGGTTGGGATGCAGAATGACCGAGGTCTCCAGGTTGCCGCGCTTGTTGAAGTCGTCCTGTTTGTTCACGGCCTCCAGATCCGAAAACAAGAAGTCCGTGTACTGGATCCAGACCCGGAAACTCTGCTCGATATCGAGCCAGCGCGCGACCGGCCAGCTGTACTGCGGACTGATCTCGTAGGTGTCCTTGACGCTGTTGTTGGCCGAGCGCGAACTCCGGATCGAAATATCCTCAACCCGCCGCGCATCGAAGACGAGGTCGACGGACACGCCGTTGTCCCACAGCGTGCGGAGCTTGAGGTTGGCACTGGCGTCGATGCGGTCGCGGTCGTTCTGGTTGAACATGTTCTGGGCGATGTCCTGGCTGATGCCGTTGTTCAGATTGAGCACCAGGTCGGTGTCAGCGAAGAGCTGATGGACCCAGAGGGCCTTGACCGTTTGACTCGTCGTGACCTGCCGACCGCGGGGAATCGTGGCACCCTGATATGTCTGGTCGCTCCAGCCCCAAAGATACTTGTAGGACAGCCGCAATGAATCCGCAGATCCGAGGCGAAAGGAGAGGCTGACGTCGGCCATGTCCTGCCGCCGCTCCTTGACGCCCACGCCGCTCCGCAGATAACTGTTCTCGGATATGTCGCGGCTTCCCAACACCTTCAGCACGGCCGAACCGGCGTGGACTTCGTTGCTCCACTCGAATGTCACCGCATCGTTACTCTCAAGCTCCTCGACAATCTTCTCGGTGGCCCCGATGGTGTCGATGACGCCGTTGGCATTGCGGCGGTAATCCAGATACCGCTTTTCGAAATTCGAATTCTTGACCGTGACGCTGCCGATCAGCCGGCCCCGCCTGTAGCCCACCCCCGCCCGCAGCGTATCGCCGTTGGCCGACGAGGGATTGGTCTGCACTCCCAGGGAGCGCTCACCGGACTCGGTCATGGTGAAGGCGCCCGTCTTGAATCGCAGTCCCTCCAGCGGCTCCCACGAAGAGCGCAAGGCGCCGGCGAGACTGGCCTCGGAAAAATCGTTGCGCTGGTTCTGCTGCACGCCCGCCTGATTGGTGGTGGCGCCCGTCAGGTCCAGATCGTGAGTCACACCGCCGAGGACGATGTCCTGGGCGCCGATCCCGGCCTGTGCCTGCTTGAAGTCGCGCCGGTTGATGGTGGTCTGGCCCGTGGTGTTGGTGATTTCCTCTTCGTTCCAGTTCTCGAGGAGAGTGAGGTCGTACGACAAGAGCTGTTTGCCCGGCGAGCGGTATGTGACCGTCCCATCGCGTTTCGAGCTGGTCGTCTCCTTGGTGCGGTAAGACTCATGAGACAGCGAGCCGGTCTGGGACATCAGGCTGCCGTCTTTGAACGAGAAGGTGTTGTTGAACCCGCCGCTGAAGATCACGCTGCGCAGAGCCGCGTTCGCCGACGCGCTGGGGCTGCGGGTCCAGCTAGTGATCAGAGGAACCCTTGGAGTCAACGTCTGCTGTCCACTCTGGGCCAGGGCCATGGCCCTTTCGATGCCTGACATGACCGCAGGCTCCGTCGCGGCGCTGGAATCGGCCGCCGCCGCTGCGACAGTATCGGAAGCCGCAGACGATTGGGCCGATGCCGTCCCGATCGCTGAAGACAGAATCACCCACAAGACGCCGATGATCAATGGCATGCGGTATGGCCTACGGTTCACGCCTGCTCCCACTCCGTAACCCTGCGAGCCAGCTCACGCAGCCGACCGCGGTCCACCTGCTCGGGTCGATCCCCCGGGGCGATGCCCGCCTTCGACAACACATCGAGTGCCGCGTCGGCGTCGTCGTTCAGACGTGTGCGGAGGATCCGAGACAATTGCTTGCGACGATGAATGAACAGGGACTTGATCACGTCCTTGAACGCCAGAAACTCATCTTGTTCCCAAGCATCTGCTCTGGGCTTCAACCTGACGATGGCCGACTTAACATCCGGCCGCGGCCAGAATACGCTGGACGGTACCTGCCGCACCAGTTCGATTTCGAACAGGGACCCCAACAGAACCGAGAGCACGCCGTACTCCTTGCCGCCCGGTCCCGAAACGAGACGCTGGGCGACTTCGCGCTGCACCATGAATACGCCGCCCGACGTCCGCTCCCTGTGATCGGCCAAAGCGAAGAGAACTTCACTGGTGAGCACGTAGGGCAGATTCCCCGCCACCACGGGGCTTGCTCCCGCAACGGCCAGCAGAGCGGCCCAATCGAGGCGGGCGATATCGCCCTCATGAAGGGTGAAGCGCGGTTCCGCGCCCAGTTCGCTGCGCAACAGTTCGCAGAGCCCGCGATCGACCTCCACCGCCAACACGCTGGCACCGGCGTCGAGCAGAGGGCGGGTCAGGGCGCCGCCGCCGGCTCCGAGCTCGAGGACATCGGAGCTCAAGGCCAGAACGTCGCCCGCGACGGCGCGGGCGAGATTGCCGTCGATCAGAAAGTTCTGGCCTCTCTTCTTGGTGGGCTTGACGCCGTGGGCGCGCAGCAGCTCCTGCTGACTGAGACGGTCGTCCGCGGTCACGGCGCCACCTCCATGCCCAGCACTCGTTCGAGATTCACCCTGACCTGGAATGCCAAATCAGCCTCGTTCAGACCAAAGACCTCGGCCACCCTCGCCGCGGTCAATGCCAGATAGGACGGTTCGTTGCGCCGCCCCCGATGGGGCACAGGCGGTAGCCAGGGGGCATCGGTTTCGAGAACCACGTCACGAGGGGTGACATGGGTCAGGACCTCGGGCAGAAGGCTCGTCTTGTAGGTGACCGGACCGCCGATCCCGAGCAGAAAACCACGCTCGACGCCCCAGCGGGCGACCTCTTCATCGCCCGCAAAGGCGTGCATGATACCGCGGCGGGCCGGCAGACCATGGTCCGTCAGCTCGGCGATGGCTTCGGCGTAGGCATCTCGGATGTGGAGGATCACCGGCAGATTCACGCGGTCGGCCAAGACGAGCTGGGCCCGGAACGCAGCATGTTGAGCGGGGCGCGGCGACAGGTCGCGAAAATAGTCGAGGCCGATCTCACCCACGGCCACCACGCGGGGATGGGCCGCCAAAGCCTCCAACCTCTCCAGAACGCGTTCCCCTGCCGACGTCAAACGGCCATCGGCGCCGGCGAGGTCGAGAGCGTCGTGGGGATGCACTCCCACCGCCGCCAGGATCTCCGGATGGCGTTCGGCCAGGGCCACCGACGCCTCGCTGCTCTCGAGGTCGTAACCCACGTTGAGAAAACGGGTGACACCGGCTTCGCGAGCACGGGCCAGGACCTCGTCCAGATCGGCCGCGAACTCGTCGCGGTTCAGGTGCAGATGGGTGTCGGTGAGCAAAGGTCCCCCGTCAGTGATTCTTCTTGCAGCAGCCGCCCGGGCCCTTCGCACGAGGCTGTGGCAGGTCGTGATGACGCTCCCAGTTCAGGTCCGCGACGGCCATGGTCACCATGTCGGCGGCCCCTTCGAAGGAAATGAGCGCCATCTCGCGCAGGAGATCCACCTTGCGGATCCGCCCCTGCTTGTCGCCGACGCGCACCACGGCCCCCACCTTGGGCATCCGCTTGAGGACTTCAGCATATCCCTGGTTCTCATAAGCGAGGCAGCAGCGCAGACGCCCACACAATCCGGACAGTTTGTTGGGGCTCAGTGGAAGCTGTTGGGTCTTGGCCATCTTCAGCGTCACAGGTGCGAAATCGTGCATGAAGGTGCTGCAGCACAGCTCGCGGCCGCAGAGTCCGAGGCCGCCCTTCATCTTGGCCTCGTCGCGCACACCGATCTGGCGCAGCTCGATACGGGTGCGGAATATCGCGGCCAGGTCTTTGACCAGCTGACGGAAGTCCACGCGTTTTTCGGCCGTGAAGAAGAATGTGATCTTGTTGCGGTCGAACTGGCGCTCCACACTCACCAGCTGCATTTCGAGGTGCCTCATCTGGATTTTTTCGAGACAGGTATCGTAGTCGTCCCACTCGTCGCCGCGGTTCTCGTGGAGTCGCTGGAGCTGGTCGGGCGAGGCCTTGTCGAGCACGCCCTGTCGCTGGGCCTCACGCCACCACTGGGGCTTGCTGGCACCCACATAGCAGACACGGCCCATGTCGCGGCCACGATCGGCCTCGACCAGGCAGTAATCACCCGTGACGAGGGGAACAGCTCTCTCGTTGTGGTAGCACGCTTTGCGGTGTCCCTTGAATTGGACCATCACGACTTCGACGTCGGAGCTCGGCATGTCGGCGACTCCCCGACCCTCGACAGCGGCGCGGCGTTCGTTCACAGACGGATCGCTCCTGTCGTGACTTTCCCCGTCCCGGGAACGTTCGCGGGACGGTTGGTCAGACGAGGGTGGTCCTGTCTTCTCTGGCATGTCGACTCAGCTCCTGGAAGAGCACGGCCGTCACCAGGCCGATGTTCAAATTGCGTTCGATGTCGCGACGCACACGTTCTAGGGACCCGATGTCGCGCAGCAACGATTCCGGGGATCGATCCGCGGCGAGCGAGGCGATCCAAGGGGCGTCGGCGGGTTGAGCCGGGCGCCAATCATCACCCCGCACACGACATCCCATGATCTCACTGTAGATCAGATGCAGGATCTCGCATAGCAGGATCGCGCGTTCACGTTTCTCGGCCAGCTCCTTGACCGGGGAGTTGCGCAGGGGCGTACCGGCCCCTCCGTCCTCGTTGATCCTCTCCACGAGTCCGCCAGGCAGCACACCTTTGTGCAGAGCTTCGGCAGCCAGCATGGCCGTGCCGCACCGGTCCTCATGGACCGATTGTATCAGTTGCTGACCCCAGGCGCTCAGAACGCGGGCCAGAGGCAGGCGCAGCCGCGCGGCCCGGCGGGCGTTGCCACCCCCGCGTCTGGCCAGAGTCGCGGCGTGATCGGCGTCGAGATCATAGAGTTCGCCGAGCAGGGCTGCGAGCTCCTGCTCTGTGTACGGCCCGAAGGGAATCCTCTGACAGCGCGACTGGATCGTGGGCAGTACTCCCGAGCGCACCGAGGAGAGCAGCAGGATCAAGGCGTCGGACGGCGGCTCCTCGAGCACCTTGAGGAAGGCGTTGGCGGCTCCGGAGCGCAGCCGGTGGGCGTCGGCCACCACCGCCACCTTGGTCGTGCCCTGGAAGGGCTTGACGCGCAGGAATTGGAGAATGGAACGGACGGTCAGCGGTGCGGGGCGGTCCGGGTCGCCGATCAAGACTTCGCTGCTCGAGGCCCAGGCAGGCTGATGAAAGGGATCTTCCTGCTTGGCTGCGAACAATCGGGTGGTGTCGGCTTCTCCGGTCGACGCGGGCGCCGGTCCGATCCAGCGGATATCCGGGTGCTGGAAGGTGACAGCCTTGAGACAGCTTTCGCAGTTGGGAATGTCGGCGCAAGCGTCCGGAGTCGGACAGTTGATCAGGCGGGCGACTTCAAGGGCCGTCAGCTCCTTGCCGCTGCCTTCTGGGCCGAGAAAGAGGTAGGACTGTCCCAGATCGCCGATCCGGTACAGGTGCACCAGGCGGTCGATCACGTTACGGCGTCCGGCGAAGCGACTGGGCACGATCCCCCCTTCTCCCGCGGGCGGGTCAGTCCTTGATGTCGACGACGAAGCGTGAACGCAGAGCGGTCACATAACTGGCCAGTTCGATCTCCATCTTCTCCGACTCGACGGCCTGGCGCACTCGATCGCGCACTTCGTCGAGGGTGAAGCGGTGCCCGGCGACCCGGTCGCGGACCAGGAAGATGTAAAAGCCGGCCGGCGTGAGGAACGGCGGTGTGAGCCCCCCCGCGGCGACATCGGCGAGCTGCGCCTGGATGGTCTCAGAGAGATCGGTCATGGCGAAGGTGCCGAGGCGTCCCCCCTGGGGCGCCGACGCCGGATCGGCGCTCGTCTCAACAGCCACTTTGGCGAAGGCTTCCCCGCCTATGAGACGGGCGTGGATCGCCTGCGCGGCGGCGTGGGCCCGCTCCACATCGGCCTCGCCGAGCTGGAGGGGGAAGAAGATCTGGCTGACCACACGGCCGTCGCCGTCCGCTGCGTCCACGCGCACGATGTGGATGCCGCGTTCGGTGACGACGGGCTGGCTCGATTCACCGACGCCCAGGGTGAAGACGGCATCCTCGAGGACGCGGCTGAACAAGTCGCCCTTGCTAACCTTGCCGAGGCGTCCGCCCTTGGAGGCCGCCGGTCCCTCGGAAAGATCACGTGCGACGTCGGCGAAAGCCACACCTTCGCCGAGACGCTGCAACACGGCACCCAGCTTGCGCTGCACCTCGCGCTGGACTTCGACATCGGGCTCTACGGGCACGAGGATGTCGGACAGGGTCAGGCTGTCGGGCGTGGCGGGAATCTCGTCGAGGTGCGCCTGATACCAGAGGTCGACCTCTTCCTCCCGAACCTCCACCTTGGGACGGATGAAACGGTGGATGACCGCCCGCATGTAGTGTTGGTCGCGGAGTTGGCCGCGGGCGCGTTTGCGGTAGTCGGTGAGATTCATGCCTTCGTCGCGCAGCGCCCGGTCGAGAGCGGCCTCGGAACCGTAGTAGCGGATGAGCTGATCGATATTGGCCTGGACCTCGCGGCCGATGGCCTCGTCGGAAATCTCGATTTCCTCCTGCCTGGCGGCGGCGATGATCAGCTTGCTCTCGACGAGCCTATCGAGCACTTCGGCACGCACTTCGGCCTCGGATTTGTCGACCTCCTGGCCGGCGTTGCGCGCCTCCAGGAAGTAAAGAGCGACCTCGCGATCGATCTCGCTCTGCAAAATGGCCTCTTCGTCCACGATGCCGAGAATGCGGTCCACCAGGACGGGAGCCCCCTGGGCCTCGGGAGCAGGCTGGGCGAACCCCGGCGCCGACAGGGCGGCGATCGAAACGATCGTCGCGATGGAAACAACGATCCCGCGGGCGAGGATCGACGGAATAACGGATCTCGACATGGACAATGTCCTTTGAAGCGAACGCCGGAGGGGTCGACTCCCCCCCCGGCGCTCAGGATACGCGGGGGCCTACTCGGCGCTCGTCAACGTCTCCCAGGAACGGGTGGCGTTCAAAGCATCTTCATTGATCTTGACTCCGTATTCCAAAGTCCACTGGGCCAACAGATCGTTCAAGGCGTCGTTCTTGCGGATCGTCTTGATCCGCGTGCTAATGGCATCGATGGCTTCGGTGAGCTCCATGTTGCGGCTCGGCTCGATCTCGTCGAGTCGCACGACGGCCCAGCCGCCCTGCACCGGGAAGGGCTCGGAGATACCGCCGATTTCGTTCATGGCATAGATGGTGTCGTGGAGCGATCCGCTGGCGTTGGAGTTGACCTCGATCTCGCCGTTGGCCGCCTTGTTGTCGGGATTGGCGCCGTGAGCCGAGAGGATCTGCACCCAGTCCCTGCCGCTGCGGGCGTCGGCCAGAGCCGCCTCGGCCGCAGCCTTATCCAGGGTGAAGACGATCTTGCCGCGGCGGATCTCGTTCTTCACGTACTCCTGCTTGTGCGCCGCCCAGAACTCGTCCATCTCCTCGGGCGTGATCTGCTCCTTGAACGTCACGACTTCCTCGTGGAGCTTGGTGATCATCGCCTGCTCGGACCTGTTGCGGGCCTCGCCCACGACCTCTTCGCGTTCGTAGTAGCCACGCTCACGGGCTTCGGCCGTCAGCAACGAGCGGTCGATCATGTCGGCGAGGATCTTCTTGCGGACGCCGCCGAGCAATTCGCCTCGTTTGGGCCGCTGGAAAACGCTCATCTGGTCAAAGGCGTTCTTGTAGTCACCCACCGTCCATGTCTCGATCTCGCCGTCGAGGTCGAATTGGATGGTGAAGAACACGCGATCGTATTCCGTGGTCGGAACGTCGAGAGGCTGCAGTTCTGAATTCGGCACCGGCTTCTTGGTCACCGGGTCGAGAAGATCCTCGGACTCGGGCATACCTTGATAGATGGTCCAGAGAGCGGTCTCGTCCATGGTGAAGCCATGGCGGGCACGGCTTTCGGCGAGGAAGGTCGACCTGCTCAGGTTCACGGCCCTTGCGATGATCGTTTCGCGGATCTTCTGGCGCAGCGCATCGTCCATGGGGGGCCGCTTGTAGTCGGATACGGCATCGAGGCGCAGCAGCCAATAACCGTAGACCGTCTCGAGAGGTTGGCTGATCTCGCCCATCTCCAGATTGAACAACGCTTCCTCGAACACGTCTTCGACGCGGCCGAACTGCATGCGCAGCGTGTTGTCGTTGTTGGGACCCCTGGAACCGTCGTTGTACTCGTCGGCGACGTCCGCCCACAGTTCACCGGTCAGAAGTTTTTCGCGGGCCTTGACGGCGTCGTCACGGAAGTTGCAGATGATGAAGTGATAGTCGCGCTGGGTGCCCAATTTCTCGTAGTACGCGTCGATGTCTTCATCGGACGCTTGTTCGGCGGGCGCCTTGATCAGCTCTTCGTGCATGAGCTGGCTCGCGTTGTACTCGATGATCGCGGTCTGAGTGCCCGTAACCATATCATCGGCACCGAAGCCGAGGTCGTAGGCTTTCAGGGCCATCAATTCCTTGTTCACGATGATCTGCAGGAAGGCCATCTTGCCTTCGCTGGTGGCGGTGTCGACGATCAAACCGTCTTCGCCGAAGGGGAGTTCGTTCGCCTGTAGCTTGGAAAGACGGTCCTCGAAATAGGCCGCGGTGATTTCACGGTCCCCAACGGTGGCGACCACCGAGGTGTCTCCACCCCCGCCACAGCCGGTGAAGAGGACGGCGGCCAGAATCGGCAGCAAAACGAACATCGGGACCAGCCGGGATGAAACAGCCGGTCGGGTACGGAAGAACGAGGTCATGACTTCTCCTTGCGGGATGATTCCCCTGGACCGATCGACGAAACCTGGTCGGCACCCGCCTCCGAGCGGAGGCGATCGACCAAGTCGAGCACGGTGAATGCCGCGGCACCGAGCTGATCACGATCAGCGGGGACCTTCATGACGAATTGATCGACGGCCTTGAACTGCAGGCCCTTGGGCCCGGTTCCCATCAAACCGCGAATTATAGTTGGGGAAGGCTCCCGACCGCCAGCGAAAAAGAAACTTAGCCCCGCCCGGCCCGCCCGAACCTCTTCCACACCGTTGCGGGCAGCCAACAAGCGGATGCGGGAAATGTCCAGGAGATTGGTCACCGGAGGGGGCATCTGGCCGAACCGGTCCTGAATTTCGTCGCGGAGCCAGCCGAACGCCCGCTCTTCGCGGACTCTCGCCAAGCGCCGGTAGAGCTCCATCTTGGTTTCGGGATCGTTGACGTAGTCGTCGGGCAGGTATGCCGGCAGACGCAGATCTACCTTCACGTCCAGCAGGGAGCTCGCCCCGCCCCCCTTGAGGTCGCGGATGGCCTCGTCGAGCAGACGGCAGTAGAGGTCGAAGCCGATGGCCTCAAGATGGCCGTGCTGCTGCTGGCCGAGGATGTTGCCGGCGCCGCGGATTTCGAGGTCGCGCATGGCGATGTGGTAGCCCGAGCCCAGGGCCTGGAACTCCTGCAGGGCGGCCAGCCGGCGACGGGCGTCCGGGGTGAGGACCTCCCCCGGTGGCGTGGTGAGGTAGGCGAAGGCGCGCTGGCTCGAGCGGCCCACACGGCCGCGGATCTGGTAGAGCTGGGCCAGCCCGAAGCGGTCGGCGCGGTCGATGATGATTGTGTTGACCCGCGGCATGTCGAGGCCCGACTCGATGATCGTCGTGGTGACCAGCACGTCGTATTCGTGGGCGAGAAACGAGCGCATGATCTTTTCGAGCTGGTCTTCCTTCATCTGGCCGTGGGCGATGCAGACCCGCACGTTGGGCAACAGCTTCTTGAGTGTGGCGGCCATGCCCTGGATCGTTTCGACCCGGTTGTGCACGAAGAATACCTGCCCGCCGCGGTGCAGTTCGCGCAGGATGGCCTCCTTCAGAACATCTTCGCTGAAGGCGCATAGTTCCGTCTGGATCGGCAGGCGATCCCGCGGCGGCGTATTGATCAGAGACATGTCCCGAGCGCCCATGAGCGACAGGTACAGCGTGCGCGGAATGGGCGTGGCGCTCAGGGTCAGCACGTCGACCTCCTTGCGCAACTGCTTGAGCCGCTCCTTGTGCCGCACACCGAAACGGTGTTCTTCGTCGATGACCAGAAGGCCCAGGTTCTTGAACTTCACGTCACGTGACAACAGTCGGTGCGTGCCGATGAGCACGTCCAGCTTGCCGGCCGCGATGCGGGCCGTGATGGCCTTGAGCTCCTTGGCCGACTTGAAACGGCTCATGACGTCGACGCTCGCGGGAAAGTCGCGGAACCGCTCCCCGAAGGTCTCTCCGTGCTGGTGGGCGAGCAGGGTCGTGGGACAGAGCACCGCGACCTGCCGGCCCGCCTCGACGGCCTTGAAGGCCGCCCGCATGGCGACCTCGGTCTTGCCGTAGCCAACATCGCCGCAAACGAGCCGGTCCATGGGGCGGGGCGCCTCCATGTCCTTCTTCACGTCGGCGATCGAGGTGAGCTGGTCGGGTGTCTCGTCGTGGATGAACGATTCCTCCAGCGAGCGCATCAGATCGCCGTCGGGCGGAAACGCATGGCCGGGTTCGCTCTGACGGGCGGCGTAGAGTTCGAGGAGCTCCGCCGCCATGGCCTGGATGGCCTTGCGCGCCTTCTTTGTGACCCGCGCCCACGAAGCCGTTCCGAGCCGGCTCAGTCCCGGCGAAGCCGCGGTGTCGTTGCTGTAGCGTTCGACAAGATCGATGTTTTCCACCGGCACGTAGACCTTGTCGTCGTCGGCGAAGTCCAGCAGCAGACACTCGCGTTCGCTGCCTTCGACAGCGATGCGCCTCAGACCCCGGTAGCGGCCGATGCCGTACTCCACGTGCACAACGAATTCGCCCGGGCGCAGATTTCCCGAATCTTTGACCACGGCCTCACCGCGGAACCTCGTCCGCGTCGGGCGCTGATAACGATCGAAGAACTCATGATCGGTCACCACCGCCAGCTGCATTTCGGGCCAGACGAAACCCTCGGCCAGACGGCCGACCGTAGGCAAGGCGACAGGCACCGGTCCATCCTGCTCCATGATCAACTCGCCGAGGCGTGTGGCCTGACCGGCGTTGTCGCATAGGATGGCGGTGAGGTAGCCTTCAGCCTCGAGACCGCCCAGGGTGCTGCCCAGGACAGCCACGTCGCCGCCGCGGAGCGACGGCCGGCGAGTGTCGTGGACCGTCAGCAGATCGGGAGTACGATCGAGCCAGACGGCCGCCGACGCGTCTGCGACCCAGGCGTCGGTCAGCCAGAGCGACGGCCGCTCCGGGGCCGCGAGCTCCTCGAGGTCGGCCACCAGAGCCGACCGCTCGGGAAGCCAGGGATCGTGCCGAAGGCGGGATTCGCGCAGGCCGTCGAGCTCTTCGTCGAGCAGGTCGGCCTGCTCCGCCAAGCCCACGGGGTCGAGCCAGATCAGGGGAGCGTCGGGGGGCAGATAGGCGGCCGGCAATGCAGTCGGGCCATAGAGCGGGAGAAAGCTTTCGATGCCGCCACCGTGAATGCGTTCCTCGATGCGCGCTTCGAGATCGACGTGATCATCGCCGTCGATCAGCCCTTCGGCCTCGGCTTCCTCGAGGCATCCGAGGGCTTCGAGCACGCCGTCGTCGTCGACGATCAGATGCGAGACCGGGAGCAGACGCAATGTTTCCACAGCGCCGGTCGAACGCTGGTCGGATACGCTGAAACTGCGGAGAGACACAATCTCGTCGTCGAAGAATTCGATGCGCACCGGCGGACCGCCGGGAGCCGCCACATCGACCAGACTGCCTCGTACTGCGAAGTCTCCGGTGCGGCCTACGGCACCGACGCCCTGGTAACCCATGGCTGTCATGCGTTCACCGAGGGTCACCCGATCGATGCGCGATCCCGCCGTGAGGCCCAGCGCCTGACCCGCCAGCCGTTCCGGGGCGATGCCCCGGTGGCGAGCACCGTAGAGAGATGTGACGACCAGAGCCTTTTCCCCCCGCGCGAGACGGTCGAGGCCGTGGATGACGCCGCCGACAAGTTCGGGATCGGGAGCGTTGCGATCGAAGGCCGGGACCTCCTGCGGGGGCAGGTAGATCACATCGTCGGGACCGAGCCAGGCTTCGAGATCGTCGGCGAGGCGGAGAGCTGATTCGCGGTTCGGGGCGACAAGCAAAGCGGTGCGGCGGTCGGCGGCGAACCAGGCGGCCAGCAGCAGCGAGGGCGTGGAGCCGTGGAGTCCCGAAATCAGAGGCGTCCGGCCAGCCGTAGGCTGGGCCAAGGCGGACCTCACCCTCGCGACGCCCTCGTTCAGGACCTCTTGGGGAATGATGCGGCCGAGCAGGCCGCTCAATGGAAGAGGCCGGTCTCGGGACCGGCCCCGGTGTGGTCGAGCATCTCTTCCTCCGTGACGGGCTGGCGGGTCAGAAGGTCTGCCGCTGCTTCCCGAAAGGCGTGATGGCGCGCAGGCGCTCGACGATGCGCGGGATCACCTCGACGGTGTAGTCGATGTCCGCCTCGGTGTTGTAACGGCTCATGGAGAACCGGATCGAACCATGTGCGGCGATGAAGGGCACACCCATGGCCTTGAGCACATGGGAGGGTTCCAGCGAACCGCTGGTGCAGGCCGAACCGCTCGATGCGGCCACTCCGCAGCGGTCGAGCAGCAGCAGGATACCCTCGCCTTCGATGTAGTCGAAACTGATGTTGGCCGTATTCGGCAGCCGACGTTCGGCGTGCCCGTTGAGCCGGCAGTCGGCAACAGTGCCGACGATGCGTTCGGTCAGCCTGTCGCGCAGGCCGCGGACGCGTGTGTTCTCGTCGTCGCGGTGGGCAACGGACAGGTCGCAGGCCACGCCCAGGCCGACCAGACCACTCACGTTTTCGGTGCCGGCCCGACGTCCCCGCTCCTGGTGCCCGCCGACGATCAACGGGCGCAGCTTGGTGCCGCGACGTACATACAGGGCGCCGACGCCCTTACAGGCGTGAATTTTGTGTCCGGATATGGAAACGAGATCGGCGGTGGACCGCGCCACATCCAGGGCCAGCTTGCCCGCCGTCTGCACGGCGTCGACATGGTAGACAGCGCCGTGCTCTTTGACGATGGCCCCGATCTCTTCGGTGGGGAAGATCACACCCGTCTCGTTGTTGGCCGCCATCACGCTGACCACGGCCGTATCGTCGCGCAGGGAGGCGCGCAGTTCGTCAAGGTCGAGCATGCCCTCGCCGTCCACGCCGAGATAGGTCACCTCGTAGCCGTGCCGGCTCTCCAGTTCACGACAGAGGCCGAGCACCGCCGGATGCTCCACAGCGGAGGTGATTAAATGACGTTTTTCGGGATAAGCGCGCAGGGTGCCCGTGACACCGAGGTTGTCGCTCTCCGATCCGCCGCTGGTGAATACGATCTCTCCGGCCGACTCCGCCCCCATCATGGCAGCCACCCGATCTCGGGCCAGATCGAGGGCCCTGCCGGCCTGGGCGCCGAAGCCATGCATGCTCGAGGGGTTGCCGTAGAACTCCGTGAGGTAGGGCAGCATGGCCTCGACCACTTCAGGGGCGACCGAAGTGGTGGCGTTGTTGTCCAAATACACGCCGCGTTCGGGGCGCTCGGGAAGGCCTTCGGCAAGGTTGAATCCGCTCACGACCTCTCCTCGACGACGTCGATGTCTTCACCGAAGTGCTCACGAAGCTGGGCCTCGACCCAGCCCTTGATGGTGGCCTGGCTGGCCGGACAACTGGCGCAGGCGCCGGTCAGACGCACGCTCACCGTTTGGTCCTCCACGGAGATCAGCTCGATATCGCCGCCGTCGGTGCGCAAGCCGCGGGCGATGTCGTTCTCGATGAGGTCCCGGATCCGAGCGGTACGCTCTGAGTCCGCCGCCGCAACGGGCAGGCCCTCGATGGCCACGGTGCCGTCGCCGCGTTCCTTCTGCTGCCAGAAGTCGTCGATGATGTGGCGGATGTCGTGGTGGCACTGGCTGCAACCACCGCCGGCCTTGGTGTAGTGGGTCACATCTTCGATCTCGCGCAGCCCGTACTGTTCTACGGCCTTGACGATGGTCGACTTCTTGACCTGAAAGCAGTGGCAGATCTCGACGTCCTGGGCGATCAGGGTGCAGGGCACGGCCTTGCCGAGCCTTTTGTAGTAGTCGATCATCGCGGCTTCGAGGGCTTCGCGGCCCATGACCGAACAGTGCATCTTCTCGCGGGGCAGGCCGCCGAGTTCCGCGGCGATGTCCTCGTTGGTGATCTGGGCTGCCTGTTCGAGGGTCTTGCCGATGACCATTTCGGTGAGCATGGACGACGAGGCGATGGCGCTGCCACAGCCGAAGGTCTGGAACTTCGCCTGGGCGATGTGTTCGTCGTCGCCGAGCTTGAAGGTGAAACGCAGCGCATCGCCGCAGGACATCGAGCCCACTTCACCGACGCCGTCGGGGTTCTCCACTTCACCCACGTTGCGCGGGTTCATGAAATGATCGAGAACTTTTTCCGTGTAATCCCACATGACACGCCCCTGGGGTCGAATCCTGGCCGAAAGGGGACCAACCCGGTCCGTTGACAAGAGTAACTCATCGGAAGATGGAATCAAGTCCTGCGGGAGCTGCGCCTGGGCGCCTCGCCGCGGGAGTACCACGTCTCGATCAAAAGGGCCAGGGCCGCCGCGAGAAAGCACCACGCAGACAGGTCGCGACCGGCCAGCAATGTACCAAGATCCCCTGCCGACCCAGCTTCAAGATGACGATCGACCTTGAGACCTGCGGCCTGCATTCCGGCCTCGAACAAAGAGGGGTCGCCAGGCGAAGGATCGCTTTCCGCCGCAGGAACGACCGTGGTCGCCGCTCCCAGCACAGCCAGGCCGTCTGTGAGGATCCAGGCACCGGCACCGGGAGCCGCCGGGCCCTCCACCCTGGGGCGACCGTCCGACCAGATGAGGGTCGCCCGCTCATGGAACGCGGACCGCGTCGCATCGGCGGGATTGTAGACGAGTTCGAGATCGCCGGAGAGGTCCCGACCATGCGAGGTGGCCACGGGCAGACTCAGAGGTTCTCCGGCCGACAGAACCGCTCCTCCCCCTTGGCCAGCGCCGAGCCAGACGGCTGCTCGTTGGACCAGGGGGGGGAACATGGCGTTGTCGGCCAGGGTCGTGGCGCCGCGGTCGAGTCCCGAAGCGAGCAGCAGCAGGCGCCCTTCGCCCACCTCGCCGGCCAACAGCAGAGGGTCGCCGCCGGCGAGTGTCGCCACCGGATTCATCAGACCGGCCCGGACACGCCAGCTGCGATTCCACTCGGCCTCGCCCAGAGTGGCCAGAGCATCGCCGGGCAGTCCTTCGAGCAGCGCATGCACAGGTGTGGGAACGGCCATGCGCTCGGCTCCGTCCTCGCCCCGAACATGGAATTGCCCGATGACGGTCGCTGGCGCCAGGGAGGACAGCAGATGATCGCGGAGGTAGCCCCCGCGGGCCGGATCGCCGCTGACGATCCAGCAGCCGCCGCCCCGTCGCAGCCAACTCGACAGATCGGTGAGACGGTCGCGGCCCAGGGGTTCGGGATCGACCAGAACGAGCACGTCGAAGCGATCAAGATCGCCACCGCTCCAACCGGCATGATCGGTCACGAGCAGATCGGCAGTGGACTCGCTGGTCTCGGCCGAGTCGAAGCCGGGTGCAAGGGCGTGGGCGAGAAAACGCCAGTCGTCACGGCCTGTGCCGTGGGCGAGCAAGGTCCGCACCCGGCGCCGCACCTCCAATACGAACGCTCGCTGGTCGTCGGCGGGGGCCCGATCTCTCGCCATGGTCACCCGACCGGGATGAAGCCCTGCCTCGGGAGCAGCCAAGGCGAACGTCACCGTCGCCTCCCCGTCGGCCACGGAGCCGGTCACCGATTCCCCCACGACCCGGCCATCCAATTCGAGGCGCACGATCTGCCCGTCGCGGGCCGGTCGTACACGGGCCGTCACCCGCACCGTTTCACCTGCGAGAACCGTGCGGACCGGCAGTTCGACGCCCAGCACCGCGCCGTTGAGGACCGTCTCACCCACGGGCAATGCCTCCAGCCCGTGTACCCCCACCGCGACAAGCTGAGCGGCTGCGGCCTGCAGGGTGCGGTCGTCGGCGTCGACGGCCTGGTAATCCGAAATCACGACGACCAGAGGAGGACGGACGCAGCTGCGGGCGGCATCGGCAGCGCCTCTGAGCAAGGCCACGGCATCGAGGGTCCCGTCTCCGGGCGACAGCGTTTCGGGAACGCCGTCAACGGCGGCGCGGGCCGGCAACCACGAGCCGAAGACTGCCTGGGTCGTAGCTTCTGCCCGCAACCACTGGACCTCGCTGCCGTCGGGCAGGCCCGCGGTCAGATCGCGTGCCGTCTCAAGTGCCTCTTCGAAGCGGGTCCGACCTTCGCCGTCGACAGCCTGCATGCTGGCGCTGGCATCGAGGATCACCAGCAAGGAGACCCGATCGCCCGCCGCAGGTGCGATACCATCCAACCGTGGTCTGGCCGCGCCGCCCGCCAGCAGCAGAATCGCCAGCATCCTCAACAGCAACAGCAGCCAGCGCCGCAGACCCGCCGTACGGGAACGGCGCACTTCGACTCCCCGCAAGAACCGCAGATCGCTGAAGGGTACGCGGCGTACTCTGCGATTGCGCAGCAGGTGCAGGATCAACGGCACCGCAGCGGCAACGCCGCCGAACAAGAGTCCGGGATTGAGGAAGCTGAAGGGCACGCAGATCTCCTCGGTGCCGCCGGGCTAACGCATGCGGCGACGGCGGCTCAAGTACGCCAGCAAGGCGCGGTCGAACGGTGTATCGGTGGACAGCTCCACCAGATCGATCCGCCGTGACCTCAGTTCGCGGCGCAGGCCGGACCGCCAAGCTTCGAACCTGTCCAGATACGCGGCACGCGCCTGGGCCGGATCGAGACGCAGGGATTCGCCGGGCGCTTCGAGATCCTCGAAACGGGAATCGTGACGATAATCGAAATCGATCTCCCGCGGGTCGAGCACCTGGAACACCAGCACCTCGTGGCCGCGATGTCGGAAATGCTTGAGGCCGGCGATCACATCGTCGGGATCATCGAGCAGATCGGAGAACAGGATGACCAGGCCGCGCCGCGGCAGCCGCTCCGCCACTTGGTGCAGCACAGGTCCGATGCTCGTGCCCCTCCCCTGGGGAAGTTTGGACAACGGCGCCAAGAGTCGGAACAGGTGGCGACGCACCGCCTTGGCGGGCACCGAAGCCAACCGGGACTCATCGAAAAGCTCCAAGCCCACTGCATCGTTCTGGTGCAGCAACAGGTACGCCAGACTCGCTGCGAGCATTCGGGCGTACTCCGCCTTGGTCACAGCAGAACCCTCGGAACGGAACGACATGCTCGCCGAACAGTCCACAAGGATGGTCGCCCTCAGGTTGGTTTCTTCGGCGAAGACCTTCAGGTAGTGGCGGTCGGTCTTGGCGAACACGCGCCAATCCACGTGGTTGATCGGTTCGCCCGGGATGTACTGGCGGTACTCGGCGAACTCGGCCGAAAACCCATGGTAGGGACTGCGGTGCAGACCCACGAGGAAACCCTCGACCACCAGGCGCGCCACCAGGTCGAGACGACCCAGGCCGGCGACCTGATCAGGGCTGAGGGTTGCGGCGTTCATGCGTCGACCTCGGCGAGGATGCGGTCGATGACGGCGTCCTTGCCCACCTCCTCCGCCTCGGCGTGGAAGTTGGTCACCAACCGGTGGCGAAGCACAGGATGGGCTAGGGCGCGCACGTCATCGAGATCGGGGGTCGGGCGGCCGTCGAGCAGGCACCGCGCCTTGGCGCCCAGCAACAGACACTGGGCGGCGCGGGGGCCGGCGCCCCAGCTCAGGAACTCTTTCGCGGCAGCCACTGCTTCGTCCGTACCCACCCGCGTGGCCCTGGCCAATCGTACAGCGTAGCGGCTCACGTTTTCGGCGGCGGGCACCTGATGCACGACGTTGCGGAAGTCGAGGACCGCGGCGGCGTCCAACAGCCGCGACGGCTCGACGCGCACGGTGCCGGTGGTGCTTTCGACGATGGTGATCTCCTCGTCCAGCTCCGGATATTCGATCAGGATGTTGAACATGAAGCGGTCGAGCTGGGCCTCGGGCAGCGGGTAGGTGCCCTCTTGTTCGATGGGATTCTGGGTCGCGAGCACGAAGAACGGCGCCGGCAGATCGTGGGTCAGGCCCGCCGCGGTCACCTGACGCTCCTGCATGGCCTGCAACAGCGCGGCCTGGGTCTTCGGCGGCGTACGGTTGATCTCGTCGGCCAGCACGATGTTGGCGAACACCGGGCCCCGCACGAAGCGGAAGCTGCGTCCGCCGGTGGTCGCATCGTCCTCGAGGATCTCCGAGCCCGTGATGTCGCTCGGCATGAGGTCCGGTGTGAACTGGATACGGGAGAAGCTCAGGTCCAGCACCTGGGCCACCGTACTGATCAACAGCGTTTTGGCGAGGCCGGGCACGCCTTCGAGCAGCACGTGGCCGCCGGCGAACAGGGCGGTGAGCATCTCGTCCACCACGCGGCGCTGCCCCACGATGACCTTGGCGATCTCGGCGCGCATATCGTCGCTGGCGCGCATCAGTCCGTCGATCCTGGCGTTGTCGTCCAACTCGTTACTCCCTGGTTCGTGACGCGGGTCGGCCCGGATCAATGTAGCCGAGCCGGCCTTCCTCAACAACGATTCACCGAGTTTTCGCCGACTTTCCCCGGAATACGGGTTGCGGGCTGCGCAGACGGAGTTCATTCTGGTCCTTCAACCTGGAGGCATAGATTGGTCAAGAGATACTACAGGGACATCGAGAAGGTCCTGCACCGCATCGACGGGACCCTCGCACCCGAAGCAATGCTGCGGGCCACCATCAACGCCATCATCGAAAGCTGTGCCGAGAATTACGGCATTGAGAGCGGCCGGTTGTATCGCGACCAAGGCGCCTACTTCGAACTGATCGCCAGTGTCGGCGAGCATGGCGAGACGATCCTGGGCAAGACCGTCGGCCGCGACTACCCCGTCATCCGGGAACTCGAGGCCGAGAACCTGGTCATGATCACCGCCGACACGCCGGGGTTCGATCCCGACATCGAAGCCCAATTCACCGACTTCGATTACGCCGCCATCCTTGTGGGCCGCGCCCCTGAATACATCATGAGTTTCGGCGTACGCCGCGCCGACGACGTGGCCGACCGGCTGCACTTCGTTCTGGAATCGATCCGCACGGTCGTGGATTTGAAGCTGCGCCAGGCCGGCCTCGAGGATCAGCTGCGCCAGGCGCGCCAGATCCAGATGAGTCTGCTGCCCCGCTCCCTGCCCGACCTGCCGGGCTTCCAGCTCGCGGCGGTGTCGATCCCCGCCGACGAGGTGGGCGGCGACGTCTACGACTGCCAGCCCATCGACGCCGACACATATGGTTTGACCATCGCCGACGCCAGCGGCCACGGCCTGCCCGCCGCTCTGCAGGCCCGCGACGTGATGACCGGCCTGCGCATGGGCATCGCCCAGGAGCAGAAGATCCACACGACCATGAGCAAGCTCAACCGCGTGATCCACCAGAGCGGCCTGGTGAGCCGTTTCATCTCGGTGTTCTACGGCGAGCTCGAGGAGACCGGCAACCTTGTCTACGTCAACGGCGGCCACTGCCCGCCCCTGCTGTTCAGCACCAGCGGGCGGGTGTTCGAACTGGCGAGCAACGGTCCGGTGCTCGGACCCCTGCCCGAAGCGACCTACCGGCGCGGCTACGCCTCGCTGTATCCCGGCGAAGTGCTGGTGCTGTACACCGACGGCCTTCTGGAGCGGAAGCAGGCCGGCACCCAGGACGATGCCGACCCCGTCGAGTACGGTCAGGAGCGCCTGATCGACACCGTCCAGGACCACATGATCGATTCCGCCGACGATATCCTCCACGCCATCATGGGCGACGTGACGGTCTTCGGAAACGGCCAGAGCTGGGAGGACGACGTGACGGTGATGGTGATCCGGAGATTGACGTCGGCAGAGTTCGAGCCCAAGCATCAGCTTGAAGCGGTCAAGCGGGATCGGGGCAAGCAGCATTCGGTCGTCAGGGACTGAACGTCACTGTCAGCGGCTCGTCGCCGCCGAAGTGATGACCGTCGGAATGATCACCGACATCAACACCGCCGCCTGCACCGCTTCGACGGCCTGCTTGGCGGCGTCCCCCACGAGATCGCCTTTCATGATCTTGTCGAGGCGCGCCTTGCGCTCCTTCAGCTTCTTCTTCTCGAAGATGCGGGGCAGGATGCCGCAGCCGTGGGACAAGGCGATCACCACGCCGGTGCGGGGATCGACCGAGGTGCCGTTCAGGAAGATGGCCCGGCGCATGCGCTCGCGCAGTTCCTTCTCGGGCTTCGGATCGACCTCGGGATACACGCGGCGACGGAAGAAGAGCAGCACCTTGCCTTCGTCCGCCTTGAGGATCTTCCTGCGGCACAGCGCCACCGCGACCCGGTGCTTCAACTGCTTCGTGTTGGCGAAGCGGGTGACCCAGGTCTGAACCGTTTCCCGGCGGCGCGAGATCCGCACCCGCTCGAGACATTCGGCCAGCAGTTCGTCGGTGGGCGGAGTGGCGTCGTCGACCTCGAGGAAAGTCCTTTTGCCGTCGACGGCGGCGGCGAGGTGGCCGTCGATCATCAACTGCGCCACGATGGCGCCGCCGACGGCCAAGCTCCAGCTCGTACCGAACTCCATGGTGCCCTCCTGCTCGCGGAGGGACAGCAGCATGATCTCCTCGTGGAGACCGAGATCCTTCGCTCGTGTCAAGAACCACTCCTCGTGATGGTGTCAACAGCAGGGTGCAACCGGTACAGAGCGTACGTCCAGGGCTGGTCCTCGCGCAACCCCACGCCGTCGACCACACAGGTCGCCACCAACTCGAACACCGTGCCGTACATCTCCACATTTTCCCAGCGTGCAGGCCCCTGCGTACGGTCGTACACGTAGTCCGGCACTTCGGCCGTAAGCCACACGCCGCTCGCGACCATGGCCTCGAAACCCATCTCACGCCCGAGCTCGAGGATCTCCGGGCTGACAAGACCCGCCAGGTCGAGGATGCGGCGTTCGCTGGCGTAACCGAGAGCCCCGATGTCGTGGGCTGCAATCACGGCGTCCGCGGGCGTGTTGGCCGCCAGCCACTCCCCTGTGCCATAGAAACAAGTCTCCACTCCGCGCGAGAATGCCACGGCGTGGGGACGCACCAGCTGGTTGAGCACGAACGCGTTGATCGTCAGGGCCATGACGGCGCAAACGAGAAGCACGCGTTTCGCGCCACGGCCACGCCCGGCCGTCCTCGGAACCAGCAGCCCGGCCCAACCGGAGAGTACGAGCAGCAGCGGCACCAGCAACGGCGACACGTAACGCGAGATGATCCAGACCTGCTTGACGGCGAACCCGCCGGCGAGGATCGCCAGCCAGGTCAGCGTCACGCCCGTCAGGGCCGTCAAGCGCGTCCCGGGATGAACAACTCCCTCGCGGCGGCGCCACACCGCGAGGTAGCGCACTCCCACGTAAACGGCCGCCAGCCACAGGAAGCCCTGCACCATGGCCAGCTGCTTGAGCGTCCGGAACAGATGGACGGCGAGGAACACGGGGTCGAAGGTCAGGCCGTAGCTCTTGGCCGCCGCCGTCTCGGGCGTGAGGCGGCCGAAGGCCGTCCAGGCATAGGCGAGCCAAGGGCCGTAGATCAGCGCCCAGCCTGCAATCGCAAGGGCTGCGCCCCGCACCGCCGATGCATCGGCGTGGTGGCGGCGCTCACGCCACAACAACCAGGGTGCGGCACCGAGCGCCAGGAGGTTGAACTCCGGGCGGCACAAGGCGGCCAGGCCGGCAGCCGCTCCCCAGGCGAGCCAGGGCACGCGTGTTCGGCTCAACACCGGCAGCAGCAGCACCAGCAGGAGCGCCCCGGCCAGCGGCGTCTCCATTCCCGAGAACGTCCAGCGTTGGAACCAGGCATCGAGTACGACGAGTCCCATCACCCAGCCGCTCCACGCCGGCGGAATGTCGAGCTTCTGAATCAACCGCGAGGCAAGGAGCATGGCCAGCAGAGCCGAGGCGAGGCCCAGGATTTTCGTACTCAACACCGGTGCGATCCCGAGTTTCAGCAGCATCACCAGCCCGAAGATCCACAGGGGCGACGTGGCGCCGTAGGTGGGCAGACCGGGATTGAACGAAAGCTCGCCGCGTTCGATCAGATGCTTGGCGTAGCGCAGATGGATCCAGGTGTCGTCGGTGACGTAGCCCCACAGCATCGTCCCGGCGAAACCGAAAACGAGCACGACGGGCAACCAGCGCTGGACCAGAAGGCGGGACGGCATTTAGGGACCTCCATGTGAAGACACGGCCGAGCATAGTCGCCCGGCCGTATCTCGTCGCCTCTATTATGCGCAACCTACTCCAAGAACATCGGCATCCCCGACACGTTCTCAATGCGCGCCCGGTACTCCAACGGATCGTAATACCGCGGCACGTTCACCCGCTTGGTACCCTCGACGATCGAAGGCAACGGCACCGCCGTGTAGCGGCCGCCCTGCAGCGCACACATGAAGCCGCTGAGTCCCTTGAGCAGGTAGTCCATGGCCAGGTTGCCGAAGTTCATGGCCACCATGCGGTCCAGGGCGTCGGGGGCCCCGCAGCGCATGAGGTAGGCGAGGTTCTGGTACATGATGTCCTCGCCGGTGCGGCGCTTGATCTCGTCGGCGGTGTGCTTGCCGATGCCGCCCAGCTTCTTGTGGCCGTAGGCGTCGGCCTCTCCCACCTGGTGGATGTCGCCGTCGATCTCGGTGGCGCCCTCGCTGATGGTCATGATGGCGTAGTTGCTCGGGTTGTTGGCCTTGTCGGCCTTCAGCTTCTCGGCCAGCACGTCCATGTGGAACGGCACCTCGGAGATGATCGAGCGGTTCACCCCCGCGAGGTAGCTGACGATCAGGGCCGTCTCACCGCTGTTGCGGCCGAACAGCTCGATGATGCCGATGCGTTCGTGGCTGCCGATGGGCGTGCGCAGCTGGGTGATCGCGTCGACCGAGCGGGTGACCGCCGTGCTGAAGCCGATGCAGTAGTCGGTTCCGAACACGTCGTTGTCCATGGTCTTGGGGATGGCCATGATCGGGAAACCGGTGCGGTGCAGGCGCGCCGAGTAGCTCAGGGTGTCGTCGCCGCCGATGGTGATCAGGGCGCTCACGCCGAGGTCCTCGAGAGCCGCCACCACGTGGTCGGTGATGTCGGCGGGATAGGTCATCCCTTCGGTCTTCACATGCTCGAACATGTCCTTCTCGCGCATCTTCGCCGGGTTGGTGCGCGAGGAGTGCAGGAAGGTGCCGCCGGAGCGGTCGATGGTGCGCACCGTGTTCCACACCAGGGGCTGGATCCAGGGCTTGTTGAACTCGGGGTCGCCGATCTTGTAGGCGGCCAGGGCCTCCCAGCCGCGGCGCAGGCCCACGACCTCGTAGCCTTCCTGCAGCGCCCGCCACACGACCTGCTTGATGGTGGCGTTGAGCCCCGGCACGTCGCCGCCGCCGGTGAGGATCGCGATCTTCTTCTTGCGGTTCATCACGTCTGTCCTTCCTGTCGTCCCCCGCCGAGCCAGCCGGCCCCGAGGAACGTGCCGTCGCCGGACATGCACGCGAGCCGCCGCATGTCGTCTTCAGTGTAGTCGAAAAGCTCCATGGCGAGCTCGTACTCGCGCGAAAGCGTGGTGCTCGAGACGGTGGGGTTGTCGGTGGCCATGCTCACCCGCACGCCGGCGTCGAGGAACTTCGGCAGGGGGTGATTGCGCAGGTCGTCGATGGCCCCGGTCTGGATGTTGGAGCTGAGGCACACCTCCACGATCACGCCGTCGGCGGCCAGCCTCTTGATCAGCTCCGGATCGCGTCCCGCGCTGGTGCCGTGGCCGATGCGCTGGGGGCCCAGATTGTCGAGGGCCTCCCAGATGCGCTCGGGGCCCTCGCTCTCTCCCGCGTGGACGGTCAGCCCCAGACCCATCTGCCTGGCCAGGGCATAGGCGTCCTTGAACAGAAGCGGCGGAAACGGCGCCTCCGGCCCGGCGATGTCGAAGCCCACCACGCCCACGCTGGAGTGGTACTCCTCTTTTTCCCCGAGCACCTCGCGCAGCAGGATCTTGGCCATGTTGCCGCCGTGGCTGCGCATGGCGATGACCACGATGCCGCTCTGAAAATCGTCGTGCTCGCGCTGGAACTGCTGCAGCCCCTTGCGCGTGGCGTTGAGGACCTGGCGGTTGCTCAACCCGGCGCGGCGGTGGATCAGCGGGTTGATGCGCAGCTCGAGCAATCGCACGCCGTCGGCATAGGCGTCCACGGCGATCTCGAAGGCCACCCGCTTGATGGTGTCGTAGAACTGGGTGTACTGCAGCGGCACGTGGAACTTGTCGAGGTAGTCCATCAGGGACTTGTCCTCTTTGTCGTCCCACTCCAGATAGCGCCGGAACGATTCGTAATCGAGGCCGGGCACGGCGCTGTAGTACTTCTCGGACATCTCCCATAGCGTCTCGGGACGGATGGAACCGTCGAAATGGCGGTGCAGTTCGGCCAGGGGCAGGGTGGTGATAAAGGAGCGGCGATCTTCGGGAGTCATGGCGTCCTCCGGAAACTTGGGTGTTTCCGGCGAGAAGGTAACGCTTCGGAGGTGGAGTGTCCACTTTGGGGAGGGGTGATTCTTGGGTATTGATGGATATGATCGCCCGTGCGTGGATCCACGCACGGGCGGTATGGTTCATCAAGAGGACGGAAAGGAGGATCCTCTCGGCCCCGTGGCGATGAGTTGATTTCATACGGCCGACCAGTGCTCCAAGGCAACAACTCAATGTCTCCCAAAAACGGTCGACACTCCCTCCTCCCCCCCGTACCCTGTACGGGATCTCACCACTCACGGAGGAGCCCCATGACCGAATTCCACAAGAACGTCCTCGACATAGACCTCGACGCCGCCGTCGACCACATCTCCGCCCGCCTGCGCGAACTCGTCTCGAGGACCATGCTCCGCCGCGGCGCCGTGGTCGCCATGAGCGGCGGCATCGACAGCAGCGTCACCTCGGCCCTGGCCGTCAAGGCCCTCGGCCCCAAGAAAGTCTTCGGTTTGATGCTCCCCGAGCTCGACTCCAACTCCGAAAGCGGACGCCTCGGCGAACTGCTGGCCAAGCACCACGGCATCGACTACGCCATCGAGGACATTGCGCCGGCCCTGCACGGCCTCGACTGCTACGCCCGCCGCGACGAGGCCTACAAGCAGGTCTTTCCCGAGTACGGCGAGGGCTGGAAGGCCAAGATCGTGCTGCCCGGCGGCCTGCTCGATTCCGACCGCATGAACGTCTACCGGTTGGTGGTGCAGGACCCCGACGGCAACATGCACGAGGAACGCCTGCCCATCGGTGCCTACCTGCAGATCGTCGCGGCCACCAACTTCAAGCAACGCATCCGCAAGACCATGGAGTACTACCACGCCGACCGCCTGAACTACGCCGTGTTCGGCACGCCCAACCGGCTGGAATACGACCAGGGGTTCTTCGTGAAGAACGGAGACGGTTCGGCGGACATCAAGCCCATCGCCCACCTCTACAAGACTCAGGTCTACGCCCTGGCGCGCCACCTCGGCCTGCCCGACGAGATCTGCAGCGTGATCCCCACGACCGACACCTATTCGCTGCCCCAGGGCCAGGACGAGTTCTACTTCGTGCTGCCCTACGCCCAGATGGACCTGCTGCTGTGGGCCCACAACCATGGCGTGCCGGCGGTCGAGGCGGCTAAGGTCATGGATCTCGAACCGGTGCAGATCGAGCGCGTGTACCACGACATCGAGCGTAAGCGGGCCACGACGCGTCCGCTGCACCTGCCGCCGCAGCTCGTGGAGAAGGTCGGGGAAATCTCCCTGTAACTTACAGGGACTTGATCCGTCTGACTGAAAGGCTATCATTGGAGAAATGAATCGATCGGATGCGGGGAGAAAGGACGGGACGCCGTGAGAATCACCACCAAGGTCCGTTACGGGCTCAGAGCACTGCTGCAGATCGCCGTGACCTACGACGGCACTCCGGTCCCTTTGAGCGCCATCGCCGAATCCCAGGAAATCAGCCGCAAGTACCTGGAACAGCTTGTCGCCTCACTGCGCCGCGCCGACCTGATCGGCAGCCGCAAGGGCGTGCACGGGGGCTACTTTCTTACGCGCGAGCCCAAGGACATCTCCTTGTGGGATGTGTTCTGCACCCTTGAAGGCTGTACGCCGCTTGTAGAGTGCATTCCAAACCCCGAGTCGTGCAACCGTGCGAACTTCTGCACCACCCGTGGCATCTGGGAGCTCCTCGACCAGAAGCTGCAGGAGTTCTGGGAGAGTTTCACGCTGCAGGATCTGATCAACCGCCTGCCAGAAATCGAGCAAACCCTCGAGAACGAAACACATCTGCCGTTGGTCAACACGGAGCGCTGATTTTTTCTTACGATAAAATATGGATCATAAAATCCGAGACGGTCGCTGCAAGGCGGCCGTCTTGCATTTTCGGGCTGTCCTGTGGTTTTCCCGGGATTATCGTGTGTTTCAACCCTGTTGAGCGGTTGACAACCCTCCGCCCGGTGACAACCTTTCGACCAGAACCGGCTGCCACGCCCATGTCCTGTGAGGTTCCATCATGGAGTTCATCCGCCGCCTGCGTGAAACCGCCTCCCGAGTGGGTGCCACCATCGTTCTGCCCGAGATCGAGGACGAACGGACCCTGCGGGCCGCTGCGATGATCCGCGACGAGAACGTGGCCAAACCCGTCCTGCTCGGCGCCTCCGACGTGGCCTTGAACGGTCTGCGCAACCTGGGCATTGCGGCCGACGGCCTGGCCTTCATCGACCCCGCCACCGACGCCGTCCGCGACGAACTGGCCGCCTCCTATCACCGCAAGCGGGAACACAAGGGCATGACCCTCGAGGCCGCCCGCGAGGCCGTACGCGATCCCCTGCTCTACGGCGCCCTGATGGTCGACGCCGGGCGCGCCGACGGCATGGTCGCCGGCGCCGTGAACAGCACCGGCGACGTGCTGCGCGCCGGGTTCCAGGCCATCGGCACCGCAGCGGGCTGTTCGATCGTCTCGAGCTGCTTCGTGATGGTCAAGCAGGGCTGGGAGCTGGGCACCGACGGCATGATCGTGTTCGCCGACTGCGCCGTGAACCCGAGCCCCGACGCCGCCCAGCTCGCCGACATCGCCGTCGCCACCGCGGCCACGGCCCACGCCCTTTGCGGCTTCGAGCCCCGCGTGGCCATGCTCAGCTACTCCACCGGTGCCAGCGGCGCCGGTGCCGACGTCGAAAAAGTCGTCGAGGCGACCCGCCTGTTGCGGGCCAAAGCCCCCGACCTGGCCGTCGACGGTCCCCTGCAGGCCGATGCCGCCCTGGTGCCGGCCATCGGCGAAAGCAAAGCTCCCGGCAGCTCCGTAGCCGGCCGCGCCAACGTGCTGATCTTCCCCGACCTCGACGCCGGCAACATCGGCTACAAGCTGGTTCAACGCCTTGCGGGAGCCGAGGCCGTGGGCCCGGTCATGCAGGGCATGGCCCGTCCGGTCAACGACCTGTCGCGCGGCTGCAGCGTGGACGACATCGTCAACGTGGTCGCGATCACCGCCCTGCAGGGGCAGGGCGTCCGCACGTGAAGAATATCCTGGTCATCAACTGCGGCAGCAGCTCGCTGAAGTACCAGCTCCTGGAGATGGAGCATGAAACGCTGCTGGCCAAGGGCCTCGTCGAGCGCATCGGCATGGACGACGGGCATCACGCCTACACACGCCCCGGCAGCGACGGCGTCGACCAGATTCAGCCCATCCCCGACCACGAAACCGGCATCCGGCTGGTGCTCGCGGCGATCGCCGATCCCGAACACGGTGTCGTGAACGACCTCAACGAGATCCACGCCGTGGGCCACCGCGTGGTCCACGCCGGCGAGAAGTACGCCGCGAGCGTGATGATCACCGAAGACGTGGTCGACGCCCTCGAGGAATGCATCCCCCTGGCGCCGCTGCACAACCCGCCGAACATCGTGGGCATCCGGGCCGCGCAGGCGGTGCTGCCGAACATTCCGATGGTCGGCGTGTTCGACACCGCGTTCCACCAGACCATGCCCGACACTTCGTACATCTATCCCCTGCCCTACCGGCTGTACGAAGAGACCAAGATCCGCCGCTACGGTTTCCACGGCACGAGCCACCGCTACGTGACCCTGCGGGCTTCGCAGCTGCTCGGCCGCGACGCTTCCGAGGTGAACCTCATCACCTGCCACCTAGGCAACGGCGCCTCGGTGGCCGCGATCCGCAACGGCAAGTCCATCGACACTTCAATGGGATTCACACCGCTCGAAGGCCTGATGATGGGCACCCGCTGCGGCGACATCGATCCCGCCATCGTGGGCTACCTGGAGCGCCACGAGGGCATGACCGTGTCCGAAGTCGAGAACGTGCTGAACAAGCAGAGCGGCATGTTGGGCATCTCGGGCGTGTCGAGCGACCTGCGCGATGTGGAACGCGCCTACGCCAACGGCAACGACCGCGCCCGGCTCGCCCTCGAGGTCTACTGCTACCATATCCGCAAGTACATCGGAGCCTATGCTGTTGCGCTGGGGCGGGTCGACGCCTTAGTGTTCACCGCAGGCGTGGGTGAAAACGACTCCCTGGTGCGCGAATGGTCGTGCCGGGGGCTCGAGATCATCGGCGCGCAGCTGGATCCGTTCAAAAACGCCACCAGGCGGGATGAGGCCATCATCAGCAAGATGTCGTCGCGCGTCGCCATCATGATCGTGCCCACCAACGAAGAGCTGATGATCGCCCGCGACACGCTGGCCCTAGCCTTTCCCGCCGCAGCCCAGGTCTGAACTCCATGCACCGACGTTCTCTTTTAGCGGGCCTTGTGCTCGTTGCCATTCTCGCGACGTGCGCGGCCGCCGCGCCCCCCGATCCCGTCCGCGACCTGAGCGCCGCCCTGCGCGACGGCGACCTGGTGGCCGCCCGCGAGGCCCTGGTCCGCTGGATTGACATCAGTCCCAACAACCCTCGGTTGCACTACAACCTGGCCTGCCTCGACGCGCAGCTCGAACAGCCCGAAGCCGCGGTGGCCTCTCTTGCCACCGCATTCCGACTCGGGTTCGACGACGTCCGCCGCGCCGCTGCCGACCTCGACCTGGTCACCCTGCGTGAGCGCGAGGACTTCCTCGATCTGATCGAGGGGACGACTGCAGACCTGACCCTCGCCGCAACGCAACACACTCTTCATCTGCCCTGGGGGGCGAGCCGCGATGTTCGCTTCATCAACCAGAGCGGCGGTTCCTCCGCTCGCCGCACCGCTACCATGTCGATCGACGAGACCGGTCTCAGCTTGACGATCTCCGTTCCCGCCGGCGACATCGTCGCGGGTTCCGCACCCTGGTACGATGGCGGCGGCGTTATCCTGACCCTCACCTCACCTCGTCCCGAGGAACCATTCGACAGCGACCGCGCCTGGCGCTTCGGCTACGGACTCCGCGACGGACTGGCGACCGGGATCGTCCTGAGTCACCCCGAGCGGATCATCGACCAGGTCGTACTCGACCTGGCCCCTGTCATGGAGTGGAACGCCGGGAGCGGCACCCGAACCTTGGCCATCCGCCTGCCCTGGTCCCATGTGGCCCCTTACGCTCCCCCCGCCGACACGCTCTTCGGCCTGAACATCGAGATCGTCGGACCCGGAGGCGTGCGGACGGCAACTCTGGTGCACGACCCCGCTGCCGGAATCAAAACGCCGCGTGCCCGCCGCTTCCTGCCCCTCATCGTCGAACCGGGGCCGAACACGCCGACATCGCTGCAGGGCCGGGTCACCGATACCGTGGTCGGCGACCGCCCCCTGGCCATCGACCTGACAGCCTGGTTCCCGACCGCAGGCCACAGCGAACTGTTCACCGAAATCCAGGACAACGAAGGCAACTCGGTGGTGACATCCGGTGAAACCGCCGGCGGCGTCGATATCGTCGCCGGCCGAAATGACTGGCGCCGCTGGGCCGACCTCTCGCGTCTGCCCGACGGTCCCTACCGTCTGCTGGCGACTCTCGACCTCAACGACGGCACAGTGCTGACCTGGGGCGCTGGCCTGTTCCGCTTCGGCGGCAGTTGGCTGCCGCGTACCCGCGACCTCGTCAAACCGCTGCCTGAAGCTGAAAAACCCACGATCCTCTGGCGCCTCGATCTGGTGACCGACGCCCTCGTCGGCCGCGATCCTCGCCGTTCGCCGGCACCGCTGATCACCACGGTGGCCGAGACCGACCGCATCCTCTCCCGGTTCCACAGCATGGGCACGATCCTGCCTGTGGGAGGGGCCCTCGACGCCTATGTACCCAATCCCGACGGGCCGGGCCACGCAGTTGTGATCGTCACTCCCGAGGGCTGGACGCCGGTCACACCCTCTACAGTCGTGTTGATCGACGGCCCCGACGGCTTGACGACAAGGCTGAGTGACGACGGGGCCTTCACCGGCGATCCGATCCTCGTCACGCTCCCCAACGCAGCCGCAGGCGAATCCACCGCCGTCGAAGCCACGGTGATCTGGCTACGCGCCCTGCTTCCTGGTTGTCGAATCGTACTGGTGACTGCGAACCCGCAGATTGCCGGCGGCCCTCAGGCCGCCGACGTGCAGGTGAAGTGGGAGAGCGGGGATCCCGCAGTAGCCGCAACGGTGCGTGCGGCCGTATCAGACGGAGATCAGTGACCGAAGAAGTTGATGTCGTCGAAATCCTGGGCGTCCTCGCCGTATGCCTCGACATCTTCGCCATCGACGATGAATGTGGCGTGTTCTCCGTAAACGCGGCTGAATTCGACCTTCGACAACGTCGAATCGCCCTGATCCAACAACACTTCTATGAAGTGGTCGTTGGTCGGCGAAGTCAGACTCTTCGCACAGACGGGGCAGTGGAAGTTCACAGTCTCACCCTCGTTCAACGGAAAATCCGGATCAGCGATGAACCCATAGTCGCCTGGCTTCGCGTTGAAGAGCATCAGGCCCCGATGGGCGCCCTTGTGCACAGAGAAGACGATCTTGATGTTGGGATTCAACACCACGCGGCAGAACGGGCATAGATAGCGCTTTTTCATCACGGATTCCTCCTCGCCACTGCATGTTGATCATTGGCGAAGTCGCAACTTTCCGTCTACGATCACGTTGGTGATGCTGGCGGGAACCTGTGTTCTAACAGATCCGAAACCTAGGAGTCAAGCCGATGCGTTTATCGATGCTGATCGTCCTGTTTGCTGCCACCGCCGCATTCGGCACCCCCCACGTCGCCAACGGCCCAGAACCGGCCGAGGGTGTTGTCGATCTGCGCCTCGAACCCGTATGGGAAGTCGGCGGCGAAGACGACGAGGAGACCATCCTCGGTCTCATCACTCAGATCATCGAAGACGCGGACGGTAACCTCTACCTTCTCGACCGTCAGCTTTCCCAGGTCAGCGTATTCTCCCCCGATGGAGAATTCCTGCGAGCGCTCAGCCGCGAAGGCGACGGCCCCGGCGAAGTGCGCGGCCCCAACGACATGTTTTTCACGCCCGAGGGCGACCTGGCCTTGATGCAGATCTTCCCGGGGCGCGTGGTGCTGATCGACACCATGGGCGAGCCCCGGGGCACGTTCCCCTACGCCACCGACGGTTCGAGTTTCGCGGTCCTCGTCCGCGGTGTGAGCAGCGGCGGCACCCTCGCCCTGGCCGGCATCAACCAGAACTTCGCCGGCGGCCAGCTGACCCAGGCCTACTTCCTGTCCAGCTTCGCCGCCGACGGTTCGGTCGCCACGACCTTCGTCGAGAAGGCCAATACCATGAACTTCGGGGCCATGGTCCTCGACGAACGATCTGTGGACTTCCCCTGGAGCCGATTCGACATCGATGCCTCCGGCCGCTTGATCGTGGCCCCGAGTCGCGACGACTACCTCATCGAGGTCCGCAACCCCGACGGCACCCTCGCCCTCAGCTTCGACCGCGAGCTGGAACCCTGGGCCAGGACCGAAACAGACGAACGCCGCATCCACCAGGCCCTCGAAGCCCAGGGTCGCAACTACCCAGCACCCCCGGAAATCACCTATGAGGACACCGAACCGGCCCTCAACAGTCTCACAGTCCTTGAAGACGGCAGCATCTGGACGGTCACCAACCGCTCTCTGCGCTCCCGCGCCCCAGGCGTGGCCATCGAATGGGATGTTTTTTCCGCTGAAGGCGGATATCTGCGCCGCGTGCGGCTGCTCGGCGACGCCGACGGCCTCGACGACCTGATCCGGATCCTCAGTCCCGATCGCGCCATCGTCGTGAGGAACTTCTGGAGCGCTCTGGCCTCGAGCCGCGGCGTCGAAAACGACGGCGACGAAGACCCTTCCCCCATGTCCGTCATCTCCTGCCGATTGGTCCCCTGACATCTTGCAGAGGATTCCGGCCGCCCGTGCGTTCTGCCGGGCGGCCGAGAACCCCGTCCGGAACCCGTTGCCCCCCCGCGCTCCAGACGGTATCCTGCGACGATAAATTGAAACTTCCCGGCCCCGTCCACGTTCACAACCCGTCCCCTGCCGGGACTGACCCTTCTCTACGGAGATCGCACCCGATGTATCATGCTCATCCCCTGAGTCCATCGCGATCCGTACGCGTTGCTGCGTGTGCGCTGTTGCTCCTAATCTGTAGCGTCTCGACCGCGTTCTCCTCTTCAGCACCTCCCGACCGCGTGACCAATGGTGACATCCCCGACCATGGAATCGAAACCGTGGTCCTCGAGGAGCGTTGGCGGCGCGGCAGTGAAGACGACGACCTGTTCTTCGGTCTGATCATCGCGGCTTTGGCCGACGACGACGGCAAGGTCTATCTGCTGGATGCCCAACTCAACGAGGTCATCGTCCTCGACCGCGACGGCGGCCTCGTCTCTACATTGGGCCGCAAAGGCGAAGGCCCCGGCGAGTTCAGCAACGTCGGCGCCCTGACCTGGATGCCCGACGCCACCCTCGGCGTGGTCCAGAGGTTCCCCGGCCGTATCGTGAAGCTGGCTCTCGACGGCACTCCCGCCGGCAACGTCCTGCCCGCCGACCCTGTCGGCGGCGGACGAGACATCCTCAATGGGGCCCGGGTCTCCGGCGACGTCCTGATCCTCTGCGGAGCCCATCTGACCCGCGACGGCGACACCCAACTGCGCCGCTGGTTTCTCAGCAGCTACGATGAGAATGCGACCCCGGTCGTGAACTACCTTGCCTCCGACGTTGTCTTCGCGTCCACCGACCGCCGGGTCCGCGAGATCGACTCGGACTTCGTGGGCAACGGGCGATGGGACGTATTGAGAGACGGCGGCGTGGTCGCCGCCCCGCAACGTGATCGCTATGCCCTGATGCTCTACGGGCCCGACGGCACCCCGCTGCTGGAAATCACCCGCCCCGCCGAGCCGCCCCAGAGGCCTCAGGACAAGCTCGACGAAATGGAAGCCCGCTACAAGGCCTCGGGTCGCTACACACGCATGGGCATTGAGCAGGAGTTTTCTCCCTACAATCCCATGATCCAGCAGATCGACGCCCGCGACAACGGCGAGATCTGGATCCTCCCGACCGAGGGCACCCGCCCCCAAACCGAAGGCGTCTTCCAAGTCTGGGACGTATTCACCGAAACGGGGACTTGGGACCGCCAGGTCGCCATCTCCGGCCCAGGCGATTCCGAACGCGACCAGCTATTCCTGATGAACGACGGCCGCGCCCTGCTCGTCTCGGGCTTCCAGAACGCCCTCGACGCCATGAGGGGACAGTCGAGCGATGACGAGTCGAACACCGACGATGCCGAACCCATGGAAGTGATCCTCTACGAGATCCGATGACGAGGTCCTGAACGACCCACGGGAGTACACGATGACGAAGCGATTCATCCCCATCTTCGCCGCCTCGGCCCTTCTGATCCTCGCCCTGGGCTGGTTCGCCGGCTGCGGCGGAGGAACCGATGCCGATGTCACGGCCGCCGATTCGACCGCAGTCGCGGCCGACGACTCGACCGAAGCCGAAACCGTCAAGAAAGAGAAGGCCATCAAGGTCGATGCCGGCCTGGTGCGCCGGGGCGACCTGGTCCTGCCGGTCTTCGCCGACGGCGTCCTGCGCACGCCGCGGGCGGTGGAGATCCGCAACAAGGTGACCGGCCAGATCACCCAGGTTCTGGTGCGCGACGGCGACCGCGTCCGCGCCGGCCAGCTCCTGGCACGGATCGACCCCCGCGAGTACGCCCTGAGTCTCGAGGAGAGCCGCTACCGTCACATCCAGGCCCTGAGCCAGATCGCCGCCGAAGACGAGGAGCAGATCGACGACAGCGAGGCTCTGGCCGACTTCGTCGCCGCTCGCGCGGGCCTGCAGGCCCGCCGCGGAGACCTGTCCGACGAACAGTTCCGTTCGCAGCTCCTGGAACTCGAGCTGGCCGCCCTGAAGGAGGGCGCCTTCCGTCAGGACATGTTCGCCCAGCGCACCGGCCTGGCCGACGCCCGCGTGGCCGAAGAGCGCGCCCGGCTCAATCTGGAGTACACCGAAATCCGCGCCCCCTTCTCCGGCGTTGTCAGCGGCCTGGTGGCGGTCAAAGGCGAGAACGCCTCGATCGGCCAGGTCATCTGTTCGGTTTACGACAACCGAAACCTCGAGGCCGTCGTGGACGTGCTCGAGGCCGACCTCGGCAACTTGGCGCCCGGGCGCCCCACCCTGATCGCGGTACCCGCCACCGGCGACACGATCCGCACGACCGTCGATGTCATCAGCCCCATGCTCGATCAGGCCAGCCGCACCTGCCAGGTGATCGTGCGCTTCGAGAACCCGGATGACAGGTACCGTCCCGGCATGTTCGTCCGTGCCGAGATCGCCGCCCGCATCCATCCGGACAAGCTGATGGTCCCGCGCGAATCGGTGCTGATCCGCGACGACCGCCCCCTTGTCTTCAAGGTGACCGACGAACCGCGGGCCCAGTGGCTGTACGTAGACATCGGTCTCGAAAACAGCGAATGGGTGGAAATTCTGGCCGTGCACAGCGGCGGTTCGCTGGCGTCGGGCGATAAAGTCGTGGTGAGCGATCACCTGACCCTGGCCCATGAAGCCAAGCTGAGCATCCGCAAAACCATTCCGCCGCGCGACCGTTGGGCCGCCGGGACGGCGGAGTAAGTCATGATCAAAGCCGCCGTCCAGAGACCCGTCGCCGTCCTGATGATCTTCACGGGTCTCGTGTTGATCGGAGTGCTGAGCTACAACCGCCTACCGGTGGACCTGTTGCCCGGCATCAACTACCCCAACCTCACGGTCATCACCAACTACAGCGAAGTGCCCGCCGACGACCTCGCCCGCCTGGTGACCCAGCCCCTCGAGGAACGCATCACAGGCCTGGCCGGAGTGCGTCAGGTCATCTCGCGCACGCGCGAAGGCGTGAGCACGATCACCGTGCAGTACGAGTGGGGCACGGAGATGGAGTTCGCCAACCTCCACCTGCGCGAAGCGGTGGATCAGGTGGCGAACCGCGACGACTTTCCCGAGGTCGCCGAGCGGCCGTTGATCCTGCGTTGGGATCCGAGTGCGCGGCCGGTGTCGATCCTCGTGCTCGAAGGCGACGATCCCATCGACGAGATGACCGAGTTCTGCATCGAGGTGGCCAAACCCGCCCTCGAACAGATCGACGGCGTGAGTCAGGCCGAGGTCATCGGCGGCGCCGACCGCGAAATCCTCATTGAGCCCGACTTCAGCAAGCTGCGCCTCTACGGCCTGACCATGGCCAACTTGCAGCAGGCCCTCGCCCTGAGCAACGTGAGCTTCCCGGGCGGCCGCGTGCGCAAGGGCCCGCTCTACCTGCCCCTGCGCATCCTCGGCGAGTACGAATCCCTCGAAGAGATCGCCGACACCGAGATTCCCGCCTCCGGCAACCGCGTGATCACCATCGCCGACGTGGCCGTCGTCCGCGACACCACCAAAGAGCCCGAAGGCGCAACCCTGATCGACGACCGCGAAGTCGTCTCGATCCTGCTCTACAAGGAAGTGGGCGCCAACACCATCTCGGTGACCGCCGAGGTCGACATGGTGCTCGGCCTGCTCCAGGGGCAGTATCCCGACCTGTCGTTCGACTATATCTATCGCGACGCCGACTACGTTCAGGAGAGCTTCACCGGCCTGCGCAACTCGCTGCTCTACGGCGCCGCCCTGGCGTTCCTGGTGCTGCTGTTCTTCCTGCGCGACTGGCGCAGCCCCATCGTCATATCGCTGTCGATACCAGTGAGCATCGCCGCCACCTTCGCCTTCATGTACTTCGGGAAGGTAAACCTGAATCTGATGTCTCTGGGCGGACTTTCGCTCGCCGCAGGCATGCTCGTGGACAACGCCATCGTGGTGCTCGAGAACATCAAGCGGCATCTCGCCGAGGGTAAGGAATCCGGTGCCACGGTGGGCGAGATCTGCGCTTCGGCCACCCAGGAGGTGGCCTCGCCGGTCATCGCCGCCACGCTGACGACCATCGCCGTGTTCTTTCCGGTGATCTATGTACCCGGCATCGCGGGCGAGTTCTTCCGTGACCAGGCTTTGACGGTCACCATCTCGCTTTCCGTGTCCATCGCCACGGCGCTGATCCTCCAGCCCATGATCTCGGCGCGCTTCCTGCGCAAGGGCGTCGTTCAGCCCCGCGGCATCTTCAAGCTCTCCGACGCCATGTTCACCGGCCTCTACAACGTGTACCACCGCGGCCTCGTCAACGTGCTGCGCCACAAGACGGCGTTCCTGGCGATCCTGGCCCTGGCCATGGTCGGCGCGGGCTTCATCGCAGCCGGCCTGCCCCGCACGTTCCTCCCCGACCGCAACAACGGCGACTTCACCATGCGTCTGGAGCTGCCCAACGGCACACCCCTCGACGGCACCCGGATCGTCACCGCCGACCTGGCCGGCTACATCGCCTCGATGCCCGAAGTGGCGACGGTGTTCTCCCAAGCCGGACAGACCGAACGGACCGTCGCAGCCCTCAAGGAGTACACGGCGGCCAACACCGCCCGCGTGCGGATCATTCTGCATCCCTCCCGCGAGGGCGCGGCACACCTGGCCAAGGTCAAGGAACGCCTGAGGGTGCGGCTGGCCCAACTCGAAGGAGCCGTCTACACCTTCCAGGATGAAGGCATCGGCCTGGGCGAGCTGCTGGCCAGCGGCGAATCGCCCTTCAACCTGGGCATCGTGGCCGAACACCCAGACGACGCCCTGCGCACGGCGGAGATTCTCCTGCCGCTGCTGCAGAACGTCGAAGGTCTGACCGACCTGGAAATGGACCGCGTGCTCGGCAATCCGGCCATCGAGGTGATCATCGACCGCGAGGAGGCCCTGCGACACGGCCTCGACGCCGAGACCCTCGCCCGTGAGCTGCAGGCCCGCGTCCAGGGCGTCGTCGCCACCACGTACAACGAAGTGGACCAACGCATCGACATCGCCGTGCGTCTGCCCCTCGACGAACGCCGCGACCTGGACGGTGTCCTTTCGTCCCCCGTGTCGGTGGGCGGCGGCAAAACATCTCCGTTGAGCAACTTCGTGGACTTGAGCGAGGGCCGTCCCGTGCGCGAGGTCGTCCGCCGCGACCAGCGCCGCCAGATCACCTTGAGCGGCGACGTCAAGGACCGACGCATCGGTCATGTCTGGGACGACGTTCAGATCGTTCTGGACAGCCTCGACGTGCCGGCCGGCGTAGCCTTCGTCGCCGGGGGCGAGCAGCAGGAGATCACGAGTTCGTTCCGCGACCTGGGCTGGGCCCTCATCCTCTCGGCCCTGCTGGTCTACATGATCCTCGCGGCACAGTTCGAGTCGTTCCTCGACCCGTTGATCATCTCGGCGGTGCTGCCCGTGGGCGTGCTCGGCGCCGCGATGACCCTGGCCCTCAGCGGCCACACGGTGAACATCATCTCGCTGATCGGTCTGGTGGCTCTCCTCGGAATTGCGGTCAACGACGCCATCGTGAAGGTCTCGACCATCCGCCGCCTGCGCCTCGACGGCATGCCGGGCCACGAAGCCATCCTCGAAGCCAGCCGGCTGCGGTTCCGCCCGATCCTGATGACGACCCTGACCACCGTGCTGGCGATGATCCCCATGGCCATCGGTATCGGCACCGGCGAGCAGATCCAGCGGCCCCTGGCCGTGACGATCCTCGGCGGTCTGACCATGGCCACGATCCTGACGCTCTTCCTCACGCCGGTCGTCTACGAGATCCTCCACAGCCGTCTCGACAGCCGCTTCCACGAGGAGTCGACACCATGATCCGGTATTGCGTGGATCACCCCGTCACCACCTGGATGATCTTCACCGCTCTGGTGCTGCTGGGACTCTACGCTTTGCCCCGCCTCGAGATCGAGGCCATGCCCGAGACGGAGCTGCCGTCGCTGACCGTGGTCACGAGCTGGACGGGCGCTTCGCCGGCCGCGGTGCAGCGTTCGTTGACCATCCCCATCGAGGAGGCGGCCCACAAGGTTCACGGCGTGGAGAAGATCACGTCGCGCTCGCGCCCGGGGCGCAGCGAAGTGTCGGTCAGTTTCCTGCGCGATGTTGACATGGAGTTCGCTCAGCTCGATCTGTCGGAACAGCTCGGCGGCATCAGCCGCACCCTGCCCGCCACCGCCGGCCAACCCCAGATCGTCCCCTTCGTACCGGAGGAGTTCCGCACCGAAGACTTCATGACCATCAGCCTGATCTCGCCTCTGACAGCCAACAAGCTGAGGGACAACGCCGAGAGCTGGCTGAAGAATAGACTGCTGTCCATCGAAGGCGTCGCCGATGTCGAGCTGCAGGGCGGCGCCCTGCCCCTGACCCGCGTGCTGCTCGACTACCAGATGATGGACCAGTACGGCCTGCACGCCGACGAGATCTTCTCACAAATCGACGCCCTCGACGACATCCTGCCCGCCGGCACCATCCGCCGCAACGGGCGCGAGATCGCCGTGAGCCTGCAGGACTCGGTGACCATCGAAAAGATCCTCGGTTCTGTCGTCGCCAGTATCGGCGGGCATCCGTTGACCCTGGGCCGTATCGCCGAAGTCGTGCCCAGCTTCGACGACCCGGTCTACTTCGTCCGCAACAACGGCGACAATGTGATCCAGGCCTCGATCGCCAAGCGCAGCGGCACCAACGCAGTAACAGTCAGCAAGCGTCTGCGCGCCGCCCTGCCCCTGATCCAGGAAGAAGTGCCCTTCCCCGTCGAATTCGAAATCGACACCGACCAGGGCAAGGAACTCGAAGACAAGCTCAACGAGCTGATCTACCGCTCTCTGGCCATCCTCGGCCTGCTGTTCATCCTGCTGGCGGCCGCCCTGCGTCGGGTCAGACTGACGGCCATCGTGGTGGTGTCGATCCTCTTCGCCATCGTGATCTGCCTGACGATGTTCTACTTCTTCCACATCTCGGTGAACTTCATCACCATCAGCGGCCTGACGGTGTGCTTCGGCATGCTGCTGGACAACTCGATCCTCGTGCTCGACGCCATCCACCGCCGCCTGGTCCAGCGCAGGCACCACGACCCGAAAACGATTCTGGTGCGCGGTACCCGCGAGGTGGCCTTCCCCATCACCGCCACCACGCTGACCACGGTGGTCGCCTTCCTCTCGTTCATCTTCCTGAGCGGTCGTCTCGCCCTCTACTACGTGCCCCTCGCAATCAGCGTCGGCATCGCCATGCTGGCGAGCATCTTCGTGGCTTTCGCCTGGATCCCCGTGGCCCTGCGCGGCACCGCCGAGAGGGAACTGGCCAAGCCTGAGTCCGAAACCGTCGCCGAAGTCGAACCCGAAGGATTCAGCCTGCTGTGGCGCTGGGCTCTTGCTTCAGCGGTGATCGCAGTCATCGGTTTCGCGGCCATCGGTTTCGTCCAGGGCTGGAACTCCGCCCAGGACCTGTGGGCCTGGTTTGTCGGCGCCACGGTGATGATGGTGCTGGTCGGGGTCTTTTCCAGCTTCGTGGAGAAGTTCACGGCCTTCCATCTGCGCTTCTGGTTCTTCCCCGTGCTGCTGCTCTTCGGCGCGCTCTTCGGAGGCTGGCACCTGTACAAGAACGAGGTGTCCGAGGGCGGCTTCTGGCGCCAGCCCGACAAGGAGAAGCTGTACCTCATCATCCGCCGCGCCGAGGGCACGGAAGTCACCCTCACGAACGCGACGATGGTGCTCTTCGAGTCGGAGCTGCTGCCGCTGGCCGACGGCATCACCATGAAGACGTACTGCCAGAGCAACTACGCCCAGATGGAACTCGACTTCGACGAGGACATGCTCAGGACCGCCTACCCCGAAGACTACCGCAACCGCCTGATCGTCCTGGCCGAAGAGCTGGGAGGCATGCGCATCATGGTCTTCGGGTTCGGGGACCCCTACTTCAAAGGCGGCTTCGGCGGCATGGGCGGCAACTCGACCGTCAAGATCACCGGCTACAACTCCAAGGAGCTCGAGGGAATCACCGAAGGCGTGACTTCGCGTCTCGAGCGCAACCGACGCGTGCGCAACGTACAGCTCACCGGCGGCGAACGGTTCACCCGAGGCAGCACGGACGAAACCATCATCGTCATCAAGCGCTCCGCCCTGGCCCGCTACCACATCTCGGTGCAGGAGGTTGTGGGCTATCTGCGCCGCCTGCTCGGTATCGAATTCCCCTGGCACATGCTCGTGGAGGGACGCGACCAGCGCCTGCAGCTGAGCTTCGCCGACGCCGACCGGATCCAGTACGACCAGATCGCCAACCACGTGATGACCACCCGCGAAGGCGATCGTGTCCGTCTGGCCGACCTTGTCTCCCTCGAGGAGCGGCAGGTCGTCTCGACGATCCACCGCGAGGACCAGCGCTACTCCACCCATGTGACCTGGGAGTACATCGGCACCGACAAGATGCGCCAGCAGTACATTGCCGACATCCTCGCCGGAGTGGAGCTGCCCTACGGCTACACGGCCGAAGACACGTCCGGCGAACAGCTCACAGAGGAAGAGGAGGAGCAGATGAACAAAATGCTCATCTTGACTTCCATTTTCATCTTCATGACCCTGGCGGCGCTGTTCGAGAGCCTGTCGCTGCCGCTGCTGGTCCTGCTCGCCCTGCCCATGGCCATGTGCGGCGTCATGGCCATCTTCTGGCTCACCGACACCGCCTTCGACTCCTCCGCCAAGATCGGCCTCGTGCTGCTGTTCGGTATCGTCGTGAACAACGCCATCCTGCTGGTCAGCCGCTTCCGCCTGCAGCTCCACGAACAACTGGACGAACGCCCCGATCTGCAAAGCGTATTGCCGGTCCACGGCCGCCTCGGCGGCAGCGACCTGCGCCACCTGCCCAAGGCCCTGCGTTCATCCCTGCTGCACAACGCCATCTGCAAGGGCACGAGCATCCAACTGCGCTCGATCCTGTTGACCAGCGGTACGACCATCGCCGGCATGCTGCCCCTGCTCGTGAAGTTGACCGACACGGAGGGCAAGGACATCTGGGAGAACCTCGCCCTTTCGTCCATCGGCGGCCTGGCATCGAGTACGGTGTTGATCGTCAGCGGTATTCCGGTGCTGTACTGGATCTGCGTTAAGATCGGTTGGCGCTTCTCAGACCTGTGGAACCGCATCCGCGGCCGCCGTCCGACCACGCTGTTCGACGAGGTCGAGCCGGCCACAGGGTCTTGATTTTTCAGTCCGTTGTGGCATATTCAACCACCTGACTCACGACGGCCCCGGCAACGGGGCCGTCGCCGCAGAACGACCCGGAGGAGAATCATGGCCAAGCATATCGACGTCCTGTTGTTGACCGCCCTGCCCGCCTCGGGCAAGTCCGAGGTGCGACGCTACCTCGCCGGCCTCACTCCCGAGCAGTGCGAACAGCAGTTCGGCATCGGCCACACCGTCCAGCTCGACGACTATCCCTACGTGCACATGATGCGCCGCGTGAGCCAGGAACTGCGCGCCCAGGGCGAGGATCCAGTGTTCTTCGACTCCGACAACCTGCCCATGAAAAACCCCCTGGATTGGGGCACCCTCATGGAACTGCTCAACGAGGACTACGATGACCTCGTGAACAAGAACCGACCCGCCCCCGAATGCGCCGTGAGTTGGTTGATGGATCGCTTCGATGCAAACCGCGAGAAGGTCGGCGCTCCTGCATTCTGGAAGGTTCTGTCGGACAAGTCCAAGACCGCCGTTACCGAGCCTCTGCGTCCCGAATCGGAGAAACTGCTGGCCGACAAGGTCGCCGAAGTGCCCGACACCCTCGAGGGCAAGACCGTGGTCGTGGAATTCGCCCGCGGCGGTGCCGACGGCTCGACCATGCCGCTGCAGGACCCATGGGGCTACCAGTACTCGTTCCGCATGCTGTCCGAGGCCATGCTCGAAAAGTCCTGCATACTCTACATCTGGGTCAGCCCCGAAGAGTCGCGCCGCAAGAACGACGCCCGCACCGACCCCAACGATCCCGGCTCGATCCTGCACCACGGCGTGCCCATCGAGGTCATGCTCGGCGACTACGGCTGCGACGATATGGTGCACCTGCTCGAGACGTCGGAAAAGCCCGACACGGTGACGGTGAAGGCCCACGGCAAGACGTTCCACCTGCCCCTCGGGCGTTTCGACAACCGCGTCGACCGCACGACATTCATCCGCGAGGACGAAGCGAAGTGGTCGGACGAGGACCGGGAGAATCTGCAGAAGGGTATGGGCGAGGCCTTCGAGCAAATTATGTCGCAGCTCTAGCGCGGCCGTTCGTAGCGCCGTAGGTTCATGCATCGAAGAAGCCCGGGACGGTCCCCACCACACGGAGGGATCACCCGGGTTTTCTCTATTCCAACTCTATCGAGGTGGCCGTCGTGAACCGCCGCACTTTCGTTCCCACTCTCATCATTCTCTTGACCCGGCTCGCGGGAGGTGGCTGGAAGTTGCTGGGGCAACAGGACCTCTGATCTGAGAACGGATTCTCGAGCAAAGGAGACCTGACATTCATTTGACACTCTGTTAGGATCCGATGGAGTCCCCGTAAGGGGAGTCGGCGAGTGCCACTATGGTGCTCGCCCTTCCCCGCGCTCACACCCTGGAGGGAGTTCCATCATGAAACAATGGACTTGGTTATTGATTCTGGCGACCGCAACCATTGCGTTGTCGCTGGGCTGCAGCAGCGACGATCCGGTGACCCCGCCCCCGCCACCTCCCTCAGGAACAACATCCCTGGTCGGCGACGACGGCGGCGAAGCAACGTCCTTCGCATCGTTCGAGCAAGTCTCGATGACCCTGGCGGATCTCACTCCCAACACGCTCTACACCATCGAGGTCAGTGACGGCTCCCGTGCCGTGATCGGCACCTATGAGCTGCTCACCGACGGCAACGGTGAGATGGACGCTTCCTCGGTGCTCTATGACCCGGTCCCCGGCACCTACGATGTATCCGTGCTCAGCACCAGTGTCACCTTCAGCATCACCGTGACCGAACCGACCGAAGTCACGTACATGCCCTGCGACGCTGCCGGAGACCATCTGAACAACATCGATGTTGGCGGCGGCGTCTACATCACGGCCATGAACGGCACGCCCGGCACCGTCGTTCACACCTACGTGGTGCCCAACCGCTACGACTGGACCGCCGGCATGTTCCTGTTCGACTACACCGGCGCCGTGGAGGAACTGACCTTCGACGTCGACGGCAACATCGCCCCGACGCTCATCTGGCAGTCCGCCTCCAACACCGAGGCCACCGCCTGGGACGTCGTGATCGACGTCAACCGCAACGGCGTTTACGACGCCGGCGACTTCCTCGACGGCCAGATCGGCGTCGGCTTCGTGGTCCAGGAACTGGATGTGGACAAAGTGCTGATCGACGGCCACATCATCGAGCGCCTGTCCTCGGACGTGAACTACGTCTACCGCGACCTCTTCGACACGGGCGACAACGTCTACGTGTACCTGAACCCCGTCGCCCGTCTGCGCAACCTGGGCGGCAACCGTTACGTGAAGTGGTACATCGTGCCCCACCAGGCCACCTGGAACGACCAGGACCCCCTGACCCCCGTCGAAACGCCCCTCGGCGACACCATGCAGTACGGCTGCACCAACGCCGGCCGCCGTCTGGTCTGGCCCTCCCCGCTGACTCCCGGCCAGTACGACATCGTGCTCGACGTCGACGGCGACGAACTCTACGACAAGGGTTCGGATATCCTCGACGGCTACAGCGGTCCTGGCGACAAGATCGGCTTCACCGTCCAGGCAGCCCGTGAGACCAAGGACTGGACGATCCTCGTCTACTCCGACGGTGAGGGCGGCCTCTCCGCCACACGTTCCCAGTACGCCAACGAGATCGCCGCCAACATGGACGGCGACACCTACTGCGGCGTGCTGTTCGACGGCGACGACGCCGCCGGCTACACCGACTGCAAGCGCTACGTCGTGACCGCGGGCTCGGTGACCGAGGACGCCGACTACGGCGAACTCAACATGGGCAATCCGCTCACCCTGCACGACTTCCTGACCTGGGGCATCGCCAAGTTCCCGGCCCGCAAGTACATGGTCGTGCTTTCGAACCACGGCGGCAGCTGGTTCAACGAGAGCCACGCCGTTCCCAACGAGCTGTGGTACGACGATCCGTCCCAGAAGGCCATGTGCTACGACAACGGCGACGGCCTGAACATGTACGAACTGGAAGCCGTGTACCGCGACATCAAGACCATGGTGGGCGACAAGCTCGACGTGATCTGGTACCAGGGCTGCCTCATGGGCGCCGTGGAAGTCGCGGCGGTGTCGAAGAACTATTTCGACTACATGGTGGCCCACGAAACCGTTCGCTACGGCAGCGAGAACGCCAACAAGTTCCCGAACGTCGTAACGTTCCTGAACGGCAACCCGAGCGCCAAGAACGCAGCCGAGAATTGCGTGACCGCCGCTTCGGCTCCCAACAGCTCCTACGGTGTGAGCTACGACCTGAGCCAGTACGGCGATCTCGAACACTCGATCCGCGCGTTCGTCGACGCGACCCTCGGCCACGCAGACTTCGAGGCGTTCAAGGGCGAACTCACGCCCATCCTCGCCGCCGTCCGCCGCGTGGGTCCACCAGCCAACGACCTGGAACCCTACATGCAGAACGGCGACATCGAGGACTTCTTCGATCGCATCACCAACTCGGGTAACCGGGCGATTCCGGATGCAGTGATCAATGCCGCCATCGCCGTTTCGGTGGACGCCTCATTCCTGGTCGACACCGGCATGGGCAACAGCGCCGGCCCCGAGGGGCTCAACGGCGTCGCCATCTGGCTGCCCCGCACGGCCGCGGAGTTCAACTCCTACGCCGCCGAGTACTCCGGGTTCGACTTCGCCACCAACACCCGGTGGCTGCAGTTCCTGGCCGAACTCTACGGCGTGGCGTACCGCATCGAGCTGACCTGGGGCGCCTCGCCCCGCGACCTCGACTCGCACCTGTACGACGCCAACGGCAACCACCTGTACTACAGTCACCGCGACATCCCCGGCGCCAACCTCGATACGGACGACACCAGCGGCTACGGCCCCGAGAACGTCCGCATCTCGTACCTCGCCGAGGGTCCGTCGGCCGATCACTACGAGTACAAGGTGTACCTGTACTCGGGCGACGACAGCACCGGTGAGATCAGCACGGTCAAGGTGTTCCGCGGCGGCAGCGCCGCGCCGGTCCGCACCTGGTCCCGCTCCTGGTCGGGCATCCGGTGGTGGCATGTGTTCAACATCATGGTCGACGACGGCAGCATCGTGGAAGTCGACACGGCCTCCAAGAGCCTCGCCGGCGACGGAGCCGAGAGGTTCCCCGCCAAGTAGTCTTCAACCTGGGTGGAAACAGGAGGGGCGACCGCGCAAGCGGTCGCCCCTTCATTCATCGTACTGGAGAGCCCTGATCAGCAGTCGGGCTGCTGCAGGGGATCTTTGGCGTCGTTAAGGAATATCGTCAGGCTCTCCACCTGCCCGACATCCTTCAGGGTCACCCAGATGTCCCGCGGATGCGTGCACTCGCAAACGTCTGGCAGGTATTCGTAGAGACGCAGGGTCAGCTCCCCGTCCACGATGTCGACCGCGGCCCGGAACGATTCGGTACAGCAGTTCACGGTGAGGCTGCTGATGTTCACGACCACATCGTCGCCTTCGTAACGGAACCGGAACGAGGTCCCCTGGGCAGGCTGCACGTATTTCGTGGTGTGTCCGACCTCGACCACATGGTCTTCGCCCGGCAGCGTGTCGGGCATGGGGAACCCGGCCAGATCCAAGGCGGACGGCATGGCCGCGACTGTACCGGCCGTCGTGTCGACGACGACCTGTTCAGCAACCGGTTGACTATCATGTTCTGCAGTCTTCTCGGCCCCCGCACAGCCCAGGCAGAGAATCAAAGCTGGAACAGCGATGATGATGGTTCGATATGGCATGGTGTCTCCCTTCAGCGAAACCGGACGCTTGTACTCCCAGGGTGGGGCGAAGTTCCTGGCGTCGGGCTCAAGGCAGGATGGTAAAGAGGTCGCTCTCCCCGCGGCAATAGGAATCCTCGGCGTCGATCACCTCGATGCGGAAATACTCCGCCGGCCCGACGAATGAATAGCGGTGTACTTGCCAGGAATAGGGGCCTGCGTCCATATCGTAGTTCGTGGTGATGGTGCCGACGAATGTCTGGCCGGCCTTCAGTATGATATCCACCATCCCGCTGCCGCGAATTTGGGTGAACTCAATGTTGCGGATCTCATCATCATGCCAGACGACGTCGCCAGCAGGAGACAGCACGCCGATGCCGCAAATATCCGTATCGAAAATATTCAGATCGTGGCTCCGCGCCATGCACGTCGAGAGGGTGTGATCTCGGATCTCGAACCAGAAGTGGTCATCGGTGCCGTGATGAAAGGAATCGGCCTCCCAGACGAACACGCCTGAATCCACGGCGTTGACCGCCACGTCGCCGATCCACCCCGTCCACCTGTACAGCCCGATGTCGACGGTACCGGTGCTGCTGTGACTCTCCCAGGTCAAATCATAGTTTTCGCCGGCCATCAGGAGACTGTCTTCGATCGTGAACGCAAACGAGCACCCCGTGGTATCGAAGATTGTGAAGGGCTCGCTCGTTCCCCCACAGACCGCCTCTCCAAGAGCCGTCACCCTCACGGCGTATCCCGAGCCCGAGCCTCCCCACTCGCCCGAGGCGAACCAGGGATAGAACCCGTCGTTGGCCGTCGACTCAGCCAACACACTCACCGTCATGCCATCGTGAAGGAGTTCTATCCTTACGAAGTCAGGTGTCCCCGTCTCATCCCAGCGGATGTTGACGTCGTCGCCGCTGACGAACGCCTCTATGGAACTTGGCGTGGTCACCGTGATGGCGCAGTCTGGCACATCAGGCAGGCCGCCGCCGCCGCCGCCGTCACACCCGGACATGCAGCACAGGGCTCCGAACAGCATTGCGGTGAAGAACGGTGAGAAGATGCGCATGGGGATCTCCTGAAGCAGCGGCGCACGGCGTGAGGGGTCCAGGGCTCACCCATCAAGATACGGTGCCGATCACCCCTGAAGCCAGGCCGTGAGCAGGTCGGTCATCACATCTACGGTGAACGGCTTGGCCATGTAGTCGTCCATGCCCGCTTCCAGGCACGATTCGCGGTCGCCAGACATGGCCAGACCCGTCACGGCGACCACCGGAACATCGCGGCCGGCGGCGCGGATCTGTCGACATACGTCACGGCCGTCCAGGTCGGAAAGGACCACATCCATCAAGACCAAGTCCCAGTTCCCGTCGGTCGGTGGGGGCTCCCCGTCGTCGAACACGGAACCAACGGTGGGATCGACATCCGCCGCCAACTCACCGGGATCAACGCCCAGTATGCCGAGTGCACCCATGCCGTCACCCACAGCAAAGGCCTCATGCCCCAGCTTTTCGATCATTGTCCGTATCAGCAGGCGGCTATCGGCATCGTCCTCGACGATCAGGATGCGGGCCACGGTCACTCCTTGGGCAGGACGGTCAAAGGCACAGGAATCCAGGCGGGCGCCAGGCAGGATTTGTCGTCGCAGGCCTGCAGCTCCAGCTCGAAGGCGAAGGGCTCCTCGGGCTGCACCATGAGGATGCCGGTCACGGCGAGGGTCTGCTCAGCGGCGAGCAGACGCACATCTTCGCCCAGGAACTTCCCCATGTGCCCTTCGGGATAGGAGACCGTCAGGTTCGCGAGCGGCAAGATCTCGGGCGGATTGAAGGAGATGCCGTAATACTGCGGATCGCCGTTGGCATAGAGGTGCCAGCCTTCGTCGATGGTCATCGTCACGGTGAAGGTCACGCTCTCCCCCACGCCAGCATACACCGTGTCGGCGGCGGTCACGGCCACCACGGTGGATGAATCCTTCATACCCTGGCCGAAGCAGGCGCTTACGATCAACATCACAGCGGCAGTCACGACGACGGTCTTCATGAAGTCTCCTCGGAATCGTTCGAACCGGGACGCAGACGGTCGGCCGCCCTTCTCAGCACGCGCAGCAGACGCATGATGTCGTCCCGTTCCATGTGTCGGTTCTCCACGTTGACGCGCAGCGCCACGCGGTCCTTCAAAAGCGTGTGGCTGAACCAGGCATCGCCCTCACGCTCGACCAGGGCCTGGAGATCGCGGTTCAGCTGGTCGATCTCCTCGTCGCTGCGGACGACGCCGTTGGGTACCCAGCGGAAGGTGCAGATCCCCAACGTGTTCGGTCCGATCAGCTTGAACTCGGACGTGCGCTGGAGCAAACCGGCCAGCACCCGGGCGAGTTCCATGTCTTTCTCGACCCACTCGCCGTACTGGCGCCGGCCCACGCACTTCATGGCCATCCACAGCTTCAGGGCGTTGAAGCGGCGGCTGCCCCCGATGCCGTACTGGAAGAAGTTCACCTTGTCGCCCTGGTGGAAGCCGCGGGGATCGTGCTCCGGAGGGTCGTCGGGGCCACGCTTCTCCATGTAGTACTCGGGGCGCACCAGGAACGAGGTGCGCAGGAAGTCGCCGTCGCGCACCAGGATGCCGCCGGCCTCGAACGGCACGTAGAACCACTTGTGCGGGTCGACGGTGATCGAGTCGGCCCGTTCGATTCCCTGCAGCATGCCCCGGTAGGTCTCGCTCAGAATCACGGCGCCGCCGTAGGCCGCGTCGACGTGGAACCAACAGCCGTACTTCTCGGCGAGGTCGGCGACGCGGTCCAGCTTGTCCACGCTGCCGGTGTTGGTGGTACCCGCGATGCCGATGATGCAGCAGGGCGTCAGGCCGTCGGCCAGATCCTGCTCGACGGCCTGCTCCAGCTTCTCGAGGTCCACGCGGTAGAGGTCGTCCTCGTCGATCTTGCGCATCTGGTGATGGCTGAGCCCGAGCAGGTCGACGGCCTTGCGGAACGAGTAGTGGGCCTGGTTCGACACATAGAAGCGCAGCTTCGACATGGCCTCGAAATGGGGCGCCGCTTCGTCATCGAAGCTTCCGATGTCGCGCCCCAGGCTGCGGTTGATGGCCAGTTTGAGCCCTGTGATGTTGGCGAAGGAGCCCCCGGGCACCAGCGTGCCGAACGACGTGTCGCCCAGGCCGAACATATCGCAGAGCCAGCGGATCACGCGCTTCTCGACGGCGGTGGCCGCGGGCGCATGACGCCACGAAGCCGCGTTCTGGTTCATGGCCGAGCACAGGGCGTCGGCGAAGATCGCCACGGGCAGCGGCGACGGATTCATCATGCCGAAGTAGCGGCGGCTGCCGATGGCCATGGAGTTGGGGAAGATGCGGGCACGGCAGTCCTGCATGATCTCGTCGAGGGAATGGCCCTCTTCTGGCAGATCTTCGGCGAAGAAGTCGTCGAGCCCGGCGGGCGAAACGGGGCCGTACACGCGCCGTCCCTCGAGGCCGTTCATGTACTCGGCCATGAGGTCCACGAACGCGTAGCCGTAGCTGCGGAATTCGTCCTCGTCCCAGCCGTCGCGCCAGCGTTCCACCTCAGACTCCTTGGTTCGGGACTGGGGGCCAGAGACCGTCGGCGATCTCCTCGAGGATCGCCGCGGCGCCGCTGTCGGCCACGTGGGGTGCCACCCGATCGGCCAATTCGCGCACGTCGTCGGGGGCGTTGCCCATCGCGACACTGTGACCCGCCGCCAGGAACATGTCGAGGTCGTTGTAATTGTCGCCAATGGCCACGATGCGCTCCCGCGGTACGCCCATTTCGTCTGCAAGAAGGGTCAGCCCCGTGCCCTTGTTGCAGTTGGGCGGCAACACCTCGAGCCAGCGGTACCGTTCCCGTTCGAGCATCGATTCCGTGTTCACAATCCAGACGTCGTTGCCAAAGCGCTTTTCGACAGCCCGCTTCAGGGCCTCGACCTTCTCGGTGACGTCGATGGTACCGACTTCCTGGGCCGTCTCGGGCAGGGCCGCGATCAGATCGTCGACCACCGTCACCGCTCCGACCGTGTCGCGGCGCCGCGACAGGTAGCGGGCCAGCACCGCGTTGGGCTCCATGGGTTCGAGCCAGACGGTGCCGCCGCCTTCGTCGGCACCGAAGACCAGGGGCATCACGCCCGCTTCGCGGAACAGGCTCACGATCTCGGTCATCACGGCCCGCGACAATCCCAGCGACCGCAGCACGCGGCCATCGCCCTCTCCCAGCACCAGGGCTCCATTGAGCAGCACCTGCGGTGCCCCGGCCAGAGCGCCGTCGGCGCCGTCGACGATCAGGGCCGCCGAACGGGCGTTGCGTCCGGTGCAGAGGGCCAGCACGTGCCCGGCATCGCGGACGCGCCGGATGGCGGCCGCCTCCGGTGCGCGCACGTGGTCTTCGAATTCGGTGTTGATGAGGGTGCCGTCCACGTCGACGGCCACCAGCAGGCGGCGGTCGATCATGGCACGATCCTGAAGTCGGTCCAGTCGCTTTCGCCCGGGGACCAGATCACGGTCATGTCGCGCACTTCGCCCGCAGGAGGTCCACGGTAAACCGTACCGACAAACACAGTGAGGATTTCCTGTTCCGCCTCAGCCACGATCTCCACCGAACCGTCGGCCAGGTTCCGCACGGTCCCCACGACGCCGGCGGCGTCGGCGGCGGTCTTGACCAACCAGCGGTAACCCACGCCCTGAACACGTCCGGAAACGGTGATGCAGGCCCTGTCTCGTATGTTTTCAGATTCCATGGGCCCAAGATAGCACCCGTCGAGTCCTCTGTCATGCCAACCATCTAGGCATATTATGACGTATGGTAATTGTTTTCTATTCATCAAATATGCTATGATGGAGTCACCATGACGCCCACCATCATGGCTCGCCCGGGTCGGGGCCCGTCGTTGCGCACGGCGGGCCCTTACCTATTCTCAGCTGAGCTGCCCTGCTAACGCCCCCGCGGCCAACTCCAGGCTCGTCCCTCAACCCTCTCTTCGTAAGGCGCCGCCACCGGCCGAGCTGCTGCTGCAAGCGCTCCGGCCAGCGAACGCCCATTGGGCAACACCTTGTCGTTGCGGAAGTCGAAGGAGCCGGTCAACGGCCGTCCCTTGCGCGAGCGCCCCAACGCCAGCCCCTGCATGCCGTCCTCCAGCGGATCACCGCTCCCCCACACACGGCCCAGCACGAAGGCCTCCATCCAGGTGTCGTCGAGCTTCTTGCCGAGCAGACGGTCGAGCCAGCCGTCCACGTCGAGCACGACCCAGCCTTCGCGCAGCTCGAGGGCGGTCAGGTTCTCGCTGGTCAGGTTCATGGCCACCTTGTTGTAGTAGCTCATGTTCGGCGAGCCCAGATTCCATTCGAGGAATTCCACCATCCGGGATACGTACAGGGTGCCGGGATGATAGCCGAGGATGCTGTACGGCAAAGGCAGGTCGATGTCGTCGCGCATGACCATGCGGACGATGCGCCGGGCCTGGCTGGAATGGCGGTGTTGCCACTGCGCGAAAGGCAGGGCTTCGCGTTCGATGCGGTCGACAAGATCGATAGGGAGCTTGGATTCGCGGCCGGTGGCGGCAATACGTGCGGCGAGTTCATCGCCGGTCCATACGCCCAGCGAATCGCCTTGGACCAGGCCGAGGCAGATCTCGAAGAAGGGATCGCGGATTTCAGGGCCGGAGGCGAGGATCTCCTCGACCGAGCGGCTGTCGTGGTCGTCGTCCCAGAGATCGTCGTCGTCGTCCCAGGGCAGATCGAGTTGGGCGAAGGCGCAGGCCGAGACGAACAGAACCGGCAGCGCAACGGTGATGAGGCGGCGATTGGACAAGGGATCCTCCGTGTGGTTGCGTGCAACCTAACGGAGCCGGGGGGCCGGCGCAACCACCAGGCCCCGGGGATCGTCACGGGGATCAGGTCCCTTCCTGGACCCGGAAGTTGAGGTCGCCGGTGGCGTGATCGAGGGTGACGGTGATGGTCCAGTCCCCCGCCGCGCCGACGGCGGTCGAGAAGCTGCCGTCCTCGGTCAGCGAGCGGCTGTAGACCTGGGTGCCTGAAGCGTCGGCGATGACCAGGGTCGCCGTACCGCCGCTCAGCACGGTGGAGTGATCGACCGCAGCGAAGGTGCTGGCGTTGTCCCAGGTGTAGCTCCACGACCCGGTGAAGTTGCTCACGGCCGTGACCTGGAATTCGAAGGACTGGGTGCCGTTGATGATCTCGGGCTGGACGCCGGGACTGACCGGGTCGGAGTCGCAGCCGACAGCACCGAAGATCGTGCAGATTGATACAACCAGGAGCATTACAGATGTGTTTTTGGCGAAAGACACGATGTTCCTCCTCAATGACTGGGACTCGTCTTTACAGGATCTCTCATTACGACAACATATTAGAACGTTCTGAAAGGATTCGCGACCCGGTCGGCCATCAGGCAGGAGCAAGGATGATACCGCCAACAACGACCCGGGCTCACCTCGGAAGGTGAGCCCGGTCGCGTCAAGTCACGGACCCGCGGGTGGATGGGTGGTCACCGCGCGGACATCAGATTCGTTTCTCCGCTCGGGCCCGTCTTACGCGATGTCTCTCCCGACACGTCACAGGAAGAAGCTGAAGCTCACCTTCACGAAATCGGTCGACAGGGAGATGTTGTCTTCCATGTCGATGGGTTCGTCGGCGGTTCCTTCCACCGTCGCATACCACATCCAGCGCCGATCGTACTCCGCGATGATCTGGCCGAACGATCCCACATGGACCAGCACGCCGGCGCCCAGGGCGGCGGCGAAGCCGCGGAAGGTGGCGTCCTTGACCACGATGCCGTCGCTGGCGCTGTCGTCGATGCCCAGCGAGGTCAGCGACATGCTGCCGCGGAGCAGGAAGTTGACGACCTGGCTGCGGTCCTTCTTGGCGAAAGGCAGCCCGTAGACGTCCATGCCGTAGAGGTGATAGCGGGAGTCCTGGTCGCCGAGCAACGAGACCGTTTCGGGGTTGGCGGTGAAGTAGAAGAACGAGAGCCCACCCTGGTTCCAGGCCCGGCCGAAGGAGAAGTTGAGGCCCTCGGCTTCGAGCACTTCGGGCACGTTGACCACCTGGGTGGTCGAGGTCAGCAGCAGCGAATCGTCGAACTCGCCGTCGAGGTCGAACCGAGCCCAGCCGATGTCGATAAAAAGGTCGCCGGTCACTGGGTGGAGTTGGGCGGTGGCGGTCCCCGCGACTAAGGCGATCAGAAAGCATGCAGCAAGCATTCTGGGGTTGCGCATCGGGAGTCCTCCAGGTTCGATATCCAATTGGGTCGATTGGGATCTCTGGAACTGTAGGGGATCTGGGTTGGCGAGGTCCAGCCCAACTTGATCGCCGGCCTTCATGATGAGCCAATGAGGGAATGAGCCAAGGACCGCTGGCTTTGGCTTACTTGGGAGCGCGGATACCCAGCTTCTCCATCTTGCGGTAGAGCTGGTTGCGGGAGATGCCGAGGGCGCGGGCGGCTTCGCTGCGGTTGCCGGAGTTCAGCACGAGGGCATGGCCGATGCGTTCGCGTTCAGCGGCGGCGATGTGGGCGGTGAGGCTGAGACAGCCACGGGATTCGGGACGTTTGTCGAGCCATGGGGAAAGCTGATCTGGAAGCAGATCGGCGGTGGCCTTTCCATTGTACCGGGCGAGCAAAGCCATGCGACGGGTCATCGCTTCGAGCTCGCGGACATTACCGGGCCAAGGATAGCGGCGGAATACGGCCATGACTGTGCGGTCGAAGAGTTTGCCGGGCGCAATACTCTCACCCAAGGCTCTGGAGATGAACAGCGACATCAAGTCGACAAGGTCCTCCGGCCGTTCTCTCAACGGAGGGATTCTCATTTCCAGCGTTTGGAGACGATAGTATAGATCCTGCCGGAACTTGCCCCCCGCTATCAATTCTGGAAGCGGCGCATTGGTCGCAGCGATGATGCGCAGATCGACACGTCTCTCTTGAGGATCTCCAAGTCTTCGATAGGTGCCTTCCTGCAACAAACGCAGGAGTTTGACCTGGAGATATGAGGGCATATCGCCGATTTCGTCGAGAAAGAGAGTTCCCCCGTCGGCTTCCTCACATAAACCTGGTTTGGCATCCTCTGCCCCAGTATATGCACCCTTGGCATGACCGAAGAACTCACGTTCAAAGAGGGACTCAGGAATGGCCGCGCAGTTGACAGGCACAAAGGGGGCCCCAGCCCGAGCGCCCATTTCATGAACCATGTGCGCAATGAGTTCCTTGCCGGTCCCAGTCTCGCCGGTCACAAGAACCGGCTCGATCGTTGAGGCCGATATTTCAACCATGGTCATCAGCTTCTTCATGCTCGGCGACGAAGCGATGAATGGCTTGTTGTCGACTGTTTGATCAACCTTTGAGCGCTCTGATGGCGTTTTTCTGAGCCAGACAGGTGTGCTTTCTCGACGCATCACATCCATCAATTGCTCGCAGTTGTTTTGTCCATGGGCATAATCCACATCGGCATAAGCATGGAATGCCTCGATAGCATAGCTCCACGCTTCTTCGAGGTGCGTGTACGGACTATCCTGCGCTGCATGCAGTCCTATTTCGATGTCGTTGGCTTGCAAAGAGAACCATGCGTGCCTAGCCCTAGCCGCTTCAAGCAAAGAGTGAGCGAGCTCAAGACGAGCTCCCATTTCCTTGAAGTGATCAACGGACAAACGACTGTGATTCAGCGCCTGCTTATGGTTATCAAGTTCCCTATAAGCCTGAGAAAGGTGACGATGAGCAATCCCGATCTCATATCGTTCCCCGCATTTCTCACAGGCTTCAATGGCCTCCTTCAACAGAGGGATGGCTTCGAACGGTTCCCCGGCTTGAAGACGAGTAGAAGCGAGACGACGGAGACACTCAGCGACAATATCGCCTTCCGGGGCCAGGGCGCGGCCTAGGGATAGGGCTCGGGTGTAGTAGCGGGTGGCAGACTCGTTTTTTGTTTCGGATAGTGCAATATCACCTAACAATTCTAGGATCAGAGGTTCATAACGGCTCTCACATTCCACCCCATGCTGATTAAGAAGTTTCAACGCACCTTGCCGAGCATTTTCATCCTCACCAACATAGTGCAGTCCGCGAAGCTCTAGAATTCTCAGCGCAACACGATGGCTTTGATCCGCTTGTGCATCAAGTAATTTTGAGGCCTCACAACAACACAAATGCGATTCTCGAAATGCGCCGCGTTTCTGCTCCACAATAGTCAGGTTGATTAATACATGAACCATTTTCCTCGGCTGTACTACTTGTTTGGTTTTCCCCAGGGCTATTTTCAATACTCGACTCGATGCAGCGTAATCACCCTGAGTCATCAATACCAACCCATATGAATTCGTTGCATGACACTCAGTAATAGTATCTCCGGTGATACGTGCCATGCTTATTGAGTTTGTTAGATCATCAACAGCATATGCCATTGCGCCAAGTCGATACTGAACAACTCCACGCAGCATTAACAAATGAGCAATAGAATCTGTGTTGCCATATGATTTGACACGCTTAATTATGCTTCGCGTGTTCTCCAAAGCCAAACGGAACTTACCTCTCTTAACAAGAAGCCACCCCCTCAAAGCTTCCACCCATGGATCTGATGGTTTGAATATAGTATTAGCAGATGCTAGTTCAATATAACGCTCCGCTTCTTCATAAAGTCCACATCGATATAACGACCAACACATCAATCGAACAACATCAGCAATAGTGTTATCACTATGCTCCACATAACTATAATTCAGCAATGAATGCATACACTGAAGTCGACATTGTTCATATTGTTCAGTATCGTATAACATTTGTAGCTGAGAGAACTCAGTGCTACTGAACAGAGATCGGCCATTACACTTTATTAATAGAGCGTCAATGCTCATTAAAGTCGCCTCTCTGAGTATCAGAGTTAATAACTAACTGGAGCCTATTGCCTTCAACACTACGCTGAATATTCAACGGTTCAGTAAATGATATCCACTGGCTGTGGAATAGTTGAACTACGACGACAACAGCATCATTGTCTTTTGCAGGAGCTGTATCACCTGCGCCCGGATCCCCATCCGTCCCCCCACAATCCGCAAACACATGAATGTCTGCCTCATA